>JADEYI010002193.1_pt1 | contig 10655 bp, 11 predicted proteins | sample 8542331 | NCBI WGS metagenome assembly JADEYI01 (sample SAMN16510988, study PRJNA670497) | mine drainage metagenome | isolation source: biofilm near Copperflume 1 | place: Germany: Marsberg coppermine Kilianstollen | collected 2018-02 | reverse complement strand
ACCGACTGCCCCTTGCGTTCGTATAGTACAATAGGCATAGTGCTTGAACGGATGTTATGTAATGCAGAGCAGCCTGCAACGGCTCGAAGCCACTGACAGATGAACTACCTATGCGCTACCTCGGCAACAAAGCTAGCCTCCTTTCGTTCATAGACGAAGTGCTGGCTATGCACGGCCTTACCGGCAGGCGTGAGGCGCCCCTCAGCTTGTGCGACCCTTTCACAGGCACAACTGCTGTCGCCAGGCACCTCAAGAGGCAGGAATGGCGAGTTGTCACAGGCGACATCATGACTTATTCTTACGCTTTCCAGCACGCCTACATTGGGATAAACGAAGCGCCTCCTTTTGCGGCCCTCATCGAAGCAGGGGCGCTCGATCCTGATATTAATCTGCCGGTGCCTATGCATCGCGCCATCGCCCATCTCAACAACCTGCGCGGGGTAGAAGGCTTCTGCTACTGGAATTACTCGCCCGATGGAGTTGAGGGGCGGCGTTACTTCACCGCCGCCAACGCATTACGCATAGACAGCATACGTAGCGAGATAAACCACTGGTGGCAAATGGGTTGGCTTACCGAAGCCGAGCGTTACCTGCTGGTGGCTGCCCTCATAGAGGCTGTATCCAAAGTAGCCAATGTGGCGGGCACATACGCTGCCTACCTCAAAGGCTGGGACCCGCGCGCCCACAAGCCGCTCATGCTTGCCGTTCCCCAGGTGGTCCACAGCGCACACGAGCATAGCGTCAATTTGTGTGACGCTAGCGAGTTAGTCGCCAGGGAGGAATGCGACCTACTTTATGCTGACCCACCCTACAATACACGCCAGTATTGCACCAACTACCACGTGCTTGAAACGCTGGCGCTGGGCGACGAGCCGCAACTGAAAGGGGTAGCCGGTCTACGAGCAGATAACGATAAACGCTCGCCCTATTGTCGCTCAGGCAAAGCGGAAGAAGCACTAGCGTGCCTGGTGAGCAAAGCCAGCGCGCGCCGGGTACTGTTGAGCTACAACAGCGAGGGGCTGATCCCTCACGAGCATATCATGGAGATAATGGCAGAGCGTGGCAAGGTAGAGGTATTTGTTTGCGAATACAGGCGCTTCCGCTCTGATGCCGATAGTGGAAACCGCCGTTACAAAACCGGCAATACCGTGCAGGAGATGCTCTACTGGGTGGGAGAGTAGTAATTACGAGTTGGCTCGCCGTAACTCCTAACTGGTAATTCCGCCGAAGGATGAGAGGTGTTTAGATGGCATTATCGGAACAGATAGCAAGGCGTAAGGAGCTGGAAAAAGGTACCGCGCAAGGAGAGACACTCAAGGCTGAGAAAGACCCACGCAACAGGCTGAATGACCTCACGGGACGCGAGTGGATACACTTCTTATCATCTGTGGAGGCGACGGCTTATCCTACCAGCGGCCCTCACTCTTACGGGCACAATTTACGCCGCGCCCACCCGTCTCCCAAGCCGCCACAGCTCATGCGCCGCATTGTCGAGTTCTTCACTAGAGAAGGCGAGTGGGTGCTGGACCCCTTCATGGGTGTAGGCGGCACCCTCCTGGGATGCTCTCTGGCGGGCCGTAAGGCGGTAGGCCTTGATCTCTCTGCTGACTATATAGAGACATATCGCCACGTGACGTATCAGGAGGCTCTGTACCCTCAGGTAGCTCTACACGCTGATGCGCGGTGCATGATGCAACAGGCGGAGGTGGCAGAGAGGCTTTTTGATATGGTGCTCACAGATCCACCATACGGCGATATGATGCGCCGTCCCCAAAGTGGCGAGAAGAAGAAAAAAACGGGCCGGTCGCCCGCAACGCCTTTCACCAGCAGCCCGCTAGACCTCGGCAACTTGCCTTATGAGCGGTTCCTCGATGAGCTAACCGCAGTGCTGACTACCGCCGTGAGCGCGCTTAAGCCTTCGGGCTATCTTGTTCTCTTCGCCAAAGACCTGCAACCTACAGCACAGCACCACAACATGCTGCACGCCGATATAGTAATACACCTCGCCGCCCTGTCAAACCTGGCATACCGGGGCTGCAAAATCTGGTATGACCAGACCCCGCGCCTTTATCCCTTCGGCTACCCATATAGATTCGTAGCCAATCAGCTTCACCAGTATATCCTCATCTTTCAGAGGACTGGGTGACCGGTTGTCAGTTACTTCCTGCCTTTGGCGGAGTTACGAGTTACGAGTTACTACCGTCACTGGTCGCTGGTCACCCAATCATACTCCATCCGGCGTGCGGTCCACCGAGCTGTGTCCAGGCCGTGCAACCGCTCTACGACATGCAGAGCCATGTCTATCCCCGCCGATATGCCCGCAGAGGTAATAATGTGCCCCTCGTCTACGACGCGCACATCGGCAAGTGCCTTCACTAATGGATAGTTCTCTCGCATCCACTCGATGCTGCCCCAGTGGGTAGTAGCGCGGCGGCCATCTAACAGGCCCGTCCCCGCTAGGAGGAAGGCTCCTGTGCAGACGCTCGTGGTCAATTCCGTCCTCTGGTCGCGCTCAACTATCCAGTCGAGCAGATGGGTGTTCAGACGCTCGCGCCGCGTGCCGTTGCCGCCGGGCACCACAAGGATACCAAAGTCGTGGTTGTCATCTATAGTCATGTGAGCCTGCACGAGCAGCCCGCCACAACACCGCACAATGCCTGGTTTGACGCCCACCGTAAAAACCTCGAAGAGCCGGTGGTCGTCGCCACTCTCTCCGGCAGGCCGGGCGCTAGAGAAAACCTCGAAAGGTCCACAAAAATCCAGCACTTCAACATCATCGAAAATCAATATCCCTACAGTATGCATCTTCTCACCTCAGTGACTAGCAACGAGGACTGAGTGCGCGTCGGCTACTAACCCCTAACCTCTCGTCCTTCATTGTTCGTCTAGGGCTAACGCGGCGTTGTTATGTGCCTGGCGAGTTGGTTCCGGGAGTCTGTAGCCTCGACAGCTTGCCAGAACGTACTCTACAGCAGTTGGGAGGTCTATTTTGTGCCCTGGCGAGATATATAAAGGGTTTGTACGTAGCTTGGTGCGAACAGCGGCGGCCAGCACCTCGCCGCGCCTGTTGCGCCACTCGGTCCACGAGCCGGGTTCAGGGCCGGGTTCGGGGCCGCGCACCGCCAGAGGCGATTTTGCTACTCCTATCGAGGGCAAATCAAGGAGAACACCTATGTGCGAGGCTATGCCGATCTTCCGAGGGTGAGCTAATCCCTGCCCATCGAAAAAAGCCAGGTTGGGCCACTCTTTCACCTTGTCAAAGGCGGCGAGTATGGCAGGCCCCTCCCTGAATGAGAGCAGACCTGGCACATAAGGGAAATCGAGCGGCTTTTCGGCGCGCTGCACTTCCAGCACTTCAAGCGCAGGATAGGATAAGATAACTACCGCAGCACGAGCCACATCCTTTGCGCTCATATCTATCCCCGCCACCTTCTTCACCTCTCCTATCTGGGGCCGCAAAGAGACCTTGCTTGCGAGGGACATCTGTACAGCGATAGCCTCCTGGGGAGTGACATCCCACTTATGATGGTAGCTAACAGGCAGGTGAGGCATGATGGACCTTTCTTTGTATTATAAACGCGTCTTCATATCCGGCGCTTTACCGCAGTTACTATCAGATCGGCCAGGGTGTGCGCTGCCCCACCCAGCACGAAGCCCAGCACAGAATAGCCAATTGTAGCAGGGTGCTCGGCGATCCACTGGGCAATCGCCGAGGTGACGACAAGCATAGTACCTGTTGGATCAACAGGCACAAGGGAGTTGAGCAGCCCAAGCGCAACGAGCGCCAGAAGCAGCATGACCCCTGCGAAGTAGAGGATCCGCAGCAACGGACCGATTATAAAGCTGTGCGAGATCCAACTGCGGTGAGGTACCATGCGCCGGTAAGGAAGCCACACCCACCTCAGCGCGCCCCATCGCCTGTATGGTGTAGAACGCAAGTCCAGATCGGGGCTGAAAAGAAGCCCCGAAGCCAGATACGAACCAATCAGCACAGCGGCATTGGTTGGATTCATATCAGGCCATCCGCTATTCAGAATCAGCGGCGTAGCGGCGGCTGCCGTAGCTACAGTGATAAGGTCGTGTGTGCGAGCATTGGGCATAGGCGTAAATTACGAATTGTGAATGAGGCGATAACCAGGGGGCTTCATGATTGGACACCTGCTAGCTTACCATGATTCTGCAATCCATAATTCATAACTCACCGTTCAAGAAGTCGTAAATGATGCGGCCTGTAGCTCCCCAGATCTGGTAGGGACCGTAGGTGTAAAAGTGAATAGTGTTGGTAACGCCCTCGACTATGCGCGGCTCTGTATGGTGAATGGAGTCGCCACGTAACGCTGAGAGAGGCACTTCTATAATCTCGGCCACCTCATCAGGGTTGGGCCGGAAGACAAGCTCGGCGGTCCGGGACACCAGGCGTGCCACCACAGGCGTTATCACGAAGCCGCTCACCGGCACATATACATCTTTGAGCGTCGCTGCAACCTCGACCGTCGAGGGATCTACGCCGAGCTCTTCCCGCGCCTCACGCAGAGCGGTAAATACCAGGTCGGGGTCGGTGTCGTCCTGCGAGCCGCCGGGCAGGGATATTTGTCCTTTGTGGTGTTCTACAGTCTCGGTACGGCGCATGAAAACTACGTAGTCCTCACCGGCGCGAGGGTAGAGCAGGAGCAAAACGGCAGCACGGCGGTACGCCTGCCTCTGTCGCGGGGATGGTCGCAAGTCTCCCTCTGTGGGTGTTGCTTCCACAGCCGCCTACGCCTCCCAATATCCCTGTAGCCAGAGGAAGCCTTCGAGGTCAACTCCGGGCGCGGCATCTTCCATACCCTCCCCCAGAATATGCCGGGCAACATATAGCGCCACGCGCAGCTCGTGGTCCTGTGGGATAGCCATGATGATAGGATAGACGAGCATCGGCTTGCCCGCAAGCTCGGCCCCTGAAACGTCACCGTCAAGTGGGCTGTGGAACCAATAATCGTCAATGTCAGCCCCTGGGTTGCCCAGGCTCGCAGGCATGTAGGCGCAGGCCCCCTTCAGTGATACCTTTGCTCCCATGTCGGTATCTACTTCCATATCGGAAGCAAGCCCTAGCGTATAAGCAAAAGCGTTGATGTAGAAGTTGTAGCTCTCGCCAACTTTATACCTGCGCCTGTTGGCGTAAAAGCGAGTATCAAAGAAGCTGACAGTAGCGCCGTAACAATCACCTGTAATCTGCCCTTCAATGCCGTTAGCCCACGGTGTTATCTCTCTGACTGTGACCGGCCAGACTACCCCACCCTGAGCCTCAGGGTATGCGCTCGCTATCCGCTCATCTTGCATGAGGACACATGCGCGCAACTTTTCGCCGGGTGAGCAAGCCGCCATTCCCACTCCACGCGCCTCGAATATCTTAGGTTGCTCGACCTCGCTCACCACACGCCCTATGAAGTTGAGCAAATCACCTTCCTCAGCACTGCGCACCACGCAGCCCCAGTGGTCGCCGTGCCCGCCTTCTTTCGCAAGCTCAGGCGGCTCTAGACGCGCAGCGTCAGCGTCGTGATTACCTGCTTTGCCCAGGTTATGTATAACCCTCTTCAGCATAAAGCACCTGTTCGCCTGGGAATCGCAGCTGCCATGTAGGTTGAGGCTCGGTCTACCGGAGACAGGCAAGCCACAACATGTCGGGACACTTCGGGGTGGCTCTTCAGCAGTAGTCTGTTCCTACGGTGTTCCATATCCGGTAATTATAACAGATATGGACGCTTGTCTCGTTACCGCGCAAGTGGACTAAGCGGCTATTTTGCGTTATCCTGCCATCTACGGGCCAGCCTCTACTTTTTAGCGTTATATTCCCTTGCGTATTGCTGCACAGCGAAGTAAGAAGGCCGCTTGCTGCCATCACGGCGCAGTATGCCCCAGCCGATGCGCTCGTCCATGGGGTCGCTTGTGATATTGGGGAGGGCGAAGTTTAGCTGGAAGAGGATCATTGGCCCCATCCAGGGATACCGGTCGCGGCCCATGCGGAAGGCTTGCCCTATGTAATCGGCCTGTTCTTGCTCGCTATTCTGCGCTGCATAGCCGAAGCCTGGCGCGGGGTCCGTCGTGCTTGTCCAGCCGAACTCGGTGAGCCACATCTGCTTCTGGGCGTCGCCATTCTCCGCCATCACCTGGCGAAGCTGCTCGATGCGGCGGAAGTAGAAGCTGGCATGATTGTTCCAGCCTGGCCCCGGGCCCGGTTTATCAGGGTAGAGGTCTTCGGGCGGGTTGGCGTTGGAGCCGGGGTGCGCCCCAAGCACGTCAAAGTAGCCCTTCAGCTCGCCCTTGTTGTAGGCGTAGAGGCGCTTCAGAAAGAGGAGGTCGTCAACCGCGACCGAGGGGTCATTCACGCCTGTGGGGGTAAGGGCGGCGGCGATCACAACGGCTCGGGGGTCAACCGACTTGACGGCGTTATACCCTTCTTTGAGGATAGCGGCGTAGCGGGCAGCCACCACATACTGCCCCGCCTCCTGTGCGATATTTGGTTCGTTCCAGATCTGGTAGCCCACAACCTTGCCTTTGTAGCGCTGCGCCGCCAGCGTCATAAAGCGTCCGAAGTCATCAGGATTAGTGGGGTAGGTCACTTTGTCCGCGCCTCCCCAGGCCCACTGCGGCGACTGCACAGGGTGCAGTATTATACGCACGCCCGCTTTGTAAAGCGCGTCAACGGCGGCATCTATCTTATCCCACCTGTAAACGCCTTTCTGCGGCTCTATCTGGTACCAGGAAAGCTGGTGCAGCGCCCATTTTGCCCCCAGATCGTCCATCCAGGTGATTACAGGCTGCGGGTTCTGATCGTAGATAGAGACATTGAGCCCGGGTGCAGCGTGAGGCCCTGCCATCAGAGGATAATTATTAGGGCCCGATGATAGGCCTATCTGCTGGAGGCCCGTCGTGGGGTCAACCGGCGATTGGCGCGACGCGGCTGTTTTGTCGAAGCGGAACTTGCCAAGCTGGCTCAGTAGCACATTATAGGGAGGCTGCTTCTCAGGGTGGTACTCAAATACGGCACGCTCGAAGTACTGCACCAGATAGCTCTTGCCGTCCAGATCACTGCGCTCCTGGAACTCATTAGAGATAGGATAGCCTTGCTGGGCGAGGCCGCCATGAGATTTCCAGTAGTCGAGGAAGATGCCCCCTACTCGGTATCCTGTCTCTTTGAATAGGACTGAGCCTGCGGAGGTGTTAGGCTGCTGCCCCGGCGCTCCCTTTGGGTATTTCTCTTTATAGAGGAAGTTGCCCAGGAGCGAGAGGAGCACATCGTTAGGGGCAGCGTTCTCAGGGTGCATCTCGAAAACCGCCCGTTCAAAGTACTGCACTGTGTAGATTTTGCCATCGGTTTCGTTCTTTTCCTGCATCTCCTCTGAGATAGGAAAGCCCTGCTGGGCGAGGCCGCCCTGTGCGTTCCAGTAAGCGAGAAAGCTGCCGCGCACTGTTTTGCCTGTTTCGGGGAAGGTTTGCGAAGCGCGCTCAGGAGAGGTAGTGCTGGCCGAGCCGCCTACAACTATCTCAGCTTTCATCCAGGGGTGGAACTCGCAGTAGTAGCGATAGGTGCCTGGCTTGCTGAAGGTCATGGTGAACTTGTCGCCCTGCTTCATCTCAGGAGAGACGTCAAGGGCGGGCCCATCGGTAATAGCTACATTGTGGCTGGCCTGGTCGGTGTTGGACCATGTGACGGTGTCGCCCACAGGTATCCTGACGGTGTTGCCTTCGCTGGCGTTCACGTTCGTGGGGGCGAACTGGTAGTTCTTCATCAGGATTTCGTTGAAGGCGGCGCGAGCAGGTTGAGCAAAATAGGAGAAGTTAGAGTAAAAAGCGAGGAAGAGCGCAGCCGGAGCAACCAGCATCAAGAGACGATGCCAGGGGCGTCGTCTGCGCGGCGCGGGCGAGGGTCGTGCTACTACTCTCATACGAGACTCCTTTCAAGGTATGGCGTCAACTGTGATGCGAGGAGTCGCAACCACAAAACTATACACGGCGACTGCATAGAGGCCGCCCGTGTTACATACGGAGAGAGGATACAGAGGGTGAAAGGTGGAAGGTGAAAGTTCTGGGTCCGATTCCCATTGGGGTTCAATCACAACAGGGCAGACCTCACAGTTCATATATGCGAACGCCACCACCTGGCAGAACTGGTGCTATGCCAATCCGTGGAGCAACGTGGGTGGTACAGTTAGTTCGTGCAGTTCTCCCTACTACAGTTGGACCTCCATGATCTACTGACACTTACACAAAGAGCTATAACATGGTATAGTTGGAGCATGAAGAAGATGGAAACAGCCCCAACCCGACCAACCGAATGGCGTGAAGGGCGACGCATGAGGGCTTGGGAGCTATATGCACAGGGTTGGAACCAAACCAAGATCGCCCAGACACTAGGTGTGACCCAGGGAGCAGTCAGCCAGTGGCTCAAGGCGGCACGAGCGGGAGGCGGCAAGGAGGCGCTACGCCGTCGCCCCGCTCCTGGCATCACACCTAAGCTAACAGTGGAGCAGCGAACAGAGCTGCCGGAGTTGTTGCGAAGGGGGGCCGAGTATTTCGGCTTCGTGGGTGAGGTGTGGACAGGCAGGCGAGTGGCCCAGGTGATAGAGAACCACTTTAGTGTCCGATACCACCCTGAGTATATACCTCGGCTCCTGCGAAGCATGGGGTGGAGCTTACAAAAGCCAATGCGAAGGGCAATCCAGCGCGATGAGGAAAAGGTCGAGCGCTGGAAACACGAAGAGTGGCCTATGCTCAAAAAAAGTGTGTAGAAGAAGGCTACACCCCGGTGTTCGTGGACGAGTCTGGCTTTTACTTGTTGCCCTCGGTGAGGCGTACCTGGTCGCCCATCGGTCAGACGCCGGTGTTGCGTGAACGCGCTGGACGTGACCACTTGTCGGCTATCAGTGGTGTCACGTTGCATGGAGCTATCCACTCGGCAGTACAACAAGCCTCTTTCAACAGCCAGGGTGTGATTGGCTTCTTGAAGCAGTTGTTGGGTTGGATAGAGGGCAAGGTCATGGTGATGTGGGACGGAGCACCCATCCACCGCAGCAGGGAAGTGCGCCACTTTCTGTCCGAAGATGGAGAAGGGGCTGCTGAACGGCTGCTGTTGGTGCGCCTTCCGGCTTACGCCCCCGACCTCAACCCTGTGGAGAGGGTATGGAGCTACCTGAAGGGGGTCGAACTCGCCAACTTGTGTTGCCATGACTTCTCTCAACTTTATGCCCAACTGCAAAATGCCCTTATTCGCCTCGGTGACAAAACCGATATTATCAACGGCTGCATCAACCAGCCTGGCTTTTATTAGCTCTCTATGTAAGTGTCAGTAAAGCTTGAGTTTGAAACGAGGAGGCAAGACGTGAATAGAATACGTAGGTTGATCCACTATCCGAACGTATTAGCAGCTTTAGGGCTGATCGCCCTGCTATCAATCTTCACTATCAACACGCAAGCTGGCGGTGGTGGATTCAAAGTTCGCCCTCTTACGGGTGCTTCTGCCGAAGAAGTTGGACAAGTAGCTGTCCAATACACGCAAGACAAATATCCGAGCAAGGCTGGTACCCCTCAAGTAGTGCTTGCCCGATTGGTGCAGGCAGCAGATCTGCCTGCACTTGGACTCGGTAGTATAGATTTCGCAAGTATTGAGGAGCCACCACTAGCATTAGTGATCGTGAAGGGCGATTTCGACGTTAGCCGCATGCCAGGTCTCATACGTGCAAGTGCGAAAATGACCCGCCAAGCTCATTACATTGGGTATGTTTTTGACCTTTGGGCAGGCACACCTGCCTTGACGATAACTTCCCCACAAGGAAGTTCCTTCCGCAACGTGCTCAACGACCCAAGCATACCAGTTGACCCCCTAGATGCACCTCTCCCCACTTCTCCGCAACCGTTACAGACAGCACCCAAGACATTGCATTATGGAGAGACTGCGCCTCCTGCTGTCCAACCCTCGTCTACTGACAAGTAGGCCAGTATCCAACATTGCTGATACGAAGTGCAAAGTAGCCACCCCTGTAATTCTCCTGTAAAGTTCTCTTTCTGCTCCGAGAATCGTCATTCTCGCTATGAAGAAGGCGGCCATTACTGACCGCCTTTGTTTTACTCTGGGATTGAAGTGTTGCGGGAATGGTTACACTCACGATGTTTGTGTTTCGACAATTAGGGAATATGGAGAGCACTAAGCTCGCCTTTGTACAATTACACATTTGGCTTCATACACAGGCTTAAACCTCTTTATGCTCACGCCTGAGACTTTATAAACATCCGCCTTTGCTGGTGATGTTTACAAACTCCCACAGATGCGTGCAGGCACATCCGAGCACAGGCACAAACGCCATTCGCAAAATTGTACAAAGTCGAGCTAAGGCAAAGGGTTACAAATCAAAGGTCAGGAGCCGCGTCTGCAAAGCCAAAGTACAAGATACCTTCGGGTTGAGTAGTTATCTTTGCGCCGGTGTTTCACACCGGTTTTTGTTCGCCCAGCGAGCAGAAAAGTCGTTGAAATGCTCCGAAATCGCCTTGACAAGGGCGAGAGGCTTTGATATAATCCAGTACGTTGCGCCGAAAATGGCGAGCAACGGAGGCTCTTACGAGCCACAGACCTTAACAACTGAAGAGTGGTGAGAACCACAGAAAATGTAAAAACCAAGTCA
>JADEYI010002192.1_pt1 | contig 10657 bp, 9 predicted proteins | sample 8542331 | NCBI WGS metagenome assembly JADEYI01 (sample SAMN16510988, study PRJNA670497) | mine drainage metagenome | isolation source: biofilm near Copperflume 1 | place: Germany: Marsberg coppermine Kilianstollen | collected 2018-02 | reverse complement strand
TGACCACCAAGGAATGGACCATGGCCAGTGGCGCCTGCAAGGCTCTCCAGAATCTCCAGCCCAAACAGCTCAAGGTGGACAACTACGGAAGCTCTGTGTCCGCATTGACATGGCTCACCAAACATTGGCGCGAGGCAGACTCCATCGAGATTTACATCCCCCCTGACGCGTCATCTGCGGACCCCACAATTATCCCTGGAAGTGCACTGGAATGCCAAGCTCCTGACTTGACTCAAATGAGGCGCTTTGATCTCACTTGTGGAGATGATTCTGGCGGCGGGGATGAATCCGAGCAACCCGGGCCTCAGTGGCTGCCATGGCTTTCCGCAATATTACAGCGAGCACAGGGATTAATCATCTTGCACCTGACGGCAGATTTCCGGGTGGACATGCCTTGCATGTCCAGGCTGAAGCATCTCATATTGAAGCCCGTGTCAAGCCAGCTGCAGATGCAGTATGACTTACAGGCCATGGTGGGCAATCTGCCAGTCCTGCAGACATTGTATGTAGGAGAAAAGGCACATGCCTGGAATGTGGTCATGCCAAAGTTGCTCAAGCACATGTGCATGAGTGACATCATTCCCTGCATGGGGTACACCATACCTGAAGGCTGCACAATGACAATACAGAGCTCGTTCAAAGATCAAACAGTAGTTGTGCGCAGTAAGCAGTCTCTGGGCGTGCAAGGAATAGAGGTGTGCAGCAGAAAGATGGAGTTCCGTGACAGTGATTGGCACTGGCAGCCAGAAGCAAAGCACTTTATGCCTTTGACGGAGGCAGCACAGAGCTGCAATCCACTCAGCCTCGTGTATCATGAGCTATACAGCGTGGATATTCGCTCATTGCCATCCCCAGCATTTTGCCACCTGCGTAAACTGCATGTTGAGGCGGATGACCTGACTATCGTGATCGCCCCTTTGCCTCACCTAGAATGGGTGTACATTGACAGCCATGAGACACTGAGCCTTGTCATTGTGGATGTGGAGGTCTTTGCTGCCTCCATACAAAGGTTAAATGTGGGGTATAGGGAAGAAGATTTCGAACAAGAGAATGAATTTGTTGACAGCCTGAACAGACAGCTGGCACTGACGGGCCGAAGCTTAGAGAGGAATTATCTATATAATGGTGACCACGATGATGAGGGATATTTTTGGGATTTAACGTTCGTCACCATGTTTATGGTGCCGGGGCATCTGACTGGGTATTATGCAGGACAGTGTGACTGCCACTGCTGCTGGTCCTGCCTGCATGAAGATGGGGTGTAGGGTTTAAGGTTTAGATTTTAGGGTGAAGATGGAGCAGTGCAAGAACACAGTTGGCTTGCAAATCAGGAAATATTAGCTTATGTTGGGCAACTTCATATCTGGGAATGTGGCCCAGAACTCTGAATATGGCGTGTGTTGTAAGCATGTGCTGGTGTGATGCAAGTTTAGAGCGCGGCTTTGCATGCTTGCATTCACTGCAACTATCCTACTGCCATTAATTGTGTCACTGCATTTGCAAGGAGCTGCAATCATGGCTCGGCTTCTACCTAAGTTTTTAGTTGCCCGACCTGGGACAGTCAAGGGGCAGATGAAACGAAATGTACGCCACGCTCCCAGGTTCGGTCCCCAAAGTAAACACTGGGAGTTTTTTTGGATTGATTTTCGGGTGCATTCGGCGGCCGCTCCTAAGACACCCGCATTGTCGCTGTCGAAAACCGTCACGAAATTTCGAGCGGAAGAATACCTGCACTGCCATACCTTAACACCGACTGGACCCTTCAACTGAACATTGAGGGAAGTAGGTTGTCACCCAGTAAGTAGTTTGGGCCAGTTTTGTTGAGCCAGGGACATCTTGCTTTGAGCATTTGTCTTACATGAACTATCTGTGACTGACTTTTGATTGCAGGAGAGAGAGCACATGCGCTGCAATCCGCAATCCACAGGCGTAACACCTTGGCACTGTGCCAGGCAGTCATGGTGTTGCATTCACCAGGGGCCACTGGGTGGTACGAATAATTAGCTTTAATCCTTGGAAATGATGTGATCAGATGAGGGGTGATAAACAAGTGAGCACCTGCAGACAATGCAGCTCTTGCTCGCGAGCCATGAATGATGCATGCACCCTGCCGAGCATCCGCTTCCTGGCACTGACTGCGGCTTTGAGCTGCCTGCCCTGCTCAGCGATCAAGCTGTCATGCTGCCCTCCTCTTGCAGATCCCCCGTCCATTCCATTAGTCCCCTGCAACCGTTCCAGAATTTTTTTGCAGAGTTGAGGATTCAGCTGGCGGGGGTGGTATAAATACTGAGCACCGTGCCCCTGGTTGATTGGGTCTTGCATGGATCCGGCTAGTCCACCAATAGGTGGAATTTGTGGCAGCCTGTACGCGTAGGTTCTCTGCAGATGCAACTAGCCTCTGGCAGGAACAGCTTGTCATTATCAAGTTTTCTTTGTTGAGACATGCATGTACGTGGGCCAAAATAGTAAGTATCGTCTTCTGATCGAGTTTCACACGCCGTGCTCACCTTTTGCAGATGCAGCAACCTTATGCAGGACTTCATCGTCTCAAGCTCCTTCACTAGTGCATGCCTATCATAGTGCGAGCTGTGTCTGACATCTTTAGGAGGTGTGCTGGAAGTGAGACGAGAGTCTCTGCTTTGGCTAGAAAACAATGCCAGCTGCACTGTACTTACTGATATTCTGCTGCTCTTCAGACTGTCAGATATTTGCTCAGGCCGATCACTCTCTTGTACTGGGATTGCTTTTGCTGTGAACAGTTGCCTCCCTGTTAGATTGCAGCTGCCCTTCTGCTGGCAAGCAGGCTGCATGGGCTTCAGCTTTGTCTTGACAGGGGTGAGCCACCTTTCCTGGATCATCAGCAAAGACCTCAATCTGCAGATCCATCTAAAATTATTCTTTTGGCCATTAGGGAAGAAAATTCCCAAGCAAACACCTGATCAAAGATCTCCGTTTTTGGGCTACCTAGTGAATCGTCCTCTTGGCTCAGAAGGGCATGCCCCAGTAGGTCGTCTTCAAGACAAGCCAGGCCGTCATGTAGCTTGTAGGAGGAGCTCCACAGAGAAGGTTCGAGCATCATTGCAGCAGGAGCGTGAGCTATGAGCTTATCATCGCAAGGCGAGCAAGTCATATTTCCGTAACCCAAGCCAGCAACAAAACTTGGAAGTTTCCGAGAAGGTCTCTGAGCAGTTTGCAAGTATTGGTAGATTTCTCTGCGCCGACAGTCAGACTGACATGACACATGTATATAATATCCTCCACACCCCTGCCAAGGGGTGAATCTCCCTTGACAACTTCAAAGTCTACCATTCTGGTTCTGTGGTAGTCCTCAATTGGACTTGCTCAAAAGGAACACAAGAATTTGGATCTGTGCAATGTGTTTGCATACAAATGCCTGGCATGCCTCCAGGCATGGAAATTTGCATGCATGCACACAGGTCTGACTGCATGCTTGCCATGCCCCTTGCCATGTGTTTTACATGCTGCAGAGAACCAAGTCCAGTGGCGCTGGAATGTTCCACTGAATCAAGCAATCTAAGCAGGTTAATCCATTAGACCGCAGCGCATATGCTTGTTCTTTCTACTCGACATGTAGCATACACAACATCTCTCAAGACTCTCCTGCTCTAGACCGTTGGAATTCCCCATGCATGCAGTAGCTGCGCAACTACTTGGTATCTGCTTTGTGAGCTTCCACTTCACTCCCCCATTAGATATGGTCCGCATGTAGGCATTTGCTTAATCATTTTCCCTATTCTTCATTGTTGTGTAAAATTCCTGCTGTCTCAAGCTCCAGCCTTTGCTTTTGCAACTAGTTTTGGGTTTGGGCACCCATTTCATGGCGCCCCTTTATGGGCAAGCATCTCCCCAGCAAGGGGCGGAACAAAGTCACACAGTGTAGCCCGGGTTGTGTATCTGTTGGACATCCTCATAAGTCTCCAGCTCTGCTATGTCATCTGGGCTCCCCAGAAACAGGGGCAGCCTCTGGTGCAGCATCTCTGGCTGGATATCCAGAATGCGTCGCTTCCCGTCAGACGCCCTCCCGCCCGCCTGGTAATAAACCACAAAGTTGAAAGGCTATAGGCATGTGCCTATCATTAATGCATGCTGTTCCTGCCGGAGGCAAGGTGCGACGCAGACAAGCTGCAGACAGGCTGCCACACATCCTACCCCTTGTTGGACTCGCCAGATCGAAGCAAGACCCAATCAAGCGTGGGCACAATGTTCAGTACTTACACCGCCCCCAGAGTCAGCAGGGGTGCAATCTGTGCAAATATATTCAATCTCTCAGCATTTGTAGGCAGTAGAGTATTGCCTGTTCTGCCAGGAAGCCTAGGGGGTTGCCTTCATAGATGAGGCGCAGGTGGGAGCGAGGGTTCATGGCAACTCCCCCGTACAGCAGTGTCCTGCGCACTGGTAACTTTGAATGGAATTGTAGATACAACCATAAAGTCCAAGTCAGGTCATTTCTTGTCATCTTTCATTTCTGATAGGACAGCTGGTACATTCTCTCCTGATCCATGTTTACTACATATGCATGTTTTCTTGGCAGTTTGTCGCTCGATCATATACCACAACAGCGTCTGATTATCTGGCTGACTAACCAGCCAGACCTCTGAACCATCAGTGAGACAGGCCATATATCATGTGACACTTCACACATTGCTGCATGGATACAATCATGCTTTGTTCTTCCTTCTTCTCCTCATCACTCAGAAAGGACCGCACCACTACACATGCACAGGGACGGAGTAACAAAGGGGGGTGTATCAACATGCAATGCGGTCTTCAAGCAGGGAGCAGGGGGTATCCCAGGATGTGGTTTTATCATGACATGAGATGAAGAGCCAGACCTGTGAAAGTCAGCCACCAGGGAGCAAATGTATCGGGCAGAGTACTGCTTCGGGTTCTGGCCCTTGCCTTGCCGGATGTCATCAATATAGCGCCTCAGCCCCTCAGGCCAGTCAAAGTAGCGCGCATCATTCACTGAGTATATCTGCCCTGCACACACAACAGTGCAAGTCACAATTGTCACAGGTGACAGGCAATGTCTTCTTGGCCCACACCAGGAAAGCTTCCGTCCCAGTTCAATCTTAATACTTGAATCTATGTCTCAGCCACCAAGCAGGGAGGATGTAGGGAAGCTCCAATGACAACAAGCTCTCTGCTGTACCCTTGCCTCTGGAGAAATGGATCAACGGGTGCACCCTGATTTACGTGAGGTATCCATCCCAATAAAGGCGCCATAGGGACAAATGGGAAGGCTTCTGGCTAGTCACCACATCTGCTGTTTCATCTGCTGTCAAACGCCATCGTAGTTGCAGCAGTGAACGAAGGAGAGATTGAGGCAGAGCATCAGCGCACCTCTTTGGGGGATGCGGATGTGTGGGTGAGTCAGCACAAATTCGCCGAGCGTGGTGTCCAGAGTGAAGCCGTGCACTCCACTGCCCCAGGACACCACCAGCATGGTAGCAGAGGAGTACAGCGCATACGCGGCCGCAATCTGCTGCGTCCCCCGCTGCAGAGCGTCGGTGGGGTCGCCGCCTGCTTTGCATGAGGCTGTTATTGAAAACTATCACAGCAGGCCTGTCCAATGCCTGAAGACCAGGCTTGTCAAAGCAACATTTCTGTGACAGCCATCCGTTGCATGAAGGCGGCAGCATGGAAGTATGAGGCATGCATGCACAGCATCCTGCTATGTCGGCTAAATTCAATTTTGCATGCTGCTTGCTTGATGGCAAACTTCTAATTTCCCAATGATGTCATATCAAACACATGCTGGCGAGCTGAGGACATCCACTGCTTGCTGGTAGGTCCCACTACTGACCGGCATTTCCTGGAGGAACTTAAAAAAGGCTTGGCATTGTGACTTGGGATCCGGCTCGCACGTGTAGCAGCAGGGTAGAGCCCAAAGATTGTCCCGGTCGGAATGCTGGCGTCAATGTTGCGTGAGCCATCCAGCGGGTCAAAGACAGCCACATAGCTACTCCCGTCCCTGTCGCATGCTGACTGGACGCTGACTGGCTCGTCGTCCTCTTCTGACGCCATCAAACTCACCCTGCCCGTGCCCTCCAACGCCAGCTTCAACACCTCATTCTGCACAACATGCACACAAAACACATTTCCCCAGAGAAGTACAGCTGATTCCTGTGCCATTTTCTTCTGTGTTTGTGTGTCAAGCAAATGCAATAGTCAAAGAATGGCTGCACGAGGAAATACGCTTTAGAATGCATGCTCAGCAGTCCGGGAGAGGGTTCAAGTTTGAAAGAACGCAGATGGAACAGCATGGAAGGTGGATGCATTGGGGCGCACTGCAACCACATCCAACTTTTTCGCTTTGTCCCTTTCGGCGGATCCAGCAGCCGCTGTGGCCTCTCCAAAAAGGTCCTCGATGCCCGCACGGCTCAACAGATGGGCAATCTTCTTCACAGCGGTCTGCACCCAGGCCAAGACGGTAAATACATCTTGGTAGCCGAATGCAAGCCCTTCCTATTCGTTTAATCCTCACTGAGTGACGATGTGTGCTCTGACAAGCATGGCAAACCCCCTGTCCACACAGCATGGCGATGCTATGGATATATGGAACTTATTATTGGCAGGGATGGGTTAAGACCTGCAGAGCTGCAAAGATGACCAATAGGTCCTCTCTTCTTCCTTCAGAAGAACCCGTTGACAGCTGTTCTGCCAAAACTGCAGCCAGTGTGGATCCCTTTAATGGTGTGTGAAGCTCAGTGCCCTCGTTTCGCAAAGCATGTGCCTGCATGCTGACCGGAGTTGCTGCTGCCTGAGAGCGGCCTATTGCTGGTCTCGACGGTTTTAAATCACGAAAAGGAATATACGAAAATTTCGACGGGGTCAAGGACAGTATGAAGGTCTTCGAAGTGAGCTTTTGTTGACTTGGCCTCCAAAGCCTCTGAGCGCATGAAGAGTTCTGCGCTAACCGCATCGGCATTTGCAGGTTAAGAAACCCAACAGTATAATTATGCAAATTGCATTGTTTCACATCGTCCTATCATCGCAGTTTCGAAAGACAAGAGATAAAGTGATCTGATGTTCTTGTTTAGTGATCTGAGCTGCAATTCATGCACCTTCAGTATCTGCTAACTATGCAACTTTGAAGTAGAATTTGCTAAGGAGGGGTAAATCAATAAATCAAAGAAATCGCTAGATGGATCAATCTTTGCGAGACCATGCGACGTCAGCTCAAATCCTCTTTTGGCTTTCAGAAAAGGGAAGCTTCACGTAGGCTGGCAGCATTGCCAGAATGGTTCTGCGGACAACGTGGAGGCAAGCAATCAGAAGCTGACCGAATAATATCCTTGAATTCGTTGTAAATAAAAGCGTCGAACACAGTTTGCCTTGACAGAAGCAATCCATCTGTGAACGAGGACATACCCGTGTGAACAGGTCAGCCACACTGGTCACGATCCTTCTGCACACACGCTTGTATGCCCAAGTATCGTCTGTGTATATCTTCACGATGTTTTAGCCTCTGAATCACATTGGGTTGTTGGATTCCCATGTCGGGGAGACTCTCGAGCTAACGCCGTGGTTTCGGAAGCCCTACATTGCGTTGTCGGGGTGGCCACTTGTCAAGGCAAGCGTCTTACGTGAGCATAACGAGCATCTAACGATAAAGTTGTTATTGTGTTGCAGGAAGCTCGAGCTCGAATCCTTTTCGTTCTCTCAGCGATTCGACCACAGGCGCCTTATGGACAAGCGGGCAGTTTCCCTCAAGGCAAGCACTCCCCTCAATCCTTGCATGTTTCGACAAGATCGGTGATGGTGTCGGCATGTTTATAAGCGTCCACTTGTGCCATCACGACATCGAGGAACGATTGTTGCACCCATGCGCTTGCATGTCGATCTGGACCTGGACGGCTGTGACACAGCAGGAATCGATGATCTCACCTGCCCTTCTGTGCCTGCAGGTCGTCACCAGCCTACTTTTTGTGCTCTTCCTTTCCGTGGGAGCCGTGCAAGGTCGCTTGCTGAAGCAGGCGGCATCATCTAGCGCACGCCAGGTGCGGCAGCATTCGCCCATCGCTGTAGACACCATCCAGCCCAGGGCGACAAAAGCATTTCAAATCTTGCCTTGCTTGCGCCAGCATCATTCAGCAGCCCAATTCAAGTCCTTACCCTGAAGCACACCCGGGACAGACCTTTGCAGTGCCCGTGACTGGACAGCTTTCTAGAGGTTTCCTGTCAGCACAGCACAGAGGACTTGTCCCGGTCTGACATTTGTGCAAGAAAACACTTTTGACTGAGGGTTTTGCGTGCCCCCTGTGACAGGGAACTACAACGACAGCAAATTCGGCGCCCTATGCCCAGACAGTGCGCCCAGTCACACCCAGCGCTCGCACCTCCAGCTCAGCAGGGACCAAGCCCCCGGGCGTCGTCTCAATTGACGGCTCAACCTCCATGGCAGGTGTGGCTCATTTCTTCCTGTGCTTTTCCCTGCATCTGTAAATCTTTGAGCACACTGGTGTCATGCTCGCATCCTAGCATCCTGGATATCAGCGAATGCGTCGGTGAACCCAATGCCTTGGTCTCTTAGTCCAGGAACCCAACTTCTGAATAGTGACAGTAAGGCTTATGTCATGGTATAGAGATGCCCACCATCTGTATGACCCTGCAATTACTTACGCTTCTTCATGCATTCTCAATCAACAGTGCAACTTGTGCCATAGCTAGCGTCTGGGACATACCAGGGGTGATGTTTGCCGCTGTCTGGCTTCTCTTGATCTCATGGATGCTCTGTTTCCAACCTGCCTGCCTTTCTGCCTGCTTGATTCTGATGCACGGCTGCTTCTGTGTGCAGGCACGCAGCAGACTCAGTCGGTGCGCGATGTGACTCCCAGCAGCTACGCCCCCTTGTCGCAGTCCAAGTCATCAGGCGCCACTGCCACCACCGATCAGGCCACCGTCGGACCCGTGCGCCCAGTCAATGTGCGCTCCCACAACCCTTGAACTTTGAGCTTCCTTCAGTGCCTGCATGTCAAATCTGTCATGTGCCTGTGATGAGGATCTGCAGCCAGCCAGTCTCACATCAGCCAGCCAGATCTCTATTAGTGTCAAATGTGTGATGCGGAATCTGAACGCTGTGTGACAATGACCCGCATGCCATGGTCTTATGGGGTGATGACGCGTATAGACCCGCGTTGCCCTCTTTGCTTCTCTTGGGACCTCTGCTTTGCATGCTCTCACGAATTTGCTGACAAGAAGACATAACTTTGCATTTGAGTGCAGTTGATTTGTGCGTGCTGCGCTTACAGCACACCATTGATGAACTCGGTGCCTCGTGCTCATGCCTCGAGCTTGCGCCGTTGAGCTGACACCTTTGATCTTCAGCCTTCTAGGAGAGCTTTCTGACTGAACTATCGGTATGCATGCATGCAGAGCCAGGGCACGGCTGCCAACATGCAGAGCTCGACGGCGTCCGGCGGCAGCGGCCAGCGCATGGAGACCATGGCCGACGCCGGCAGCGCCATGAGCATGCGCCAGGTCCCCTGAACTTAACTACCTCCCTCCAGTCAACGCAAGGGCGCTAAATACCCTTGTTCCCATACGGCCAAGTGATCTCTCGGCTGAGCCGGCTATCCGGCTACCATGGCAAGTATACTGCAGCAGGCAGTGACAAACAAATGCCCTCTCCGGAAAGAGGGGTTCTTTTTGTGATTTTGACTTTGCAGTTTGATGGTGACCTACATGCATTCTCCGTTATCACAAAGCACCCAATTCTGTCTCCCGGCATGTCTGGTGTGTTATCCAGTCGTGTCAGGTGGGCAGGGTTGAAGTGCTTCAACTCTTTCAAGCATCTTTGATAGCCTCACGGGGGAGTTTTCTGCGGTGAATTCACGCATGGCAGCTTTTCTGACAGGACAACAATCCAATGCATGTTATGGCTGCTGTTCAGCGAACAGTGTGCAACCGAGAGGATTATCTGCAGCACAAGAGCTGAGGACATGAAGTTGCGCACGTATGTTAGGATGACTAGGGGGTAGTAACTAGTCTGGGGGCTTCAACCCGTTGGTCTCTGAGACAAAAGAACAAGGTTGAATCACCGTGCAGTCCCTGACAATCCCTGCCTAATTGGGGCTTCTGTGTCACGAGCCAGTTGTGGTGTGAACCTGGCATGTGCCAGATATTCCCAGCTGAGCTCCTGTCGTGGAGTGGCCCAAATCTGGACATCACTTTTCTGCTGCCAAGTGCCGTTCACAACGGCGTAATTGTGGCTCCATCGGTCTTTCTGTTCAGAAACTTTCCCCCACATGTGATTCTGACTACAAAAATATGAGGGTGAATGATGACTGGGTGGATTGTCTTTGAATCCTGCCATGAAACTTTTTTATTTATTTCTTTTAAGCCTGATGCAGCGGCACTTTGTACATATCTAAGGTGCAATGCTGTGCATGCCTGAAGCAAAAGAATGGAGTACAGTCTCATGAAGGGAGGTGTGTCCCTCAAAAATAGGCAAATGTAAAGGTTGTAAGTCAGCCTTGTGCCCTAGTGGCAGAATGTGCATGCTCATAGACATGATCCCTTCAAAGCCCTGCACAAGCATTGTTTTGATTATATTTATATGCCATAAACAGTAGTCAAGAATCATAACCCATGACGAGGAACAGAGACCAGCTTGGCAGTGTCTAGGCACAAG
>JADEYI010002191.1_pt1 | contig 10664 bp, 11 predicted proteins | sample 8542331 | NCBI WGS metagenome assembly JADEYI01 (sample SAMN16510988, study PRJNA670497) | mine drainage metagenome | isolation source: biofilm near Copperflume 1 | place: Germany: Marsberg coppermine Kilianstollen | collected 2018-02 | reverse complement strand
GGCGTTGCTCGCGTCAGGGGGTGGTCGGGGCGCCCACGGATGTGTCAGTAGAGCCACTTTCGTTGGTGTGATCCTGGCGACGAAGATGGAGCGTGGCGCTCTCCTTCCTCTACACTGCCTTCGTCCGCATGCTTCAGTTGGTCCTCCTCTCCCGTGGCGAGCAAAAGGACCTGGCCATTGAAGTCGTGATTCTCCGCCACGAGGTTGCGGTATTGCGCCGGCAGGTAGCGCGTCCGGCGCTTCAGCCTCCGGATCGAGCGGTACTCGCTGGATTGAGCCGAATGCTGTCGATTGCTCGCCGGGGACGCTTCTTCGTCCAGCCGGAGACTCTGCTTCGCTGGCATCGAGAACTCGTGCGGCGGAAGTGGACCTACTCGCACCGACGGCCTGGTCGACCGGCGATTCCAGCAGGAACGGTCTCTCTGGTCCTTCGTCTGGCCAAAGAGAACCCGACCTGGGGCTATCGGCGGATCCACGGGGAGCTGGCAACGATGGGCGTTCGGCTCGCTCCTGCGAGCGTGTGGGCAATCCTCCGCCGCCATGGCATCGAACCCAGTCCATGTCGATCGGGGCCGACCTGGACGGAGTTCTTGCGAACGCAGGCGGCAACCATGCTGGCCTGCGACTTCTTCACCGTTGATACGGTGCTGCTCCGCCGGCTCTACGTGCTGTTCTTCATCGAGATCGACACCCGAAGGATCTATCTCTGCGGGGTCACCTCCAACCCAGTAGGGGAGTGGGTTGTGCAGCAGGCCCGCAATCTGAGCTTTGACCTTGCAGGCCGATCTCGGGCAGCGAAGTTCCTCATTCGGGACAGAGACACGAAGTTCACGTCTCGTTTCGACGAGGTGTTTCGCTCGGAGCGGATCAGGACCATCAAGACGCCCATTCGAGCACCACGGGCGAATGCGTTCGCCGAGCGATTCGTCGGCACCGTCCGCAGGGAGTGCACTGATCGGCTTCTCGTCTTCGGGCGCACCCATCTCGAGCGTGTCCTGGCCGAGTATGTCACTCACTACAACGATCATCGCCCACATCGTTCTCTCGAGCAGCGGGCACCCAGGACCTTGAGGGTCGCGCCAGCCCCAATCGACAATCCCCATCCCACACAGGTACGTCGCACGGCGGTCCTCGGAGGCACTATTCACGAGTACCGACTCGTCGCTTGACCTGGTCGGATGAGTATTCGGCACGCACAGGCATAGGGGAGGTAGCCGTGGGCGGGGTCCAACGCGGTCGCGCCCTGGCTTGCTTGTGAGTGGAAGGTGAGTTGTTTGGTCGATGTGTTATTGGAGACGGCCTGGCTCTGGTACTCCGTGCTACCGATCACGTAGACGTAGGTGCGCTTGGACCCGCGTTGGATAAAGCCGCCCAGCCGATCGGGTGCCTGATACTTCAGGTAGTCGGTCTGCTTGCCCTGTGGGGTGTTCTGGCTCAGCACCTCCGAGTAGTTGGGCGCAGAGACCGTATTCGTCACCGCCTGCTGCAACGATGCGCTCTTGGCGGCGCCGATGGTAGGCGTTGTCCCAGACGAGCTGCATGCTGCCACCGTCAGCCCTGCACCCACAACGAAGAAAAGGACCTTTGGTCGCCAACGGTTGCTCATTTGGTTGCCACTACTGATTTGGTCAGGCTACACGCCAATCAGTGACAATCTGGGCGTTTCGGGACAGGAAGATGGCAGGCAGATGCGATGATGGTCAGGTGAAGCTAGGAACACGTAGAAGGGCGATCGCCGTAGCGGCCCTCTCCGCCTTGGTCATTGGAGGGTGTTCCATATCAACGACCGGTGGAATCGACCCTCCGCCTTCTCCCCAGACGCCGGTGCAGACGGCCATGGAGTGGTTCAAGGCAATCAACAGCAAGGATGTCGCTGCTGCTCGGGTGCACTTCGTACCCAAGCAGATGGGAATGATGAACTGGGCGAACGGCAATGCCTCTCAGTGGCCCATGTTCTCGACGATCCACTGTCGGACTACTGCGGAGAGCACTACCAATGCGGCAGTCAACTGCACCTTCGCCGAGTCGCTATCAATGGCAACAGGAAACCCGGACTCATTTTGGAACATCTCGATGGTCCCAGGTCCAGCGGGGACCTGGCTCATCGACAACTATGGCCAGGGGTAAAGAGCAGTCAATGTGCCGTGCTGTCCCCCAATCCGGTGGTTAGGGGCAGCGGCCGGGTCTGGCTCCGGGAGGCCATGATGTCCAAGTCTATGGCCGATGGCCGAGTCGCGAGGAGACGGGATGGCAGATGTCGGCTGGGTAGCGCTGGCCCTCGTCGGCGTTGCCGGAATCGTGTGGGGCGCCGAGGTCTTCGCCGAGCATCTAGGCGACGCCGCTGCCGCCCTGCGAGTGAGCACATTTGCACTGGCGTTGTTGTTGGCGGGTGCTGAGCCGGAAGAGCTGGCGACTGGGATAGCCGCGAGCCTGCGTCACGCTCCGGCCATCGCTTTCGGCGACGTGATCGGTGCCAATGTCGCGATGTGCCTGGTAGCGCTTGGCGTCGGTGCGTCGTTCGCCCCGCTGCCCTTCGGCCATCGAGTCCGTTTGTACGGGCTGCTTGGATTGCCGGTCGGCGCGGTCTGTGCCTGGGTGGCGTGGGATGGCCGGGTGGGACGCCCGGCCGGATTCCTACTGGTGGTCCTCTATGTCATCTACGTCGCAGTGATCTGGCGCGTCGAGGGGCGACCTCCGGCTCTCGGTGAGACAGGTGAGATCGAAGAGGCGCAACAACGAAAGGCGACCGACAATCAAGGGCGGCGGAGGATTGGCAAGGATCTCGTCCTCATTGTCGGCGGCGTTATTGCAATGAGCATTGGCGCAACTGTCCTCGTGGAAGGCATCCGCCATCTTGCCAGCGCTGACGCTGCGCAGACGAAGCTCAGTCTTACTCTTGTAGGATTCGCCACGGCTTTCGAGTTGGTCGTACTCGCAGTTTCGGCTTCTCGGCGTGGTGCCTCGGAGGCCGTTGTTGCGGCGGTGGTTGGATCGTTCGCGTACAACGCGACGATGACACTTGGGGCTGCCGCGCTGGCTCGCCCCCTGTTGATTACCAATCCGAGCCAACTTCATGTTCCGCTCCTGTTCATGCTCGCTGCGCTGGCGCTTGCCACTGGCATCGGCTCCATCCGAGGTCACATCGGCCGGACGGGCGGTTTGGTTCTCCTCGCGTGCTATCCCGTCTTCATCCTGTTGGTGTTGACACAACCGTGAGTCATCGAATCACCCACTTGTTCTCCAACTGTGAGACCCGACTCGACCTGGTGCGAACTCCAATCTCGGATACTTGTCAGCCCGAGGTCGTGTACGATTCCGGTGCGGGTCAGGCTTAGGGGGAGCGAATGTGTCGAAGCTGAGACTCTTGCTCGTTGCTGTATTACTGGGTGCGCTCGTAGTAGGCAGCACGCAAGGCGCGTCGGCCGCCGGAGGAGGGCAGTCTGGCGCCGCTCGCCTGGGCGTGGCTTTCGATCCCGCCGCGGCTACAGCGGCCAACGGCGTGATCCCGGCCAACCCAACGGCCGCGGGGGTGTGTGGCTCATCGACCGCGACTTACCTCGCCGAACTCATCTCGGGAAACCCGCTCGCCGCCAAGGTGCTGACCCACTGGGCGGACATCGTCGCCGGCAAGGAAATGATGGTGTCGGGAGTTGTACACCAGGTGAATCGCGGGCTCATCGACCTGCCCTTTGATCACCCCTGGAGTGGCGACCTCACCTTCGACATCGGGCTCGACCCCGAGTACGCGCCGCTGGCCAAGGTTCTCGGTCCCAGCACGGGCGGCGGAGGGTCGGGTCGGCTGCACGTCGAGCTCGAGCAGGGCCAACTGCCTCACGTGGTGCGTGACGCCCGCCGCGCTAGCGGCCAGACCTGGCTCGCCTCCTCGACAGCCAACGCAAAGGGGGTGCAGAACGGGTTTGTGCCTCGCGAGGGCGATCGCGTCGCCGCCATGGGCCGTTGGATCATCGACTGCGGCCACCCCGATTACAGCGCTGAGCTCCACCCGCTCACGTTCCTCGCGTTCGGTCACAGCCAGGGCGGCCGCACGGTCACGCACGTACTCGCCAACCCCTACCGCGTCGCCCAGGTCTACACACCCGACCCGTCGGCTACCAACCTAGTCAATGACGCCGCACGCCTGGCCGCCCCGGGGGTCAAGACGTTCACCGCGTTCTTCGTCGACGAGGTGCTCCGGCTCATCGGTGCCGGTCCGCCCGGCGGCGGGTGCTGCACCGACCACCTCCGAGCGCCGGTCGACGTCGAGGCGACACGACCCGCGCCCGCGCCCTGGCTGGTGTGTGCGCCCAAAACGGCCACCGAGAATGGGCTCACAGTGACGTCAAGGTTCGTCACTCGCCCCGGGGTCAAGATTCGGCTCCACCCGAATCCGGCCAACGGCTGCGTGCGGGTCGAGACCAGGATTGGCCCCAGCTACATCGCCCTCGACCCACCGTTGCGCGATTGCGTGATGCCCTGGGACTTCTTGAACCAACAGGCCGCCGCGGCCGCGGGCGTGCCCAGCCTGGATGTCCGCAGCGTCATCAAGTCGTTCGTACCCCCGGCCTTCCAGTCGAAAGTCGACATCAATCCCACCACCAACTGCTTCGACGCGCTGGCAGGCCCGACGCTCGGCCCGCCGGGCCAGGGACACTCGGTCGAGGTTCGCGCCGACCAGCCCTTCCCCTTCTACGGAGTCATCGAAGTCGGCCGGCATCGCTAGATTGGGGCTGTGGTTGCGGGATACACCTTCCCGGCAGTAGCAGCGCCAATCGGACCCAAGCCGAGGTGTATCCCGAGCGGGCAGCACAAATCATTGAGGAGCGCTCAGCCGTGCCGCAGGCGGACATGGAGCGGAATCTGCAGGCGATGCGAGCGACGATCTAGTGAGAGCAACCGACGTGATCCGATAGGGGTGTCCCCGAGGTACAGCCGCAGTGGGTCACAGTCCCAGTGTTCGGGGTTATGGCCAAAACCCAGACTTCACTGCTAGGACAAGAGGCAAACCATCCTTCTCTCGGGATGCGGTGCACCTCGATCAGCGGAGCATCCATCATAAGAGAATCCACGTCGACGAAAGAAGGCGATCGCACGTTCATTTGACTGCCGTACATCAAGTGCGACCCTGTTTGCCCCTCTATCCTTCGCCCACCGAACCAACGCATCGACCAAGGCGTCGCCGACCCCGCATGCACGACCTTGTGGGTCGACCCTGTGGGGCTCAAGAACCTCGATTCGGGTCACGCCGCACGCATGTACTCGTTGATCAACCCACCGAGAACCTCCCTCCGCTCGATCCGAGTGTCTATTGGCACCGCGGTCAGATCGATAGAGGAGATTGTGGCATTGGGCGGTCGTTGGCCGAGGGATCGGTGCGCCCGATGGTCGTTGTAGTGGGTCACGTAGGCTGAGAGGACAGCCACCAAGTGACGTTGGCCGACAATCATCACCCGGTCCAAACACTCGCGACGTAGCGTCCGGATCCAACGCTCCGCGTAGGTGTTTGCCCGAGGCGCCTGTGGGGGAGTCTTCAGCACGGCCATCCCGGAACCAGTAAAGACGGCATCGAAGCTGGCGGAGAACTTCGCATCCCGATCTCGGACCAAGAGCCGAAATGCATCGGCTCGATCATCCAGGGCCATCAAGAAGTTGCGAGCCTGCTGGGTGACCCAGGCACCGGTTGGGTGACGAGTCACGCCGAGGATGTGGACTCGACGCGTCGCTACCTCGATCAAGAAGAAGACATAGACACGTTGCAACATCACTGTGTCCACGTGGGCAAAATCGCTGGCCAGCATGGACTTGGCTTGCGTACAGCAGAACTGCCGCCAGGTTGGGCCCGATCGCCTTGGTGAGGGATCGATTCCGGCCCGATCCAGGATGTTCCACGCCGTTGCCGCCGACACCTGGTAGCCGAGCCCGATGATCTCCCCATGGATCCGTCGGTGGCCCCAGGTTGGATTCTCTCGAGCCAGCCGAACAACGAGCTTGCGGATCACAACCGATGTTGGCGGCCGACCACCACGAGATACTCGAAGCCTCGGATAGGTCCAGTGCCGTGCCACCAGTTCGCGGTGCCACCGGAGGAGCGTGGACGGCGCCATGATCCTGACGTGCCATCGGTCCCTGGGAAGAAGTCGAGACAGTGTGGCGAGCACCACTCGGTCCTTCGGTTCCAACCGAGGGCGCTTGATCTGGCGACGCAGCACCGCGACTTCATGGCGCAAGATGAGTAGCTCGACGTCCTTGGAGGCTTCACCACGGCCTCGTAGGGCGATCAGGCCAAAGAGACGCTGGGCCAGCATGTAGACGATCGACAACAACACGGGTTGATACTCCCGCAGGGCGTTGCGGGGGTCCAACCCAGGTTGTTGAGCCCCACAAGCTCTCGGGACGTCGTCCGATGGCCGTTCATGTCGTCTCCAGGCTGGCTCGCCAGTCGACCATGGCTTTCGTGACTTCTTGGCATGTCAATTGAGGGCTACAACAGCTTGGTCATCATCACGAGACTCGACGGTTTGCCCCCGCTCGCCTTCGAGAGCGATTGATCAATGCAGCTGGGGGGCACCGGGCGGCTGAGCAAATAGCCCTGCACCACGTCGCAGCCCAATTCTTTCACAGTGGCGAGCTCTCGCTTCGTCTCTACCCCTTCAGCCACGACCTCGAGTCCGAGGTCGTGTGCGAGGCGGACCACAGCGCCCATGATCCTCGTGTCGCCGTGTTCGGCAACGTCCTTTACGAAGCCTCGGTCCACTTTGAGTTGGTCGACCGGGAAACGTCGCAGGTAAGCAAGGGACGAGTAACCAGTGCCGAAGTCATCGATGGACAAACGGACACCAAGATCCTTGAGCTCTCGGAGTACCGACTCGTAGTCGGTGTGCTCTCCGAGAAGGATGCTCTCGGTGATCTCCAGCACGAGCATGTCGGGATTCATGCCCGTCCTAGTCAGCACGTCCCCGACAAAGGACGGAAATGAGGCGTCAGCGAGTTGACGCCCAGAGACATTCACCGCCATCCGCAGATCCGATCGCAGGGTCCCGCGCCAGGCCACTGCCTGGCGGCACGCCTCTTCGAGTACCCAGGCGCCAATGGCAATCATGAGGCCCGACTCCTCGGCCACTGGGATGAATTCGAGGGGAGGGATCATGCCCCGGTCGGGATGGTCCCAGCGCAAAAGGGCCTCGAAACCCGCCACGGTGCTCTCCTTGGACGAGTATGCCGGTTGGTAGGCGAGCACCAACTCACCCCGCTCTAGTGCGCGATGCAACCCGCTAGCCATAGCGAACCGGATCGGTCCCTGCCCCTTGTCGACTTCGACCACGGCGACCCGGTTCCGGCCAGCTCGCTTGACCGCGTACATGGTCGTGTCCGCCCGGGCGAGAACCTCTCCGGACCGGCAGTCGGGTCCAGCGACGACGGCAACCCCCACGCTGGCCGTCATGTACACCTGTTCACCGGCAATCTCGATGGGTTCTCCCGCCGCACGATGAAGGCGCTCCGCCAGGGCACCGGCCTCCTTGACGGGATCGGTGAGGTCCTCGAACAAGGCCACGAACTCGTCCCCACCGAATCGGGCCATCGTGTCTCCCGGCCGAACCTGGGAGGCGAACCGTGCGGCCATTGCCATCAGCAGCTCGTCACCGCCAGCGTGTCCCATCACGTCGTTCACCGACTTGAAATTGTCGAGATCGATGAATGCGAGGGCCAGGCCACCGGGATGACGCGCCAAGCGGTCGATGGCCTTGTCCAACTGGGCGAGCAGCAAGGATCGGTTGGCCAGTCCGGTCAGGGGATCGTGGAGCGCAAGATGCGACAACCGCTCGTGGAGTTCTTGGAGCTCCGCATCGTAACGCTTGGCCATTTGGACCATGCTTGAGTTGCAACTCGCCTCCACCATATCTGTAGCGCTCTGCAGGACAGAAGGGCTGATCCCCAATCGGGCCGCCTCCTCAGCCAGCACGAGGCACGTCGAATCCTTCCACCACAAGTTGAGTTTGGTAAGTAGGGCGACCGACAGAGATCCTGCGGGAACCTCAGACCTAGCTCGGTGCTCGACTGGCGGCGCATCGTGGGCCGCCCTATCTCCGGGAATCACCGTCTCTCGTGTGGCCGCAGCACTCCCGAGAGACGCGATCCGGTCGCGGTCGCGGTGCCCGGCCACGCCACCGGTTTGAAGCCAGTTGGCAATCGCCGCCACAGCCACCGATGTGATGTCCCACATCGAGTTGCGAGCGACTTCCTCTCGACTGAGACCCTCTGATTGCTCAAAGAACTTTCCCTGGCAAATGCGCTGGATGTCGTCGCTTCTGGCTTCAAGTGCGCGTCCCAGAGCGACGCGCTGAGCCTCTCGACACTGCTCGTCCGCACCGGTTGAATCGCCGACAGCCGCCGCCCGCTCCTCCATCGACGGAATTGCCCACACCTTCATCTAGAAACCATCGACACGCCCTCGACAAACTTAAGGCTGGCTGCGGGTTAAGTTGAATCTGAGCTGGACCTGTCCGAGGGAAGCTCACCGAGACTGTCAGTTTGGTGTATTGCGGCTCCGGCCTTTCAGGTCAGAGGCTGCTCAGTGCGGTCCGCGAGCCTCCTTGGCCAAGCGGGCGGCCAGTTGACGGGAGACTCCAAGGGTCCGGCCGATCTCGCCAATACTCATTCCTTCGTCGAGGGCAGGACTGATGAACGCAAGGCGCATCTCATGGCGACTGTGTTCAAACGCGTCGAGGAGGTCATTGGTGGTCTGACGGAGGTCGGACGCATCGGCCCCGGCAGCGCTGACGGCCGCGGAAATGGGCACTCCGCCCTCTAGCCTCTTGATCATCTTGCGACCGATGACTTCGCCTGAGCGCAGATTGGTCCGCAGTGCCTGCGATGCCGAGATAGTGCGCTCCACAGCATTGATGGCGGCCTCGTGTTGACGGTCCATGTTCGAGTTCTAGTCCAAAATCGACGCCGCGTTTGATGTGTTCAAGCCAGAGATTCGCGAAATTGCGGTTGACATGCACTTGTAGGTGCCGGAAACATCATCCGACCGTCGACCTGGACTTTCGTTGGCATGATCCTGGCGACGAAGATGGAGCGTGGCCCTCTCCTTCCTCTACATTGCCTTCGTTCGCATGCTTCAGTTGGTCCGTCTCCCCGTGGTGAGCAACAGGATCTGACCATCGAGATCGTCATGCTCCGTCACGAGGTCGCCGTCTTGCGCCGACAGATGTTGCGTCCGGCGCTTCTGCCTGTAGATCGAGCTGTGCTCGCTGGACTGAGCCGGCTTCTGTCGGGTGCCCGCCGAGGACGCTTCTTCGTCCAGCCGGAGACCCTCTGCGCTGGCATCGACAGTTGGTGCGACGGAAATGGACCTGCTCGCACCAACGGCTAGGACGACCGGCGATTCCAGCGGGCACAGTCTCCTTGGTCCTCCGACTGGCAAAAGAGAACCCGACCTGGGGCTATCGGCGGATCCAGGGGGAGCTGGCCACCATGGGCATCCGGCTCGCCCCCTTTGAGCGTGTGGGAGATCCTGCGCCGTCACGGCATCGAACCATCGCCGAGGCGCTCTGGCCGACCTGTCGGAATTCCTGCGGGCGCAGGCAAAGACTATGCCGGCGTGCGATTTCTTCACCGTCGACACGGTGCTGCTCAGACGCCTCTACGCGCTGTTCTTCATCGAGATCGACACCCGAAGGATCTACTTGGCTGGCGGCACCGCCCACCCAGCGGGGGAGTGGGTCACCCAGCAGGCTCGAAACCTCACCTCGGGTCTCTCCGAGCGCACCCGAGCAGCCAAGTTCCTCATCCGGGACAGAGACACGAAATTCGCGGCCTGCTTCGATGAGGTGTTCCGGTGCGAGGGCATCAGAGTCATCAAGACACCCGTTCGATCTCCACGAGCGAGCGCATTCGCCGAGCGATTTGTGGGCACCGTCCGCCGAGAGTGCACCGATCGGCTCCTTATCTTCGGACGCAAACATCTCGAGCAACTACTGGCCGAGTACGTCGCTCACTACAACTAACACCGCCCGTATCGCTCTCTAGACCAGCAGGCGCCGAGGTCCTCGAGGCTCGAGCCAGACCCAATCGACAAGCCCGATCCGACACGGCTACGTCGATGTGCGGTCCTTGGCGGCCTCATTGACGAGTACCGCCTCGTTGCGTGACCCTTGTCGGATGAGTATTCGGTACGCACAGGTCCCAATCCGCTGAGGCACGGAACGCTGTCCGGCCAGAATCGATCATTCCTGCCATTTCCGGAACGAGCCAACGCTAAGCCCCACTAAGGAGTGATCCGAGCCAGGACGCCAAGATAGATAGTCGCCCAGCCCAGGTCCGAGTCGTCAGCATTTGCGGGGGCCTGAGCTGGAAGTTGGCTTACAAACGCCTACCCGCAACCCCTGTGGTCATTTGCCCTCAAGGTCAAGGCCTGCCTGGTCGATCCTGTCATCAATCAAGCTCTCGCGAGACGGCTCGCGAGTTGGAAGGCCTTGGCGGACCCAAAGTGATGAATGTCCGAGTAAAGAAGCTCCTGCTCTTGATGATGGCGAGCTTGGCTGTCGCGACGGTGTTCTCGGCGAGCCCCGCGTATGCCGTCGCTCCCACCATCACCCCCAGTCCATCCACCACAGCGACGTCGCGCTCGAGCACCCAGGCGGGAACGGCCTTTCCCGCCATGT
>JADEYI010002190.1_pt1 | contig 10666 bp, 8 predicted proteins | sample 8542331 | NCBI WGS metagenome assembly JADEYI01 (sample SAMN16510988, study PRJNA670497) | mine drainage metagenome | isolation source: biofilm near Copperflume 1 | place: Germany: Marsberg coppermine Kilianstollen | collected 2018-02 | reverse complement strand
GTAAAATCCAGTGATGGAAACACCGATTTTATCGCGAGGGAACCAATCCAGGCCGCCTTCATAATTCCACGCCGACTCCGGCTTCAAAAAGGGATTTCCGTCCGTTGTTGGATCGCTGTAATACAGGTCGGTATAGGTCGGCAATCGAAAACCGTAGCCCACCGAAGCCCGCGCCTTGAGCTTGGGTCGAATCCAGAAGGCGCCGGCCGCCATCGGACTGAACACATCATAGCCGCCGCTGATAATTTCCTCTCGTGCACCGACTGAAAGCGTGCCGCGTTTCCAGGAACGCACGTCGAGATCGAGATATCCCGCTCCCCAATTTCGCGCATGGATGCCAAGGTTATTGCTATGAATGGCGTCCCCATCGAAGTCAAGACCGTAATAGAGGCCATCGCCGGGGCGCAGCATGGAAACGTGGCGCAGAATCGCCTGCCAGCTGGTGTCGATGTGGTTGTTCGCATAAATCGATGGGCTATCGCGGAAGAGAATGAAATTATCCGTGTGTCGACGATACGCAAACCCGGCGTTCGTCTTTGTGCCGAGCCCCTGTTCGATGGAGGCGAACCAGCCCTTAGTGCGCTCATACGATGGGTAGTTACCATAAAAGTTATTGGCGCCAAATGGCGTGTCGCTGCCACCCAGCAGAATGTCAGTCACTCCCAAAGGAGAGTTGATCCAGGACTCCGAACTGGCGTTCTCATTACGAAAATCGCGGTCATACATGAAGCCGGAAGAATACTCCCGATGGCCGGCGAGTTGCTCCGCCCACTTTCGGCTCGCATAATTTCCCACAAAAGTCTGCTGGTTTTCTCCGAAGCTTCCGAAACCGCCGGATACCCAGAGTGACTTCAGGTTGGGTCTTCGCGTGACAAAATCCACCACGCCACCCAGTGCATCCGCGCCGTAGAGCGTCGAGCCTGCGCCGTGTAGTACCTCGATATTGGCCATGTCGGCAAGCGGCACGGGTAGGTCGAGGTTGTTATGCGCCGCCTGCGAATCGTTGGCGCGAAAGCCATCGATCAGCACCAGGGTCTGCTCAAATGATGTCCCGCGAATCGAGAGATCTGCCGGATACCCGCCCGCGCCCCGTTGATTTATCTGCACGGAGGAATCTGTGCGCAGGTAATCTTCCACCGTATTGAATGCTAATGGATGAGCCTGCGTGTCCATCACCACCACGGAGCGTGCTGATTCGCCTTTCAGCACGGGGCTTGGTCTGCCAAGTACAGTGACCGTCGTCCGAACCGGCTCAGGTTTTTTATTGGCAGCGGAGCCATGATCCCGCGTACTGGACGTGGCGGCCGGCGGTTGTGAGCTTTGCTGCGCAGGGGCGGAGAGCGCACCAGCGACTGAGAGAACTGCAGCAATACACCGAAGGCGCATCAAACTCCCATCTCCGCCGACATCACCCAGTCCCGGGCTGGAGTGACGTTGGACATGGTCAGAGATAGAACGCTGGCAAGTGTGGGATCGATCACGTTGGAGACCTCGGAGCAATCATGAAGCACACCCGGGAATTCGCGCAAGGATGCTTTTGTATTGCCTTAAATAATTGATTTAGTAAACTATATGTAAAATTATGCGTATTGAAGCGTTCCTGCGCGAAAGCCCTATGTTCACAGTGAAACGAGCGGCACGGCATTTCGATGCGGTTGCGGTTGAAGCCTTCGCAGCCGATGAACTGGGATTCATGGAAGGCCTGGTTCTCGCGGCGATCTTCTTCGAAGCGCCGCGTTCAATCAAACCCTCTCATCTTGCCGGTACCCTCGGCACCACACGCGGGAACATTAGCCATGCCATTTCTTCACTGGAAGCAAAGGGTCTCTTGCAGCGGAAGATCGATCCGTCCGATGCCCGCGGATATCTGCTGATGCTGAAACCGCCCGGCAAGAAGTGTGCGCTGCGCGTGATTGCAGCTTTTGACAAGATGCAGCGGGGATTCGAGCAGAAAGTTGGAGGAACGGCGCTGGCGGCCGCACTGAAGGTGATACGCGCGCTTGAATCGCGCTAGGTTTCGGCATGTCGTCGTAAAATAAAACCCTCGGCACATCGCAATTGACTGGCATTGCAGTTACAGCACTGCAATAAAGTTGGCTCGCGGCTCGCACATAAGAAAGCATTCTCACGAGTAGTGAGAAGTCATGGGTACCCCGTCCTAACGAAGCTAGAGTGGGGATAGTAAGGTGCACGCATTACGGTATCGGTGAAAATGCTTTCAATTCCGCGTTCAAAACATTGCAGGACAATGCGCCGGTTCAGAATTTGTGCATGGAAAGGCACTGTAACTTGGCCGCATTGACGGATACATTTTGGCGCAACAAACGCATATTCATTACCGGACACACTGGATTCAAAGGAGTCTGGCTGTCTCTGTGGCTACAATCCGTGGGAGCAACGGTCTTCGGCTACTCCACTTCTTCCCGGACCTCCTCGAACAGGACTCTGGCGGCTGTATCGATGGACTCCTTTCAGGGTGATATATGTAACCTGCAGGCCATCGAGTCCGCTATGCAGGCAGCTGCGCCGCAGATTGTCTTTCACATGGCAGCGCAGCCGCTGGTGCGGCGTGCCACTCAGGACCCTATCGGTACCTATACAACAAATGTCATTGGGACGGCGGCACTGCTGGAGTCGGTTCGCCGTTGCGAGTCCGTCGGCGCGACGGTCGTGGTCACTACCGACAAGTGCTACGAAAATAAAAACCGGGACTGGGCTTATCGTGAGTCCGATTCATTGGCTGGCAACGACCCTTACAGCAGCAGCAAGGCGTGTATGGAACTGGTCGTCAGCGCGTTCCGTCAATCGTTCTTCTCCGGCGCCCGCAACTTGGGATTGGCGACAGCGCGCGCTGGAAACATGGTCGGGGGCGGCGACTGGGCAGAGGACAGACTAGTTCCTGACATAATGCGGAGCTTTGCCGCAGGCAAAACCGTTACGCTGCGCAATCCTCGGGCGGCACGCCCGTGGCAATACGTGCTGGAGACTCTGCGCGGCTATCTTCTTCTCGCCGAGAAGCTGTATGAAGACCCCTCCCGGTACAGTGGCGCGTGGAATTTCGGGCCATCGGCTACGGATGTGCGGCCCGTCGAGTGGATCGTGGAAAAGCTGGCGGCGACATGGGGCGCAGAAGCGAAGTGGAATGTGGAGCCGGGAAATCTTCCACAGGAAGCGCAGATGATGCGGCTCGACTGCTCCAAGGCAGAGGTGGAATTGGGCTGGAAACCCGTATTTGATCTATCCGAGGCCCTCGAAATGACGGTGGCATGGTATCGAGATTTTTATGCAGGACAAGCCATGCGAGGAAAATATCTGGAGCAGCTCACAGCCTACATCGCAAAAGTGGATGCGCAATAGCACCGGCTTCTTCCAGAAATTTCCTGCGCAGGGTAAACTCAGCCCCATGCCGGTTACTCTTTCCGTTGCCATGATCGCCCGGAACGAAGAGGCGAACCTCCCCCGCACGCTCGATAGCGTCCGCTGGGTAGACGAAATTGTTATTGTCGATTCCGGATCTACGGATCGCACCCCGGAAATCGCTCTTTCATATGGAGCACGCCATTTTTTCAACCGTGATTTTCGCGGTTTCACCCCGCAGAAGAACCTTGCCATTGATGCCTGCACTTCGGACTGGATTTATTTGCTCGACGCGGATGAGGTGGTCACGCCGGAGCTGGCGGAAGAGATTCAAAAGGTGCTGAAAAATCCAAAGTACGATGCTTACTGGCAGCCCCGGTTGAACTTATTTCTCGGTCGATGGCTTCGCCACGGCGGTTTTTATCCGGACAGCAAGTTACGGCTTTTCAGACGAGGAGTCGCCCGGATGGCAGGCGCGGAACCTCATGGCTCTCCGCAATGTACCTGTGCGACTGGAAATTTGAAAAACCATTTACTGCACTATGCGTACCCAACGTTTCGGCAATACCTGGCGCACATGAACGGATATAGTTCGGACGGCGCATCCATCCTGCTGGCAAAAGGGAAAACCAGTGCTTCGACGCTGGCGTTTATTGCTAACGGAATTTTGAATCCAGTCCTTACTTTTATTAAGAATTATTTCTTGCGTCTGGGTTTTCTTGACGGGCGGCAGGGCTTCGTCCTGCACCTGAACCACTCTGTATACGTACATTGGAAGTACGTTAAAGCATGGGAGGAGGCTATGGGGAAAGATTTCCGTGGGAGCCCTTCTACTCGACGCAAAGGCGATACAGAGTATTGAGAGGGCCAAATATTCTGACGCTTGGTCGATCCAAAAAACGTACAGCGAACGGTCGGGAAACCTAGCCCACGAGTCCCGGGGTTGTCCATGCGCGGGAAACAATTGCCGCTACAGATGTACGTTTTGTTTTTGATCTGGGCATAAGCTCCACCCCGGCGTCGGTCCATCGATGGATGGTATAGGTAACTGAGCAGCTTTCGCATAACCAGAAATAGCGCCTCATCGTTACAGGATGCTTTGAGCGGGTAGTCTCCGCGACATACTTCCTGGACGAACGCTCCATCAGAAACAAACGTCCGCCTCTGAGATATTTCAGCTCCGCTTTGCAATTCTTATTCGCACATGACATGTTCATCGTTGCGCCCTGCTTTTGGCGCTGTGAATTTAGATGCTATTCACAGAAAGCAAGGTTGGCGCTGATCAAGAACTCATTTTTTGTGATTTATGTCACAACTGGTGCCGGCTTGTCTGGGAACTAGCGAATGCCAGGTTCGCGCCACGAATTGAAGCGGAGGGTTAGATTCCCACCGGTTTCTTTTTGCGCCTGAACGCTGGCCAGGGTTTCAATTCGCCAGTCGGCAGCCGTAAGTGTCTCTGGAGCATGGGTCGTCAGGACCGCCAGCACCTTGCATCCGGCAGCCTTCCCCGCGGCGACTCCCGCAGGGGCATCCTCAATCACGACACAGTCTCCGGGAGCGACACCCAATAGGGCGGCGCCGCGCTGGTAGGGTTCCGGGTGGGGTTTGCCGTGTGTAACCATATCGGCTGCAACAAAATACCGGGGAACTGTAATCCCCGCAAACGCAAGCCGGCTACGCGCCAGCCTTTCGGTCGCGGAAGTGACGATTGCCCAGGAAGTTTCAGGCAGGCTTTCCAGCAACTCCCGCACGCCTGGTAAGACCACGATGCCGTCCGTATCTTCTATTTCCAAATCCTCAATCAAACGTAGCTCAGACTCGTCGTGGAGATCGGGCCGGAGCGTGCGAATCGTTTCAATGGCGCGGCGTCCATGGGCTATTTTTATCGCAGCCTCCGGATCCAGGTTCCGGAATTGGGCATAGCTGCGCCAGCTGCGCTCTACCGAGCCCAGCGAGCTCATCAGAACTCCATCCATGTCGAAGAGCACGCCGCGTATCTTCAGGTCGATCATGACAATCCCGCCACCTGGACGTTTTTTGCCTGCAAGACAAATTCCTGACCCGCCGTCAACAGTTTTTTCACAGATGCAGGGGAGCAGGATTCCGCGTAGATGCGAAGCAGGGGTTCAGTGCCGGACGCTCGCAGCAGAAGCCAGCTCTCCGCCGCGTTCGGCTTGGTTGTCGCTTCCGGGTTACGCAGGAAAAATTTCACACCGTCCAGATTTTCCACCCGCTCGACAGCCATACCGGCAAATGACTCGACGCGCGCGCGCGCGCGCGCAGTGGCATTGTTTTTCATGTCTTCCGCAATATGAAGATCGATGCGGCCGTAGTGATGTTCGCCGTACTCCTGCTGTAAGCTGGCGACCAGCTGGCCGAGAGTTTTCCCCTCGTCCGCCATAACATTTGCGAGCAGCAGTCCATTGAGAAGGCCATCTCTTTCCGGCAGATGCCTTTGTATGCCGATACCGCCGGATTCTTCACCGCCAATTAAAATTTCCCGTTCGAGCATCAGGTCGCAGATGTATTTGAATCCAATTCCTACCTCGTGCATTTTGCGTCCATGTCTGGCGCAGATCCTGTCGAGCATCCGCGTGGTATTAAAGGTGCGCACGACCTCCCCGGGCCACCGCTTGCGCTCAATCAGCCATCGCAGGAGTATGGCGAAAATCTTATGAGCATCCACCAGATTTCCCTCTTCATCCACTGCGCCGATGCGGTCTGCATCTCCGTCCGTCGCCAAACCTGCCTGACAACGATGCTTGACAACAGCCAGTTGCAGCGCGTGGGTATGAGGCTCAATCGGCTCAGGATTGATGCCGGGAAACAACGGATCATGCCGTGCATGGATTTCGAGGGAAGGAACACCGGCCTGTGAAAAAATCCCGGCCAATATCCCGGCACCAGCGCCATACATGGGGTCAACCACAAACTTGTGTCCGCTGGCGGCGATTTTCTTTATATCTGCGAAGTTCTCGATCGCTCGAATATAGCTGGAACAAAAATCCATACGTTGAATTGCGGCGGGTGGCGCAGCCTTCTTCAATGGCTTACCCAGTTGCGACTCTATTGCGGCCATAATAGACGGCTTGCCGGAACCACCGTAGCTGGCCTTATATTTCAGGCCGCTCCATTGAAAGGGATTATGGCTGGAGGTAATCCTGATCCCCCCCGCCGCACCACGCTCGCGTACTGCAAACGATACAGCGGGGGCCGGCGGGATTCGGTCCGCCAGCCGAACTGCAAAGCCTGCCGACGCCATCACTTCCGCGGCTACCTGCGCAAAGTGTTCCGAACCGAAACGCGTGTCATAACCGACGCAGACCCCTCGCGCTGGATCTTCATTCGTCAAAATATAATTGGCGATCGCTGCGGCCACGATCCTGACATTGGCAAAGGTGAACTCATCCGCAATTACGGCCCGCCAGCCATCGGTGCCGAACTTAATATGGGAAGCAGAATTATCGGTAACTGTCACAGTCTCCTATGTTGCTGTCAGATCAATTTGTCGTGATTTTCCTGATGCAGCAGCTTCACCAGTTTGCCGACATCCTGACACCCGCCGCGAGTCGTAATCAACAAAATATCCTCGGTTTCCACTACAACCAGGTCCTCTACTCCCACAATGGCGACATGTTTTGACGGCGCGTATATGTAGTTGCCTTCCGCCTCCACCACGGTGTGCGCACGCGCGTCAATTACGTTCGTTTTACCGGCGACGTGTTGTCCGCGAGAAAGTTTGTGTTCATACAGAGCTGCCCAGGAGCCAAGATCATTCCATCCAAACTCTGCTGGAATGCAGTAAAGGTTCGACCGGTGTTCGCCTTTGGCGGAGCGCGGCTCCAGCACAGCGTAATCGATGCTGATGTTTTCGCATTTCGGATATAACTCTGCCATCGTTGAAGCGAAGGCGTCGGTACCAAAGGCGTCGGCTATCTGTTCCAGATAAGGAGCGGTGTCGGGGAGGTGCTCACGCACCGCATTGGCGAAGGTGCGTGCCGTAGCCAGAAACATTCCGCTGTTCCAGAAATAATTTCCGTCCGCGACAAATTCCTCCGCGCGTTCCAGGTTGGGCTTTTCCGTAAAGCGGCGCACATGGAAAGCGCCTGTCGGCAACTGAGTACCGGTTTCGATGTAGCCATAACCGGTCTCAGCACGCGATGGATGAATGCCAAGAACGACAATGTTCTCTCCCGCCGCCGCTAACTGGCAACCGGCACGCAGAATATTCAGGTATCCGCGAACATCCTCGATGGCATGGTCCGCCGGGAAAAACCCGAGCACGGCCTCCGGAGCCTGCCGTTCCAGCAGAAACGCCGCCAGGCCTGCTGCTGGTGCAGTATTGCGGGAAACCGGCTCCGCCAAAATTTGGTCCGTGGGAACGTCGGGTAGCTGCTCGGAGATTGTAAGAAGCAGCCATTCGTTTGTAATCACCCAGCAACTGGAGGGGGGAGCAATCTGCACGAGACGATCCAGCGTCTGCTGCAACATGCTGCGCTCTCCATCGAGCGACAGCACCTGCTTGGGATGCTTGCGGCGGCTGCGCGGCCAAAAACGAGTGCCACTGCCGCCGGCGAGGATGAAAGGTCTGAAATCCATAATCAAGCTGGGGATACGTTTCATCGTAAATGAACTGCGCCAACCTCGATGCAAGAAACCACAAGCCCATGAATTATCCAAGGCCCCTTCGATGAATCGGCTATTGAGGCATAGCTCGCAGCATCTCCGTCGGCGCGTCCGGCAGAAAACTCCATTGGGAAACACATGCCGGGACAATGGCCAGCTGCCCGCGATGGAGGTCAATGGGAGTTTCATCAGCAGAATGCAGCGAACCGCCACCGCTGGCTATAAAAATTAATTGGACTGTGCCGGCCCCTGGCGTATGGCCGCCCGGTGGCAGAAATTCCTCCAGACCGCCCGTCTCGAAGCGATAGCGGTCAACGCGAAAATAGTTCGACTGCACCAGCAACGCCTGATTCCCTTCGATCTGTGGCTCTACTTTGCCGGCAGCAGTATGGACCCGCGTCGCCTTCAGACCGTCTTCTAGATGCAGTTCGCGGGGCCGTCCGTAGTCGTACAGCCGGTACGTCATATCTGAGTTCTGCTGTGTCTCCAGCAACACCACCCCAGGCCCGACCGCATGAACCGTCCCTGCATCAACGAAAATCATGTCTCCTTTTTCGACCGGGACCCATTCGAGCAAATCCTCCAATGTCTGCGCCTGAATCGCCGACTTCACCTCCTGCCCGGTTACCCCGGGATGCAATCCCAGCGCCACTTTAGCACCCGACACAGCTTCCAGCGCGTACCAGCATTCCGTCTTGCCATGCGGCTCACCATGTTCCCGCGCCATGGCATCGCCCGGATGCACCTGCACGCTGAGTTTCTCCTGCGGAAAAAGAATTTTCATCAGCAGCGGAAAGCGCTCCTGATGCTCCGACCCTTCGCCCAGTAAAGCTCGGTGGTGTTGATGAAAGACAGAAGCGAATCTTTGCCCTTGGAGAGGGCCACTATCGACGATACAGTCGTCACCGCTCAGCCAGACCTCGCCAATCGGCTCATCAGTCACCTTGTAGTCGTACCAGGGAGTTAGATCACGCACCCCCCAGACACGGGTGCGAAACCAGGGGCGCAGGCGAAAGGGCATTAGCTTTTCCATAGAAGATATCCACAATCGGACTATAGCTAACTTTAACCGACAGAAAGAAAAGTCAGAAATGTCTGAGACAACTTAGGCGCCATTTATACACTCCTGTAAATTGATCTTTTGCTTTCAGGAGGCAACTTTGCGAACCACGTTCTCGATTCACACCGTAAAAACTACGGCTGCGCTCGGTATTTTGGCCGCCACTATGCTGATTTACGTGTGCAATAGTCTCGCCCAGAGCACCGCGCCAGAATACGCCCAGGCACGGAAAAAATTACTTGCCGAAAATGCCCAGGTAATCTCCAAAGGACCATTTCAGGCAAATTGGAAGTCTCTCAAAAATTACGCAATCCCGGAGTGGTATCAGAATGCCAAGTTCGGCATTTTCATTCACTGGGGGGTCTACTCCGTGCCGGCTTTTGGCACCGAGTGGTACCCGCGCAATATGTACCAGAAGGGATCGAAAACCTTTCAGCATCAGATCGCAACATACGGGCAGGAGACCGGGTTTGGTTACAAAGATTTCATCCCCTTGTTTCGCGGCGAGCATTTCTCTCCCCAGACATGGGCGCAACTGTTTCACGATTCCGGGGCGCGATATGTAGTACCTGTAGCCGAACACCACGACGGCTTCGCCATGTACGACTCCGGCTTAAGCGAGTGGACGGCCAAAAAAATGGGGCCGAAGCGCGACGTGATTGCAGACCTGGAAAAGGCTGTGCGTGCCAATGGCATGCACTTCGGGCTTTCATCGCATCGCGCGGAACACTACTGGTTCTATGACGGCGGCTTCCTTTATCCCTCGGACGTGCAAAGTATGAAATATGCGTCCCTGTACGGATACCCACTGCCGCAGGGACAGGTGCAGAACAATGACGTGCCCCACGACACGACACATCCGACCCAGGCTTTTCTCGACGACTGGCTAGCGCGCGATACAGAGTTGATCGTGAAATATCATCCGGAGGTCGTCTACTTTGACTGGTGGATCAACAAGGCAGACTACCGGCCCAACCTGAAGCGCTTCGCGGCGTTTTACTACAACTACGCGGCAGCCAATGGATTTCAAGCCGTGATCAATTACAAACAGACTGCCATGCCAGAAGGCTCTGCGGTGCTGGATGTCGAGCGCGGTCAACTACCTGGCATTCGCGCGCTCCACTGGCAGACGGATACTTCTGTCGGTAATAAATCCTGGGGATACGTGAAGGACGACACCTTTAAATCATCGAAATTCGTTGTCGATGAACTGGCGGATGTCGTCAGCAAAAACGGCAATCTGCTGCTCAACATTGGGCCCCGACCGGACGGCACGATTCCAGCCGAGGTGCGTCAAACCTTGCTGGGCGTGGGCAGATGGCTACATACCAACGGCGAAGCCATCTATGAAACGCGGCCCTGGATGCAATTCGGAGAAGGTCCGACCCAGGTCACATCCGGCTCTTTCCATGACACAGAGGTCGCAGACTATACTCCACAGGACTTTCGCTTCACGGCCAAAGGCACAACGCTCTACGCAATTGAGTTGGCTCGGCCGTCCGGGAACGAAGCCATTGTCCGAGCATTTTCTGCCAGGAGCGGAAGTCGTGTTGGCAATGTAGAGTTGCTTGGAAGCAAAGAAGTACACCGGTGGAAACAAATGCCGGATGGCCTGCACATAAC
>JADEYI010002189.1_pt1 | contig 10668 bp, 12 predicted proteins | sample 8542331 | NCBI WGS metagenome assembly JADEYI01 (sample SAMN16510988, study PRJNA670497) | mine drainage metagenome | isolation source: biofilm near Copperflume 1 | place: Germany: Marsberg coppermine Kilianstollen | collected 2018-02 | reverse complement strand
TCGCGCTGGGCGCGCCGGCGGCGGCTGATGTCACGAATAATGAGTGACATGCCGACCACCTTGCCGGACGGATCATAAATTCCCGACGCTACCTGCGATACTTCAACGTGGCTGCCGTCCTTTCGGCGTAGCGGCACGTCCAGATGCCGAACAATCCCCGGCCCTGTTTTTAGATCGGCGAACAGCGCTTCGATGCGCTCCCTCGCAACGTTCCGGCGTGACTCCAGTGCGTACATCTCATGCGGAAGATGCCCGATAGCTTCATCCGCCGTATAGCCCAGCATGCGTTGCGCACCCTGATTCCAGGTGGTGATGCGGCCGTCCAAAGCGAGGCTGACGATGGCGTCGTCGGAACTCTCGACGATCGAGGCTAACAATGCCTGGCCGCGTTCCGCGGTCCTGAATTCTGTGAGGTCGCGTCCGATGGCGAGCACGTATTCAACTTCGCCAGTGGGACCGCGCAGCGGAACGTCCACGATCTCGACCTGCCGGCGGTTGCCTTTGAGCGTGCGGATATTCATTTCATGGCGGACAGTATCCCCCGCAAAAATCGCGGCGTATTCCGCCCCGGTCCGATCCGTATCCAGTCCGGCGGGTCCATAGACGCTGGTCCCGATGACCTGGTCCGGACGATCCGCCTCCAGCAGCACGAGGGCGGCCGCGTTTACTTCGCGGATGATCCCGTCAGTATCGAAAATGCCAGCGGGGTCTGGCAGCAAATCAATCGACACACGAAAAGACTGCACTTCAATCGCTCCCTCCGAGGATTGCTTAGCCATCTTGGCCGGGGCCCCACTCTCAGGGGGATCAATTTTCATGCCGATTTTACTGCTCTTTGGCGGCGGTGATGATCGCGGTGGTTCCTGTGATTGCGATGGAAAGAATGGAAAGAGATGAAGCTCTGCGCCGGCCTTCACGATCGTCGATCAGGAGCAGGCACTCGTGGCCGCCCCGCGTCAAATTTACCGCCGCCCCGATACAGCTCTCTTCGCCCCGTCCGAGATCGGGAAACTCAGGCTCGGTCCATCGCCATTCGGTATGCACCCGAAGTGTGCGGCGCTCACGTCCGGCTCTTTCAGCAGAGCCTCGTCGTCGAGATTCAGCATTGTCGCCGTCGGCCTGTCGCCCTTGAGCACGATTAGCGGAGCATCTTTTACCTTGCGCAAGGCCTCGGACGGGTTGTTCTTCAATTGATGAACATTCACGCCGTGCATGCGCGATCTCCTGATGTCGGGCGATCTGCCGATTAAGCCTATAGGACTATTATGTAGGAATCCAGCATAGGATGATTGCTGGGAGATGCTTCGGCGATCCAGTTGCGCCCGCTCGGATAGATTGGACAGCGCGCCGCCGGACGGGCGGCGCGCTCTGTTCCCCCTTTCTCACAACGGCGCTTCATCTGCTGGCGGGATCGACGGCTCCTCAATCGCGGCTGCATCGATCGGCTCCGCCAGTGGGGCGCCAAGAAACTGCACACGGGATGCGACGATTTCAGCTCGATGGCGCTTGCCGCCATTGTTCCTCGCCTTGAACTCCCGCGTCCGCATACGGCCCTCGACATAAACCTGCCGGCCCTGCTTCAGGTACTGGCCGCAGGTCTCGGCGAGCTTCCCGAAGGCCACCACATTGTGCCATTCAGCGTGCTCCTGCCGCTGTCCCTGTTTATCGACGAACGCCTCATCGGTCGCGACCGTGAAGTTCACGACCGCCTGTCCGCTTGGCAGGCTTCGTAGTTCAGGGTCCGCGCCGAGATTGCCAATTACTGTCGCTCGATTCAAAGACATGGTACTTCTCCTCTCCGCGCCAGTTGCCGGCGCTGGTTATTTTGCGTTCAGCCCTATTTGGTCCCGATGATTCGGGCAGTAATCGACCTTGTCGCCCACGCGGGTCCGATGAGCCTTGCAGATTCGCTTGTCGCAGGTCTTGCCGTCGCCGACCGGGTAATCCACGGCGCAACGTGATCCTCGTCAGACGCTCTGACAGATAGACCGGGGTCCGGGCCGCACATGATTCGGACTTCGCCATTCTCAAGATGTTGGACTCTGCACTTCGTTTCCATGATCGTTCTCCTCGCCCAAGCTGCTTCACTGGGCCGCTCAATTGCTGCTCGCCTTCCATACGACGCTCTCGACCCGCTGCTCACTCGCACCTCGCAGATACTCGCCGAAACATCGCCAGTGGAAGATCGCGAATCCGCCCCACAAGTGGCAGCGAATCCAATTTTCGGCCGGTTGGACCTTATGCCGGCACATCACGCACGCATCCATAGGTGAACCTCCTTTCCCGGCGCTTGCCGAAGGCCAGGGCTTTGCTTGCTGTTTGCCTTTCACTCCGCGGCATTCTTTCGACGCCACCGTCTCACCCCAACCCGGAGGGTTGCGCGTAATCCCGGTCCGCCGGACGCGCACCATATCGAGCGCAAAGAAGCGGGAACGGCAGGCGCTCCCGCGCCGTGCGGCGTTTTGCGATCCGCGTCGTCCATACCGGAGGCGCGCTACGGATGGATAGGACGGGCTGCGGCGACAGCTTTTCCAGCGGTTCGCTCGGCATATTGCATCTGCCGTCGCTGTGCGCCCTTTTTTGATAGGTCGCGGGCACGAAGTATCTCCATTTGAATCTCTTCTTGTGGGAGTCTGCGGCTTGCCGCATACAGCGCCCAAGCCATGTCGGCGCGATGAAGGTCGCCCGCGTAACGGGGATCGCGGTGAAAGTTTACAAGCGAACGGATCAAACCAGAGTTCATGGTTGATCCAATGTGCAGACGCTTTTTGCTTTGAGCCGCGATCATATGCGCCGCTACAGAATCGAGAAATTCCTGGGCGTTTGCGTAAATGTTCCCGCTCCATGCGTGGAGTTTCACGAAGGGGGCCAATCCGTTGATGAGCCGCCTGCTCACCTTCTGATTGGTGAATCCAGCCAGCCGTCCGAAATGCCGCCAGTCGGCGCTTGAGGGATCGCCGCCGAATCGTCGCGCCAGTTCTTTGGCCGCTTGCGTGCTGAGGTTGCGGCTCAGCGATCGTCCATGATTGAGCCATACCTGAAAATTCCGCGGTGAAGTCTCAACGACGACCGCGGGCTCGAATCCGGCCCGTGTCATTTCAGAGATCGCGGCCCAAGTTAGATCGTCAATCAGGCTGAGCGGGTGCTCGCCGTGCGGGCGCACGAAAACGTGTGCGCTACGCGCATTTTCGTGACGCAGCCATTTGATCGCTGCCTCTACCTGATCTGTAGTCCGGTGCTCCCGCAAAAGCATCCGCCCGCTGTGCTGAAGCACCCCGATGTCGAAGCTCTTGGAGTTCATCGCAAAGAGCTGCCGTGCGACGATTGTGTGCGTGATTTCGATGCTCATGGTTTACGCATCCGCGCGCGCCGGTGCGCGGAGAAACTGCCTTCAGAGACTGGTGGTTTCTTTTCCGATCCCTTTCGTTCCGTTGCTGCCCGCGATCGGTGTCGTGCCGGAATTCATTGGCGTCGTGCTCGGTGCGCGCGCAGGAATGACCGAGGTTGCCCGAACGTCTTTCGGTGCAGGGACACGCTGGCCGCCGTCAGGATCGAGATTGCTGAGTTTCTGCGTTTGCTGCCCGAAGGTGATCGCGCTGACCCAACCGGCACCTTCGGTTGCCTTGTCGCCGCTGCCGGTTCCAAGCTGTGAAACCTTGTTGAATCCAGTCTGGAGGGCGCTGGTGATCGGCCGAATAACTGTCTGGGCGATGAACGCGGCTTCGAAGGCGTGGTTAAGCGCCAGACCGACGGTGCCGCCGGCAATGCTCGCTGCAGTATGGGGAACGGCGACGCTCACAATCATGAAGACGATCGCAAATGCGGTATAGGTGAGCATGTCAGCCACCGGAAGACTTCCGGAGCAAACGGTGGTCATGATCGAGCTGGGCGGCACACCGTAAGTGGTCCACCACGGGAGTGTGGCGGGAACGGGTTTGCACGCGGCGGTAAGCTCCGCGCTCCACTGGTTGGCCATCTGCACTCCGATGGCGAGCACCAGGTAGAAGAAAAGGAGCCGGACACCTACCCGAATGACGTAGCCGAAGTAACCTTCGGCCGCGGGGGCAGTGAAGCGATTGGCGCCAAGCCCCAGCAGGATTACTCCGCCGCCAACGACAAGGTACGACTCGATCAGGGTAAGCAGGAGCATCGCCGCGGTAATAACGAAAGCAAGGAGCACAATGAAGGCGGATACGCTTTGAACGATGGCCAGTTCGAGATTCGTGACCATGCTGGTAGTGGCTGGGGCATTGAAGATCGTGCTGGCCATGTTGCTCCCGATCTCGAGGACGGTCTGCGGGCTGAGGGCAGGAAGACCAGTGACCGCAGCGCCGATACCGGAAAAACTCCAGACGACCGCGTTCATCCATGAGAAGGCGTTGACGATCATCAAGTAGACAAAGCCGCCACTGAGAATGTGCTTTATCACTCGACCTAGAAAGTGCGACGAATCCAGCTGACCCTCCGCTGTGAACTGAATCCATGTAACGAGGATGTCGATCAGTAATAGACCGATGAACAGTTTGAGAGCGTATGGTTGGATCGCTGCACTGTATTTGGCGCCAGCGGTATAGAACTGCGCCGCGATATCGTTGAAATTGCTCATGAGGGTATCTCCTTAAGCGGGGTTACCCGGTCTACGGCTGAGGCGGCGGGGGAGCATCGTGGAAAATGTCAGGGATGCCGGCGGACGGCGGCGCTGAGAACAGCGCCTGCGCTTCAAGGCTGCTCTGAACCTGACTGTTCACCTGATTCGCCGCGGCGACGTTCTGCGAGTTCATCATGGCCATCACGAGCTGGCGGAGCATCTGGACCTGCTGCACCTGTGCGAGCGCGATCTCGTTGCCGACCTGGATCGCCTGCAGCCTGCCTGCCGCCGTCTGGTTGCGGAGTTCGAGACTCTGGAGGCTCGCCTGCTCGGTCTGAAAGTCCTGGGCTTGAGCTTGGGCGGACGCGAGCGCTCCGTTCAGCGTGTTGAGCGTGGTCTCCGCAGTTGTTTGAGGACTCTGTACGCCCGCCGTGTTCGCGGTGTTGTAGCCCGGATAGAGTTGCTGGAACCGCTGCGTCAGGCCTTGGGCCGTGTACGACAGGCCTTCCTGCTGGTTGATCAGGTTGCCGAGATTGGTGAGCAGGTTCTGATTTGACTGCCAGACTCCTGCGCCACCGCCGGTCGTGTTCTTAATCGCGTACTGAAGCTGCTGGGCGAGGTTGGTGACGGTGGCGGTCTCCTGCTGGAGCTGCTGGAGTTGGCTCGCATACATCGTAGGGTCGAATACTTCGTCGCCGACGCCGAACAGGGCATGCGCCGGCACGGGTCTTCCGAACAGACAAGCCAGCGCGGTCAGGATTGCGAGGAACCGACGAAAGTGTTTCGTGCAATTCATTGACGTATCTCCCCTTGATTGATTTTTCCGTTGGCATGGAACGAATTCCCCTTCGCTCTGAATATCTCTTCGACTGGTGAAGCAACTTGCCCGTAGAGCTTGTCGAGATACTCGGCCCAATCGTCCAATTCGCGGGAGCGAAGCCATTCGCTGGTCCAGCGCTCGCCGTGCTGTTTGATCATCCGTCGCGCGGATAGCACGTCGTCCTTCGAGCCCGCGCCGATGAAGGCGAGTGCGGCAGGTCCAAGCGAGAACTGGAACAGCCGCCGCCCGAGCGGCGAGGTGTAGTAGTAGTGCCGCTTGGGCGTCGCCTCGGCGACGATTTCGATTTGACGGTCTGTCAATCCGAAGCGGCGGTACATCTCACGGCTCGCCGCGTTTTTCGCCTCTGGGTTGGGCAGGTAGAGCTTGGTCGGGCAGGACTCGAGGAGCACATCGCGGTGCGGCGAATTCGCGATCTCGCTCAGGCTCTGGGTCGCCAGCACGACGGCTGCGTTTTTCTTGCGCAGCGTGCGCAACCATTCCTCGATCTTCGCGCCGAAGACGCTGTTGGTGAGCATGATCCACGCCTCGTCGAGGATGATGAGCGTGGGGCGTCCGTCGAGGCGCTGATCGATGCGATGAAACAGGTAGGTCGCGATCGGCACGACGACCTTCGGACCCATCGCCATGAGGGTTTCGAGCTCGAAGGTGACGAAGCGGCCTTCGAGCATCACGTCGCGGTCGGCATCGAGGAAGCGTCCGAGTGGTCCCGCCAGCGAGAACGCCCCAAGTCCGTCGCGCACGACGTTGTCCTGCACCTGGGTTACGAGGTTGCTGATGGTGCGCTGCTCCACCGGACCCTCGGCGACGAGCGTGAGCGCGTGCCATAAGGCCTTGCGCTGATTCGGGATGAGCCGCACGCCGTGAAGTTCGAGCCAGTCTTCGAGCAGCGTTTGCAGCCTCATCCGATCGGTCTCGTCGTCGATGCGTGCGAGCGGCTGGAGCGGAACCTCGTCCTCGCCGAGATCCAGATGCTGGCCGCCAAGTGCCTTGGTCAGCACATACGCGGAGTATCCCTTGTCGAAAAAGAATAGCTGCCCATCAGGCACGGCACGGAAGTTTGTTGCGATAGTTCCGAGCGCGACGCTCTTGCCGCTGCCGGTCGGTCCGTAGATTCCCGTGTGGCCGGTATCGCCGACGTGGAGGTTGAAGCGAAAGGGCGTGCTGCCGGTGGTCGCGCCGTAGCATAGCGCCGGCGTGTCATTCGGGTAGTAAGGGCAGGGGTTCGTCGCGAGACCCGGCCAGATGCTGGTCAGCGGCAGAATGTCGGCAAGGTTCTGCGTGTTAACCAGCGGACGGCGAATATCATACCAGCCGTGGCCGGGGATCGATCCGAGCCACGCTTCGACTGCGTTGATCGACTCGATGCGCGGATCGAAGCCGATGCTCTGGCAGACCTTGAAGACGAGTTGCGCATTCTCGTCGGCCATATCGGCGCGATCCTCGGTGATGATCACCTTGGGTGTGACGTAGCAGTAACGCAGCGCTCCGGCCTCAGCCTCGGTGATTGCCTCGTCGGCGTCGGCCGCCATCCGGAGCGCGTGCTGATTCTGGAACGCAGCGCCTGCGCCGGAGCCGAAATGCTCGCTGATCACGCCGCGCAGTCCCAGCCGCTTCTGGAACCAGTTGCGGCGATAGACCGACAACTGGCTGATCGCGGTTCTCGGTCCAACCGGAATGCCTCGAATCGAATAGCGGTAGCAGATCGGCAGTTCGCTCAGGAACGCGGCCATCTCAGCATATGAGAACGGCGGGAAGCCGGAGAGCGCGACGACGCGGATATGCCTTCCGCCGATGCGTGGCTTGAAGCCCGCGATGAAGTCCTGATTACCCAGTACCGCGTCGAGAAAGATCGGCGGGCGTGGCGCGGCGATATCGCACGTCCGGCCGATGATGCACGTCGCCAGATGCGACAGCAGCGCGGGCATCTGCAGCGGGGTGAGTTTCCAGACCGGGCTTATCGCGTCGGCGAACTCACGCAGTCGCTGCTTGAACCAGTCGAGTTGCCGCTGCCAGTTCACCTGTTTGGGTGCGCCGGACAGAAAGACTCCTGCGATCTTGGTCTGCACGTCGGCGGGCGGCCGGTACGTGATCGTGAGGACGCACGTGGTCTCGAAGTGCTGCCCCTCCGCCGAGTAGTGGACCTCGCGCTCTCGGTCGAGCATCGCGCTGACCGGATCGGGAAAGGTCCTCGTCGGATACTCGACGCTCGGGTGCCGAATCAAATCGACGTTGTACATGAAGCCGTCGTCCAGGCGCGCGAGCGCGCGATTAGCCTGGGCGCGATGCGCGTCGAGTTCTTCAGCGCTCGCCGAGTTGAGGTCCAATCCCTCGCACTCGAATGCTGACAGGAACGCGCCGTCCTTGAGCGCGATCGTAAAGTCATCTACAGGGATCGCGTAGTTGAGCTGGTCGGGTAGCCCGAGCAGCTTCGAACGCTTGCGTCGTAGATTGGTGAACTCCTTAAGAAACATGACTGGTCCCCCTGGCCATCAGGCGCGCATCTCTTTCGGCGTCGGCACCGATGCACGGATGCGCGGCGGCGGAGCGGAAATCGCCGCGCGCGCCGGATAGTAGTCCTGAGAGCGAACGTGGCGAACGTAAACCTGACTGAGTTGCGGATCGAACTTCGCCGCCTGAACGAGAGCCCAATGTCCGGCCGTCACCAGCAGGATGCCCATCGCAATCGTGTACCAGTGGAGTCCGCAACCAAGGATGAGCGCCGCGGCCGTGATCCAGTTGGCGATCGCAAGCTGGCGCTCCGCGCCCGCGAGCAGGATTGGACGGGTGAGCGATTGATGAATCGCGCTCACCCGCCGTTCGCCTTGCGCCATCGTCCGAATCCTCCGTCGCCTAAAAGAGCGCTCCGCCCATCGGGAAGAGCGTGGTCATCAACTGGGTCGCGCCCAGCGCGCATGAACCGCCGAAAGCGAGCGCAGACATTTTCCGCACGCCAGTGCCGTGCTCGGTGACCGACCACATGATGCCGGCGCCGATGATCGCCGCGGTCGTGACGGCGTGGGCGACCGGTCCTTGCAAGTCGGTCTGCAACGTTGCGAGCGGCATGTCCCACGGCAACGCGCCGCCCACCGCGATGGCGGCGAAGGCATTCACCGGCCACGCGATCGTGATCACGCCGGACGCGGATGCGATCCGCGTGATCCACGTTCTGCGTGTTTCCAAGTCTTTCAGGTCTCTCATTTTCCGAACCTCCTGTGCTGATTTGAAATGAGCTTCAACCACGTTCGCGTTTGCGTCTGCGGCTTCGGCCTCGCCTTTGGCCGGGTAAGGCTTTTGACGGTGAGCGCCGGAACTGCGATGGCCCCGAGTTGGTAGATGGTGTGGTATTTGAGCAACATCAAACTGCCTCCACTGGCGTGATTTTGAATCCGTCGCGTGTGTCGTAACCTTCGACACGGACCAGCTCCTTCACGCGCCGTCCCGCCGGTGTGCGGACGATGAAGGCGAGCAGCTTGATGGTCTCGGCGATAAGTTCCGGCTGCGGCGGTACGCCGGCCTCCTGAACGAGGCTTGATAGCCGCGTCAGCGCTGCCCCCGCGCTGTTGGCGTGGATCGTCGTGACTCCTCCCGGATGTCCGGTATTCCAGGCCTTGAGCAGCGCGAGCGCCTCGGCGCCGCGCACCTCGCCGATGATGATCCGATCGGGCCGCAACCGCATCGTGATGCGGACCAGGTGGGTCATGTCGGCGGTCTCGGTAGTGTGAAGCTGCGCGAGGTTGCGCGCACGACACTGGATTTCGAGCGTGTCCTCGATAATCACGTAGCGCTCGTTGGGATCGGAGCGCTTGACCATTTCGTTGATGAGCGCGCCCGCGAGCGTCGTCTTGCCGGAGCCGGTTCCGCCCGCGATGACGATGTTCAGTCGCTCGTCGATGGTCTTTCTGAAAACCTCGGCGTGCGCTTCGCTTAAAATTCCGTCGCGGACGTAATCGTCGATCGTGTAGAGGACCTGGGCGGGTTTGCGCATCACGCAACAAGGCTTTCGCGCGACCGGCGGAAGCAGGCCCTCGAATCGAATGCCGCCTATAGATAATTCGCCTTCGACGATTGGGTTGTCGGCATTTGCGACAGATCCGAGCGACGCTGCGACCGTCCCGATTAGGCTCTCCACCTGGGATGCGGCGAGCGTCAGTCCTGCCTCGTGCATTCCCTTGCCGTACGACTCGAACCACACGCGGCCATCCTCGTTGACGATGATCTCCGTGACCTGGGGATCGCTAATCGCCGCGAGAATCCGCGCCCCGAGCTGGCGGCGGAGCAATTCGTCAAGCCGCCGCTCCTGAAGCTGCGCCGCCGCGATCATGGGTGCTCTCCGTTGTCCGCGGCGGCTCTCTTTCGCGAGGTTGAAGCGGGTTCCATCTGCTTGAGGGTTTCTTCGACTTCCGCGCGCCATCCGCGATGACGCCGGGCGCCCGACGCGAGCGCCTGCTTGCGCTGCGCTTCGGGAATCTCCGGCAGATGGCTCAGCATGCTGAGCGCGAACTGATCGAGCATCGCGAGCAGAGTGGTGAGTTGCTGCACGATCGGTTTCTGGCTTTGCGTGACCGAGGCGCGGCTGGCTTCGATGATTCGTTTTTCGGCCGCCGCCAGTTGGGCGTCCGAGAAGGTCAGCCCGCCGCCGCCGTCGGATTGAAACAGCCGTTCCTTGATATAACGCGAGAGCGTGACGCCGCGGTCGTCGGCCTCGTCGCGAAGCCGCACGAATTCCTCTTCGCTCAGATAGGCGGTCACTTGTCGTCTCACAGGAGTCTCTCCTTGGCGTCTTCTACGCTCGGCGCATCGCTTGGACCGTTTGCGCTCTCGACCGCGAACTTCAGAAATGAAAGCTGCTCGCCCGGTTTCGATTGCATGTTGAGTTGTTTCGCCGGCGGCGCGAGCGTCTCGGGAGTAGTTGTCGCGCTTTCGCTTTGCCGCTCGACTTGCGCGGCAGTCGCGACCTCCGGCGCTGTATCGCGCTCGATTCGATCGCTCTCCGCGGGCGGCTTGATTGCCGACAGCCGTCTGAAGTACCGCTGCTTGTGATAGCTGAGCAGCCGCGCGCGGATGGGGTGCTGACCGCGCGCGAAAATCAGCACCTCGTCCACCGCCATGCATCGTGCCTCGTCCGGGGTCATCAAGGGCCGGCCCGTCTCCGGTTCCGAGACGCTGGCACCGCCGCCGGATTGTGTGCGATGCGCGTGGCGCACGCTGGTCTGGCCGACCAGCCGGGAGATCTCTTCGG
>JADEYI010002188.1_pt1 | contig 10685 bp, 7 predicted proteins | sample 8542331 | NCBI WGS metagenome assembly JADEYI01 (sample SAMN16510988, study PRJNA670497) | mine drainage metagenome | isolation source: biofilm near Copperflume 1 | place: Germany: Marsberg coppermine Kilianstollen | collected 2018-02 | reverse complement strand
AACGAGCTGGAGTGGCGCGTCCTCACGGCGCTGAAGCGCGAGTTCCAGCCAGAAGAGCTCTGCCCTGACATCTGGCGGGGGCGGGCCGCCGAGGCCGGGGTATCGCCGGAAGCGTTCGCCACCGTCGCCGGGCAACTTGCGGCGAAGGGCGTGATCGGGCGCTTCTCCACTTTTCTCGAACACGTGAAGCCGCTGTCGACAGGCGAGCGCGTCACGCGGTACAACGCGCTCTTTCACTGGGCTGTAGCCCCGGGCAGCGAGCTCGCAGCCGGGCGCGAAGTGGGGAGACATCACATCATCACGCACGCCTACTGGCGTGAAGGCGGACCAGAGTTCGCGAACGTGAACGTCATGGCGGTTGCCCATGGCATGGAGAAGGAGCGCGTACTGGCCCACAAGGCAGCGATTGACCAGCACCTGGCCGAGGCAGGAATCGCCGCCGGCTACACCAACGTCTTCTGGGGCGGCAGGAGCGAGATCAAACCGTCCGAGGTGTCGCCTATCGCGTACCGCGAATGGTGTCACGCGCGAGGGATCGACCCCGAAAGCATGCGAGACCCGGGAGGGGACAACTGATGGAATACCGCCGCATAAATGGCACACCGCTGACCGTTTCGACGGTCGGCTTCGGCGTTTGGACGGTTGGCACCACCTGGTGGGGGGTGAAGGAACGGTCGACTGGCATCGCGCTCCTTCGCCGGGCATTCGAACTGGGTGTAACGTTCTTCGACACGGCCGACACATATGCCAACGGCGATGCCGAAACGATCCTGCACGAAGCGCTGGGGGATGTGCGCGACCGTATCGTCATCGGTTCGAAGTTTGGCTACGACATCTATTCCAACGCGGAACGGCCGGGCCAACAGGAGCGCCCACACGATTGGTCACCGGCATACCTGCGGCGTGCAATCGAAGGGTCTCTCAAGCGCCTCGGGACTGACCACATCGACCTCTACCAGCTGCACAACCCCCGGATCGACGACATCCACCGCGACGACCTCTTCGCCGAGCTCGATGCTCTGAAGGAAGAGGGCCTCATTCGCGCCTATGGCACCGCGCTCGGACCAGCGTTCGATTTGCGCCAGGCGGCAGAGGGCATCGCGAGCGTGGCGGAGCGCTCGGCGCCGCCGCAGATCATCTACAACCTGCTGGAACAAGGGATCGGCGAGCCGATCTTCCCGGTTGCGCGCGAACGTGGCGTTTCCGTGCTGGTGCGAGTGCCGCACGCCTCGGGACTGCTCGACGGCAGTGTCAAGAAGGACACAGTGTTCGAACCGGGCGACCACCGCAACTGGCGCGTGACGACGAATGAGCGTCGAAAGGCATGGCTGGAGGATGGCCTGCTCAAAGTCGAGCAACTCGGCTTCCTGGAGGAGGGGCGCACCATCGGCCAGGCGGCCATCCAGTTCGCGCTGCACGAGCCGAGCGTAGCCTCTGTGATCCCGAACATCTATGACGTCGAGGGGCTCGAAGAGTTCGCGGCGGCGACGGACGCACGGCCGCTCAGCGATGCGGAGTTCGCCCGCGTCCAGGCTCTCGTAGCGAAGGACTTCGGGCTGGTGGCGGCGGGCGCAGGCGCAGGCACGCAACGATGACGCACCCGCAGGGAGATCCTGCTGCCCAGGCAGGGCCGCCAGCGCGGCGCGGGCCGTCCGTCGACCTCGACCCCAGCGGCCAGGTGACGGCCCGCGAGCCGGACCGAGCGACCCGGCAGTTCTTGAACTACGCGTTCTACAAGGTGGACGCGGCCTTCCGGCGGCTCTCCCCGCACGAGCGCGTGGCCGCCAAAGCGGAATTCCTGGCGATCATCCAGCGGTGGGAGAGCCGCGATGACTTCATCTTGCGGACGTATTCGCTGGTCGGTCTGCGCGGAGACTGCGACTTCATGCTCTGGCGCATTTCGAACGACCCCGGGTGCTTCCAAACGATGAGCGCGGAGATCAATAGCTCCGCACTCGGTGGCTACCTGACAACACCGTACAGCCTGCTGTCGCTGCAGAAACGGTCCCAGTATGTGAACCGCATCGAAGGCTCGGGAAGCCACCTGGAGCTGCTGCCGGGAGAGGGACGCTACCTGTTTGTCTACCCCTTCGTGAAGACGCGCGCCTGGTACAACCTCTCGCCGCACGCCCGGCAGGGGATGATGGACGAGCACATCAACGCGGCGACGCCGTTCAAGGGCGTCCGCATCAACACCAGCTATAGCTACGGCATCGACGACCAGGAATTTGTGGTCTCATTCGACTCCGACCACCCGCAGGAGTTCGTGGACCTCGTGGGGCGGCTGCGCTACACCGAGGCGAGCCTCTACACCCTGCGGGACACGCCGATGTTCACGTGCGCGAAAGCCGGCACGGAGACGATCCTGGCCCAGATCGGGTAGCAGACGGCCAGTGCGTCGCGCAGGCGACGTCCTGACGCAGCCTGCGGCCCGGCGATGCCGCAATCCCCGCCGCTGCTAAACTGGTCTGGATGGCGCTTCCCGGAGAGGGTGGCGCATCGCATTCACGTTTTCGAGGGATCGCTCCAATGGCCACGCCTGCTACCGGCTCGTCACTCCCGTCTGCCTACGAGCCGGCGAGCGTCGAAGGGCGCGTCTATGCCATGTGGGAAGCGGCGGGCCACTTCCAGCCACGAATAGACCCCTCGAAGAAGCCCTACACCGTGATCATGCCGCCGCCAAACGTGACCGGCGAGTTGCACCTCGGACACGGCCTCGAGGACGCAATCACCGACGCGCTCATTCGCTGGCACCGGATGCAAGGGGACCCGACGCTCTGGCTGCCCGGCGAAGACCACGCCGGCATCGCCACACAGAATGTGATTGAGCGGGAGCTGGCAAAGGAAGGGCACACGCGCCAGGACATCGGCCGCGAGGCGTTTGTGGAGCGCACGTGGATGTGGGTGCGGAAGTATCGCTCCCGGATCGCCGACCAGCACCGAAAGCTCGGCGCCAGCGCGGATTGGACGCGCGACGTGTTCACGCTCGACCCGGGCATTGTGCGGGCCGTGCGCACGACATTCGTCAACCTCTACAAAGACGGCCTCATTTATCGCGGCCTGCGCATGATCAACTGGTGCCCGCGATGCGGCACGGCCCTTTCGGACCTGGAAGTCGACCACGTGGAGGAAGCGGCCAAGCTGTACTTCATCCGCTACCCGATCGTCGGCGAAGGCGGGATGCCGCTCCCGGATTATGTAACTGTCGCGACGACGCGCCCGGAGACGTTGGTGGCCGATACCGGAGTCGCGGTGAACCCGAACGATGAGCGCTACGAGGAACGCATCGGGCGGATGCTGCTGCTGCCTCTCATCGGGCGCGAGATCCCCATCGTTGGTGACGAAGCCGTGAAGCCCGCATTCGGCACCGGTGCTGTGAAGGTGACGCCCGGGCATGACCCGAACGACTGGGAGATCGGCAAGCGCCACGACCTGCCGGTGATCGTGGCGATCGGCCTCGACGCGACGATGAACGAGGAGGCAGGTCCCTATGCCGGGCTCTCCATCGACGACGCCGGCGCGGCCATCCTCACGGCACTTGAAGAGGAGGGGTTCCTCGACCACGTCGAGGCCTACGTCCACAGCGTCGGTCATTGCAGCCGCTGCAAGACGGTGGTGCAACCGCTGCCTAGCGAACAGTGGTGGCTGGATGTGCGCAAGGAGTATGAGCCGGGCCGCTCGCTTTCGGGCGAGGCAGCGACGGCAGTGCGGGATGGACGCGTCCGCATCGTGCCCCAGCGTCTCGAAAAGGTATACCTGAACTGGATGGACAACATCCGCGACTGGTGCATCTCACGCCAGCTCTGGTGGGGCCACCAGATCCCAGTCTGGTATTGCGCGAACAAGCACACGATCGTGCAGGTTACGGATCCCGCCAACTGTCCGCAGTGCGGTGCGGCCGTCCGCCAGGACCCCGACGTGCTGGATACGTGGTTTTCTTCGGGCCTCGCACCACACGCGGACCTCGGGTGGCCGGAGGAAACCGAAGAGCTGGGGTATTTCTACCCCACCGCCGACATGCAGATGGGCTACGACATCATGTTTTTCTGGTGTGCCCGGATGATGCAGTTCGGGCTCTACAACATGCGTCGGCGCGGCCCGGAAAACGAGGTGCCGTTCCGCACCGTGCTCTTCCACGGCCTCATCCGCGATGCCAACGGCGACAAGATGACGAAGTCTCGTGGAAACGTGGTGGACCCGCTCATCTCCGCCGCGGCGTATGGTGCCGATGCCTTCCGCTACGCCGTGCTCACCGGAGCAGCCATGGGCGGAGACCAGCGGTACCAGGACGAACGCCTGGCCGCCGCACGCAACTTCGCCAACAAGCTCTGGAACAGCGCGCGCTTCGTCCTCTTGAAGCTGGGCGACCGCAATGTCCGGAGGCCCCACCCCGCCGATCGGCACACCTTTGCGCTCGAAGACCGCTGGATCCTCTCGCGCCTGGAGCAGCTCGAAATCGACGTCGATCAGCTCCTCGGGGATTACCAGATCGGCGAGGCCGCGAAGACCATCTACGAGTTCCTCTGGAGCGAGTTCTGCGATTGGTATATCGAGATGACGAAGAGCCGGTTGAGCGCCGGGGACGAGCGCCCGCTGGCCGTCCTTGCCCACGTGCTCGACCACGGCCTCCGGCTTCTGCACCCATTTATGCCGTTCGTGACTGAAGAGCTGTGGCAAGCGTTGCGGACGCACATCGACGACGACATGGCTTCGCAGCTCATCGTGGCGTGGTATCCAAAGAGTGGTGCGAACTGGAAGGACGCGGCTGACGAAGCGGCGATGGCACATGTCATCGAAGTGAACCGCACAATCCGCAATATCCGCGCTGAGACGAAACTCCCGGCAGGCGCGCGCCCAACGGTGTACCTGCGTGCCTCCCAGTTCACAGCGGCGCTGCTGGAGACGGCCGCTGCGACAGCGTTCACTTCGCGAGTCGAGGTGCACGTGGTGGCACCCGATGCCGCGACTGGAGAAGGCGAGTTCGCCTCTGGCCACGTCGCCGACACGGAAGTGGCCGTGCTGCTTCCGCGCGTCGATGCAGGCCTTGAGCGGGCGCGCGTCGAGAAGGAGCTGGCCGAAGCATCAGCGCACGTGGGCCGGCTCGAAGCACAGCTGGCAAACGAGACCTTCCGCGCGAAAGCACCGGCTCACGTGATGGAAGGGATGCAGGCCACCCTCGCCGAGACGGTGAGCAAGGTACAGGGACTGAAGGAGCGCCTCGCGGCGCTGTGACGCCCCGCTGAATGGATCGGCGGGTGGACACCCCGCGTATGGCGGAGGCAGTGATGCAGTTCGGTCCGTGCGAGTCTCGGGCCGCTGTCCGACTTGCTAAACTCGACCCATCGCCATGGAACTTCGGAGCCGCACGGCGCGCGCCATCGTCCTGCCCGAACACGGAGGGCGGCTGCATCAGCTCTTCGTAACGGCTTACGGGGCAGAGCACGCGCTGCTCATGTCGCCCGGCGACCCCGCGGAGTACAGCGCCAATCCGCACCGGGGCGGCTCGTTCGTGATGGCACCATGGCCGAACCGGATCGCGGGAGGGCGGTTCCAGTTCAATGGCCGAGAGTGGGCGGTGCCCATCACGTCGGGAGCGAACGCCATCCATGGACTGGTGGCTGGAGCCCCCTGGCGAGTGGTCGCGCGGACCGCCAGGGTAGTTGAGCTGTCGTGTGTCCTGGGTGAGGCGTGGCCATGGCCGGGGAGTGTGTGGCAGCGTATCGAGCTCACGGACTCCGCCCTCCGGCTCAAACTCGAAGTTCGCGCCGAGCGGGAACCGTTCCCTGCCGGCTGCGGATGGCACCCGTGGTTCCAGCGCGACGTCGCTGGTGCGCGTGCGGTGCGGGTCGCCATCCCGGCCGCCCGTCACTATGCCCTGCAGGACCAGATCCCCACCGGGGAGATGGCCGCGCCGGAGGGTCAGGCGTTGTTGGACGGACGGGTGCCGCTCGGGGGACGCCGGCTCGACGACTGTTACGCCGGATTGGCTGGCCCGATCGTCATCCAGTGGGACAGCCTCTCGTTGCGAATACCGGTGACGTCGGCGCAGCCGCACGTCATGGTCTACACGCCGGCAGAGGCTGTGTGCATTGAGCCGCAGACGTGTGCCCCCGACGCCTTCAATCTCGAAGAGCGCGGCATTTCCGGCTCAGGCTTCGCTATCGCAACGCCCGGGCGGCCGGTCGCGATCGAGTGCCGCTGGGAATGGGGTGGGGAGGTTACCCCCTGAGCAAGCCGGCACGGCGGCGCCGGTTCATCGGGGTGGTGGCCGAAACGGGGCGGTGCCCGCTACACGCAGACGTCAATGGTAGCGGGACTCGTCGAGCGTCAGCCACATGAAGTCCCGCTCCTGCATGTGAAGGAAGCGGTCGGGCGAGTCGGGCATCGTGTCCATGAAGCGCTCCCCTTTCAGGGTGCCGTTGGGCTGCTGGAAGAAGTTCCCAAGCAGGACATAGGGCGTGTTGATGTCGAGCTGCATCGCCGTCCACGCGCCAGCCGCCTGCAGCGCCTTCGCGAGGGTCGCGGCGCTCAGCGAATTGCCCGCTGCATAGACGAGGTTGCCATCCTTCGTCAGGCCGACGCCGGAACGCCAGGTGATGAACTCAGACGAGTTGACGTTCACATAGCCCCACGTATCGTTGCCCTCGGTGGTGCGGCTGCTCACCTGCCCATTCTGGACGAGCAGGACGGCATTCTGGCGGACAGCCACCATGTTCGGGTCCCATTTGATGTCGACGCCCCAATCGCCAATGCGGATGGTGCCGTCCTTGAAGACGGCAATTGAAGCCAGCCCGTTGCGGAGCGGCACATAGGTCGTGCCATCGGCATACATGCCGAAATTGCCGTGCTGCCCCTTGAAGCCGCCATTCCAGGCAGCGATCAGGTTCGGGAACTGGTCTTTGGGGATGACGCCGGGGCCGGCCACGCCACGGTATCCACCAGGATCCCCGGTCCCGGCAGTCATGTGCAGCCGGATGCGGCGGGAGTCGAAGAGTTCGATGCCAACGAGCGCCCAGGGCCGCGAGCGGTCGGGCCGCAGGAAGGTCTTGGCGCTCAGCATGTCCGTGGGGCTGGAATGCGGAAGGCCTGCCGTTGTCCACACGCCTTCGCCGGGCCGAGGGTTGCTCGATAGCTCGGTTATTTTGGGCAGTTGGAGCGGTGCAGGGCCGAGAGACTGGGGGATGAGCGCGGCAGCAGTCTTCGCCGCGCCAGGGTAGTAAATGATCACACGGCGCGGCGCCTGGGGGACGATTTCGACACGGACACCGGTGGCAAAGGGGTTCGTTGTGCCGCCGAAGAGTCGATACTTCACCCGGTCCATGCGGTCGTGGACGGTGAAATACCAGCTCTCGATGCGCGCAGTGTTCTGGTCGCCAATAACATTGCGGCTGAAGTCTGCGGCCCGCGGTGCGAGGGTAGTGCGCTGCGTGTAAAGGGCCCCCATCCCAAGCACCAAGAGGACGAGCGCCCCGAGGGTGACGCGTCTCCAACGGCTCCCGTGCGGCCGGACGGCGGGCACCGGGGGGGCCGCTGCCTCGTCGGAGAACAGCTCTGGCTCCCAGTCCGCATCCGCGCCGTCCTCCGGGCCGCGGACGGCAATCGGCCGTTCACCAAGTGTGGGAACGAATGGGGGCTGATGCTGGGGGCGAGGGTGTTCCAACCCGATGAGCTCGAGCGACCGCTCGGCAGCGGCGTCGCCCGAGGCGCGGGCAGCATCGCCGACTCTGTCGGCCCGACCTGGCCAGCGCGGAAAAACCTTCCACCACACGACTCGGATGGTATCGGCTGTAGCTTAGGGCGCAATGAGTGAAAGCGTCTTTCCCGAGGGGCCGGCCGCCCTGCCACGACCTGCCCCAGGACGATTGCCCGCTGTTCCTCTTGCTTGCTCATCATCAGTCCATCTCCCATAGATGGACATAGTCACTGAGCAGTTAGCTCTGACGTTTTCTCTGAGCAACGACAGCGACGGCCGTTCGCTTGTCTCTAAGCTCCGGGGCCGGTATGTCTTGCTCAGCATATCGGACCCACGCGTGCGGGCGCGGGGAGAGAAGTAGGCAGGATGGAAGCACTCGAATATCAAGCGCCGGCGACGCTGGACGGGGCCGTGGCGATACTGGCGAAGCACGGTGCTGCGGCACGGGTCCTTGCCGGGGGCACCGACCTCATCATTCAAGTACGTGAGCGGCGGCGCCACGTTGCCGTCATGGTCGACGTCAAGGCCATCCCGGAGCTCACCGCGATCGAGTGGACAGCGGCCGGGGGCCTTCGTCTCGGCGGCGCCGTGCCGTGCATCCGCATCTATCGCGACCCGCGAATCGTGAGGCAGTACCCGGCACTGATCGACTCGGCTTCGCTCATTGGCGGGATGCAGATCCAGTCGCGAGCGAGCATCGGAGGGAATCTCTGCAACAGCTCCCCGGCGGCTGACTCCATCCCGGCGCTCATCGCGCTGGACGCCATCTGCCACATTGCCGGGCCGGCCGGGCGGCGGTCGACCCCAGTCGCGGAATTCTGCACCGGACCGGGCATGAATGTACTTGGCGCGGAGGAACTGCTCGTGGCGATCGAGCTCCCACCTCCTGGGGCCTACGCGGGCGCAGCATTCGAGCGCTTCATCCCTCGCAACGAAATGGACATCGCCGTTGTCAACGCGGCTGCGAGTGTGGTGCTTTCGGCCGACGGCGAGAGGTTCGAATCGGCGCGCGTCGCGGCCGGTGCGGTCGCGCCTTTCCCGCTCTACGTGGCCGCCGCGGGGGCTGTGCTTTCGGGCCAGCCGGTTTCGGATGCGATAATAGAGGCTGCGGCGGCCGCAGTGCGCGCCGCAGCCAGGCCAATCACGGACATGCGTGGCTCGGCGGCGCAACGCCGGCACCTCGCGGGCGTGTTGACGACTCGAGTCCTGAACAAAGCTGTGGAGCGCGCAAGGGGGCCGCGATGAAGACTCATGTATCCACCCGCATCAATGGTGAAGCGGTTGAGTTCCTGACTGATCCGGGCCGGAGCCTGCTTTCCGTCCTTCGCGACGATCTGGGCCTCACCGGTACCAAGGAAGGCTGCAACAACGGAAACTGCGGTGCATGTAACGTCATTTTCAATGGCGAGCTGGTGAACTCCTGCTGCGTGCTCGGCGTAGAGGCGGACGGTGGCGAGGTACTGACCATCGAAGGCCTGGCCGATGGTGAGAACCTCCACCCGCTTCAGCAGCAGTTCCTGGAAAATGCAGCGTTGCAGTGCGGGATCTGCACGCCAGGATTCATCATCGCCGCGAAGGCGCTGTTGGAACGCGAGCCCGAAGCTGATGAGGCGCGTATCCGGCATTGGCTGGCAGGCAACCTGTGCCGCTGTACCGGCTATGACAAGATAATCCATGCGGTCCTCGACGCGGCGGCCGAGCTTCGCTCGGCGCCCGCCCCACGGTGATAGGAGAAGTCCAATGACCACACAGGAGAAGCCCACTTACAAGGTTATCGGGACGCGCCCGCTGCGGCCGGACGGCATTGACAAGGTCACCGGGCGCGCACAATACGGGGCCGACATCCGGATCTCGGGGGCGCTGCACGGGCGGGTCCTGCGCAGCCCGCACGGACACGCCAATATCCGCGGGATCGACGCATCGCGGGCGCTTGCTCTGCCCGGCGTGCGCGCGGTGGCCACGGCCGCAGATTTCTGCGCGCCCGGCCAAACCGTCGGCGACCTCCCTGACCTCGTGACCAACATCCTGGCGGGCAGCAAGGCGCTATACCGCGGCCACGCTGTCGCTGCCGTGGCGGCGCTGACGGACGAGATTGCGCAGGAAGCGCTCGGCCTCATCGCTGTGGAATACGAACCACTGCCCGTGGTGCTCGACGTGCGCGAGTCGATGCAGCCCGGTGCGCCAATACTCCATGCGGCGCAGCGCACTCGCACTCCAGCCGGGCCCGGCACCGAGCCTTCCAACATCGTCGCCCACGCCCACGTCGCCTTCGGCGACACCGAGGCAGCTTTCGCCGCCTGCGACGAGATTGTGGAGGGCAGCTTCTCGACGAGGATGGTCCACCAGGGATATATCGAGCCGCAGTCCGCAACTGCGACCTGGAACTCCGATGGCCAGGTGACCATCTGGACGTGCACGCAGGGGTCCTTCCCGGCGCGCCAGAACTGCTCGCAGATTCTCAACCATCCCATTTCCAAGATTAAGGTGGTACCCACGGAGATCGGCGGCGGCTTCGGCGGGAAGATCGCGGTCTACCTGGAGCCGGTGGCCGCGATCCTGGCGAAGAAGACGGGCCGCCCCGTGAGACTGCAGATGGACCGGGTAGACGTGTTCGAAGGGACCGGGCCTACGCCTGGAACAAGCATCCGGGCGAAGCTAGGCGCCACCCGCGATGGGAAGCTCACGGCCTTCAGCGCGGACATGGCCTATGAGAACGGCGCCTACCCGGGCGCGGCAGCTAACTACGCCACGATGGTCGTGGCCTCCTGCTACGACATCGAACATGTCACGCTCGATGGCTATGACGTGCTCGTGAACAAACCGCGGACGCAGGACTACCGGGCGCCAAGCTCACCAGCGGCAGCCTTCGCCATGGAGCAGCTCATCGACGAGATGGCCGAGAAGCTAAAGATGGATCCCCTCAAGCTACGGCTGCAAAATTCGGCCCACGAAGGGACACGCGGCCCGCTGGGGATGCCCCACGCGCGCATCG
>JADEYI010002187.1_pt1 | contig 10690 bp, 8 predicted proteins | sample 8542331 | NCBI WGS metagenome assembly JADEYI01 (sample SAMN16510988, study PRJNA670497) | mine drainage metagenome | isolation source: biofilm near Copperflume 1 | place: Germany: Marsberg coppermine Kilianstollen | collected 2018-02 | reverse complement strand
CTAACAGTTCCACATGGCGCCCGGCGGCGCCGTCCCCGCGGATGAAAATCGCGACGTATGCTGCAGGTGCGCATCGGCAGCGAGAGGTCGGAGCACCCTGGTGCTGCGAGCCCGACTAACAGTTTGACCCGGACGCCTGTAGGTATCTCCGTCTGTTGCCGCGTCCCCAACGCGAGCACGCAAGGCAGTCTCTGTCTGTGAAGGCGTCCTCCCGGTGCGCAGTGAAGCATCGAGGAGGGAGGAGTCGATGGACGTCGTACACGAGCGATGCTGCGGTCTCGACGTGCATAAGAAGGTTGTCGTCGCGTGTCTGCTGATCGGACGCACGAAGGAGGTGCGAACCTTCACCACAATGACCCGCGATCTGCTGAAACCGCTGAGAGCCGAGAGCTATGCGCTGCGCGCGAACCGCACCCACAATTCCGTCGGCCCGCCCGGACGTAGCAGCGTCCCGGGATCCGCGTCGCGGCGGATGCTGACGCCCGTCATTCGCGGCAGTAGCGTATGTAGCGCGATCTCGCCCTCCATGCGCGCGAGCGGCGCGCCGAGGCAGTAGTGGATGCCCATGCCGAAGGCGACGTGCCGGTTCGGGTCGCGGTCGATGATGAACTCATCGGGTCGTTCGAACTGGCGCTCGTCGCGGTTTGCCGATGCCATCAGCGGGATCACGCGATCGTTCTTCGGGATGGTGACGCCGCTGAGCTCGACGTCGCGCGTGGTGCGACGGAACGTTGCCGCGAACGGCGCGTAATAGCGCAGGATCTCCTCGATCGCGCTCGGCACGAGCTCCGGCCGCGCGCGGAGCTGCGTCACGACGTCCGGGAACTCCGCGAACACGCGGACGGCGTTAATGATGAGGCCGGTTGTCGTCTCGTTGCCGGCGACGAGAAGCAGGCGGCAGATGAGCAGGAGATCTTCTTCGCTCAGCTTGCCGTCTTCGGTCTCGGCATGGACGAGCCCGCTCAGCAAATTGTCTTCCGGCTGCGCGCGCAGCGTGTCGAGCCGCGCCTTGAAGTAGCGGTCGAACTCACGGTTGATCTCGTCGAGCGAACCGTCGTCGCCCATCATGAGCATCGTGCCGACGTTCTCGATGATCGCGTCGGACCAGCGCTTGAAGGTAGGCATGTCGCCATCGCCGACGCCGAGCATGTTGGCGATCACCATCACGGGCAGCGGGTAGGCCAGTCCGGCGACGATATCGACGTCGCCATCGGTCGCGCAGATTGCGCCGATGAGCTCGTCGCAGTACGCCTGTACGGCGCCGCGTTGCAGTTCGACCATGCGTGGCGTGAAGGCCTTCGAGATCAAGCCGCGAAGGCGTGTGTGCACGGGCGGGTCGTTGAAGATCATGCTCGGGCGCGCCGGCTCGCCGGCGAGCACATCGACGCTCACCTCCGACGAGAACGTCGTCGGGTCGCGCAGTACGCGCAGCACGTCGTCGTAGCGTGAGACCGCCCAGAGGCCCGCCGTGCCCATCTTCACGACCGGGGCGTTCGCACGAAGGCCGGCGAAGAGGCCGTAGGGATTCTGAGTCATCGCCGGGTTGTCGAAGATCGAGAACTCCTGCGCAATCTCGGCCTGCGTCATCTCGTCCTCCTGCGCTCAAGCCGCTTCATTCACGGCACGTGAATATTTCGCTGATGCCAAAGTATCCGGCGGCGAGCACGTGCTGTCAAGGGGGCGGCGGCCGCTCCGCGCCTGGGCAGGCATGATCGACGGGAGGATGGATGATGGGCGATGGAGGATGGACGGTTCGCCCTGGTGTGCCGTCCACATTCGCCCTCCATGGTCCATCCGTGGGCGTGCGCTTCCGAACATCCTCGGAACGGGCTCGCTGCGGCATACGATGAGCGGCGCTACAATCGGAGGGCATCCCCGGAGAACAAGTTGATGGCAGAAGCCGACGCCCGTACCGCGCTCGACATGATGAACTACGGCATGTACGTCGTCGGTTCGCGCGGGCCGGCCGGGCTCAACGTCATGGCCGCCCACTGGCTGATGCAGATCTCCTTCAAGCCGCGCATGGTCGCGCTCTCGCTCGAGAACGACGCGCGCACGCTGGCGAACGTCCGCGAGAGTCGGGTCTTCAGCGTGAATGTGATGGGCGAAGACAGCATGGAACTGATCGCCGGCTTTCTGCAGCCGCAGATCCCGGCGAAGGTGCAGGGACGCCAGAACGGCCATAAGGCGCCGCTGAACAAGCTCGACGGCGTCCCGCACACCACGCTGGCCGCCGGCTGCCCGATCCTCAAGGCGGCGCTCGCCTGGTTCGAGTGCGAGGTCGAGGGCGGCCTGCCGACGGGCGACCACACACTCGTGGTGGCGCGCATCACCGACGGCGGCCAGATCAACGCCGGGCGCCCGCTGCGCGATGATGATCTCGGCTGGACGTATTCGGGGTAGCACCCGCGCGCAAGTCGTCGCAGCGCGCTGCGGCTACTTGACGCCGGTTGTCGATTCCACGGCGATCTTGATGATCACGCGCACATCGCCCGGCTGGGTGTACGGGTACTTGTCCTGGCCGAGGTACTTCTTCGCCATTGCGTCGATGTGCGCGTCGGCGCCGTCTTTCGTCATTTCGACGACGCGGCCGCGGATCTCGACGTACTCGTACTGGTTACCGGAGTCGGCGACGCTGAGCGCGACGCGCGGGTCGCGGCGGAGGTTGCGCGGCTTGACCCGCTTCTCCTCGGTATTGAACACGACGTAGGTGCCGTCGTAATCGATCCAGACCGGCGTCACCTGTGGCGATCCGTCCGGCATGATCGTGGCGACGTGGGCGAAGTTCTTGCCTTCGGTCAGAAGCTTCCGCTGCTTCTCGCTCAAGGTGACGGGCATGGCGATTCCTTTCGGCTCGTGGAGGAACATATCTTGTGCGGGACAGCATACAACGGCGCGCTCAGGTGGTCACTGCTCCGGAGCGTTACCGGAGGTCGGATATGAGCGGGCGGCGCTCACATCGCGTGCGGGCGTACCGGCGTAGCGTCCACGATGCCGTCCGTCGTCAGCAGGTGCTCGCGATACGCGCGCACGGCGTCGTCGTCGCCCGAAAGCTGCGCCGCGACGGCCGCGAACAGCGAGGCGCTCGTCGCGATGCAGTAGCGCATCGTCTCGGCGGCGGTACGCACGGCGTCCGACACCTGCTGCGGGCGCGCGTCTGGAGTCTGGAGCCGGAAGCCATTGACGATGAGCAGCGCGCGAGGCGCCGTGCCGCGCTGCTCGATGGCGCGTTCGATGCGCTGGCGTAGCCGGTGGTGCGCCGCCATGCCGACGGCGTACTCGCTCGCCTCCACCTCGACCAGCACGGCCCCGATGTCGGTCCGCAACTCGATGCTGGCGGTCTGGTCGGCGTAGACGTCGAAGCCGATCAGGCGCAGCGCGTCGACGACGACGTCTTCGATGCCGAGAGCGCCTTCCTGCCAGAGCAGCCGCTGATAGCGCGCGCGTTCGTCGTACGCCTGCTCTGCGGCGGCAAGCGCCGCATCGGCGGCATCGCGCGCCGTCCGGGCGGCCTCAAGCGCCGTGCGCTGCTCTTCGATGCCCGGCAGCGCGGCTTCGGCGGCCCAGCCGGGAGCGCGGCCCTCGGCGATCACGCCGAGGGCGCGCCGTATGCCGGCCTGGAGCATGTCCGACATGGTGTAGCGCGCGTCGCCGGAGACGGAGCGCAGCACCGGCAGGAAGATCACCCGCCCTGACTCGGCGGGGAGCTCGATGGCCACCGCCATGCCTCCCGGACTCTCGGCGAAGACAGCGTGTGTTTCGACGTCCGTGGGCTCGACGTCGAAATACGCGCGATAGGCGATATTGGCCGCCTGGCTTTCGACGAAGGACGCGAGGGGATGCTCGAAGTCCGTGACGCCGGCGTGGGCGCCGTCGGCCGTCGTCATCCGCGCCGTTAGCGCCGACGGAGGTGCATCCGGGCTTCTCTGTGCTGCATCGCGCGCTGTGGCCGGTACCTCGTCACCGAAGCCGTCGTCCGAGGCGACGTTAGACGGCTCGCGCAGCCAGTAGTAGTCGTCGAGCCGCTCAATGCCATCGATGCCGGTATGTGCCGTCGCCGGGACGGCGAAGCAGGCGACGATGCCGCCATGTGCGAGCAACGCGCGGGTCTCATCGCGGCGCCGGAGGAGCACTTCGGCGAGTGACAGCTCCTGAGGCTGTGCGGGCACGTTGCGGATCGCGCGGCCGCCGAAGCTCTCGGCGTCTAGCGAGCCATCGACCGCGCCTTCGATGAGCAGCGAGAGCGCCGCGGGGTCGACGACGATGGCGTCGTAGTCGAAGAAGGCAGGCGCCGTCAGGAAGTTGAAATTGTCGACGAGCGGGCCCGGAAGCGGGAAGTCGAGCGAGAGGATACGCCCGATTCTGCGCGGCGCCGACCGTGCGTCCGTGCTGGCAGCTGCCATCTCAGTCTTCGAGGGGAAGCGTTCGCAGGAATTCGCGCAGACCGGGGCCGATGTCTGAGCGCCGCAGGCCGATTCCGATCGAAGCCTTGAGCAGACCGAGCGGCCGGCCGGTGTCGTAGCACTGGCCTTCGAACTGATACGCGAAGACCGGCTGCGTCTCCATCAGCGCGGCGATGCCGTCTGTCAGTTGCACCTCGCGCCCCTTGCCGGGCGGTGTCCGCTCGAGCACCTCGAAGATTTCTGGCGTCAGCACGTAGCGGCCGACGATCCGGAGCCGCGACGGCGCATCTTCGGGCTTCGGCTTCTCGACGAGCGCGTCGACGTGCACGATGCCCTCGGCGTCGCGCGTGCCGCCGACAACGCCGTATTGTTCGATCTCGGACTCGGGCACTTCCTCGACGGCAATGACGCTGCCACCGCAGCGTTCGAAGACGTCGACCATCTGCTTCGTCACCGGTACGTCGGCGACCAGCACATCGTCGGGAAACATCAGCACGAACGGCTCATCGCCCACGATGTCTTTGACCTGCAGCACCGCGTGTCCGACGCCCTTCTGTTCCTTTTGCCGGACGTACACGAAGTCCGCCAGGTCGCTGATCTGCTGGATCTCCGCCAACCGCGCGAGGTCGCCCTTCTCGCGTAGCGTCATCTCGAGCCCGAGCGAGCGGTCGAAGTGGTCCTCGACGGCGCGCTTGCTCGCGGCCGTGACGATGATCACCTGCCGCAAACCGGCCGCTGCGGCCTCCTCGACGGTGTACTGAATGATCGGTTTGTCGACGAGCGGGAGGGACTCCTTGGGCTGCGCCTTCGTGGCCGGCAGGAGGCGCGTCCCGTACCCCGCCGCCAGCACCACCGCCTTGCGAACGCGCACGCACCCTCCTCTCGGCTCCTCCGGACTTCGGCGCATGGTAGCGCCGTGCCGTGTGCATGGGCAATCCACCGAGGGGCGGCGATCGTAGGAATCACAACGGGCCGTCCGCCGGGTGGCGATGATTCTGGTTCTGGGACGCATATGAAACGCCTCACCGCACTCGGGTTCCTGCTGCTCGTCGCCGCTGCCGGCATCTCGCTTCTGCCGGGTACGGAGACGGCGCAGGCGGCGACGACAGACGTCTCCGTGAACAACAACTTCTTCAGCGCGGCCGCCGTCACCGTGACTGTGGGCGATACCGTGCACTGGAACTGGGTCGGCAGCAATCACTCCGTGACCGCCGACGATGCCTCGTTTGATAGCGGCGTACAGAACGCCGGCGCGACGTTCGACAGGACCTTCACGACGCCGGGAACGTTCCGCTACTACTGCAAAATCCACGGCGGGCCGGGCGGACTGGGGATGTCGGGCACGATCACAGTGCAGGCCGCCGCCGCAACGCCGACCAACACAACGCAGCCCACCAGCACGAACACAGCCACCGCCACGGCGACCGGGCAGTCGACGGCCACTGCGACCGGCACGGCGACGATGACGCCGACCGCCGCCACGAGGGCGACGACGCCGCTCGTATCCAGCACGCCGTTGCCGAGTGCGAGCGCCAGTCCGAATACGCCCGCGCCCGCCGTGACCGCCGCGGGCCCGACCTCGCCCGGCGGCGGCGTGGCCGGCGTGGGCGCGGCTCTGCCGTCAACAGGCGATGGCAGTTCTGCGGGCATGAACCCGCTGCAACCGCTGGGCGTGCTGCTCGCGGTGTGCGGCATTGCCGCGATCGGCGCCGGCTTCGTGTGGAAGCGGCGACGGGTCTAATTTCGTCCGTCACTCTTCGTCCCTGGGGCGGGCGTTTGGCCGCGTCCGCCCCCTCCCTTCACGACCGCTCAGTTGTCAGCTGTCGGCCATCAGCCTCAGCTATCAGCGGTCGTCGGCACGGGCCCGAGCTTCGGTGGGATGAAGCTCGCCGGCCAGCTGGCGGCGCCGATGGTCTCCTGACAGCTCTCGTCACTACGCAGGCGGCGCCGGGCGCGGGCGCTTCGGGCTAATTGCTACCCTGTAAGCGGCGTGTTGCCTGACTCGCTATCGTTCCCGACCGCCGCCCGCCGACCGCCGACCGCGCCGAAAGCTGACCGCTCGCACCATGCCCGACTTCAAGCTCGTTTCTGACTTCGCGCCGACCGGCGACCAGCCGCAGGCCATCGAGGCGCTCGTGCGCGGCCTCGAGCGGGGCGACCGCGCCCAGACGCTGCTCGGCGTCACGGGCAGCGGGAAGACGTTCACGATGGCGAACCTCATCGCCCGCTACCAGCGCCCGACGCTCGTGCTCGCGCCGAACCGGACGCTGGCGGCGCAGCTCTGCTCCGAGTTCAAGGAGCACTTTCCGGAGAACGCGGTCGCGTACTTCGTCTCGTACTACGACTACTACCAGCCCGAGGCGTACATCCCGCGCACCGACACCTACATCGCGAAAGACGCCGACATCAACCAGGAGATCGACAAGCTGCGCCACGCCGCCACCCGCGCGCTGTTCGAGCGTCGCGACGTCGTGATCGTCGCGTCCGTCTCGTGCATCTACGGCCTCGGGGAACCGGAGGAGTACCAGAGCTTCGTCGTCAAGGTGCGCAAGGGCGAGCGATTTGACCGCGCCCGCATCATGCGGCGCTTCGTCGATATGCAGTACGAGCGCAATGACATGAACCTGGTGCGCGGCAAGTTCCGCATGCGCGGCGACAGCATCACGATTCAGCCGTCATACGAAGAGCTGGCGGTCCGCATCGACTTTTTTGGCGACGAGGTCGAGCGGATCATCGAAATCGACCCGCTGACCGGAGAGCTGCTCGCTGACCGCGACGAGATCGATATCTACCCGGCGAAGCATTTCGTGACGTCGAAGGAGAAGCTCGATGAGGCGATGCACGACATTGATATCGAGCTGCGCGAGCGGCTGATCGAGCTGCGCGGCGCCGGCAAGATTCTCGAGGCGGCGCGGCTCGAGGAGCGCACGAACTACGACCTGGAGACGATGCGCGAAGCGGGCTACTGCTCCGGCATCGAGAACTACAGCCGCCATCTGGCGCGGCGGGCGCAGGGCAGCACGCCGTGGACGCTGCTCGACTACTTCCCCGACGACTTCCTGATGTTCATCGACGAGTCGCACATCGCGGTGCCGCAGGTGCGTGGCATGTACCACGGCGACCTCGCGAGGAAGACGGTGCTCGTCGATTACGGCTTCCGTCTGCCGTCGGCGCTCGACAACCGGCCGCTGAACTTCCAGGAGTTCGAGGACCATCTGAATCAGGTCGTCTACGTCTCCGCGACGCCGGGCCCGCACGAGATGTCGGTCAGCTCGCAGGTCGTCGAGCAGGTGATCCGCCCGACGGGCCTGCTCGACCCGATGATCGACGTGCGCCCGACGCGCGGCCAAATCGATGATCTGCTCGACGAAGTGAAGCTGCGCGCCGACCGCGACGAGCGTTCGCTCGTGACCACGCTGACCAAGCGCATGGCGGAGGACCTCGCCGACTACCTGCAGGAGGCGGGCGTCCGCACCCACTACCTGCACAGCGAGATCGACACGCTGGAGCGCATCGAGATCCTGCGCGACCTGCGGCTCGGCGTGTATGACGTCGTCGTCGGCATCAACCTGCTGCGCGAAGGCCTCGACCTGCCGGAGGTGAGCCTCGTCTGCATCCTCGATGCCGACAAGGAGGGTTACCTGCGGTCTGGCGGCTCGCTGGTGCAGACGATTGGCCGCGCGGCGCGTCACATCGACGGGCGCGTGATCATGTACGCGGACAACGTCACCGCGTCGATGCGGTACGCCATCGACGAGACGACACGCCGCCGCGCGATCCAGCAGTCGTATAACACCGAGCACGGCATCTCGCCGGAGGGCATCACGAAGGCGATCCGCGACATCACGGATCAGATGAAGAAGGTCGCGGAAGAGAAGACCGGCTACACGGTGAAGTCGATGCCGAAGGACGAGATGATGCGCCTGGTGAAGGACCTCGAGACGCAGATGAAGTCCGCGGCGAAGTCGCTGGAGTTCGAGCGGGCGGCGCTGCTGCGCGACCAGGTCGTCGAGCTGCGGAAGGCGATGCTCGACGACCAGTCGGCGCTCCATGAGTTCGCGGAGTCATCGTACGGGTCGCTCGGCTCGAAGCCGCGCGCCCGCCCCGGCGGCCGCTACCAGCGCCGGGCGCCGGTGCGCGGCCGGAAGTGAGTGAGTTCTGAGGTTTGAGTTATGAGCTATGAGCTGTGAGACGCACTCATAACTCATAACTCATAGCTCACGACTCATCATCATCATCCGACTCCTCCTCCGGGATCGGCTGCTTCGAGTGGCCGTTGGAGCGGACGCAGGCGTGGCCCGCGGGGTCCATCGCGAGGCCGCAGAGCGGGCAGACGGGACGGCCGCCGGCGATGATCTCGTCGAGCTGGCCGCCGAGTCCGGCGGACTGCGCCTGCGTCAGGCGCACACGCAGCGTCGGCTCCTGTTCGTCTTCGACGCCGATCTCGTACGTGAAGAGGACGACGGTGCTGTCGGACGGATTGAAGCCCATTCCCATGCGGCCGATGCGGAAGTCGTGCTCCGCGACCACCGGGAACTCGCGCATTTCGGGTTCCGGCGGTGTTTCCTCGAAGTCGAGCTGGGCCAGCATCTGCTTGAGCGCCAGGCTGAGCGCCTGCATCTGCTCCTTCTCCATCCAGAGCGATGCCGCCTGACCGGTCTCACCGAGCACGCGCAGGCGGAACGTCCGCTGGCCCGGCTGGCCGAACGCCTGCGCATCGACGCCGGTAGCGAGGCCGAATTCGACGGTCATCGGGGCTCCATGCGGCTGCAGCGCGGGGCTCGCCTATGCGAGCCGGACACTGGAGGGTAGAGGATGGAAGGTAGAGGCGCGAGCGCGGCTCGCAGCTTCGCGGCCTCACATGTCCAGCGCGTGGCTCTGGACCGGCTTGCATCCAGACGCGGCGTTCGTTAGCCGAGCGCTTGCTAAGATGAAGGGTCAGGGCTGACGACAATATTCCCGGGGATTGTTGCGGATGGCACAGATTCACAAGCGCCCCGACGTTGACCGGAAGGCACGCCTGAAGATTCCGGCGCAGCCGATTGGCAAGCAGGACCCGAACGTCCGCGTGCTCAACTGGAGCGAAGTCTACCTGCTGCTTGACATCGCGACGGCGAAAGTCGAGGCGGAACGGTGTATCCAGTGTCCGGCAGCGCCGTGCCAGGCCGCGTGTCCCGTCGAGAACGACATTCCCGGCGCCCTTTGGAAGCTCGAGCACGGGGATCCGGGCGGCGCTGCGGACGTCTTCCACGAGACCAGCAATATGCCGGAGATGTGCGGCCGGCTCTGCCCGCAGGAGCGGCTCTGCGAAGGGCACTGCGTCGTCGGCAAGAACGCCAAGCCGGTGCGCATCGGGCGGCTCGAAGCGTACGTGGCCGACTGGCAGCGCCACAACGCACCCGACTGCGAAGCGCCCGCTGCGTCGACGGGCCAGCGGGTCGCCGTCGTCGGCGCCGGACCGGCCGGACTCGCCGTCGCCGAGGAGCTGGCGAAGCTCGGGCACGCCGTTACCGTCTTCGACAGCTGGCCGACGCCCGGTGGCGTGCTTCGCTACGGCATCCCCGACTTCAAGCTGGAGAAGCGCGTGCTCGACGAGAAGCTCGCCGAGCTGGAGCGACTGCGGATCGAGTTTGTCGGCGGCACGTACGTCGGCGTGAACGGTGCCCGCACGGTCGACGACCTGCTGACGAGCGGCTACGACGCCGTGTTTCTCGGGCAGGGCGCATCGCTTGGCAACCCGCTACGCATCGAAGGATCGGAGCTCGCCGGCATCATTCAGGCGACGGAGTTCCTGTCGCGTGGCAACCTGCGCGCGGACGACCTGCCGCCCCGCATGCGGACGCCGCTTCAGCCGGGCCGCCGCATCGTCGTCATCGGCGGCGGCGACACTTCGATGGACTGCTCGCGCACCGCCGCCCGCCTCGGTGGCCGCGAAGTGACGCTCGTCTATCGTCGCACCGAGAACGAGATGGTGGGCCGCGAGGAGGAGCGCCAGCACGCGCGCGAAGAGGGCGTGCGCTTCGAGTTCCTCGCATCGCCGGTGCGCTTTCTCGGCACGGCGTCCGGGCGCGTCCGCGCCGTCGTCCTCGACCGCATGGAGCTTGGGCCGCCGGACGAAGGCGGGCGCCGCCGTCCGCAGCCGGTCCCCGGCTCGGAGTTCACGCTCGAAGCCGACACCGTCGTGCTGGCCATCGGCTACAGCGACGACGAGCAGGTGGCGGCTTCTGCGACGAACGTCCTCATGGACAAGTACGGTGCCGTGCTCATCGACCGCGCGACCGGCGCGA
>JADEYI010002186.1_pt1 | contig 10694 bp, 9 predicted proteins | sample 8542331 | NCBI WGS metagenome assembly JADEYI01 (sample SAMN16510988, study PRJNA670497) | mine drainage metagenome | isolation source: biofilm near Copperflume 1 | place: Germany: Marsberg coppermine Kilianstollen | collected 2018-02 | reverse complement strand
CATCCACATAGCCGAAGGCGGGATGCTGGCTCATGGCCATTACATAGAGTTCATCCCGGAAATACCCGTAATTGTCTCCGACCAGAACATGGGCCAGGAACGAGATGAAGGCGACGATCAGCACGGCAGGAGCAAGGTCGGCGCGGCGATAAAGATTAGTGATGCCGACACGCAGTGATGAAGCAGCGGGCATAGTAACCCCTTTTGACGATTTTGAAACGCCTGTCAGCATGAGTCCCATGATAACAGATCCTTTCGCGTAAAAACCAGTCGTTTCGTTTTTCGACAGATCCCGTCCTTCACGGGCTGTTAGTCCATCCGTACCAGTTTCAGCAGTTGCCCCAGACCGGGCCGCTGTCCGTACATCAAGACGCCATAGCGATACAGGCGAGAATGGCACCCAGCATCAAGGCGATCGTCAAGACGATCTCCCACCAGGCAACCGTGCCTAGAGCAAGACGCACCAGCATCAACCCTGGGGTGAAAAAAGGAATATACGACAGTACCTTCGTCAAGGCCGCATCGGGAGACGCTAACGCGACATAGAACAGCAGATATCCAGTGACGACCAGCAGGGTAGGAAGGATGGTCGCGCTTTGCACCTCATCCTGCCGCTTGACCATCGCAGCCAATCCAGCATACAGAGTCGCATACAGGAAGAACGCCAGCAGAAAGTAGACCAGGAACAGGAGGTAGAACGGGATGGACACGCCGGTGAGATACTGGCTGAAGCCTCCCGTCTTCGCACCGAACAGCGCGGCTTGTAACGGGGTTTGCAGCAGGAGCGCCCCAATGCCGACCACCACCACGCAACCCATCTGTGTCAGGCACGCCGCGCCGATCCCTACGATCTTGCCAGCCAGCAGCTGGAAAGGGGTCGCGGCATTCACCAGAATTTCCATAATGCGGCTGCCTTTCTCTTCCGCCACTCCCGCCGCCACGATATTGCCATAGATCGAGACAGACATGAAGATCAGGATAGCACCAACAATGGCGAGGAGATCTTCCGCGATGATCTCACTCTCCGGGCGAGTGCTCTGGCTCTGCTGGCTATACACGACTGTCAAGTCAGCTGGAGCGGCCAGGCGCTGGGTCTGAGACGATGTGAGGTCCAGGCGATGAGCGATATCAAGAAAGGTGAGCAGCTGAGCAAGCGCCTGGATAGTAGACTGGTTGCCGTCGTTGGTGGCACTGGCGTCGGTGTCATAGGTGAAGCGCAAATCCTGGTTCGGCGCACGAGCAAGCACCAGCAGGATATCCAGCTGGCCATTTTTCACCTGATTTTGCAGGTCGGGAAGCGCGTGGGCAGTCGAGAAGGTCAGAGCAAAGGCAGGGTTGCCGACTGTCTGCGTTCCTGTCGTCCCATTGAGCGCCGTACCGATATACGCTGCCAGCGCAGTGTCATTCAAGCCCGCAACGGAGCCAGCATCATTCACCACCACGATAGGGGTTTGCGAAATGGTCCGCGCAGTAATCAACTGCACAATCGTTGGGATAAAAGCGGCAAGGAACACTATTACCAGGAGGATAATGCTTGTGATGACGAAACTGCGCTGGGTGACACGGTTTTTATACTCGCGCCCGATGATCAGGCGGATATTGCGCAGGTTATTTTGGGCGGCAGCACCACCCGAACTCACCGCTATGGCCCCTTGCTCTTGTTCGCGACGTTCTTGTACCGGCATTTCCACTGTTTTCTTTGACATCGGATCATTCCCCTTTTTCTATGCAGAAAGCTCAGAAGATGGAGCGTCTGGGAGTGCTATCGCACCCACCTGCTCAATAAAGATGTCGGTCAGTGATGGCTCGGTCAGCTCAAAATGGCTGATGATTCCTCCGTGTCGCAGTGCCGCCTCTACAATCACATTGGGATTGAGTTTCGCCTGGATCTGCATTTCGATGTAATCTTCCCGGCGCTTCGTGACCTGCACGCCCGCAAGCTGCTCAAGCCAAGTAGCCTCCGAATCGTTATCAAGTTTGAGCCTGGCCACATTGCGCCCATGCTGGCGTTTGACCTCGCGCACACTGCCCTGAACGACGCTCTGCCCTTTGTTAATGATCACGATATCCTGGCATAATTCCTCGGCTTGCTCTAACTGGTGCGTGGAGAAGAGAATGGTTTTGCCCCGGCGATGCATCTCTAAAAACGCTTCTTTCAGCACATTCGCGTTGACTGGGTCCAATCCGCTAAATGGTTCATCCATGATCAAGATGGTCGGGTCATGTAAAATGGTCGCCAGAAACTGCACCTTCTGCTGATTGCCTTTAGAGAGTTCTTCGATCTTTTTCTTACGATTCGTGCTGATCTGAAACCGTTCGAGCCAATCAGTCAGCTCTTCCCCGGCAGCCTGCTTCGACAAACCGTTCAGTCACGCCAGGAACAGCAACTGCTCATCCACGCGCATTTTCGGATAGAGTCCGCGCTCTTCGGGCAGATAGCCCCAGTTCCGGCGCGGCACTTCGCGCACATCCCTGTCGTTCCAGGTGATCGAGCCGCTCTCCGGGCGCAGGATATCCAGAATCATGCGCATCGTCGTGGTTTTGCCCGCGCCGTTGGCCCCCAGGAAGCCGAAAATCGCTCCCTCCTGCACTTCCATAGACAGGTCTTTGATGGCCTGAAATGGTCCAAAAGATTTTGAAACGCCTCGAAGTATGAGTCCCATGAGAAAAGATCCTTTCGTGAAAACAAACATCAAGCAACGGCTCTGCGCAACAGCAGATACGAGACCAACAGGTAGAGCGCCGTCACTGGAAGCAGCAAGAAGGCTAGCCCAAACGCCGTATACTGGCTGAACCAGGCAAAGAGCGCGTCCCACCAGCGCAAATACGTCCAGACCAGCGAAAAGAGGCTTATGAGTAGAAAGACGATGAGCAAAAACATCAACGTCCCGGCTCTGCCAAAGTGCTGGTGGATGCTGCCGACGACGAACCCGAGAAAATACAGGTTCGCCAGGACCATAAAGTAGACCCAGAATTGCTCGATGAGCGAGCCGTCATTGAAATACGGCAGGTGAAAATAATACAGTTCTATGCCCCATCCTCCCGTCACGATCTCGAGAAGCGAGCAGAGCAACCAGAGGACCGCCGTGACCGCGCTGACCGCGACCGCCATGACCGTCGTGCCCAGAACGTAATCGGTTCTGCGCACGCCAAAGCCGAGGGCAAAAGGGAAGGTATCAGTCAAGCTCATAATCCCCAGAAGAAACATGATCACACAGATAGTGACGAGTCCACCGGGATAGAACGGCGTTTTTCCTCCAAAGAGCAGGGTGATTATGAGAATAATGATCAGCGCTGCGAGGAACTGGAGCAACAAACCTATCCAGGGCGAGAAGAACCAGATCAATTTCCCTCTGGTGTACATTTTTACCACCGTGCGAATAGCATTCATACACTCTTCCGTGCCTTTCTGTGAGACGCAGTGCTCGTCAGGTGGATAATCAACTGCTGCAAAGAGACAGACGTCACCTCTAAGCCCAACGCTGCCGCCTGCCTGCGCTCGTTCGCGTCCGCGTTTCCCAGCAGCGTCGCTGAGACCAGCGAGCCAAATTGCTCGCTGCCAATCTGTGTCAGGCCCTCGGTAAAAGTCGCGACCTCTTGCGCGGAGCCGGTGACCGTAAAGGCACGCGAGCGCAGGGCTTCGGCCTCCTCATCGATGATCAGCCGGCCCTGGTCAAGCACCAGCACCTTCTCCAGGAGCCGGCTGACCTCGTCAATCAGATGGGTCGAGACCAGCATCGTGCGTGGATGCTCGCCGTAATCAGCGAGCAGGTGCTCATAAAACAGGCTCCGGGCCACCACATCCAGGCCCAACGGCTCGTCGAAGATCGAGAGCGGCGCGCGTGAAGCCAGGCCAACCACGATCCCCAGGGCGGAGAGCGTCCCTCGGGATAACGTTCTCACCTTCCGCGCGAGTGGCAGTTGAAAATCCTTGCTCAACGCGCTGGCATAGTCGGCATCCCAGCGCGGAAAAAACGACGCGGCCATCGCCAGCACATCGCCCACCCGCCAGCGTCTGGGATACTTCTGGTTCTCCTTCATAAAGCAGATCTGGCTCAGGACGCGCCGGTTCTCGTACGGTTGCTCGCCAAAGACGAGCAGTGTCCCGCCCGTCGCGAAAAGCTGCGCGGTCAGCAGGCGCAGGAGCGTGGTCTTGCCTGAACCATTGCGCCCCAGCAGCCCGTAGATCTTGCCCGCTTCGAGAGAAAAGCTGATGCGATCGATAGCGGCGAGATCGCCAAATCGTTTGGTCAGGCCTTGCGCCTCAACAATCGTGCTCATGGCACTGTCGCTCCCTTCTGAATCATCGCGATCACCTGCTCCTCCTCAATCCCCAGCCGTTTCGCCTCGCGCACCATCGCCACCACATAGTGCTCAAAGAACAGCTCCCGTCGCTTCTGCATCAAGCGTTCGCGTGAGCCCGTCGCGACAAACATGCCCAGGCCCCGCTTCTTGTACAAAATGCCCTGATCCACCAGCAGATTCACCCCTTTAGCCGCTGTGGCCGGGTTGATCTGGTAGAGCGCGGCAAACTGATTGGTCGAAGGCACCTGCTCCTCTTCCGCCAGCCGACCAGCGAGGATATCCTCTTCAATACGCTCGGCAATCTGCCCAAAGATCGGGCGATTATCGTCGATTAAATACTCCATTGCTTCACCACTCACCTGGTTAGTTACTTATATAACTAACTATAGCGCAAAAGATGGCCATTGTCAAGGGCTATGTCCCCCGGTATTTCGGCTCAATTCTTGCAGAAATCTGAGCTTGGGAAAGTCTGTCTTTCGTTCACCAATTCGCGCACTAGAGGTTATTGAGAAGAGGAGAGTGTCATGGCCTTTGAACACAGGCATTGGAGCAAGATCATCTGCACGGGGTTCATTGGGATCAGTATCCACTTGTTGTCTCGACTCCTTTAGACCAGGAGGAGATCCGGGCAAAAAGAGGTTTAGCACCGAACGCCATAGAAGCATATGGGCGAGGGCGTAAGTTTGGGAATTCCATACCATTCGTGCAAAAAAGCGGAGCGCACCGAGATCACTTGTCCCACCCGAAATTGACGCCCAGGAAGTCGTAGAGGCAGGCATTGTACGGCTCGAAGAACGCAATCAAGTGCTTCCGCAGTGCTGGATTCATCTTGGCGTAGGTGTAGTTGTTATAAGGTTTGTATGCTTCCTTGCATAACTGGAGTTCTGCCGCGGGTACGTTTAGAAAGTCCAAAACATGTTTGATAGTGGTGGCTGGATCAGTATAGAACTCTTCGCTCTTGAGGATCAAGAACTGCTCACGGGGGAAGAGCTTCATCCATGCCTGTAGTTGATCTACATATACCCCGCGGCTGAGATACGCACGTTCCATATATTCAATACTATAGTAGTACTCATCTTTCAGGATCATCTCTCGCTCCCTGGCTGCCCGTCCCTCTTCACGCTCTATGGCCTCTTCGAATGATAAGGTCGCAAAGCCGTGGTCGAGAGCATGATAGTACTGAGAATAGGCTCGATCTACAGGGTTGCGTAACAGGACGATAAGCTTGACGTGAGGCAGGGTTTGTGCCACCCTCCTGGGTGCATGGGGGTAAAACAAGTAGCAAGGGGTCGCTTCTCCTGTCAGAAAGGTTTGTCTAGAGAGATGTTGGGCGCGATACTTTTCGACCCTGGTAGGAAAGTGTCCTTGATACCATGCCAGGCTCTTGTTAAATCTGCGATCAAAGTAATGTACTTCTTTTGTAGAGGCAGGCCCAATGCAGGGATGGGCTTGTAAGTAATGGTAGAGAGAAGTAGTGCCACCTCGTTGGGCTCCAATGACCAGGAAATCGGGCAAGAGACGTAGCGGGGAAGTTACCCCTCTGTAGAGTTTCTCATACAAAGGAGTTGTGCTGTCCCACTTCATCGGCATCATAGAAGAGGCAGAAGTTGGCCGCCTATTATCTGAAGATGCTATGTCTCTGGAAGAATTTGTATCAGAGGACCGGGTGGCCTGTACAAAAGATTTCATGCGGGTGAATTGTAACGCTGAAGCCCTTTAGCATCGCATAGTATTCATAGCAAGAGGACGCGCTACTACTCCTTTCAATTCGTTGTCGTTGCAGCAATTAGTGTCACAGTACTGATTCGCTTCGTACCCTTCTAACCTGTTGCCAGTGCGCTGGTAAGAAGCACCAGCCATTCAGGAATCATTAACCAATGGGAGGGATAATATGAAAGTCGAGCCTTGCCCTATTCGACTCTCAACATGAATAGACCCCTCATGGGCGCGTATCACCCAATCGACAATGGATAGTCCTAACCCGCTACCTCCGCCCCTCCGCGTTCGCGCTGGATCAGCACGATAGAAACGCTCAAAGATATGGATGGTATCCTCTAAAGCAATGCCAACCCCTGTGTCCTGGACTTCAATACATCCACAGCGATTCCTGACCTCGACCAGAAGCGTAACGCGCCCGCCGGAATTCGTGTAGGTAAGCGCATTATCCAGGAGATTGATCACACACTGAATGAGTCGCGAGATATCACCTCGTACCGTAACTGGCTCCAGCTTGAGCACCTGGAGCACAATGCCACGCTCTATTGCCAATGGCTCGAGTGTCCCAACAACATCGGAGACCAGGAGATCGAGCCGGACTAGCTCATAGTCGAGCTGTACCTGTCCTTCATCCGAGCGAGCAAGTAACAAGAGATCACGGATTAGATGCCCCAGTCGCTCGGCTTCAGCATTCACGTCACGCAGAACAGTGATGCATTCATCTCCATTAGAAGATTGTGCCAGTGCCACATCCGTCAAACTACGAATTGCTGCGACAGGTGTACGCAGTTCGTGTGAGGCATCTGCCACAAAGCGACGCTGTTGCATAAAGGACTGGTTAAGCCGCCCAATCATTTTGTTGAAGGTAAGAGCGAGATGTTGTACTTCGTCGTGGGAGCGTGGCACAGGAACGCGACCGTGCAAGTCTCCAGCACTAATATCTTCGGCAATGCGTGTGAGCTGATGGATGGGGATAAAGGCCCGCGACGCGAGCCAGTAGCTGCCAATGATACCAAGGAGGAGCACAAATGGGATCATGAGGAGCAATTCCCGGACGACTTTCCGCAATGAGGTGTTCAAGGGGGTCAGTGTCTGACCAACCTGAATGACCCCATACGGTGTGCTAGTATTCATCAGCCTGACACTGTACAAACGCACCTGGTAGCCATTCGTTGTCATGACAGTGCCTTGCCAGGGCGTGCCATGCAACGGTTGAGTCGCACTTAAAGAGGGTACCTGGAGGACACGAAAGGCGGGTGTCATGGCGATGGTTTGCCCCTTCGCATCAAGGATTCTTACTAAGGCACCAAAGTTCACATCTGCATTCCGAGCATTTTGTTTGAGTGTGCTATGATTGAGGAGAAGCATCTCCTGTGCTATATCCTGGGAATCGATGCTACCATTATCACCAGTGATATCAGCTATAAGTTGTTCTGTGCGCACTTTGAGTGGCCCATCGTAGGTTTCAATGAGTTCTGCTTGCAATCTCAAATATAAAACAATGCCGATCAGGAGAAGGAGTACTACAAAGATGCCTGTGTACCACAGTGTCAACTGGACGCGAATCCCTGGTAGCTCCATGCCGCGCAAACGATGAATCATTCTACAGGTTCCTTCAATTGATAGCCAGCCCTGCGGATGGTATGGATAATATTTGGCTCGTTTTGTTCGCAGAGCTTACGCCTCAAACTGTGAATATGTACGTCGATGACATTGGAGAGGTGCTCGGCATCATAGTCCCAGATATGTTCGGCGATCTTTAAACGGCTCAGGACATGGCGCGGGTGGCGCATCAGAAACTCTAGCAGTGCATATTCTTTGCCACACAAGGCAATAACACGGTTTCCCCGTCGCACCTCATGAGTTTGAGCATTCAGGACTAGATCCAAGAAGTGCAGTTCTGCCGTTTTAGACGGGCTCTCACGTCGCAGTAAAGCTCGTACTCGCGCCTCCAATTCACCAAAAGCAAAGGGTTTCGTCAGGTAGTCATCTGCTCCCAAGTCCAAGCCTCTGATACGCTGATCAATCTCATCCAATGCAGTCAGGAGAAGAATTGGCATGGTCTGCCCGTAGTCGCGTAATTGACGGCAAACCTCAAAACCATTGAGGTGTGGCAGTAAAACATCGAGAATGATAAGATCATATGGTATCGCTAGACTCGTTGAAAGAGCTTCTCTCCCATCCGTTACGAGGTCAACAGCATACTTATTGCCCATTAGTCCTTTCTTCAAACTAGGGCCTAAATGAGGATCATCTTCAACAACCAGGATACGCATAAGAATTTTAACCTTGTAGGCTCTATTACAAAACAGCTGTTTCTTAGAAATATGTTGCCACTATCTACCATGTCAGTTCGACCAGATAATCGATAGAATTCCTTCTTAGCATACTGTATCTTGATTAACTGTGGATTAAAATAGCGGCATAGTCCCCATTATCAATGAGAAACCAAGTGCGGTTCATTTTTTGCAAACGGGAAGGCGGGAGGGTGTGAGTAGGAACAAGGGATGGACGTGGAGGCGGAGGCGGGGCATTGTGCTCAATCCATCTCACGTAAGGACGTAGCAAGCAGGCGTAGGGGCCGATAAATCGGCGGTGGGCGCGATAAATCGGCCCCTACACACCATTCATAGCATCCTGAATCTGGTTTACATGAAACAAGTGTACTATTACGGTGACTTTTCCTTACGCCACTGTTTTAATATACTGGCTTGCCATATGTGATAGTCCCATGATCGAGAGCATGGGGTTCACGCCTGAGGCCGCAGGGAAGAGGCTGCCATCGCAGACGAACAACCCTTTGATGCCATGAACCTGGCCGTTGCCATCGGTAACAGATTTCTGAGCGTCGATACCCATGCGACATGTCCCCATCTGGTGGGCTGTGAACATCATGATGCGATTGACGCCCATGCCGTGCCGCTCCAATTGGCGATCATAGGCGCGGAACTGCTGCTCACTAACCGGACCATGCGTCGATTTTTCCAGTTTGGTACGTTTGTTGTGCAACGAAAGCACCGAGGTGGCACCGGCGGCAAAATGCGCACGCGTCGCCTGTCGTAAGCCATGCAGAAGATGATTACGATCATAGACCGAGACGACGTAGTCGATGACAGGTTCACCGTACTTATCTACAGTAATCCTGCCTTCGCCTTTGTCACGCGTCAAGATAATAAAGGTCGCGATATGCGGGGCCGATAGCATCTGCTCCCGATATTCTTGCGCTGTGTACCACGGTGTAGCCAGGCCAAGCAGACCAGGATGGGCAGGTGGCACCTCCAATTTATAGCCATAATTGCCTTCCAGGTGCGCAAATTGATCGCTATAGGCCGATTGCATCACACCCTGCCAGCCATAGACCTTTTCGGGATACACACCCGCAACCGTCGTCGTGGGATGGAGCTTTAGATGATGACCAATATGCAGGTTGTCTACGCCTGACCGCAATAAGAGAGCTGGTGAGTTAATGGCACCCGCGGAGACCACGACGGTTTTGGCATGGACGGTTACAGTATGCATCTTCCCTGTTAGCGTGTTGGTCGCGGTGGCCTGGACTCCTACCGTCTGCCCCTTCTCGATCAGCACCTTGTCAGCGTTACAATGAACGATGATGCGTGCGCCCTGATCGTAGGCATCTTGCAGGTACGTTTTCATGGTAGATTGCTTCGCACCGTAGCGACAACCAAAGCCACACGTTCCACAACGCTGCTGACAATCAATTGCGTTGCGGCGGATCGTCTCACTGTGGTAGCCCAGAGCGGAACAGCCATCGACCAACAATTGATTCTGTTTGTTATGCGCACTGTTCTCGCTATTGACATGAATGCGCTGCTCGACTGCGGTGAAGCTGTCTTGTAGGCGAGAGCCAGTCAAATCTTGCAAGCCAGAGAGGTTTGCCCACTCTTCCAGGATATCATTGGGCGTGCGGAACGAGGTCATCCAGTTGACGGTGGTGCCACCACCGAGTGTGCTACCGGCGAGGACGATGACGCCCAGGTCTTTCGAGGTGAGCGTGCCACGCTTGAGGTAGAGTTCCGGCATGGCCTGGGCTTCTTGCAGTGTAAAGGTGGCCTCGTTGTGATACCCGCCCTTTTCCAGTACAATGACGCTCTTCCCTGCCAGAGCAAGTTCAGCGGCGACAACGCCACCACCCGCGCCGGAGCCAATGACCACGACATCGGCTTCCAAGGTGGTATCTTCAGCGATGGTCAGAGGTTTAATAGGTTGAGGCGCGTCGGCAGGTGGTGGAGTCGGTGCGGTATAATCCAGAGCTGCCCAGTTAGGGTTGACTCCTTCCGCGTTGGGAACTGAGAAGAAAATGAAGCCTGAGAGACGCTTCAAAGCTTGATAGCCCTGGCGCAAGGCCGCCAGCGGGCTATTCGCCATCGCCAGCAAATACTTTTCGCGCTGCTGCTGTGTAAGTGCTATGAACGGCCTGGCACTACCCGCCAACATTAGCCCGGTGACAGGGCTGATAAATAAGCCCAGCAGTTGGTGGATTTCGGCCTGTGCTTCGACATTTTCCTGGGCCAGCGTCTCAGCCACCAGTCGAGCCACATTCAGGTCGCTCGCTCGCCGATGGTAGTAAGCCTTCATTGTGTCAGAACTCCCGGCGGGAGGTTCCAGGGAAGGGAAAAAGGTATCGCATACTGCCTCTACAATATGAAACTCGT
>JADEYI010002185.1_pt1 | contig 10697 bp, 9 predicted proteins | sample 8542331 | NCBI WGS metagenome assembly JADEYI01 (sample SAMN16510988, study PRJNA670497) | mine drainage metagenome | isolation source: biofilm near Copperflume 1 | place: Germany: Marsberg coppermine Kilianstollen | collected 2018-02 | reverse complement strand
TCGATAGTGCAAGCATATCACCGGGGTAGGGCGGTGTCAAGAGTTGCCCAGGGTGGGTAAGTGTTCAGAGTAGGGGTGGAGCAATCTCCTTGGGGTATCTGTGCGGGTGAGGGACAGTTACCCCCTGAAGATTGTTCCACCCCAACTCTGAACGCTTACATGTAGTATGGCATTTGCTCTACAAAGCACGGAATGCTACAATAAGGTTCTAGGAGGAGAGGCGATTATGCACGAGACCCTGAGAGACAGGCTGACAACAGAGAAACTGAAGATAAGTATTTGCGATTGATGCATGGCATGCCTGCTTCTTCATTCGTACTTTCCAACATGAGTTCTACGGCTGTAGAGAGCTTACCGGCAGCGTCGCAGACCTCTGAGAAAAGTCGCTCAGGAGCAATTTACCGGCGCTTCGCCACTTTCCAGCGATGGTACTGGGCGCTCATACCTCTGCTCGCCACCGCAGCCTACGTGACGGTGCTGCGAATCGGCTTTCTCTCTGATGATTACGTACTATTATATGGCGCACGGCATAGCGGGATAGAGCTGCGAACGTTCTCCCCGGCAGGATGGGTCTTCTATCGTCCGGTCGGCACCATACTCACGTGGCAGATCGGCTGGCAGCTTTGGGGTTATAACCCTCTGCCTTACCATCTGATAAGCCTGATCCTTCACGCGGCAACCGCTTTGATACTTGGGCTTTGGCTGGCGGAAGTTACGGGTAAGCGCAGCCTCGGCTGGCTGGCGGGCGCTTTCTTCGCCGTCTTTCCTTTGCATCTAGAAGCTGTCGGCTGGTTGGCCGCGCAGTGGGATTTATGGGCGGCCTTCTTCGTGATGCTAAGCCTCTACTGCTTCACCCGATGGTGGCGGCGGGCTGAAGGCCGGCGGCTCTATGCAGCGTCTCTGCTCTTTTACGCCCTCGCGATTTTCAGCAAAGAGAGCGTTCTACTCTTTCTACCAATTTTCCCTTTGTCGGTGTGGCTCGCTGCCCCTCTTGCCCTTCGTAAAAACCGGCGCAACCTGGCTTACAGGCTGGCGCCATTCTGCATCGTGTTAGCGCTGAACCTGGGTATACGCTTGCTCGTCTGGGGCAACGTGGGGGGCTACGTGGGCGCTGCTAAGAATGTCGAGACCTTCTTCTGGGGCAGGTTTCTCGTTCCTTACAGCCATATGCTGCTTTCCCCTATTAATACTGCCGTATTTAATACGGTTGCAGGGCAAATAGTAGGGGCTATAACCAGTCTGGTTCTGCTAGTGGGGCTAATCTGGTTCGGGCGTAGGCACAGACGCTTACTGCTCGTAGCAGTCGTGTGGATTGCGGTCGTGATCGCGCCGGTCATACCTCTTACGTTAGCTATTGCCGATCTGCAAAATAATCGTTTTTTGTACATGGCTGCCGCCGCATACTCCGTGCTCGTAGCTGCCTTGCTCTACGAAGCAATCTCCGTAGCGCGCAGGTGGCGAAGCGCGCTTATAGCTCTGACTGCCTTGTTACTGCTGTTAAGCATCTCTACCACATGGCTCCAGTTGCGCCCCTGGCACACAGCTACTGTGCAGCGCGAGAGCATTGACGCCGAGATTAGCCGTCTAATCCCTCTACCGCAACAGCCCAGGCGGGGTGGCATGATCTGGTACGTCGCCAATCAGCCTGATAACTATCGTGGAGCATATATAGAACGGCTGGGGCTTGGACTGGCACGCGGTTTTACTCCTGTGGAAGATGTCCCTTTTATAGAACAAGTACAGGAGCCTACCGAGGTCAACCTGGCGGAGGCTACGCGAGACGCCTACGCCCTGCGCTTCTACTACGACGAAAAGGATACACTCTACCATGTGGACTACGCCTCAGGAATAACAGCAGATAGCCTGCCACCCTCCCCACCGGAAGTGGGTGATAACCCTATCATCTGGGACTTCCGCCCCTGCTCTCAAGCGGTGCTGAGTAGCTGGCAAGCTGTAAACGCTCTCTCCTCCTGCTTGCCAGGTAAGGGTCTCTCCCTCCAACCTGCCAATGCAGACCCTCAGCTGCTAGGCTTCGATGCAGGCTCAGGGCTGAACCTCAACATTGTAGAGAACAAAGCACGATTCGTGAGGCTCAGAGTAGCAGTGAGCTATCCGGCAGGGATAAAGGAGCCATACATAAGTGAGTGGTTCTGGAAGGGAGCGGGGGGTAGCTGGAGTGGGGAGCAGAGCAGCAGTATGCAGCTAAAGCACGATGACAAAGCCGCTCCTTACATCTACTGGACATTCATTCCTGCCTATCAAGCAGGGCAGAGCATCTCTTCGCTGCGCTTCGACCCTGCTAATGCTCAACTCTCCTCTACTGTTGAGTGGATTGCCCTCGATCTTGTCAGGTAGGTGGGCGGGGATGCGAGTTGTCAAAGTGCAGGTAGCTCTACTTTTGTGCGAGGGTTTATCTACGTCATATTATTGAAGAGGAGGGTCTGCGCTGCGCAGACCCTCCCTTTGATAGCTTTCGCTCAGCGTTACTACTTTGGCATATACTACTTACCCAGGTAAGCTAGCGGGTTGAGGTAGTTGCGGCTGGCGCTGTTGCCCCCCTTTATCATGAAGTGGACATGGGGGCCTGTGGAGCGGCCTGTGGAACCTACCCAGCCTATGACCTGCCCACGACTTACGTACTGGCCGACATAGACGGCAGGCTGCCTTATCTGGTGGCCGTACACTGTGCTATAGCCGTTCAGGTGGTCAATAATAACACAGTAGCCGAGGCCATCGGTACGCCACCCAGACCAGACAACTTTGCCCGAGTCGGCTGCGTAAATAGGGGTGCCTGCTGCGGTTGCAAGGTCAAGACCGTTGTGCGACGCGCTGAAATACTGCGTGATAACAGCGTTCACCGGCCACATGAAGCTGCCCGTGCCCGACTTTGGAGTGTTGTTTCCTGGTGAGCTACTGGTCGGTGTGCTCTCCACCTTCTTGATCACTATCTTAGGTGTGGGCCTGGGCGTGGGAGTGCTGTTGGTGTCGCCCGAATTGTCAACGGTCGGTTTAGGCATTGGCTTGCCACTGGAGACCCCTGAGTTGTCGGGGGTGGGCTTAGTCGTGGGGCGGCTCTTAGTGTCGCCTGAGTCGTCGGGAGTAGGCCTGGGAGCGGCAGCTCTGGTCTCGCTGGTGGGGTCTGAGCTAGAGTTGCTGCCTTTATCGAACCGCGGCTGTACGGCGGGCTGCTGCTCAGGCGGCTGTGCTGAGCCGCCTGAGCCGCCTGAGCCGCCTGAGCCGCCTGAGCCGCCTGAGCCGGTTTCTAGCCGGACTGCGGCCACGGCAATCTGCTCAGGTGTGCCACCGGGCACCATAATTTGCTGGTCTATTTGCAAAGTGCTATTCTCGGTCAGCTTGTTCGGGCTGTAATCGAGCAGCATCTGGGGTGTAACACCGAAGCGGTTGGCGATAGTGTTGATATTGTCGCCCTTCTTCACTTTGTACTCAAGCCCCGGCACAGGCAGCACGCGCAGCTGCGTGCCTATCTGCAAATTGTCCGGGTCGGGTATGTTGTTGCTGTTGAGCATCGTCGGCACGTCCACGCCGAAGCGAGCCGCGATCTCTTTCAAGCTATCTCCGGCACGCACTGTGTATGACACGGTGACCTCTCGCGGGGGCATCATACCGCCTGGAATGAGAAGGGGCTGCCCGGCTACTGGCGCACCATCCGTTATCCGATTGCCAGGATACGAGACAATAATACTCGGCTCTACCTGGAAGCGGCGGGCAACTGTCTCCAGGGTGTCGCCTTTGGCTGCCACGTAGTACATGGCATCTATCGGCGGGATCTCCAGCGCCCTGCCAGGCGCAAGACGCTCTTCGGGGTCGTAGATGCCGTTTGACCCCATAACTGTCTCAGGCATCAGGTTATACTTGGCGGCGATAGATGCCACGGTATCGCCGGGAACAACAGTGTACTGAACCACCGAGCCTGTTTTAGGATTTGCGCTTCCAGGATTGAAAGTCTCTTTGACAGGCGCGACCTGCGCCATAGAGTTAGCGGCGGCATCAGCCCCGCCCAATTCTGTACGTGGCAAAGTGAGAGTATAGCCCTGGCTGTCGCTTGGGTTTGCGCTCGCACTGTCGTCAGCGCCGATCTGGTCGGTGCCTGTATAGGCGCTCACAACTCCCAGGCTATAAGGATATGCACCCTGAGCAGTCAAGCTTTTGAGGCCACCAAGGGCGACAATTGCAGCCACAACGATGAGAACAACGAGGTGAGTAGCGTAACGTGTAATCCATTTGGAGGCTGCACGGCGCGAGGTATGCATGGCCGCTACGTCGAGGGTAGTTGAACTATCCGGCACGTCTACAAGCAGGCCCGCTCTGTCGCGCGCCGACTGCAAATAATGGGCGGCGCGGGCAGTTTGTAGGGCTAACCGAGATTCAGGTGCGGAGGCTGTTTCCTCCTGCATTGCTGATAAAGGGAGGGAGCCGGGAACTATCGAGAGAGACGAGCCGGTAGATACAGGTCTACCATTAAGTAGCCGCTTCTCAACGTCTATAGCAGCTGTGGAGAGTGTGCCACGGCTGGCAGTAGGGCCGGCTACGCGGCCACGAGTGTGATTACGGGTTGCGCCCGTAGAAGAGATTATGTGGGGGTGTCCGTTGTCGGCTCGCAGGTTCAGCAGTGATTGCATCCCCTGTTGAGCATCGTTTATCGCCTGTTGCTTTTTACCCTGAGCCTTACTTTTTGCCACAAGAGTGGAAGATCGCGCTCTACCACTGGGTGCATCTTCGTGCGCCTCACCTACGTCTTCGCATTCCGGACCCTTACCCCACGAGGGCAGGTTCTGAGACATTACCGGGTTGCCTCCTGTTTCTCTAGTTGTAGCGCAAATATAGAAGGCCGTATAAAGCCTTCAGGCGCTTCACAGAATCACAGGGCAATAGGCAGCGTTGCGCTACTTGCACCACCCCACAACAATTACTCTGTTAGTACGCCCCCAGTTCGCTCTGTGAAAAAGGCTCACTGAGCAAGCGCCGCCGCCATCCTCAGGCAGACAGCAAAGGGAATGATACTCGATAGGTAAAAATGTTGTCAACCCTTATCCCCGCCCGCATGCAACATAGAGCGCAAGATACGATTAATGCCGTAGGAAAGTTCCCGCCTTCGGCGGCCTTCCTGATTATGAATTAGGAATTGGAGCACGAATTCATAATTCGGAAGGCCGCGAAGCGTTGTTCACCACGATTCTAACCGGATCGCCGATGCGGACCTTCATCCTCTGGGCGGCGCTGGCGTTACGCACGGCTATCTCTATCAGCCCTTCGGAGCCGATGAGAGCAAGAGGTTGGCCTTCGCGCACGTCGGCATAGGCCTTCGATAGGCCGTTGATGCGGTGGTCGCCTATTTCGATGACAGGGGCTTTGGTCGCCGCCTCCAAAAGAGGGCGGAGCAGGCGCTCAGGAAGGTTGGTGATTATGTTGCCGAAGCGGTCTACATGCATAATCTGGCCTACTACATTGGCCGAACGTCCTGTGCGATAAGCTCTCGGCGCGGGGATCGGCAGCTTGATCAGGCTTTCGAGTGGTACGGCCTCTCCCATCCGGTCAGGATGCGCCCCACTCGCCAGGTGAGCAGCTACCGGAGCAAATATGTCGCGCCCGTGAAAAGTGGCGCTGACGCTGGAAAGCCAGTAATCAGGGTTTATCAGGTGGTATGCCCTGGGGGGATTGCTCGGAAAGTGCGGGGGGTCTTCGGCTGTTTCCGCTGCCACATCTGTATCGCCATCAATGTCGGCGGGCTCATCGTTAGCCCAATTGGGGGCAATGCTCCACATGCCCCCTGCCCAGGCCGGCCTCCTGGATATGTCAGCATTCTCGATGGGCGTCTGCTCGGCCCCAAGCACATAGGTGAATATGCCGTTGTCGGGGCCAACAAAAATACCATGTCGCGTTACAAGCACTATTGGCCTGCGGCTGCTCCCGACGCCGGGGTCCACCACGGCCATATGTATACCGCTTGCCGGGAAGTAGCGGTAAGCGCGATACAGGATAAATGCTCCTTCGTGTATCTGTTGTGGGGCTACCTCGTGGCTGATATCTACGATCTTCGCATCGGGCACAAGGGTATGGATAACACCCTTCATAGTGCCTACGTAGCCATCGTATAACCCGAAGTCGGTAGTCAGGGTGATAACCGGTGGCCTCTCAAGCCTCTCTAGCCTATTCTCTTCTACTGGAACAATCATATCTCTATGCACAGCGTCCCGCCTTCCACCTTCGGCGAAATTATGAATTGTGGGACGAAATCGTAATTGATAATTGATAATTCATAATTCGGCGTAGCGTAGCGAAGCGGGGGATAATTCCGTGAAGCGACTTAGCCATATCTCGCCAAAAAGCTCGTCTTGCTCGGCGGCGGCGTAGTTGCGGCGCACCACCTCCAGCACCGCCAGAAAGAGCACCACCAGATCGGTGCGCGACTGGGCGGCGGCTTCCACGAACTCGTTAGCCATAGGGATGCGCTCACCTTCCTTCAATTTGTTGAGTCGTACGCGCAGGTGGGCCAGCTTCTCAGCGACGGTTACTGTGTGCCCGCGAACGGTTGTGCCTGCGCCGTGGCCTATGGGCAGGCCCATCTGCATCTGCATCCGCCTCTGCACCAGCCTGGTGAGTTTCACCAGCGTTACACCGTCAAGTCCTGCGCCTTGCTCCTGTGGTAGCTGTCTCATCTCTTCGACAGTGAGAGCTACAGGCCGCTCGTAGGAGCGAAGGCCGCGCGTATCGCGCTCACGGAGCCACCGCGCAGCCTCTTGTACGCGCTTGTAAGCCGCCAGGCGGCGCACCAATTCGTCGCCCGGGTCTTCTTCCTCATTATCATCACTGCGCGCCGGAGGTCGCGGCAGCAACGCCTGCGACTTTATCCATAGCAGCTTGCTTGCAATCCAAACGAACGAGGCGAGCGGGCCAGGAAGCATCCCAGGATGGGCGTCAACGTATGCCAGAAATTCACCTGTTACAGTTGCCAGCGACACCCTGCTGATTTCAAGCTTGCGTTTCTCGATCAGCTTCAGGAGCAAATCAAGGGGGCCCTCAAAGACCTCCAGCCGCACCTGGAATGCCTCGGTATCATGGCGGTCCTGGCGCTCCCCTGAATATCCTTCGGATGCGCCGGTGCTATACGGTTGTGCATCTACATCTAAAGCCAAAGTTAGCTCTTGTCGTCCGCCGCCTGTAACGCGAGAAGAGCAGGATGCTGACTGGCATGCCTGCCGTGCTTATGGTGAGCGGCTATCAACTCCACCACCTGTGGATCGGCTGCATGTTGTCGCGCTCTTTCGGCTCCAAGCGCGGCATGATGCCTGCCCAGATAAAAAGGGTATCGCAGAAGCCCGCTGACGCCTGAAAGCTTACTTTTACCAACAGGCGAGGCTAGCTTCGCCAGCAATTGCCTGCCCGGCTTCACAGTCTCAAGCAATACAACAACTGCTCTGTGGGCTGTCGTCACATAGCGTCCGCTCACCGGGTCGTATTTGCCGGAGTCGTGCAAGAGCGCCGCCTGCCAGAGAGCACGGTCCTCGCAGCCCGATACCCGCACGCGCCGGTAAACCTTAAAGGCGTGATGCCTGTATTGCCCTGGCAGCGCAGCGAAGATTGGGTAGAGAGCGGGCCCCAGCACCAGACGCGCCTCGGCCATCTCACCTTCGGTTACTCTGCCTGTGAGAGCCGCGAAGAACTGCCGCGACCTGTAGAGCCACCTGTCGAACACAGCTACTCCCCGCCTTCGGCGAAATTATCAATTATGAATTGGGAGACGAAATTCATAATTCATCTAGAGACCCAGCAGCCTGGTGATCCCATCTATAACGGGCCCCAGGGCAGCGCCGACAGGGTTTAGAGGGATGCGGAATATCTGCCCGATATAGGGGACGAAAAAGACAAGCCCCAGCAGTATAGGCAAGCTGTACTGGTAGATCGGCTGCAAGATTATAGTCCAGTAGTTTGGTAGTATCCCTGACAGTATATTGAAGCCATCGAGGGGCGGGATCGGTACCAGGTTGAAGGCAAAAAGAAGCACATTTATGGAGATCATACCGAACAGAACCGCGAGCACATCACCCGTGAATATGCCGGGGAGCTTTTCGCCCGCCTTGTATACGATTGTGAGCACAACTGCAAAGACCAGGTTGGTTATGGGCCCTGCGAAGGCCACGATAGACATGCCGCGCCGCCCGTACCGCAGCGCGGAGGGGTTGACCTGCACCGGCCTGCCCCAGGCGATGAAGCCTATGCCGAGGGCCAGCAGCACGCCCATGATGAAGCCGAACGGATCGAAGTGCGCGGCGGGGTTGAGGGTGATCCGGCCCTGGCGCTGGGCTGTGGTATCACCGAGACGCAGCGCTGAATAAGCGTGCATGAACTCGTGAAAGGTGGTGCCCAGAACAAAGCCCAGCATGAAGCCGAGAAAATGCGTCACAAAACCGGGGCTATTGAAGTCTATATTGAACATTATTCCGTACTCTTTCCGGCATCGTCTGCGGTGACCTGCCCCACAGGTGATCCCTGGACCAGCGTCTCATCCGAATATTTTATGTCAGCCTCACCCAGCTTGAGCAACGTCGTCTGCACTGCACCGAACTGCTCCTGCGAAGGGTGCAGGAGAACTACGGTCTGGCTGGTCTCTCGCTGTTGAGGCGTTATCTCCGCGTCGTTAAGCGACTGCCCTGCGGCAACTTGCCCTGTGACAGCATCGAGCACCTCGGTGGTGCCGCCAAGCCTGTAGTAAACTGATACGTCCGCGAGAGGGTAGCCGGCATCGCCAAGCTGCGCCAGCACTGCTTCGGCTGCCAGACGCTTGGGGTAGATAGCCATCAACGTAGGCTTACCGGTTATTCGCCCCTCATTTGCCACTGTACTATCCATACCCTCCGCCTTCGGCCTTCCGCGAAGCGGCTAATGCTGCAGCCACTGCGCCAAGAGCGCCTGATGTGCCTCCGAGGGCCGCAGGCACTATGTCGAAAGTACCTTTGTAGGCGGGCATAACTCTTGCCTCTACTGTAGCGCGAACGGGCTTGAATAGCAAGTCGCCGGCGTTGCTGACGCCGCCACCGAGCACTACAAGCTCCGGGTTGAAGGTGTGTATGCAGTTTACCACGCCCACTCCGACAAGCAGCCCTTCACGCTCCATGAGGGCGCAAGCCTGGGCATCACCCTCTTGTGCAGCTTTTACCACCACTTCGGCTGTCACTTTGCGCGCATCACCCCCCACCAGCTCGGCCATCCTGGTTGCGCGCCTTGATGCTATTACCACGCTGGCTTCTCTGGCGAGCGCAGGGCCGGAGGCCAGTATCTCAAGGCAACCGATGCTTCCGCAGTAGCAGCGCGGCCCCGCGAAGTCTATCGATACATGCCCCAGTTCGGCTGCCATACCTGTAGCGCCTAGCAGCAGCTTACCATCGCTGATTACCCCGCCTCCAATGCCTGTTGAGATGGTCAGGTAAACAAGGTGCTGGAGCTTGCGGCCTGTTACCTTTTCTGAGCCTGCGCCGAAGCTGTATTCGGCTAGAGCGGCTGCGTTGGCATCGTTCACAAGAACAAGAGGTATCTCTCGTGGCATGCCTGATCGTGCGTAAAGCAGCTCCCGGAGGGGCACATCTTTCCACCCCGGCAAGTTGGCAGGCTCGTAGACCATCCCCTTCGCTGCATCGAGCGGCCCAGGCACCCCCACGCCGATAGCGTCCACCCCCTCAGGAGGAATAAGCTCGCGAATAGTATCAGTTATTCGGTACAGCACAGCATCAAGGCCACGCGCTGCCTCGGTAGGCCGCAGAGCACGCGCCTGCACCTTACCCTCCTCATCAGAGCGTACCCCCAGTATCTTTGTGCCGCCAAGGTCAATACCGATGATCTTCATACCCCACCCTCCGCCTTCGGCGGGAACTAATCTACAAATCTGTACTTGATCAGGGTGCGAATAATCGTCAGGCCGTCCTTCCAGGAAATCTTCTTGCCTTCCCAGAACTCTCGGCCTGTATAGGAGATGGGCACTTCATAGATGCGATTGCCCGTCTTGAGCATTTTGGCTGTTATCTCAGGGTCGAAGCCCCAGCGATTAGAGTTGAGGCGGAGATCACGCGCTATGTCGGCTGTAAACACCTTGTAACAAGTCTCCATATCTGTCAGGGTGGTGTCAAAGAGGACATTGGTGAGCAGGGTGAAAATCTTGTTGCCTACGCTGTGCCAAAAGTACATCGCCTTGTGCGGCCCAAGAAAGCGCGAGCCGTATACCACCTTGCTGCGCCCCTTCTCAATCGGCTCAAGCAGAGCCGGGTAGTCGGCGGGGTCGTACTCAAGATCGGCGTCCTGTATGATGATAACATCGCCTTGCGCCCGCTTGATCCCGCTCCGGCAAGCAGCCCCCTTGCCCATGTTTACTTTGTGCTTATAGAGGATGATTTCACCCGCTGATGCCAGCTTCTGTAGCTCAACGCCCGTGTTGTCGGTAGAGCAATCATCTACTACAATAATCTCTTTGTCAATGGGTACGGCCTTCACCCGCTCTACGATCTCACCTATGGTGCTCTCTTCATTGTAAACCGGTATAACTACCGACACCTTCAATACAGTGTACCCCCCTCCGCCTTCCGCCTTCGGCGGAATTATCCCCACTTCGCTACGCTACGCTACGCGGAATTATAAATTATGAATTACCAATGATCAATTAGTTCCCGCTACGCGGAATTATGATTTGG
>JADEYI010002184.1_pt1 | contig 10700 bp, 6 predicted proteins | sample 8542331 | NCBI WGS metagenome assembly JADEYI01 (sample SAMN16510988, study PRJNA670497) | mine drainage metagenome | isolation source: biofilm near Copperflume 1 | place: Germany: Marsberg coppermine Kilianstollen | collected 2018-02 | reverse complement strand
GTACACCATGGGAACCAGAAGAAGCCTTTGCAGGCATCCATGAAGACCTTGAGGCGCGTTTCAGTCCACCAACAGAGAACGCGCTTGCCACTGTCAAAACCAAATTACAAACTATCATGACAGAGCTTGATCGGAACGATAAAGTCGACAAAGTTACGCTGCTCACCTTGTTGCACAGCATTACCAGTACAAAGCCACATCTAGAGCAACTCACCATTTTTTTGTTGCACGAACTGGATGCATTGGCAGAACCATCCCGTAGTGCTAGAGTGTAGGGAGGCTCGCCATCCTTGCGGGTGAAACGTAGAGCTAGATTTATCGCGGCAATCGCCGATTCATCGGCCTATTCTCGTCCATCACCCGCAAGGATGCCGAGCCATGCATACATTACGCTTGACCCATGTAACGCGATAGTCTATAGTGAAAGAGAGAGGCGCAAAAATTGCTCCGCTACAACTACATTTTAGGTAAGAATAATGACAAACAGCATCCACCTCGGCTTATTGCTTCACAACCATCAACCCGTTGGTAACTTCCCCTGGGTCTTTCAACTTGTCTACAAAGAATCCTATTTACCGATGATTGAGGCTTTAGAACGACATCCCGGAGTTCGCCTCTCACTTCACTACACCGGTTCCCTGCTTGATTGGATGGAAGAAGCACACCCGGAGTTTTTAGAGCGCGTCGCCGCTCTTGCCCGGCGCAAGCAAGTGGAAATCGTCAGCGGCGGTTACTATGAACCGATATTACCCTCCATTCCTGATAGCGACAAGATTGGTCAGGTACGCCGCTTGACAGAACGTATACAGCGCGATTTTGCTGTACATGCGTCGGGGATGTGGATTGCGGAACGTGTCTGGGAACCCGGCCTGCCACGCCTGCTGCGCGAAGCAGGCATTGCATGGACCGTTCTCGACGATGTTCACTTTAAAAATGTTGGCTTAGAGGACAGCGACCTCTATGGTTACTACGCCACCGAAGATCAGAGCAGCGTGTTGAAAGTCTATGCCACCAGTCAATCACTGCGCTATACCATTCCCTGGCGTCCTGTCCAGGAAACCATCGAAAATATGCGTTCCCTCGCCACACCCGATGGGAAGCGTATCGCAGTGATGGGGGATGATGGAGAGAAGTTTGGCAGTTGGCCCGAAACCGGCCCGTATTGTTGGGGTGCGGATGGTCGCTCTGGGTGGATCGAAGAATTCTTTACCGCACTTGAGCAGAACACCGATTGGCTGCGTACCACTCTCCTGGGCGAATACGCTCAGCACTATCCCGCGCTGGGACGCATCTACATTCCCACCTCCTCCTATATCGAAATGACCGAGTGGGCACTGCCCCCGCAAAAAGCCTATATTTTTGGCAAACTCTTGCATACATTGCAGGATGAGCGGCGTGATGACATCACGCAATTCATGCGCGGTGGCTTCTGGCGCAACTTCCTCGTCCGCTACCACGAGATCAACAATCAACATAAAAAAATGTTACGCGTGCATCAGCACGTCTATAGCGCGGGCGCGGCACCGGAAACGGGCCTCGTCCACCTGTGGAAAGCTCAGGCCAACGATACCTATTGGCATGGCCTCTTTGGTGGCATTTACATGGGCCATGTGCGCTCCGCTATTTACCATCACCTCATCAAAGCGGAAAATGCGGCTGATAGTACACGCATAGGAGCCAATCACTGGCAAAAGCACGAGTTTACCGACTTTGATCGGGATAGCATAGATGAATTAATCGTGGAGAGCGACCAGCAAAACCTTTATATTGATCCACAGCGCGGTGGCACCTTATTCGAGTGGGATATGCGCCGCAGTGCGCATAATCTCCTTTCAGTGATGACACGGCACCAGGAAAGCTACCATCAGACACTGCGCCACTATGAACAGGCACGCCGCCAGCGTGCAGTAGCCATTGCTAATAATAGCGCATCAAATACTGCGCCAGAAAGTAAAGAAGTTGCTTCGCCCCACACTACTATTCGCACAAAAGAGCCTGACCTCGACAAATTCCTGATCGTTGATCGTTATCGCCGTAGCAGTTTGATCGATCATTTCCTCGCCCCCAGTGTCTCACTGCAACATTTCGCTCAAGCACATTTTGAAGAACAGGGCAACTTCGTTGAAACGCCTTATGCAGCCGAAGTGCAGCAGGATGAAAGCGGCATGACGATTACCCTGACCCGCGCTGGACAGGTCAAACGTGCGGGAGCGTTAGGACCTCTACCAGTACATCTCACGAAGACACTGTTTATGCCCAAAGGGGAAGAGCGGCTGATTGTGCGGTATACTATACATAATACAGGGCAGTCTCGCTTACAAACGCGCTTTGCCAGCGAATGGAATATCCATCTGCTCGGTGGTGGCCACAACGATCAAGCATATTATCGTATTGATGAAGGCAAGCATGCAATTCATGATTTTTTTGATAGTTCGGGCGAAGTTGCCCTGGTAGGAAATTTCCACATCGGCAATCGCTGGATTGCGCAAGATATGGGTTTCTCGTTGAGCGAAGCGACCACTCTCTGGCGATTCTCTATCGACACAGTAACCGGCTCGGAGGCTGGCTTTGAGCGTAATCACCAGGGGAGTTGTATCACCTTGCTCTGGCCTCTATTGCTAGAGGCCGATCAACAGTGGAGCGTTGAGATTACTTGTACCGGACAAAGGGAGCTGAAATGAAGCGAGTCCTCGCACTGCAACATACCTGGGATGATCCGCCCGGCTACCTGAGCGAGCTTATGGTAGAACATGATATCCCTTGCGATATCGTCAATGTAGAAGAATACCCCATTCCCGCTCCTGCGCAATACGCTGCCATTCTTTCCATGGGTGGCCCACAGCACGCGAATGCGCACGACAAATATCCCTATCTGGCGCAGGAAAAGCAGGTGTTACGTCAGGTGGTAGAGCAAGACATTCCGCTTCTGGGTATCTGTCTGGGTGGTCAGGTGCTGGCAGGTGCCATGGGTGCCACCGTCAAGCGCCATCATATGACCGAACTGGGGTTTTACAAGGTGCAACTGACAGACGAGGGCAAAGCCGATCCACTCTATCATGGACTCCCCGGCTATCAGCAGGTGTTTCAATGGCACGAGGATACCTTTGCTATCCCCACGGGAGCCGTACACCTGGCAACCAGTGAGAACACATTCAATCAAGCCTTCCGTATTGGAAGGCGAGCTTACGCTTTGCAATATCATATTGAACTGACCCCTTCGATGCTGCAAACCTGGCTGCATTTTCCACAGTATCAGCAAGAAGTGATCAAAATATTGGGGCCGAACGCGCCCGACGCCATCGAGCAAGAGCGTGCTAAGTACTATTCGCTCTACCTTGCGCATGGGCGACTACTCTTTGAGAACTTCCTGCGTCTGAGTGGATGTTTATAAGGCCACTCTTCTAGCCCGTGTACCGCTAATTTGTGGTATCATTACACAATCACTGAGTTAATACCAGGTTCTTACGAAATATCCCATTCCTTTTCGCGCACATATCTGCTATACTGGCACACAATATAACCCAAGAAATCTTCAAGATGGCCTGATAAATTAAGCGTGTGGGAGCGGACCTTGCAAGGAGTACTCGACGAAGATGTCGCATCATAGAAGCAATCGACATAATCATAATGCTATAGGGGTGAAAACCTCGGAACTATTCACTTTCTCTCGTTATACGGTGGCGTGTGAGCGTCATCCTAATCGTAATGAGGACACTATTATTGCCCACGAACCGAGCGGCCTCGCGGCTGTTTTTGATGGCGTGGGTGGAAGTGCAGCCGGAGAAATTGCTTCGCAGACCGCAGCTCGCTCAACCATTGAGGGCTGGAAACGCACCCTCCAGCAGGTGCAAAAAGGGCGCAAAGTCTATAGAATTCTTGAAGAGCAAAAAGAGCATAGCCATGCCGATCTCTGTACTATACTCGAACAACTCGTCCTTGATGCCGATGATCAGGTGCGCGCAGATGGCGCACGACGGGCCGGCACCAGTGATCTCGCGACCACAGTCGCTTTAGCTGCTTTCATTCGTAAGACAGATACCCCCGGCTATACCATGGTCCACGCCCACGTAGGCGATAGTCGTATCTATTTACTCCGCGCCAATGAACCGCTCAGACGGCTCACTAACGACGATGGCCTCCTGGCAAAGCTAGTCGAAAATCAGGTAGTACACGAAACAGACGCCCTGCGTATCGATCAGGCCATGCGAACAGACGAACTCTCCGACACTGAATATAGCTACTTCCGCTTACGCGGAGGCATCACGCAAGCCTTGGGTGGTCCATTACCACCAACCATTCACCTTGACCAGGTCTCCGTGTTTCCCGGTGATCGCATTCTCCTCTGCACCGACGGTATCCACGACAATTTGATTGATGCAGAAATTGAAGTAATCTTGCGCTCCGAACCTCGGACATCCGTGGCCCGCCTACTGGTAGAACACTCCATTGAACGCTCCCACCAGGAACGCCGTTTCACTGTACGCGCCAAACCAGATGATATGAGTGCTATCGTCATCACTTGCCGGTATTAACTACATTGGGGTGCAATGCATTGAATTGTACCCCAAAACTGCCACAAAGCTCGTTCCAATAAGTACCATAGAATGCCACTATCATGCGGAACTTTCGCTATTTCGTGCTATACTGTTTATGGTGTAACCATAGAATGCCCTGGATAGCTCCCTTGCATTCAAACATAAAAAGTGGCATTTCTAACGCAAATGGGTATGAGAAGGAGTCGCGTTCTCGTGGGTAGAAAAGTTTTGTGTATGTTCGGGCTATGTTTAATCGTACTACTCAGTGCATGTGGTGCGCCGCAGAACAACCAACTGGCACCTACGCAGCCCTTGATCAGTGATAGCGTACATGCAGAGCAGAAGCCGTCACCCACTCCGCCGCTACTGATTCCCCCGCAAGTTGCCACGCCTACTCCTAAACCTGTATCCACACAACCTACCATTCCTACGCTTGGCCCTCCCACGAATATTCCTGGCACAGGTTCCGGTTCAGCTCCCTATGGCCCACCTCCCCCTATGACAGCCGAAGAGATTCAGTTAACGCAACAACTCTTTGCCTTGATTAATCATGATCGTGCCGTGCGCGGTCTCTACCCCTTTGTCTGGAATAGCACTCTGGCGGGAGGTGCTCGCCTGCACAGTTGGAACATGGTGCATTGCGGCTTTAGCCATACCTGCCCTGATGGACTCGACCAATGTGTACGCATTGCCAACGAAGGCTTCGCGGGTTTCTCAGATTGCGGCGAAAATATAAGTCTTGCTGGCCCATATCCCACTGCCTGGGCTGGTGTTGACTCAGTGCAAGAGAGCATGATCAATGAGCCTCCCAACGGCTGGCATCGCATACACCTGACCAGCACAACCTTACATCGCATCGGCGTTGGCATCTATGTAGATTCCAGAGGATGGCCCTGGTTCACAGAAGATATGGTCAGTTAAAGCTGTGGACGATGTAGCTTGTACACAGCTTTCAGAGGTAAGCCGTCAAGAAGGTAATGATAGTAGCTGCGGTAGTGAAAGTTTTCGTTCTTCTCCCCACGTCCCCTGCCATTCACATTCTTTGGGAATCAGCGGTAATGTAGTATCTTCAGTGACTTTTTCTTGTTTCGTGCAGCGTAGACGAACCATATAGCCCGTGACGTCACCATCTCCTACTCTACACTCGATACCTAGCGTATATATTCCCCACTGTATCGGCTCGACGCGATAGACTGCGCCGGATCGGCGCAGTGCCTGTGGCAGCATAGGAGCCACTATCACTATCCCCGCCTCTTCCTCGCGCATACCAAGCAAATAGCGTAACAGCAGGTGAGTACTCAAGGCACCCCAACCATAGCCTTCGATGCCGCCGTTGCCATACGTGTACGTGCCATCATCTTCAACACCAATAACGCGTCGGTACTCGCGGGTAACGCCCGGCAAACCTCCCGCCTCATCCGGTTGGCGACTATCGGCACTGCGATACGAGCCATCAATGTAGCGATAGGCAAGCTCTGTGGCTTCTGCTGGCATTCTAGCCGCGGAGGCCGCACCTACCAGCGTCATCACCACTGGCGGCCATGAGAGCGGTGCCCAGCCAGAGCTATGGGCGGGTGGATTTGCCAATGCCTCGCGTAATTGTTCGACATGTTCCCAACAGGATGCTCCACAAAAAATCGGTGCCAGGTGCATCGCATCCTTTTGCGTAGACCATTCACCTGCCACCGAGTCATAGTCGCGGAACCAGCCATCCTGCCACATCAAACGCGTCTTGGCAGTAAAATTTTGCGCGACTTGTCGCCATTCTTTCGCCTCAACTGCAAAATCGCTAGCGTCGTTCCCTATTTTCTCGGAACCTGCCAGCAGCGTTGCCCAACGCGCCATGATTTCCCCCGCCTGCACCATGCTGGCCTGCAAATCCACTGGCCGCACATGCTGGATGATGGTACCACCTGTCTGCTGCGGCCCAAAGCGACTGGACACATCCTGGCCGCTCTCCCACGAACAGGCATAGACCAGCCACCCTTCGGCGTCTGTACGGTACTGCAACCACCAGCGTAAATAGGCCGCCGCTTTGGGATAAAGCTGGCGCAACCAGCGCAAATCCCCTGTACGCCGGAATAGCTGATCGCAGCACCACAGCGGAAATCCCCATTCGGGCGCGGTCCCGCACAATTGCCCATCGTCGGCCACCATATTGTAACTACCATCTTCGCGCATACACGGTAGTTGAGGATGTGGCGACGATTCGAAATGCCCAAGCATGACCTCGGCTGCCAATGACGGGTCGGCATAGCTCAGAAAGAGTACATCCATCGCCGCCTCCGCTAGCACAGTGCGGGGAGCCTGAATTTGCATACCATCCCAAAAGCTCCCTAGAATGCCAACCGGTGGACGAATGGTCATGCGCACCGTCTCCTGGTCGTAAACCCAACCACGTCGCCAATGGTCTGGCCAATCACCAGAAAGTTGCGGTGTCCGCTTCCAGAATGCCTCATCGTCAGCACGATGCTCGGCTTCGGCCAGGGCGATCTCTTCAATACCATCCTGCCAGTGTTGCTTGGCTTGATCCTGTGAGACCCCACGAGCCAATATCACATTTAGAATACGTTCCTGACCGTCATCTAAGGTCAGTGAGCAGGGCAAAGCAAGTGTGCGTACTTGCCAACCATTCTCTTCTTGCCGTTGTGTGATATGTGGTCGTTCGACCTCTTCCCCCGCGGCCCAACGGGCGATATCTTCGAGTGAAACGGCATAACCCATCGTGCCAATTGCCAACGGCCCACCATCGGCTGCTCGTACCCCATGCATAAATACATCGCCTTCACTGGCAATACCAAGCATCACATAACTACTATCAAGTTCTTGCCGTGCATACAATCCATGTTCCCACAGCCGACTGGTAAAGGGATTGTGCGTATGACAATGTATAAGATAACAGGTGATAGGCAATGGCTGGCGCATAGTAGTTTTCAGCACAACAACACAGCCCAGGGTATGTTCCGCGACCAGAAAATAACGGGCGGTCAGCGTCAATCCGTATTGGGGTACCAGGCAAGTATATTCAAAACGGTGCCGCGTGTGCAGGTGGCTAGTGATGCTGCACCCATGACGTTGAAAGTCTTCCGGCGTGACCATGACCTGCTGCCCTATTTTTAGCCCGACAGTGAGATGGGCAGTATATTGAAATTGGTTGCGCACATACGTTCCGAGATTGGGAACGTGCCAGCCCATTCCAAGCGGTGCCAGCGAACGCAACACACCACTCGGATTGAGCTTCCACGAGTGATACGGATTGTCAAGATAGCCATGTGGGGTAAAATCGTCGTGAGGAATCATGAACACTCTCCCTACTGCTTTTCACATAAAGAAAACCCTTTCGTGCATTTTATTAGCAAAAGTGCCATTGGTCAACTTTAGCCAGGAGGGTAGTCCATGAAAACAGCACCATGCCCGCTCAACTCATGAATTCATGAGTTGAGCGGGCATGGTGCTCTCTCCCATTACTCCTGAAACAACGCCTCGAACTGTTTACGGTCGAGTTGTTCACGTTCCATCAATTCTTCTGCAAGTTTGGTGAGTTGGTCTGCATGTTCGTTCAAGATGGTACGAGCCATAGCATAGCCCTCTTTGAGGATATGCTGCACCTCCGCATCAATAACCATCGCCATGCTTGTGCTACTGCTTGTGTTGCGCACAGCGGGCATACTCATACTCATGGCAAAGCTGGCAAGAAGATCATCCCCATTGAGCATCAGTCGCCCATCGGTATCTGCAACAAGAGAACGCGCTTGCGAAGGCAGTATGCTGGGGTCAATGCGAGCCATGTTCAGGCTCATGGCACCAGGTTCGTAGTCGGCAAAGACGACCCCAACCTGCTCGCTCATACCCCAACGCGTAACCATGCGTCGCGCCAAATCAGTGACGACCTGGAGATCGTTCTCAGCTCCCGTGGTCACATGTGCTGGCCCAAAGGTCAATTCTTCGGCAGCACGACCGCCCAGACCAACAGCAATACGAGCCATCAATGTTTCACGGCTATAATTGTAACGGTCTTCCTCGGTAGTAAACTGGGTGACGCCCAGGCTCTGCCCACGGGGTAAAATCGTGACGCGGTTGACAGTATCGGCCTGGGGCAGGTGATAGGCAACCAGGGCATGGCCGCCTTCATGGTACGCGATAATGCGGCGATCTTTCTCCCCCATCACAATGGGACGCAATGCTCCAAGCTGAACACGAGCCAGCGCATCCTCGAAGCAGTCATGGGTAATGTGCGCCAGGTCCTGACGGGCGGCACACAAAGCCGCTTCGTTGACAAGATTGGCCAGATCGGCTCCACTCATCCCCGTCGTCAAGCGCGATAGACGCTCTAAGGACACCTCTTCGTGCAAAGGCGTGCGCCGCGTATGCACCTTGAGGATGGCCTCACGACCAACACGGTCGGGAAGCGAAACGCTGATAGTGCGATCAAAGCGACCTGGACGCAATAAAGCTTTGTCCAGAATGTCAACACGATTGGTCGCTGCCATTACCACGACAGCCTTATGTCCATCGAAGCCATCCAACTCCACCAGCAATTGATTCAGCGTCTGATCCCGTTCGTCATTGCCAGAGGCACGCATCGAGCGTTTGCGACCTACCGCATCAATCTCATCCAGAAAGACAACGCAAGGAGCAGATTTGCGTGCCTGGTTAAAGAGGTCACGTACACGGCTGGCACCTACGCCCACAAACATCTCGACAAACTCAGAGGAACTCATACTAAAGAAAGGTACGCTAGCTTCACCCGCTACCGCCTTCGCCAGCAGCGTTTTGCCAGTACCAGGAGGGCCAACAAGCAAAGCACCACGAGGAATACGAGCACCCAGCCGATCAAAACGCTCTGGACTACGCAAAAACTGGACAATCTCTTCAAGCTCTGCACGAACCTCATCAATCCCAGCGACATCAGCGAAGGTCACAGGTGGTTCCAGGTTGACCTTTGATTTGCTTGCCTGGATAGCCGTTCCAGTAGTGGTCGATTTGCCCACCATAGTAGCTCTATTGTTGAGCCCAGACGTTTGCGGTGTTTCTTTGGCCTGCCCAAAACGACGCGCTCGACTCTTCCCCATTTGCGCCATACGATCATCTACTCCTCTCATTGGACGTGCATTCTTTTTCGGGGAGAGGATAAGCAGGAAAATCAGCACTAAAAACACTAAAGGTATGAATTTCCAGAACAGGCTTATCCATAGCGACTGTTGAGCAACCGCTAACGTATTCACTACGACGTGATTGCTCAGCAACAATTGCATCAGGCTAGCATCGCCATGCACAGGGAACAACGTATAGACCGCCCGTGCGGGGTCAATTGTAGGAGCCGTGCTCGTGTTTGGCCATGTGGGGTAGCCGGCCCCAACATAGCGACTCCAGGCTGCGAAATCCGCTGCTTTGTTGCTGTGGGTTACTGGCGTCGGCGTCGCTTTCGTAGTAGCGTTTTGTGTCACAGGGTTTTCCAATAACCCGTTAATCGTATTGCCCTGAATGGTTACTGCTAGCACGTTGTCCGCCTTTACTTGTTGCAAAAACGTGCTGTAGTTAATCACGGTGACGCCATTAGGAGGAGTGTTGGTTTGCGGCGACTGCAATCGACCGACGATGCCAAAAAGCAATATAACAGCCGCTAAAAGGAGCATTGTTGTAAACAAAAGTCGTTTATGTGTGCCGAGAAACTTTACGACATCGCGTCGGTAGCTCCCACTATTTTCGTACCGTCGCCATCGCTCACTTAATTTTACGCCTAATTTTGCGCGGCGACTACCCTTGCCGTCCATGTAAATTCACCTCGCCTGAAAAGGTTGTACAGAGCAAAACATTCTGATCAACCAATATGTGTCCGTAGGGGCAAGTTGGAAGCACATAAAACTCGTGCTTATTAAACGTCGCCACACAAGGTGTACCCCTACATCACTTTTTTTTATCCTACAAAATTGAGACACATTCTCTCGTTGTCTCCATTGACTACACAACATCAAGTTTTATCTCCTTCGACACTACCAACATCCCTTCACGAGAGAATCCTTCTTCGATTACCTGCTATAAATTGCAGGAAAAAGGCCTTAAAACGATGAATTGATAAGAATTCAGGCGGTTAAACACATAGATACAAATCAAAGTGTATCGCTACTTTGAGAATTTAGCAGTAATCCAGTACTTTCTTCTCAT
>JADEYI010002183.1_pt1 | contig 10711 bp, 9 predicted proteins | sample 8542331 | NCBI WGS metagenome assembly JADEYI01 (sample SAMN16510988, study PRJNA670497) | mine drainage metagenome | isolation source: biofilm near Copperflume 1 | place: Germany: Marsberg coppermine Kilianstollen | collected 2018-02 | reverse complement strand
GCCAGGGCGACCGCAAGGGTCGCCCGTACCCTACACGAACCAGAGACCCGGTCGTATAGGGTAGGGGCGGGGCTTGCCCCCGCCCTGGAAGCGGCGCGGCACACAGCCATCGATCTCATACGAGAGTTCATGCACTTGACGCCTATTGGGCGACCGCAAGGGTCGCCCCTACCCTACACGTATCTGATCCCCCTGGCCCCCGATAGTTGGTGGAACCGCCAGTATAAGTATACGCTGCATACTGCTTGCTTATGGGATATAATACACCTGTTTAATGATTCTAACAGGAGAACTGGGAACAAATGAAACGACAAAACTGGATCGCTCTGACTGCGACCGCTGTGGGCGCGGTGGGAATTGGTGTTATGGCAAAGAGTTTCTTGCCTCAACGTTTTCAACTCGATGGCTGGTACGATGCCTTACCAGCGCCAGCTGGACAATCGAAGAGCCGAGAGGGCGAGGGACTACCAGAGGTGGAGGTCTCGTTTTTGCGCTGCGGGGTCACGACCGTTCCAGAATGTGTAGCGGTGCGCGGCGGGCTGTTCGCGCCTGTGGATATTGCCTATAGCGCGGTGCTGGTGCGCCATCCCAAAGCCACCTTTTTATATGATACTGGCCTTTGCAATGATATTTCCCTGTACCTCGCCAACCAATCCTGGCTGTTTCGCAATACGCTGGGAAGTTTTGCGCTTGAACAATCACTGAGTGGTCATCTCAGAGCATTGGGTCTGGAGCGCGGCATCGACTTTGCTTTGTTGTCTCACCTGCACTGGGATCATGTGAGCGGCATCCCGGATATTCCAGGCGTGCCACTGCGTGTCAATCGCGTAGAGTATGAAGCTGCTCGCCTGGGTATGCTCGACGCGTTTCAAGCGCTGGTGCGCCGCTTGATGTGCAATAATCCCCTGGAATTCTTTGACTTCACCGGCCCGGCATACGAAGGCTTTCGTGTCAGCCATGATCTCTTCGGAGATGGTTCTGTTGTGCTGGTGCCTTTGCCCGGCCACACGGCAGGCAATACTGGTATGTTTATCAATCGTTCCAACGGGCCGCGCCTGTTGCTGCTGGGCGATGCCGCGTGGGTGGCTGCTAATTTTCAACGGCCTGCGACCATGCACCCGCTGATCTGGAACAACGTGACCAGCGATGATGCTACCGCTCGCCAGACGCTCATTCACCTGCACCATTTCGCGCTGGCACATCCTGAGATTTCGCTGGTTGCCATGCATGATGCCGCCGCGCAACACCACTGTATGCGTCTTCCAGCTAGCCGGCTGGCTGCATCTGATCGATAAGCTGAATGAGTTCACGCATCTTGAAAGGCTTACGCAACATTGGCACCTGCGGCAGTTCTGCCTGCGCCTCCTCCAACTCTTGCTGACTACAAGCCGACACCACGATTATGTGTAGCTGGTGTGGTGGAATGGCCTGCCGAATCTTTTGTGCTGTCTCCAGTCCAGACATTGTGCCGGGCAGCAAGAGGTCGATCAGGGCGAGATCATATGGAAGAGGCACACGCACGTTCCCACTGATAAAAAGCGTTTCAAGCAAAGGAGCGCTGCTGGTAAAATTATAGACGGTATGCCCAAGCATCTCCAACGCAGTTGACAGGTAATCAAGGATAGGAGGATTGTCTTCTAACAGGGCAATATTCACGAGATTTCCTCTTCAGGTTCGCTCAATATCGATGAACGTGAATGCTTCTACGTCTAGTATACTCGCAATCTCACAGAGAGAGTAGGGTGTTGTGACTAAAGTCATGCTGAGTTTCGGGTGCTTACGTTAGATACCCCTTGTAAAATCAGGAAATATCGAGTATAATACAACATAGATGTTGTGAGAAGTAGATCGGCCTTGTAGGTGATAGATGCAGTATAGTGTACGTTTTTACTACGATACGGAGGGTATCAAACCGGTCGTTAATTTCCTGGAGGACTTGAGGAGACAGAATAGAGAACTTCACAAACTCGTCGTTGCGGGAATCAAAAAACTAGAGATGAGTGAGAGGCATGGGCCTCCCCTTACTGAGTTTGTAGATAAGAAGGATGATATCTGCTACCTGCGAGTAGGTAGCAAGAACATCGCTCGAGTCTTCTTCTTTTTTCAACAAGGCCGGGAGATTATTTTGACGAATGGATATGTCAAGAAACAGGAAAAGGTTGATACAGGCGAGCTAGAACGCGCTCGCAGGTATAAAGCGGATTGGCAAGCGAGGCACAAATGAACAAGAACCCTGAGAACTACAATGAAATTGACGACTACATCGCTACTTTTTCCGATGAGGAGCGTCAAGAATATGCTGATGCTGAAACTGCTCTCGACCTTGCCTGCGTACTCTATCATATTCGGCAAGAACAAGGCTTGACACAGCGTGAGGCTGCAAAACGGGCTGGTTTACAGCAGCAGGCCGTTAGCCGTCTGGAGAGAGCTGCAACCAGTGTTCATCAGTTAGGAACATTACAACGTTATCTCGCTGCTTTGGGATATAGTATCGAAATCAGCATTAAAGATTCTTCCGGAAAGGTCGCAGCTGTGGCTAAGGTTTCCTTTGCGTAACCCCGGTGATAGCGTATGCAGCTCTACCCTAAAAGAGGAAAGCGCCTGAACAGCTCTGTTCAGGCGCTTTGGCAGGGGCGAGAGGACTTGAACCCCCAACCGCTCGATTTGGAGTCGAGTGCTCTGCCAATTGAGCTACGCCCCTATGTTATATTTTTAGTACAAAAATGTTAATATGGTTAAATTTGGAGACGAGTGCTCTACCAATTGAGCTACGCCCCTAGATTCTGAATAATGGCGGAGAGGGTGGGAGTCGAACCCACGGAAGGGTTTCCCCTTCATCGGTTTAGCAAACCGACGCACTAGGCCACTATGCGACCTCTCCGCGTAAACTGCATAGCTATTATGGCATAAACTGCCTGGTCTGTCAATCATTTTTTTGCTGCGTTCAGTGGTCATCGCGAATGTCGCTGCATATTTCAGCCCAGCGCGTAAGCATCTTTCAGCCATCCCAAAATATCCGTATCGATCTCATCCGGTGAGGTGAGCTTGAGTTCGTTGTGGAAGCGGTTTTTGGAGACTTGTTCGGATTTGGCGATGCGCTGGCTATCGATGGGGTAACCGGTGCGGATGTTGAGGGAGAGATAGCTTTTGCGGGGATGCACACCGGCGAAGCCAACGCTGCGCGTTTGGCAAAAAGTGAGAGAAGGATGTGTGCTGATCGCCTCTTAATCAGCAACCAGCACACATCCTTCTCTCACAGAATCACCCGCGACACGTTGCTAGACGGAGTGGGCGGTATAGCGGCGTCTGGCAAAGCCGTAGGTGATGAGTTTCCAGATGGCTACCAGAATAATCGCGCCGATGAGCGCTCGCAGGAGGGGGACAGTAAACAGGTAGATATCCCCAATGCCGGTGATGATGATGACGTTCGTCATCAGCCAGATACCGATCAGCGCGGCGATGATGGCTCCTACAAAGCCAAATGGGAGATGGTATTTCACCAGACCCTCGGCAACCAGACCTACAATAGCCGCAATAACGAGGTACAGAATAAAGTTGAGGCCGAACGACCAGACATTATCGCCAAGTTTAATCGTGACACCGTCTGCCAGCACAGTAAGAAATGCGAGCATGTTATCCTCCTTTGCTCGATAGCTCCGTTTCAAAGGAGAAGGTGTCTGCTTTTTTACGCTTTGTTCAGTCGTGTGCCTTCTCCTACGGAGAGCTTCACTTTATCCACGTATGAGGCTATTGTCTGGTTTCACGTCTTTTATGGAGTTGTGGTGTCCAGGCAAACCATACACACTTACAAGCCTGCTGGAAATGCATAAGATGTGTCGGGAGGTGGGTTGGGCGAGCCGTATTCCATCGTAATGGCGTCATGGGGTTGCAGCGCAACTTCGGTTAACAGGGGTGACTTGACGACTCCATTGAAAGGCGTGCCATTGACGAAGATTTGCCAGCCGCTCGATTGCATCATCTCTTGCGGGAAGTTGAGGGTGGTAAAGCCCTGTTGCCAGAGCGTCATGAAGTCATCGAGGGCCAGATTGTGCAGTTTTTGTGGCTCTTCGATATGGGTGATGCCATCGTCAGTATGCGTGTGCATCCAGTAGAGACAGGTACCATCGGTGGGAATGCCAATACCCGCCGGAATGGTTAGCTCTTTGCCATTGATGTACATTCTAAAATGGACATGAATATGATAGCCGTTTTGCTCAGTGCTATCGCATGAAATACTACTGATGGGTGGATGGAGCGCATTGACGCTTGTCGTGTGTTGAACTTGCAGGTAAAAGAAACCCATCGCTAGCAATAGCAAAGCGCTGGTGGTGATAGAAGCCCACACGGAGATACGCGCGCGGCGTTGTTGCTTGCGGCGTATGGCGCGGTTTTCACGCCGTTCCTGCCGTAAAGCCTCCTCTTCAGACCATGGGATTAACTGCTGCCTGTTCATTTTATTCATTTCCAGCTATACCGGCCCCGCTGATTGCGTAGCTGGTCTGGGCGTCGTTGGCCTCTTCAGTCGCATAGGTTTGATGGGCGCGGAAATATGTTCCGGCTGCTCCAATTCTTCCTGCGAGAGGGGGAGCGCGTGCAGGGCGATAGCCAGCACTTCATCCATGCGTTCCACCGGCAGGAAGCGCAGGTCTTTTACGACTTCAGGCGGCACATCCCGCAGGTCCTGCATATTGCGTTTGGGCAGGATAACGGTGGTAATACCGGCGCGATGCGCGGCCAGCACCTTCTCTTTGAGGCCTCCGATGGGCAATACGCGCCCGCGCAGGGTGATTTCCCCCGTCATGGCGACATCGCGCCGCGCTGGTCGCCGTGTGAGCGCGGAGATGAGAGCCGTTGCCATGGTGATGCCTGCCGATGGCCCGTCTTTGGGGATGGACCCGGCTGGCAAATGCAGGTGGATATCGTATTTCTCATAGAAGCGACTCTCCAGGCCAAGCTGTTTGGCGCGCGAGCGGGCATAGGAGAGAGCGGCCTGCGCCGATTCCTTCATCACATCGCCAAGCTGCCCGGTCAGTGTGAGGTTGCCGCGGCCCTCCATCAGCGTCGCCTCGACGGTCAGCAGGTCGCCGCCCGCGTTCGTCCATACCAGACCGGTAGCGATGCCCGGCTCATCCTTTTGTTCGGCCAGTTCGAAGAAGTGTTTTTGCGGCCCCAGGTAATCGGGGAGTTTCTCAGCCGTGATTATGGTTTTGCTGCGGCGTCCCTCCGCCACTTTACGCGCCACTTTGCGCAGCACTGAGGCGATTTCGCGTTCCAGGTTACGCACGCCGGCCTCGAAGGTGTATTCGCGAATGAGACGGTGAATGGCGGCATCCTCAAAGGCTACTTTGGACGCCTTCAGCCCATGCTCCTGCACCTGTTTGGGAATGAGGAACTGGCGCGCGATGTGTAGCTTCTCGTCCCCGGTATAACCCGGCAGTTCGATAACTTCCAGGCGGTCGCGCAGCGCGGCAGGCACAGGATGCAGCACATTGGCGGTCGTCAGGAAGATCACTCTGGAAAGGTTATAAGGCACTTCCAGGTAATGATCCGAGAAGGCGGAATTCTGTTCGGGGTCAAGCACTTCGAGCAGAGCCGCCGAGGGATCGCCCCGGTAGTCCGCGCCGATTTTGTCGATCTCGTCCAGCACGAAAAGCGGGTTGATGGTGCCGGCCGTCTTCATGGTCTGGAGAATGCGCCCCGGCAGCGCGCCCACGTAGGTGCGGCGATGGCCGCGAATCTCGGCCTCGTCATGCACGCCGCCCAGCGAGAGACGCACAAATTTGCGGTTCAAAGCCTCTGCGATGGAACGTCCCAGCGAGGTCTTGCCCACTCCCGGCGGGCCGACGAAGCACAGGATGGGGCTGCGCATAGTGTCGGACAGCTTGCGCACGGCGATGTATTCCAGGATGCGTTCTTTCACCTTTTCCAGGCCGTAGTGCCGTTCTTCCAGGATGCGCTGCGCCTCTTTGAGATCGAGTCGATCTTCGCTCGCTTTTATCCAGGGTAGGACAACCAGCCAGTCGAGGTAGGTGCGTATCACGCCCGAATCGGGAGCCATAGAGGGCGTGGCATTGAGCCGGTCAAGCTCCTTCGATGCCCTGGCCTTGACCTCTTCGGGCATTCCTGCCGCCTCAATTTTGTCGCGCAGTTCCGCACCATCGCGAATAGAGGGGTCTGTCTCGCCCAGCTCGTGTTGAATGGCTTTGAGCTGTTCGCGCAGGAAGTATTCGCGCTGGCTCTTATCGACCTCTTGCTGTACCTGGGTGTGAATCTGCGATTCAAGTTCGAGAATATTGAGTTCTTTCGAGAGCAGAATACAGGTTTTCTGCAAACGTTCCTCGACGTTGAACGCTTCCAGTATTTCCTGGCGCGTAGCGATGGGCGTTTCGATGGTGGAAACAACAAAATCTGCCAGCCAGCCTGGCTTATCGATATTCATGGCCGTGATGAACGCCTCATCGGGCAGCGAATTACTCAGCTTGATGCATTTTTCAAAGAGCGCCAGTGTCGCCCGCATCAACGCCTCTACAGCCAGCGTGCGTTCCGTCTCTTCCGAGACAACTTCTGTTCGAGCGCGCATAAAGGGCGTGAGCCGCGTATATTCCAGGCGGCGCAGGCGTCTCTGCCCGTGAATCAAGACGCTGGTCGTGCCGTCCGGCAATTTGAGTACGCGGTCTATCACTGCTTCGACGCCGATAGTATATACGTCGTCCGGGCCGGGGTCTTCTACCTCTTCGTTTTTCTGTGTGACGACGAACAGCATCCGATCCTTGCTCATGGCGGCCTCGATAGCCTTGATTGATTGCTCGCGGCCAACCATCAATGGAGTAACGATATTGGGTATCAGCACCGTATTACGGATAGGCAATAATGGAAACTCTTGTTGCCCTGCCAGGTCATGGTCGCCGGATGCGCGTTTTTTCGCTGCCCCGCGAGTTGCCTTCTTCGTGACCATACACTTCCTCTCAACCGTTTGATTCTATGCAGTATTGTTGATGTTTGACATTATAACGTATGCGGCATGCAAAAAGTGAAAAAATTGTGACAGATTGGAGAAATGGCTATTGGCAAGGAAGTGAATTGTTCAGCGCCTTGCTTCTCATAGGCCTCGGTGTTTGGCTGCTTGCCTCTTAGCCGTTACTGTTGGATAATGTAACCGTCGTATTGATTAAGATTTGTCATCTAACTTCTAGTCGAACCGTGAAGCAGTGTGAATGCGAATGAAGACTAAACAACGAATACCGCTCCTGAGTGGGATATGTATTGTAGCCAGCGCATTTATTGTTGTGCTCTACTGGTTTCGTTGGGGATGGCCGGACTTCAAAAATGTATGGACCTGGCTACTATTACTTGCTATACCCTTTACGCTTGTTTTCCTTGCTCTCTGGTTTAACGTTATCAACCGCAGAACTGATCTGAAAATCGCCGCAGACCGCCTGCGCGAAACTACACTGCACGCTTATTTTGATAGCGTATCAGAGTTGCTCCTGGAGAAAGACCTGCGCTCCTCTCAACCAGGCGATGAAGTACGCACCCTGGCGCGCGCCAGAACCGTTACCCTGCTAACTCAATTAGATACAAACCGCAAGCTGCGTGTCGTGCAGTTCTTGTGCGAATCACACCTCTTTGCTGTTGTTGATCTGTACGGGGCCGACTTGCAGGGAGTAAATCTGGCCCATGCATCTTTGAGTGGAGCCAATCTGATTGGAGCCAACCTGAGCAAAGCCGACTTGAGCGAGGCCAATCTGAGCGGAGCCGATTTGAGTAAAGCCAATCTGAGCGAGGCTCATTTGAACAAGACCGATCTGAGCAAAGCCAGGCTGCATGGCGCGCGTCTGATGAAGGCGAACCTGACCGGGGCCTACATGAGTACGGCAGACCTGGGTTATGCGAGCTTGATCGAGGCCAATTTGAGTGAGACGAATCTGAGTGGGGCCAATCTCAGTAAGGCTGATCTGAGCAATGCAATCCTGAGTGGAGCCAACCTGATCGTAGCCGACCTGAGCCGGGCTAACTTGACTGAGGCCGACCTGAGCGGGGCCAGGCTAAGCGGAGCCAACCTCAACGGGACGAACCTGAAAGGAGCCGACCTGAGCCGGGCCAACCTGAAAAGCACGTATTTGTCGCTGGAACAGCTTACAAATGCAAAGGGTATCCAGGAATATCAGGTAGATATGGAAGGGCCACAAAGCTAAAACTCTGAAATCTCCTTTCAGTTTACTTGCAAACCATCGCCCCGCGTGTTATGCTTCACGTACATTTGATCTATCTCTATAGATCACAGGGGAGAGAGCAAGCATGACGCAGGTCGAGGTTAGCGCGCAGCAGGGGGTATTGCTGCGGCGCGCGCACGAGCTTTTGGAGAGCGTTGGGCAGGCTGTAGCAGAAGAGACGCTGCTGCACCATTTATTTGGCGTGACCGGGGGGACAGCAACGGCAAAAAATCCGGTCTGGGTGATGTTGCTGCGCAAAGCTCTGCACAGTTCTTCTTTATTTGAGCAGGCGGAGAACTCGGATTGGGCGCTCACGGCGTGGCGCAGCACGCACCGCTCCCTAGATGAGATCGAATATGTCGTGCTTGATACCGAAACGACGGGCCTGCGTCCCGGCTCGCATCGCGTCATCGAAATTGCCGGCGTGCGTATTCGCGGAGGCGCAGCGCTCGGCTCGTTCCAAACGCTGCTCAATCCTGGCACGCGCCTGCCCTCCTTCATCGTGCAATTTACCGGCATCAACCAGGAGATGGTCAATACAGCGCCCAGAGCCGCCGAAATCTTCCCCGATTTTCTCAGTTTCATCGATGGCGCGATCCTGGTCGGGCATAACGTCGGCTTCGATCTCGGTTTTCTCTCCTACGAAGCGCGGCTGCTGGGACTCGACTTTCCCATTGATGGGCTGGATACCATTCCCCTGGCGCGCCGCTTTTTGCCAGCCTTGCGCCGTTTCAAGCTCGATAACGTGGCCGATCACCTGAAAATAGCGACCGCCAACCGGCACCGCGCCCTGGGAGATGCCCGTGTGACGGCTGCCGTTTTCATTAAGTTGCTCGCGCTTGCTCAGGAGCAGGGTATTCAAACATTGGGACACCTGCGCCGCCGCCTGCAATTGCCTGTTGCCTGGAACGGTGACATTACGCAGGCCGCCACGAAGAAGCAGATCGAGCAACTGCGCGCCGATGGCCGCGTCTCCAACCAATCGACCTCTGTACGCCCGACGGGCACGCTTTTCCTGAATCCTGCCTGGAAACGCGACTTTCCCGCGCTGCCGGGTGTGTATCTCATGAAGGACGCCAACCAACAGGTCATTTACGTGGGCAAGGCCAGGTGTTTGAAAGACCGCCTGGCCTCTTATTATAACCAGCCGCTCGGGTATACACGCAAAATGGATGGATTGCTGCAAAACGTCAAAGAGATCGAGACGCGCGTGCTTGGCTCGGAACTGGAAGCGCTGCTGGTAGAGTCGCAATTGATTAAGAAGTTGCAACCGGCGTATAACGTGCAGTTGCGCAACTACGAACTGTATCCCTTTATCAAAATCGATACCCGGCACTCATTTCCGCGTGTCTACGCCACACGCGAAGTAGCTCCCGACGGTGCGCGCTACTTTGGCCCGTTCCGCAGCCGGCGTATTGTAGATGTCACGATTGAACTGGTGCAGAAAGTCTTTCCCATTCGCACCTGCACAAAGAGCTTACCGCCCCAGGCTAAACCATCTGACCCCTGCTTGCGGCTGCATTTGAATCGCTGCCCCGGCCCCTGTCGCGGCGGGGTTGACGAAAGAGGCATCGAGGAGTATCGCAAAACCATTGAAGAGGTGTGCGCCTTCCTGGGCGGCGAGCGCGAAGACCTGTTGGATCGCCTGCGCCGCCAGATGCTGGAATCTTCGCAGCAACTGAATTTTGAGCGCGCCGCCTGGCTGCGCGACACTATCCGCAGCGCTGACGAAGTGCTGATCGGTCAGCAATTGATTACGGGCGCGGTCGAAGCCAACAATCTCTTCATCGTCTATCCCTCGGCCCGCGCTGGCTGCAACGAACTATTTCTCATCCGGCATGGCCGCCTGGTAGACCAGCGTTGTATTGCGCACGAGCCGGAAAGCACGAAACAGGCGGTGCGCGAACTGCTGCGCGTCGCCTCTGCGTTGGGCGAACCGCCGAGCATCGTTGGCAAGGCGGAAGTCGATCAAATTAATATTATTAGTCGCTGGATACACCGGCACAGTAGCGATCGCGCCTTCTTCCCCTTCCAGCAAGCCCTCACTAACGAAGACGAAGCCCGACTGCTGGCGCAGCGCATCTGGATAGAAATCGAAGCCGTGCGCTCTCTGCCTCTTGCATATAGTACAGATGAAGAGGATAATAGGGTATAAGAAATAGGGAAACCAGGGCGGGGGCAAGCCCGATTGTCACCAGGGCGGGGGCAGAGCCGCCGCCCCTACCCTGTACGGTTTCGCTTGCTACGCAAGCCGCCCATTTCGTAGTAGGGTAGGGGCGGCGGCTCTGCCTTTCACTGGGAGGTTTTGTACAACAGGCAGTCGCCAGAGGTGTCATCCCTTCGCTGCGCTCAAGGGCAAGCTCTGAGCGCAGCGAAGGGATGACACTTCCCGGCTGGCCGGTTCTTTTCTGAAAAACCTCCCAGTGAAAGGCAGAGCCGCCGCCCCTGGAAAACGCGCGATGTATCTATCCTGAGGAGTCAAAAGGAGTCCGCCTACA
>JADEYI010002182.1_pt1 | contig 10712 bp, 8 predicted proteins | sample 8542331 | NCBI WGS metagenome assembly JADEYI01 (sample SAMN16510988, study PRJNA670497) | mine drainage metagenome | isolation source: biofilm near Copperflume 1 | place: Germany: Marsberg coppermine Kilianstollen | collected 2018-02 | reverse complement strand
GTGCAGAAGTATTCTAGGAGCCACGTGCCGGGCGCCAGATTCTCGGTGATTCGCCGGTATGAGACCGGACTTGCGACGACGGCGCGATGCCGCGAGCCGACCAGAACGCCCGCGACCGCGTCGAGCGACGTTCGTGCCTTTGCCATTTCCATCCACCGATATACATCCGGAAGCCGCGCGCCGTCTGTTCCGCGGCAGCCTAGCTCCAAATCGACCAACGTGCGGTAGATGCGCGCATTTGCTCTGGACAGGCCTCCGCGCCCCTCACGTTGTTCGCGCTGTGCGCGCTCCAACTCGGACAGAACGTGAGCTTCCCGGGCGCTCCTCTGCGCCTGTGACCAGAGGCGGTTGCGACCGCAGAACTCCGCGAAGCTCCAGCGAGTATCCCAGCGGATGTCCGGCCGGTCGGGCTGAGCGTCTGCGAGGGCGACTGCACGACGGTGATAGCTATGCGCAACGTCGACGTCGCCCCGTGCCTCGAGTGCGCGACACAGGACGCCCAAAATATGCGCCTCCCGACGCTCAGGCTGTTCCGCGGGACCGCGAGCGTTGTGGTAGAGCGCGAGCTTTGAGACGAGACTGCACCCTCGAAGCAGTCGGCCGCGCGCGATCGCGTCGTCCGTGACGTCCGCTTCCTTTGAGTACGTCCACGCAATGTTGACGAGCCTGTCTGCACGCAGGCCGCCCCCCTGCCCGACGTCGCCTGCGCGAAGGAGGAGCTTGTACGCTCGCCTGTATTGCGCGCGAATGTCTTGCCACCGGTCCGGACGCGACCTGTCCATCTGCGTATGCCGGGCGTTGGCACGATTCACGATGAGGTTGCTCTCGTGGGCCACGGGTCGCGGATGAAGGTCCGCGACGATTTTCAGCGCCTGGTCGTAGGCCGATTCAGCCGCTGCAAACCGCCGGAGCTCCGTGAGGACATTTCCGTTCGCCAGCAGTGCCTCGGATCGCTCCATGGGAGCGAGTCCTGCAAGGAGCGGTTCGACCGCGCGCCAGAGAGCGAGCTCCTGTTCGAATTCGCCCTGGTTGTGATGGATGCGCATCAGCAGGAGCACGCAACGGACACGCAGTGCCACATCGTCTGATCCGCTCGTACCGAGACCCTGAGCGAGTTCTCTCCTGGCCTCGTGCCACCGCTGTTCCGTGAAGGCAGCCTCAGCGCGAGTGTAATGCGCGACACACGGCTCCCCGGCTCTGTCCGTATTGTGGGGTGTGCCGGGACGAGGATAGAGAGATGAGAACAGACGCAGCGTCGTGTCCGGTTCGTCGGCTTCAATGACGGACGTCGACCTGAAGCCTTCCAGGATGCGCACGAGAAGGTCGACTTCCGCGTCGTCCTCATCAGCCAGCCGGCTCTGAAGCCGTAGGAGCGCCGCACGCGCGGCTCTCGCGGCGGCAGGTGGATCGCTTCCCTCAATCATCCTGTCAAGGGTGTCACCCCTTGCGGCGGCCTCGATGAGCATATCGAGGGTGAAGCGCTTCATCAGGAGAGCGGCAATTCGGTTACGTCATCGAATAGAAGGGCCGTCCTCAACAGGCATCGAAGGATCTCGAATCGCTCCTGCGTCGCCACCCATTTTGGTTCCGGATACAGATAGGACGGACCGAGCTTGTTGAGGCACTGCAAGACCAACGCGGCGCGGAGTGAGGGTAGCAGCGCACGATCGGGTCCAGCTGATGCTGCGAACGCACCAAGCAATTGTCGGGCGAAGTCCAGATTAGCCCAACTCCTGGTCACGTAGTTCATGACGTCGAAACCTAGCCAAACCAGGCGGTCGCCCTCAAGCCTGGACCACTCCCAGTCAAAGAAGGCGACCGTTCCGTCGTCGCGGAATGAGGTGTTGGCAGGACTTGCATCGCCATGCAGGAAGATGGGCGGCGAGGGCGGCAGTTGCTCGAGATCGCGGCCAAGGCGCTCGATCCTGGTGTCGGCGATGAGCCGGAGCTCAAGCATGTCGACCAATGGCCCGGTGCGGCCCTCGTAGTCTGACTGAATGTATAGGCCGTGGTGAGCCAGCCGAACAAAGGCTGGACCCAGTTCTCGCCCGTGGGGTGCGCGGCGCGGAGCTGACTTCACGAGATCGGGGGATACCTGCGTCAGCCTCACCAGTGCTTCCGCGACGGAACCCGCTTGTTCACGGGTGAGCAGGCGCGCGCGCTCCTCGCTGCCAAACTGCCACGAAGCGGCGGCCTCGAATTCAGTCACCGTGACCACAACGTCGGCGACGTCGATGAGTAGGAGCGGAACCAACGTGGCAATGCCGGCAGCCGCCACCTCCGTTGCGACCACCGCCTCGCGCCTTAGGGCGATGCAAAGGTCCGGGTGCGCAGCGGCTTTGATGAAAACGCCTTGACCGGAATGTGTGCCGGTGCCCTTCCAGAAGCGTCCAGATCGACCGAGGCGATCGGCTCCTTCTACGGCGTGCTGCCTTAGAAGATCGACAATGGTTTCCCGCGCTGCGTCACTTGAGCCGTGATGCATCTGCGATCACGTGCCAGACGGTTCGCGAGGCCGACAACGGCGTCAGGCCGGCATCAACGACCACATCGAACAGCCATCCATTTAGATCGCTGGGTGTGGGATTGATCTTGTGGACGCCATCGTTGCGGCGCCGTTGCACTAGAACCGCCTTTCCGGCGATATACCGATCGGCGCCATGTAGATGCTGTCTGAGCATCTGTGCCGTATCGCCGGCGAACCATCTGCCGCTGTCACGTTTCGCACCGTTCCGCCAAGGCAGTGGGGCCGACGCGTACCGCGCCTTGAGCCTGACAGTTCCGTGGCTGAGCTCTGCTTCTAGCGCAGATCCGAGAATTGCCATCAGTCCGATAGCGTGGTAACCAAAGTTTGGGAACCTGATTTGCCATTCATCACGGAACGCTTCGAGCTTGGCCCAGGATTCCGGTAGCATTCGCTGGCGCACGCCCTCAAGGCGATCCAGCTGCACTCCGTCACGACCGATCTTCTCGAAGTCCGGTATCTCTCTTTCACCAGCAGCTCGAGTTCCGAGCAGCTCCGCAAGCAGTCGCCCGCACGAACTCGCGCCCACGAGATCACCGGCCGCCTCGGATTCCACGCGAAGCTCGACGAGGAAATCGATTGTTTCGTCAGCGGTCTCAAAGATCGCGATGTAGGCCTCGTCCATTCGTGGCGTCTCCTCGCCAGTTGTTCCGTTTGGAGGTCGATCATAGCACATAGGCGCTCGACCCGCTCGGGCCGTCGGAGGTTCCGGCATTCTCAACGTCGCCGCGCAGCGATATAGCGCGATGACTGGCTTCCCAACGCTGTGGGCTTACTGAATCGCGACCCGGCGCCGCACCTGCGCCCACACCTCGTCGGCGATCACCTGTTGTCCCGTGGCGTTCGGGTGGATGCCTGGTAGCCACCAGCAGCTTGACCACACGAGCGCCAGGTCGAGCAGGCTGCAGTCGTGACGGCGCGTGATGTACGAGTCGGCGTCACCCCAGAGGTGCGTGGCGAACGCCGGACGCAGATCCACGACGACCACGCGGCCCCCGTACTGTGAAGCAACGTTTGCGATGGCGTCGTCAAGCAGATCGATCCCCTCGTTCACGCCTTCGGTCCAGTTGTAGGGCAGATGCGTGACCGCCGGTGAGAAGGACGGCGAGAACACGTCGTAGTACTGCGTCACGATGACGAGCGAGGCATGCGCCGTCGCTCCATCGAGGATGCTCTTGAGATTGGATTCGAAGGGAGCAATCACCTCCGCATAGAGGTCGCAGTCTGCAGGGCGCTTGCCCAACAGATCCGCGACCCGCTGGTCGAGCACGCAGCGGCGGTTGTTCTCGAGCCAGCCGATCATGTCGTCGGCGCCGATCGTCACGCTCACCCAGGTACTGCGGCTACCAAGCGCACCGGCCTGCGACCGGTTGAACCCACACTGCGTGTCACGCAGGTAGTTCATCGTGGTCGCGCCGGAGCAGCTCACGTCGGTGATCGAGAGCGAAGCGTCGTACTCGCTCCGGGCCCTCTGCGCGAGCAGTGCGGGGAAGGCCTGTGCCCGGTCGATGCAGCTCTGGCCCGCGTGGCAGTCGGCGCCGAGGTCCTCGCCTGCGGCGACGGAATCGCCCGTGGCGACGTAGCGGGTGCTCAGTGATGGGGCGGGTGTTGCGTCGGCGCCGGCTACAGCCGTCTGAATCTGCACCCAGATGTCGCCGACCGGAGACGTCGATGGATCGCAGCCGCCGCCGACATACGTGACGGCGGCCAAGGCGAGCGCTGCGACGAACAGCAGACGAATCATCGTGGAGGCGCGGGGAGGGACGGCAGTTGTGCAGCCGCGCTGTGCCCCACCTCCATTCCGGTGATCGCGGTGCTCACCGCACCGCTGATCCACGGCGCCGGCTGCATCAGAGACGAATTACCCGCCGCCCGACCGACGTTAGCCCCGTAGAACAACACGCCAGCAAGCATGGCTGCCCGGAACACAGGACCGAGGAGGGCGCTCAGCGGGTTCATCGTCACCTCGTGCTGCCGGTCCGGCAGGGGGCGGTCCCGGCCACTACCCCCGGGCGGTTCAACCTCACCGCCTCCGGCAGATGAGATACGCACGCGGCGCGATGCTGTCACGCGAGGGCGATGAAACACGCGGAAGTCCGGGGAATGCCAGTACGCGCCGCGCAGCGTGCGCGCCACTCTCAGTCTGGCTGTACGCGGGACCGCACTGGCTACTCATGCTGGTGCTTCGACTCACGAATTCAGCGGCGCCATTCGCGCGCACAGACGTCCTGACCGCGCCGGCTACGGCTGCCGCGGGGCGAAGGCGCGCGCCGCGATGTCTTGCTCGACTTCAGCCCTCGGTCGCCCATAGCGCTCTCGGGACACCTGCCGTACGAGGGCTGCGTCTCGCTCGCACCAGGAGCCGGCCGCGGGCTCGCTCTCCAGCAAGAAGGGCGCGGTCGGGCGGCCGGCGGCGAGCAGGCGCGCGTAGGCGTGGAAGTTCGGAAGGCCGGCGATGTCCGACGCTTCGATGGACGACGGGCGAAACGCCCGGGCCAGCAGCTCGGCGTCCCCGTAGCCGGCCCGGAACGAGATGATGTTGCCGGCGTTGCCTACGAGCGCGTCGCAGATCTCGCCGTCGATCTGGCCGATGTGCTGATTCGCCAGGGTCAGGTTGAGACGGTACTTCCGCGCCTCGGTGAGCATCGAGGTCAGCGCGTCGCTCGCGAAATTCTGGAACTCGTCGACATAGAGATAGGCATCATGGCGACGCGCTTCGGGCACATCGACGCGTGAGAGGGCGGCGAGCAGGATCTTGGGGAGCATCACCATACCGAGGAAGGCACTGTTCTCCGCTCCGAGCCGTCCCTTCGACAGGTTCACAAGGACGATACGCCGCTGCTCGATGGCCTGGCGAAAGTCGAACGCCGACTTGCTCTGCCCGACGATGTTGCGGATCGTGCTATCGGAGACGAACCGTGCGAACTTCGACACGAAGTAACCGACGACCTCGCTCCGGTGGAAGTCTGTTGTCTTCGCGATCTCGTGCTCCCAGTACGAGCGGACGAGCGGGTCCTTGACCGACGGCAACAGCTGACGGACGAACGAGTCGTCGGTGAGCACGCGGACGACCTCGACGAGCGTGCCACCCGCGCTCATCACCGTCATCATGGCGTTCCGCGCCGCGTGCTCGAAGCGCGGACCCATGACGCCGCTGTGATGCGGGTCGTACAGGCGGTAGAGGAGGGCGATGAAGGCGTTGATCAGGAACGGCCAGTCGTCCGTGGACGGCGCTTCGAGCAAGTTCATCCCCACCGGATGCGCGCGGTCCGCCGGGTCGATGAGGATCACATCGTCGATACGGTGGTACGGGATCTTTCCGAGCACCTGTTCGATCAGGTCGCCGTGCGGCTCGACGAGGATCACCGGCGCCCCGGACATGATGTCCTGCATGACGAGCGACTCGATCAACGTCGACTTGCCGGTGCCGGTCTGACCGATCACCCACGTGTGGCGGCGGCGGTCATCAGTGCCGATCGCGACCTGGCGCCGGAAGCCGCCCCAGCGATTGACGCCGAGGACGGCGCCTTCCTGCGCCACCGAGCGGTCGGCCGGCCCCCCGCGCAAAGACGTGGCTGGTACGACCTGCGCCAGCGTCTCGTCGGCTACGGGCAAGGCGAAGAGTGCGGACGCTTCGTTCGCGTCGGCGAGCAGCGTGAGCTGCGAAGATGCTTCGGCGCATCCCCATGGTTCGAAGCGCAGCAGCTCCAGGTTGCGTTCGGCGATCTCGTGCTCCGACCGCGACGCGGGGCCGGCGCGCGGCCGCAACCACTGCCAGCGACCCTGGGACACATCGTCGAGGTCTTCCGAGTGCCGGCCCGGACCCATGACTTCTCCGCCGATGGCGCTTACAAGCGCTGGCGTGACGATGCGCGGCGACGCCGCATGCACGCGGACCAGGTAGCCTTCGGACTGCAGAAGCTCCAACCAGCCGCGACACGTCTGCGGGCGAACCGCGCCGACGCCCACCGCCAGTGCGCCAGCGGGCGCTGGACGCGCCCTGGCCGCCGTCCCGCGCTCGTCGCTGGCCTCAAGGTCGTCCGCGCCGGCGTACGCGTGGACCTCGCGGGCAGCGGGCGCCACGACGACGCCGACCAGCGCGCTTTCTTCAGCGAACAGCAGCGACCGGCAGATTTCGTTCATCGAAGGCCACAGCGAAAAGCCGTCGACGTCCGGGTGCGATGCGTCGAGGTGCACGGGGCAGTAGCGCTCTTCGCGCCGCACCTCGCCATAGTCGCGCAGCGCGAATGGCGCGGCGAGCGCGATGAAGTCCTTGCGCGAGTCGGCCGTTTCGAAGTGGTAGCCATGCTGCCCGAGCAGCTCTCGCACGACCTGCACGACGTGCGCGGCGTAGGCGCGAGCGGAGCGCTCGGTCTCGGCACGTTCGTCGCCCTGCAGCCGGCAGATTAGACCAATGTCCAGCTGCGGCAGCGCGATGTCATGCTGGCGCTTGATGACACGCAGCTCCACGGCGGGGGCGACAAGGAGCGGAAGCTGCGCGTGATCGAGGATGCGCGAGAGGAACATGCGCTGAAGGCGCAGCCGATCGGTCGATGGCGGCGCCAGCGACACGCGTGGCAGTGCGGTCAGGCGGAGCGCGAAGCGTACGACATGATGTCGGCCATTCCCGGACGAAGCTGATTCGAAGTGCGGCACGCGGGTTCCCTCCGTACTAGGTACGCCGTGACGCGCCGCCTGTCCCGATATGAGGCGTCGCGCAGCGGGCGCACGCACCGATCATGGAGGCTACGAGACCGGGCGGATGTCGGGGAGCAGTTCTTCGCGCAGCCACAACCGCACTGCCGCGATGCGGTCCGCGAAGAGCTCGCGCAGCGACCTGATCCAGTCGCTCCTGCGGTTCTGGACGATGCGCACTTCGCGGGCCAGCGCCTCCGCCCGCTGCTTCGGATCGTGCGCGAGCCGCTGCCAGGCCCCGTCCGCTTCGAGGAACGCGCGTGCGAGGTCGAGCGCCTCCTCCGTCGCGCCCTCGTAGTCGTCCCGCCCGTCCCGCATGAGCAGACAGAACATCGCGTGCTGCTCCCGGCCGAGGAGACGGTCGAGGATCGGCCGCATGCGGCGCGAGTCATCGAGGCGCGAGCGCAGCAGGTGGTTGTCTTGGGCAAGGTGGTCGAGCTCGGCGAGCATGACGGACGCGTCATCGAATACGTCCGCGAGCGCCCGCAGCCCTCGCGCGCGGCGCGCGTCTTCCGGCGCGTCAATCACTTCGTCCTCGGGTGTCGGACCCAACTCGTCGGCTCGCTCGGACTCGAAGCCGTCGCCGTATTCGTCGTTGGGATCGCGCGGGCGCTCCGGAGGAAGCAGTTCCCGGCCGTGCCCACGCAGCCATGAGGTCACCTCATTCCGCACGGACACCGCGAGGAAGGCACGGTTCTCCTGCGCGCGTTCGCGGAAGTCGGCGCGGCGCAGGAAGCGCATCGTGATGATCTGCCCGATGTCCTCGGTCTCCGCCTCGATGCGGTCCCGGTTCGCGACGCGGATGCCGACGTCCAGCCGCTGGTAGAAGGCGCCCAAGGCCCAGCGCCGGATGTCGGCGCTGTTGGCTGTCATCCACGCCTCCGCCTCCGCGGACAGGACATCGAACTCGTTCGTCCCGGGCGCGGACTCCGAGCTGGCGGGTGCAGAGTCGTGGATGTCAGGCGCGGAGTCGGGGTTGTGAGGTGTGGACTCGGACATGTGGACCTCCTTGCGTGCGGACCCGATCCCAAAAGACGGCCCGAGCCGGCTTCCTGGGCAGCAATGCGGTGTTCGCTGTTGCTGTGCTGTCCTTCCGGCCGTTTGAAGCCGGAGGGACTTCTCAAATCGGTGACCGCTTTGGGTCACGCATGTCCGTCGATGGCTCGTCGCCATCGCGGCGGCGTGGTCGGCACGTTACATCCGGCCCTCCTCTCTCTTCCACTTGTCGCGCAGCCGCCCGGCATTCGCGAGCCGCTGTTTGTCCGCGATCCTGGCCGCACGAGCGTACGTCATTCGTGCGAACCCCGTCCTGGCGCGGCTGTGCATGTCGCCAAGCAATTCGAGCACAGCCACCGTACGTGTCCAGTCGCCGCGCGCGATCGTGCTCCCGATGATGCGGTGCAACGCTTCAGCGATGTCCGTGACGGCTTCCGCATCGCACCGCGTGCGCTGCTCGCGGGACGGGTGGGCTGCCACCGAACCCACGCTCAACGCGTACAGAGATACGCATCTCGCGGATCCCTGTCACGGCGAACTCTGCCGGGGAAGCAGGGTGCTTCCGTGATCCCCCGCCTGTGCCTCCGGGGGATCTCTCTCATGCGCCGCCATCGCGGCGGCGCGTCCGGCGTCTGATGGTGCATCGCACACCATCCGTGGACGCCTGAACAGAACACACTAGCACCTCCTTCTGACAATTGCAAGAGGCTGGCCGCGATATTGTTCGAGGCCCCGTCTTCTCCCTGCGGCTGTCGCGCCCGCGCATCTCCGACAACGAGCAGTTCGACTCGCAGGAGCGTGCGGCTCTGGTACCGACGCTTGCAGCGAGTGGCGTCGGCTCGTCGAAGCTTGGCCGCGCCAGCATTGCCCGCGCTGCCGGCAGCGGCGGCGCCGCGCCCGGGTCCGGACCAGGTACAGGTCGCGATACTCATGCTCGCCTCTCCAGTCTCTACCGCCTGGCCGCCCGCGCCGCGACGATTACTCATCGACCGCGAGCGGCTCTCGGTGGTTCTTGCCAAGGTGCCGGGGAATGCGCCGGTACCCGTCGTACGGCGCCTCCCTTTCGGCATCGTCCCCCGTGCCATCGACCGGCGCAGCATCCGCATGAGGCGCGGCTGCCACATCAAGCTCGCCGCGAAGGCGTTCGATGATGTGGCGGTCGCGCACCGCATCACCCAGCTGGGGCGTGGATGCTGCGCGCAGGACGGCGGCGGTGTCGGCGAGCGCCTGCTGCGACTCGGCATCCGCCAGGTTCAGGAACGCCCATGGACTAATGCCACGCAGGTCCTGGAGCAGACGAACGCGGTTGGGATCGCTTCCCGGCACGCGCTGCCAGAGGTTGTCGAAGTGCGACACCTCGAGGCAGGCCGGGGCTTCGAGAAGCTGCACGCTCTGGTGTTCCGCCGTGAACTGCACGCCCGCGATGGTGCGGAGCGATACGGAGCTCCGGTCGATGAGGTCGGCGACCGGGAGCGGCGTTGCGCCGTACACCCCGGCAAGGTCCGTCGCCTGGAAGGCGGCGTCCATGCGCGCGCGGGTGAACCGGCTGACGGTCGCCACGAACGAGGCTCCGCCTTCCACCGCTTCGTCTGCCGGCAACAAGCCGGCGTCCGAGGCCCAGCCGCCTAACGCCTTCAAGAACTTGCCCGCATCGATCGTGCCGTCGGCGAAGTAATCCGACGACCGCGCGTGCGAGCGGATGACGCTCGCGGCAGGCGGCATCGACGCGTAGTGTCGCGCGGCGGTCCTGCCACGGAAGATTCGCGTCGCACGCAGCGCCTGTTCGCGTGTCTCGCGCGCGACCCCGTTGTCCTGACCGAGCGCCGCCTTTCGGCTGGCAACGATCGCGTCGACCCGCGTCTGTACGTGCTCCGCGAGCCGCTCGAGCAGGACCACAGCCGCCGCGGCGTTTGTGTGCGTCCGGGCCCTACGGATCAATTCCGCGCAGCGCGCCTGCAGGTCGCCGTAACGTGCACGACGCGCGCCCGGCCAGCGCAGCAGCCGATCGTTGGCCTTACGGAACGCGCCGTCCTCGGTCGCGAAGTCGTCGTCCTCGCGTAGCTCCTGCAGCAGCTTCGTCCAGTCGGGCGCCTGCATCGAGCGCGCCGTCGATCCTGCGATCGACTGCGTGAGCGCTGTGTAGAGCGGCGAGGCGCGCAGCGGCCCCCACTGGCGCTGCTCCTCCAGGCGCGCTGAGCGCAGGCGGGCCTCCGCGGCGGCGGCCAGCTCGTTGAGTGCGCCCTGCGCTTCCTGCCGGTAGCGCTCGATCGCAGCTTCGACCGTCGTCCACGCGCCCGCCCACTGCTTGCGCCGGATGCGCCGCAGTTCCGGGAGCAGTTCGCCGTCGCGCGGGATGCGACCGTCGACGATAGCGCTACCGAGCACCACCCGTTCCGTCTCGCGCAGGATCGCATCGAGTGCCGCCAACAACACGTCGGCGCTTTGTGCAGGCGCGGCGAAGGCGTCGTCCAGGTTCGGGATGGTGATGGTCCTAGGC
>JADEYI010002181.1_pt1 | contig 10712 bp, 14 predicted proteins | sample 8542331 | NCBI WGS metagenome assembly JADEYI01 (sample SAMN16510988, study PRJNA670497) | mine drainage metagenome | isolation source: biofilm near Copperflume 1 | place: Germany: Marsberg coppermine Kilianstollen | collected 2018-02 | reverse complement strand
ACGTCGGCTGTTCGATGGTCAGGCTTGGCTTCCGGTTCCCACCTGAACAGTTACGGCAATTTGGGTGCTCTTCGTGGTTATCCTCCCCTTCCTCGGTGTGTTCATCTACTTGATTGCCCGCGGCGGGGGCATGCAACGCCGGGCAGTCGACCAGGCGGCGCAGGAGCAGAAGGCATTCGACGCCTACATCAAACAGACCGCCGGATCTTCGGGCGCGGGCAGTGCTGACGAACTCGCCAAACTGGCCGACCTCAAGGCAAAGGGCGTGCTCACCGACGCCGAGTTTGAGACCCAGAAAGCCAAGCTCCTCACCTGACCGCATCCCGCAGGGAGACAGCTCGGTTCGCATCACTGACTTTGGGACCTGCCCGGCGACTCGGACGCGCATGATCAGCTCCAGCGACGGCAGATGGCGAGGTCGAGGTCATGGGCCCGGAGATCGGCCGATGACCGGATCGGTCATTGCCGGGCTCGTGCTCACCCCTGGTGCCAGCGCCGGACGGGACCACCCGGGACTGGTGGCAATCGACCAGGCGGTCACCCCGCTGGGCATCGCCGTCGAGCGAGTCGAGTTCCCCGGGCAGGCCGCCAAGAGGCGCCGGCCAGATCCAACGGAGGTGTGCATCCGAACGGTCCGCACAGCCGCCTTGGAACTGGCAGACCGACTGGACGTCCCGATCGAACAGGTGGCCATCGGTGGCCGTTCCATGGGCGGCCGGATGTGCTCCATGGCTGCCGCCGAGGGACTGGAGGCGGCGGCGCTCGTCCTGGTCAGCTATCCGCTGCATCCTCCTGGTCGGCCCGACCGGCTCCGGACCGCCCACTTCCCCGAGCTCCACCTGCCGTGCCTCTTCGTGTCCGGTCGCCGGGACGCCTTTGGGACCCCACTCGAGTTCGAACTGGAGACAGGGGCCATCCCGGGACCCGTTTCGCTCACCTTCGTCGAAGGAGACCACTCGCTGCGGAAGGGTGGCGCTGATGCGGCTGAGATCGTCGCCTCCTGGTTGGCAGGCCTGACCGCCAGGCGGGGCAACAGCTGAATGAGGGGGCGACGGAGTCGAGGGTCCGGCGCAGGCAGGACCCAGAAGGCCTGATCACGCAGTCTTCGACTGCTCCGATTCCGCAGCCAAACGTTCTGCGACCTCGTTGACCTGGCCATCAAAACCCGTGCGCTGCCGGGGCCACAGCAGTGGCGACGCAACCTCCTCATTCGGGGAAGGCAGGAGGGCCAATGTCGAGCCGGCCGACGCAGGGCGCTTCGCCGGCATTCTGCCTGGTCTACCCAGGAAATAGCCTTGTCCGAGTGGACAGCCCAAGGCCCGCAGGGTTTCGAACTCGCCTTCGGTCTCGATGCCCTCGGCAACGATCGAAGCCTTGTAGGCATCCAAGCCGAAGGTCAGGAGCGCCCGCCCGAGCGCTCGCCGGGCAGGATCCTTGTCAATGCCTCGGGTCAGGCCGATGTCCAGCTTGATCACGTCGGGCTGAAGATTGAGGATGTGCTGAAGGCTCGAGTAGCCAGCACCGGCGTCGTCCACGGCCAGCCGAACACCCTTGGAACGAATGGCCTCGATGCTCTGTTCGAACTTCTGATAGTCGTCAACCCGCGTGTGCTCGGTCAGCTCGAGGACGATTCGCTCAGCCGGAATACCGGCCAGTGACGCACCGAACTGCTCCGACATGATCGTCTCGACAGACGCATTCAGCGAGAGGTAGAGATTCGACGGGAGTAGATGCAGCTGCTCAAGCGCCATGTCCAGGGCGGCGAGCTCGAGCTCGACACCAAGGCCGACCGATGCTGCGGCGGCAAACCACGCATCCGGGGCCCGAACAGGGAGCTGGGCGAACCGGGACAGCGCTTCGGCCCCCACTGGTTGACCGCTTCGCAGATCGACAATGGGCTGGAAGTGCGTCTCGAAGGATCGGTCGGCGATGGTGACCCGGATCAACTGTTCCCGTTGTTCGCGCTGCTGTTCGGCCTCGAGTTCACCCATTCGGGCACTGCGATCCGAATGCGTGGCACGGTGGGACAGCATCGCTCGCGCCAAACCGCGGGACACCCTCCCCTTCTTGGCGATGAAGAGATCGTCGGTCGTGGGAGAGAATGTCCTCATCGTCGGCACGTCATCGGCTTGTCTCGCTGTCGGTCAGGATTGGCGCTTGACCTGCAGGCTTCCAAAGCGCGCATGACAAGACCATTGCCATATCGTCACAGCTCGGGCATTCCTTGAGGGACATGCCGGCCATGCGCCCTCCATCCGCTCGCGTCCTGTTGCTGCGCCTACCGACTGGTCGCAGACGCAGACGCCGGGCCATGCCTCCGAAGAGCTCGAGCCTCTGCTCCCCCGCGGGGATCAAATCAGGCTCAGCACTCGGGACTCACTGATTGGTCTTGACGGCGGCCCGCAGCTGTGTCGCCGAGCTGATGGAGGTTCCGAGGGTCATGGACACCGAGGAGGTCACGCCGATAGGGGTGGCTTGAAGGAACACGCTGCCTCCGATGGCGGGGACCACGGCAGAGCTCACGGTGATGGTCGAGTTCTGGGCGTAGGTGGTGCCGATCTGTGTTCCTGCGCCGCCGCTGCATGTCCCACCCGACCAAACGACCGGGCAGACGAACAGCGTGAAGGCTGGCGACCCGGTTGCCGGATTGGAGATCGTGACCTTGTAGCTGATAGCGGTCAGACCGATCGTCCCCGTGTTTGCCACCGTCGAGGTCTGCGCCGTGTTGGTCGTGAAGGTCAGCGTCGTCGGGCTCACCGTCGCCAGCCACTTTCCAGTGGTGACTGACTCAGTTTTTGCGGCTTTCGCCTTGACGACGCTGACGGCCTCGGCCCGAGGCGGGACCGCCAGCACCACGAGCAGCAGGATGGCCGTGGCGCCGGCCATCCTGCATGCAACGCGGTGGAAGTGTCTGGTTCTCACGGCTCTGACTCACAATTTGCTGAGTGCCTACTGGTTGGTGGCGACGCCCAGTCGCTGCTGCTCAGTAAACGTGTAGGTGAGCGTGGTGGTCAGGCCCTGGATGGTCGGGCTCGGAGCGACCCCGTTGGTGGATGTCTCTGTCCCCACCAGACCCAGGCTCACCTGAACGTGGGCCACCGACCCGACGGTCGCAGCCAGTGATGGGACGTTGAGGAGGTTCACCGCTGTGCCCGCCGTATTGAACGTGCTGATCTGGGCGGTGGCCAAGATGCTCGTCGTCGTGCCGGAACAGACACCGGTGGCCAAGGTCCAGGCCACTGAGCACTGGGTTGCCGTCACAGACAGGCCTTCACCCGGGGCCGTACCGTTGGTCAACGCGTTGACGGGGCTCCCGGCCACCCACAGGGTCATACCGGCGGCAGTAGCCAAGGTACCGGTGTTGTTCAGGTTCACGTACACGTTGTCGGTGTCACCGGGGGCCATCTTGGGGACGAAGTTGCTGAACCCTGCGCCCACATCAGCGCTCAAGGTCAGATTCAACGTGCCCGAGGTGACGGACTCAGTGCCGGTGGCCACACCTGACAGCGCGGCATAGACACCGGCTGTGGTCAAGAGGCCGACCGAGACGACGAAGAGTCCGGCGATCGCCGCTCGACCGTGCCGCCTCTTTGTCTTCGATGTGTCACTGTGCTGGCTCATTTCCTTCTCTTCCTATGGTTGTCCATTGGGGAACCGCCGTCACCGACGGATGGTGCGATCAATCGACGAGGCACTGGTCCTTCTGCGAGGATGCACAATCAACAGCGCCCCGAAGATGGCCGCGCACAGCCCGCCACCGGTGATGATCACCAGTCGTACCGACGCGAGCCTGGCCATCAGGTTGCCCAGCCACGGCACCGTGCCCACGACCTGAGGGATGGTGGCCGAATCCAATCGGGCGTGCCAGGCGTCCGGGGCCCTGTTGGCATCCCCTTTGGTGGTGATGATCGGATCAGCAGACGAGCTGACCACCGAGGTGATGCGGTGCGCGAACTCGACATGTTCGCCGGGCGGCACAAAGAGGACGACCATCCCGGGACGCAGCTTGTGGACCGAAACCGGCTTGGTGATGACCGCTGCGCCCGGCTGGTAGGCCGGGCGCATGCTTCCCGAGAGGACTGCGTGAACCCCCAGGTGGAGAACGAAGACAGACCCGGCTATTGCCGTCGAGATGCCAAGGCAGGCGATCCCAGCGACCAGCTGCAATGGCAGGAGGAGGCGCCGCCCGCGTTCGGTATTCCGCCTGGAGTGTTCCACCGAGATTCCTTCGACATGCAATTGTCCGAGCTTGAGGACAAATGTCAACGCTTGTTGCGCAGCACCAGTTGTCACATCGAGTCCCGGGGCGGTCAGCGAGAGGAGTCCCTGTTCAGGTCTGGTGTCTGCCTCCGACCTCAACGCTTGCCCCGACGGGCCGGGCGCGCTCTAACTGCGCCGGCCCAAGGGCGTCGCCATCGGCAAGGAAGGGACTCGAGCCAACCGATGGCCTTGACGTTTCACCGGTGCGAACTTCAGTACTCGTCGCAAACGACCGAAAGACGAGCCATGCACGATGCTCGCCAGACGGCCATTGCGGAGACACGCGGGTTGATCGATGAGGCCCGACAGCTCCGAAACCGGCTTCGGACCTGCGAGACCACCTATCGGCGCAGCCTGAGGGAAATGGAACGCGGTACTGCCATCAGGACCGTCCTGAGCAACGCGGAGGTGGGTGACGTTCGCCAATCGCTGAATGACACACTGCAGCAGTTCGAGCAGACCCGCCACCGCTCTCGGCTGGCGATCATTGCCTCGGGCCTGCAGGAGGGGGATGACGATCGGTGAGCTCGGGAGGTCATGGCGATTCTCTCGCCAACTTGCGTCTCGGTACGCAAAGGAAGCCCGCAGCGAGTCCGGAGGGTAGCGAGCACGAGAACGAGTCCGCCAGGGCGTCCCAGCCGACTCTGGAAGGAACCGCCTGGCCGATCTCCGGAGTGTCCTCGGCCAAGGGTCCGACCTTGCCCGTTTATGGGTAGGCCTCACCCCACACCCTCGGCGCGGTTCAACCGAAGTGCCATAAGATCGTTGGAGGTTGGTCGTCCTCCGAGACGAGTGCGAACTGAGGGGGGTTTCATCATGCACTTTCGTTCGATCCGGATCCTTGTCGCCCTATCCGTTGTCGTTCTGTCGTGTTTGGTAGTCAGCACTGCCGGTAGCACTGCTCGGGCCGGTGCGGCCACGCCCAGTGGCCCTGCGTGCACCTTCAACGGGAGCTCGCTGCCGTTGGTGACCGGAGTTTCGGCCGGTACCCCCATCGCCATCAGCTGCAAGGGAATGGGCGTTCTCCACCCCTACCTCGTGATTGGGACCAGCCTGCTGCTGGGGATCGATCCTGCGGCCGCCCCACTCCTGTCCGGTCAGGTCGTCTCACTGGCTGGCCTCACGGCGATACTGGCGGCTCTGCCCGAGCTTGACCTCCTATCGGAGGCTCTTCCCATCTCGGGCCTGAACGGAGACCTCAACCTCACCTGGCCTGTGCCCACCTTCCAGCCGCTCGACCCGAATGCGGGGTGCCCACCGACTCAGAAGGAATTCAATTCCGGTCTCCTCGGCTGTGCCGTTGCGATGATCGATCTGCTCACCTTCAAACCGGTGTCAGCTGGAAGTGCGGTATTCGAATACAAGGATTTCCCCTTTCTACCTCCGAACCCCACGCTGGCCCTCTCCACCACGACGGCCAATCACAACCAAACGGTGTCGATGTCTGACGCCCCGGGAGCGACGACATATTGGTGGTTGTCCACTCTGGCCAAGCTCCAATCGGCGCTCGGAGGCGGGGCCGGTTCGCCGCCCAGTGTCACGGTCACCATGGTCGATACCAAGGGAAATTCGGTGCAGGTGTCGTCAAATGCTCAGGTGACACCAGCAAGCTACAACGGAACCTTTTCCACCCCAGCCTTGTCAGGAACGTTCGTCGTCCCCCCAACCGTTGCTGGCCCGCAGACCGTCCGGGTTCAAGTGGCAGGAACGCTCGAAGGTCTCCCTGTCGCGATTTCGGCGTCGTCGCCCCTATCGGTGAATGCTCCCCCGGTGATCACCTCAGTCAACAGCACCACGTTCACAAAGGGCTCTGCCGGGACGTTCACAGTGACGGCCACGGGTTCGCCGGCTCCCACATTCACCGAGTCCGGGGCCCTGCCCACAGGAGTGACGCTGAGCACGGCCGGGGTCCTGTCGGGCACGCCCACCGTCGCAGGATCCTTCCCGATCACCATTACCGCGCACAACGGCATCGGCAATGACGCGACCCAGAACTTCATGCTCACGGTGGTCGGGTTCCATGTGACGACCACGACCCTGCCGAGTGCTACCCGGGGAGTCGCATTCAGTGCCCAGCTCAACGCCGCGGGCGGTCATACCCCCTACAAGTGGAAGAAGGGCGCGGCGCTGCCCAAAGGATTGAAGCTCAGCTCGGCCGGCCTTCTCTCCGGTACGCCCAGCACCAAGTTGGCGCCAGGTTCGTATCCCATCTCGATACAGGTCACTGATTCCACCAAGCCGGTGCACCAGGTAGCGACGGCCACGCTGGCGCTGACGCTGTCATAGGGCTCACCACCAGGGGCCCCAATCACAGAGTGATCGGCCGACGGCAGTGTGCTTGCACTCACACACGGCCGAGAAACCTGACGGCCAAGCGTAGGCGGACGATGCCCCGGAGTATCACCGATCTCAATTGGCTTTTCAGGAGACCCGCCAACGGCTACCGTTAGACGTTGCGAGCTTGAGGCGGGAGGCGCCCATGCAACCGATGAACTCCACCTATCCGGCCACTCTGACCTTCGAGCCCCCCGAGAGAGTCGCCAACTGGCGACCGATCGCCAACTGGTTCCTTGCCATTCCGCACTTCGTCATCCTGTACGGGTTGCGGATCCTCGCTGAGGTTGTCGGCATCATCTCTTGGTTTGTCATCCTTTTCACGGGTGAACTGCCCGAGAGCTTTGCCAACATTCAGGCCATGTACCTGCGATACGAGATTCGGGTCTACACGTACGCGCTATTCATGCGCGAGGAGTACCCGCCGTTCGCGTTTGCGTTGACGCCGGCCGATGACGGGGAGGAGCCCCGTCTGCGTGTCGATTTCCGACCTCAACTCACCGACCGCAACCGCCTCACTGTCGGATTCCGGATCATCCTCGTCATTCCTCATCTGCTGGCACTCTTCGCACTGGAGATCGTAGCCACGGTGCTGATCGTCATCGCATTTTTCGTTGTGCTCTTCACCGGCGATTGGCCCGAAGGGATGCGAACCCTTGTCCTGAACGTCACGCGCTGGTACCTGCGCGTCCAGGCCTACTTTCTGCTACTCACCGATGAATATCCGCCGTTCGCCCTGGACCTACCGGCGACATAGTCCGAGGGACTCCGGCTGCGATCGGCGACGACAACCGATCCCGGCAAGCAGTGGGTCTTGGTCGTCCGGTGCTGGTGTGATTGCCATGCAACGTTCATCGACACTTCACCATCCCGTGACGCTCCTGTTGAATACCCGTTGTTAGACCGGGTACTGGCTGGTGCACGCCTTCCCTTCGTGCGTGTCGGCCCGGCCACCGGGTTGCAGCGCCACCGCTGGCGGATTTCGTCCACGGCCCGCCAGCGGTTGGCGCTCCCCATGCGCAGAACTTCGCCGGGATCGCTGATGGCTACGGTGCGGGCCTACGATCTGGCCAGTGACCAGGCGGTCGAGTGTCTTGGGGGTAGTGGTTCTCGGGCTGTCGTTGGCCGCCTGCACATCAACGGGGAACGCGACGCACGCGTCACCGACATGGGCTCCAAACGGCGCGATCTCGACGGCCCCAACGTCTTCGACGACGTTGCCAAATCCGGCCGATTGCCAATCAGGGACGGTGTCCTTGGCCCTTCGGATGGGTGACACGACGTCCCTCTGCCTTTTCGTAGGCAGTGTTCTCGAGGCGACGTACCCGTTGCCCAACTCTTTCTATGGCGCCTGGTCCAGGCCTACCGTGCTCGACACATCTGTCGTCGTGAGGCAATCGGCATCCACGAAGGGCAATACACTGAGTGCGAGCTATAAGGCAGTTGGGCGCGGCTCAACCCTTGTCGATGCAACCTTTGAACAGACCTGCGCCCCGAGTGACCAGACGTCCTGCACCATCCCACCGCAGCTTGGGTTCCTTCTGCAGGTCACCGTCATCTCACGAAGCTAGATCTGCAGACGCTCCGGCCTATGGCGAAGGCTCCCGGGCCTCTTTCGCAACCCTTTGCAGGAGTTGACGGGAGACACCAATCTCTCGGGCGAGTTGGCCCAGGGAGACTCCTTCTTCACCTGTACCGAAGATGACGGCAGAGCGGAGGTCACGGCGATTGCGCTCGAGAACCGTAAGAGTCTCGTTGATGACGTGAGCGGACTGGAAGGCCCCGCTCTCCCTCAGCGCCGTAACGATTGGCTCGCCCTGTTCAAGTCGCTTGATTGCTCGACGGAGGACAGCCTCAGCGGACCGTAGGTGCTCGCGGGTCCTGCGACTGGCTTCGAGGAGCAGTTCGAGCTGCCGAACGATTGCATCGCGATGGGAGGTCATAGTGAAAATCAGTTTTTCACAAGTCGTACAGAGGCACGAGTCATCGGCTCCCAGGCCGCCAGATGAGCGCAGCGGCTGAGGCTCGGTCCCCGTGGCCTCGACCCTGAGCGAGGGGGCGAATCAGGCGGTATGTCGGTCTTGGAAGGCGTGACGATAGGCCTGGGGACTCGTGTTGACGATGCGGCTGAAATGCTTACGGAGGTTGCCGGAAGTACAGAAGCCGCTCTGCTCGGCCACGGCCTCGATTGAAAGGTGGCTGACTTCGAGCAATCGCTGAGCGAGCTGGACACGCTGGCGAAGCAGCCATTGGTACGGGGTGGTTCCAGTTGCGGCGAGGAATCGGCGCGCAAACGTCCTGGGGCTCATGGCAGATCGGGCGGCAAGGTCCTCAACCGACACCGGCTCGTCGAGATGCTCCTGCAGCCATGTGATCGTGTCCGCAAACAAATTGGAGCTGTCCAAGACCGGCAACGGGTGCTCGATGAACTGCGCCTGACCCCCGTCCCGTTGGGGCGGAACGACCAATTGACGGGCCAGTTGGGTAGCGACCTCACTGCCGTAGTCCTGGCGGACGACGTGCAGGCACAGATCGATGCCAGCGGCACTGCCAGCCGACGTAAGGATGTCGCCCTCATCGACATAGAGGACCCCGGAATCGACGGACACCAGGGGGTACCGGCGGGCCAGCTCGTCGCACTCTGTCCAGTGTGTGGCGGCGCGGTGCCCATCAAGCAATCCTGCTTCTGCCAAGACAAACGCCCCGCTGCACAACGAAACGATGCGGCAGCCCCCAGCGTGGGCCAACCGCAATGCCTCGAACACCGTCTCCGACACCTCTTCGGGTCTGTATGTAGGGGACACGATCACCGTGTCCATGCTGGGGAGGATGTCCAGCCCGTGTGGAACCAGGATCTGGAAGCCGCCGGAAGCGGTGACCGGTGCCGAGTTGTTCCCACAGATGAACAGCCGGTACCAGGGGTCACCTGGTGTCACCCAGCCGTCATCGCCGAATATCTCACAGGCCACACCGAGCTCGAATGGGGCAAATCCGTCGTAGACCACAATCGCCACGTCGCGGGAGGCACGCTTCGGTGGACGCTGCCGCTTGGCGGTGGAACGGCCCGTGTCCAGGGACCTTGTCGGAATGGCAGCTCTGTCGCGCACCCCATCATCATGCCACCTGGTGAGGACGATGTCAGCCCCACCATGAAGAGCTGCCGTCTGCGGGAGCGTCTTCGCACAGAATGACCGGGCGTTTTCCACGATCCGGAAGACTGGGCCCAAAAGCGCCGCACCACAGGGACGGCCGGGTACGAAACCAACCATAGGAACCGCTAACAGAGCACCGCTCAGACGGGCAGAACCCATGGTGTCCTCGAACAGACCGAATCCGTTCTTGCTTCGTCCATTTTCGGTATGCATGGCCAGATCTGCACTGCTCAAGACGTGTCGGTAGGGTGAGTCAGGTCGACCATCGGACGGAGGGAGCTCGTCGTGAAATCTGAGGAAACCTGGCGGTACATTCATTCGGAGCGAAACGACATGGCAGATACTTGGTCCACCCTGACCGCTGCGCAGTGGGCCAATGCATCGTGGTGCGAGGGCTGGACCGTTCAAGACACCGCTGGCCACGTGCTCGCAGCCGCTGAGCAGACACCCTTGAACTTCTACAAGGAGATGATCGGAGCTGGCTTCCGATTCAACGTCTTCACCGACCGAGCAGCCAAGCGGCTTGGGGCGCTCAGTTCGGATGATCTGGTTGCCCGGCTTCGTAATAGGACGACGACGACCAACCATCCGCCCGCCCCAGTTGTGGCAATGCTCGGCGAGATCATCGTCCACGGAGAGGACATCCGTCGCCCGCTGGGCCTGAAACACACTTCACCCGAGGGAGCGCTAACTGCCGTCGCCGATAGTTGGAAGAACTCGAACCTCCTAATCGGTGCCAAGAGACGGATCGCGGGCCTGAGACTGCGGTCTACGGACAGCCATTGGTCACACGGGGACGGTCCCGAAGTCACTGGACCGTTGATCTCCTTGGTCCTAGCCATGAGCGGTCGCAAGGGCGCACTCGCGGATCTCAACGGAGAGGGTCTCCCGATTCTTGCTGCTCGGCCGTAACTAGGAGACTGTTGAACAAACGGCATTCGTCGAGTTCACAGCCTTGGAGTTGGT
>JADEYI010002180.1_pt1 | contig 10719 bp, 9 predicted proteins | sample 8542331 | NCBI WGS metagenome assembly JADEYI01 (sample SAMN16510988, study PRJNA670497) | mine drainage metagenome | isolation source: biofilm near Copperflume 1 | place: Germany: Marsberg coppermine Kilianstollen | collected 2018-02 | reverse complement strand
CGGTGGGGCTGGGCGGTGTGCCTGTTGGAGCGACGGTGGGGCTGGGCGGTGTGCCTGTTGGAGCGACGGTGGGGCTGGGCGGTGTGCCCCCCGGCAGAACTACAGGCCCCTGCGAATAATAGGCGTCACTCTGAAGCCTGATATAACCGCCGTCATCATCAGCGTACTGGGCTACCTCGGTATTGCCGTTTATGGGTGGTGGATTCGTGATGCCGTCGCCCTTCGCATCGTAGTAGTGCGATTGAGACCCCACTCCCGCGCCCCACCATATGCCCATCACTCCAAGGTTGGCCCACTCCTGTATATGCTGGCGGCCGCTCGTGGGGTTCAGAAAGTATTCCGTCTTATTATCCTGCCAGTGACCGTCTGTGTTATTCTCACTCCGGTAAACCCGGTTGCCGTTAGGCACCTGCCACATTAGCGCCCTCTTGTTGGTATCTTGCACTATTCTTCCCAACCAGGCTCCCATTGTGTTGAAAGTGGGCTGTGTCACATTATTGAAGTCCCACCACCTGTTGGAACCCTGGCTCTGGTACCATGCGGCATCCCTGTCTGAGGGGTTCCATGAGATCATGTCGAAGCCTGGCCCTGTGCTGTTGAGGAAGGCTGCTGTGCGGTCTGCATGTAACTGCCAATTGTAGTTAGGATCGTCTCTCAAAGCGAGCACTATGTCGTCGCCGGGTCCCCATGAACTCGCATCGAGGGTCACCAGCACGCCGGGCGCGTATAGATCCCTGATGTGCAGCATAGCCTGATACATACCCCTGAAGTTGTTGGGGTACCCTGCTGCGTCGGGAAATCCCGATGCTGCCACTGAAGCAGCTACCGTAGCGGCATCATCGTTGGTGGATAGCTGTTGCATCACACCTGTCAAATCTGCTTCCAACATCACCACTATAGGACCTCCGCCAGCCTGAGCGGATTTGGTCATGAGCAGCTTCCAATCTGCGAAGTAAGAGTACATTGTGCTCGGAGACTGCATGTTCTGATACTCATCGTAGTAAGGGGCGGATTGCAGTATCTGATAGTACATGAAGGCAGGTATCATGCCTCTGCTCCGAGCGTCTTGTATGTAGTTAATAGCATACTGGCCTGGAGGGTTGCTCCAGGTAGCCCACCCATCACCTGTGTTAGCGCCTCCGGCCAGGTACTGGTATCGAAAGTCCCACGGTGTAGAAGGAGGCACATTAGCTACGTCGCTGTTGAACAACCCGAAGTTGAAGTATGCAGGCATCCCCGCCGGTATCGGGGGCAAAGTTGCCGGAGCGCTCCGATTCGGTGAGGCGAGGCTACGATAGCCTGTTCCACTTGCCGTTGAAGTGCTCGCGGCATTGCCGGTCAATGCACCGGTTGCAACAGCCGCTTTGGAGCTATTCGACCCCCGGTTTACGCGCGCGTCAGCGGTGCCCGACCCGTAGAGAAGGAAATTGAGGACGAAGAGCACTAAGAGGCAAAGCAAGCATCTTGCTGCGGCAGCCCCTATCAAAGTATTGGTACGGCCAGTCATCTTATGGCATCTCCTTTTGGCTCAGGCCTGGTGGATGCGGTTCCTACCCTGCTTTCAAAGGCAACAACCTATCCGCCCAGGCAAAGCTGTGAGCCATTGTTACTTGTGTTTATCGCAGAAGATAGAGCCGGGTCTGCGCTTCGCACTATTCGGTTCTAAGATAGCTGGGATGTTGGCAGGAGCATAATTACTGGCGAAATCAAGCGTAATTGGTTCTGCAATAGCTTCCGCGCAGGCTGCATGCAACCAAACCGCAGACTCGGTCCGAAAGTATTTTACAACCCTGGTGTAAAGAACGCAACCTATGCGTATGGTCAATTGGTACTGGATAGGGGCTAACCTTGGTACCCGTAAGCTATGTTGCCATGCCTCTGCATCTTCCCCTGAGATTGAAGCTGGCAAGGCAGAATCGAGGCCGTTATGTACTCGCTGAGGCAGGAATATCCCGAACTTCTTACAGTGGTGTAAGAAAGAACCGCATGGCGGATTCTATACAGGCGTTCGGTGAGTGGCGGTGCTAAACAAGCTGTAACCACAACGCTGTAGAACGTTCACAGACCATTCAATCCTGATTGCTATACTGTTCTAGTGCTCAGTGTGTGAGCTATATGAAGTCTACAGAGTTCGGCACGAGCGGTCACCTGCGCGGCTAATACCCAGGGAGTAAAAGCAAGAGTGAAACAATATATCGAAGCTGTTTTCAGGATGAAGTTTCGCCTGATCCTTTGTGCGCTGCTTGTTTTCTTATTGACATGGTCTGGCCTCATGCTGGTCAAGAAGGGTTACACCTCCTCAGCGACCGTCTGGGCGGAGCAACCCCTCTTCTACAAAGACCAGAGCAGCCTCAACAACCCCTATATCAGCGTAGCTGAAAATCAAGTTAACGCCTTTAAGCAATTATTGAGCACCAGGCAGTTCAGCTCGAAGATCCTGAGCAAGGCCGGCATCCCCACGAATAACACAGCAGCTGAGGATCTCGCCATCGCCCAGTTGAGGCAGAACCTGCAGCTGGAGGCCGCCGGGCCGAACCTGATCAAGATCACCTACACGAGCAACACGCCTGTTGGAGTGCAGGAGGTGGTCACCCAATCAGTGAAGCTCTTCATTGATTATATGAATACAGACAGAGTACGTCAGGCAAACATGGCCCTACAACTTTACCGCGACCAACTCTCAAACTACGAGCAACAGATGACTAAGGCCTCGGATGACTTGAACAAATATGTTCAGCAGAATCCCGTGGTGACAGAGGTAGGGGCGCCTTCTGACGCTACGCTGAGCAGCCTACAGCAGCAGGCCTTCGACGCCAGCAACCGCTACAACACCCTCAAAAACACGATGACCGACATACAAGCTCAGTCACAGGCTTCACCTGATTTGAGCAACCAGTTCTTCCAACTGATTGACGAGCCTCAGCAAGCCAAGCCATACCAATTGACCTCAAAAGACCTGATAAGGAACAGCTTGATCGCTGTGGCCCTTGCCATTTTCACAATGGTAGCTCTGATGTTTGTAGGGACATGGACCGACCCCGCTGTTTACACTCCCAATGACGTCGCTCTGGTTCTTCCTGAAGAGTACGAGTCATCGAGAGACCTGCTGGTCGTAACGATGCCATACGTTAATCAGCTTGCGTCTATTCGAAGCGAGTCGCAAAAGGAAGCAAGGACGAGGGCTACAGGCAAGCAGGAAGCGGCCCGCTCCCCAGAGGCCAATGCTGCACCGAAGTCTATTTAGAGCCGAAAGGGGAATACACTTCCTTAGAGGAGGGCTATCGGAGCAGATTGCGCAGCCCAGAGGTAAGTAGCTAAGCCCGGTTGAATAGTGTACACCTTGCACGTTGCAAGGCTCTATAAACAGCCAACACGAAGTGGAATCGAGCTGAAGGTTCAGAAGATATGACACAGATGACCGTTGCATTGGTGGTGCTTGTAGCAGGCGGGCTATGGTACTCAGGGCGGAATATGAAAAAACTGCTGAAAGGCGAAGCTGCAAGCCTGATCGGTGCCAGAACCTATGCATCTTTGCTCCTTATCGGGCTGATAATAGCGCTACTGTGGGGGTAACAGAACAGGCACGGCTGATGGGCATAGCATCATAGAGACTCTGTAGTGGATGGAAAGAACGCCACATGAATGACAAAAACATAGTAGTTATAGGCGGTGGGGTAGGCACGAACATCGTGTTGAGTGGCCTGAAGCGATACACATCGCGGCTGACTGCCTTAATTTCCACCTTCAATGCAGCATCTCGGTCGAATATCCACGCGGCGGGCAGTGCCGGCGCATCACAAACCACCGGGGGCACGGGGGAGGTGCGCGGCAGCTTGATCGCGCTGAGCGCTAACAAAGCCACTACTCAGATCATGGAGCAGTTATTTGCCCACCACCTGCCCTACCCGATCGGAATCTCTAACGACTTCGGAGACCTCTTTCTCTCTGCCCTCTTAGAGATTAGCGGCGGAGTAGACCTGGCAATGCAAGCAGCAGCCCACGTGCTGAAGGTGCATGGCAGCGTCTTTCCCCTAACACTGGACGAATGTGCGTTGATGGCCGAACTGGGAGACGGCACGCTGGCAGCCGTTACAACTTCCCAGGAGCTCACGGCTGCTGCTTCCAGGAAAGGACTACGGAGCGTGCGGTTATCACGGCCGGTTGCCCCTCTTGATGCCTCAATAGAGGCTATTGAGCGAGCCGACATAGTTGTGATTGGCCCTGCCGACTTCTACTTCAGTGTGCTAGCGCCTCTTCAGATCGAAGGGGTCAGCGAGGCCCTCGCTATGTCTAAAGCGGTCAAGATATTCGTCTGCCCCCTGATGACGCAGCCGCATCTTACTGTCGGTTGGAGTGCATCTGATTTCATGCGCACGGTCTTCAGTTATATAGGGGGTTCCCAAGGGCTGCACTGCACAATTGCTAACAGCGCCATCCTTCCCCACGAGAAAATAGCTGAAAAGGCAGAACGAGGCTCTCATGCTGTGCATCTCGATCTGGAAGAGTGTTTCTCTCTTGGTATGAATGTAATTGTAAGGCCAATCGTCGAAGACAATTCACTGCTGCATGATGCTGATAAGCTGGCTCGTACGATCATCTTCCTGAGCGGGGGGCGCTCCTCACGCTCTACAAACAGGTCCAGCTTCCTTGTGAGAGATCGGGCAGGTCAGGGAGTGGACACACCGGCCATCATCGCGCCGACGGTAGGAAAGGCAGAGTTGTAAGATGGGGCGACACCCTCGGCAGCTAACGGCCCCTAAATGCAGAAGGGCACCTCTCTGGTTCTTCGGTCTCTTCACACTGGTCTTCTTGAGCGGCGGCTGCGATGCTACCCCCGGTCTAAGGGTGAACAACGCCGACCCTACTTTCACGCCGCAACGACTAACAGCCACTGAACAACAGACCAACTCAGAGACGGCTCTTCTGGAGCAAACAAGCACGCCGGCAGCTATCTTACTCACACCCAGCCCCACTGCCGGCGCAACAGAGAGCAATAGCCCTGGGGGCTTCTCCGTCCAGATCGGTCTAGACACCACAAAGCTGCAAGCCATCAGCCCCCTGATCTATGGCATAAGTAACAGCGGATCGGGAGATGAGGACAAGCTGAAATGGCTCGGTGTAGACCTGCTACGCTGGGGCGGTAATGCTCGCAGTATGTACAACTGGGAAGTCAACGCTTCTAATGCAGGCTCGGACTGGGAGTTCCGCAATGTCAGCCAGGGTGATAATACACCCGGCAGCGCATCGCTCCTCTTTCTGCAGCGCAACCAACGCCTTGGCGCACAGAGCATAATGACGATACCCACTTTAGGTTGGGTGGCCAAAGATGGCAACAACGACAACCAGTCGGTGAATGTGCCTGCACATGGAGGACCCGCAGTTTCGAAGAACTCGGAGAGTGCGTTCACGCAAATGGAAAATGGGCTGTGGATCAATCCGTACGACCCGACAGCGAACCGCGCCCGCACCAGCGTCCAGTCGTTCCCGAGCAAGGGAGCGCCCTTTATCTACCCACCAAACCTCACCGACAGCAAGGTGTACCAAGACGAATGGGTTGCTTACCTGCGTAGTATGAGGCCGCAAGGCTCTCCACCTCCGATTTACGCAATGGATAACGAGCCGGAACTCTGGGCGGACAGCACCCACGTTGACGTTCGCCCGGTGAGGCTCGGCTACGATGACGAGCTTTCGCTCTTCCTCACCTACGCCCAGGCAGTAAAGAAAGCTGACCCCCAGGCGCTCGTGATCGGACCGGAAAGCTGGGGCGTCACTGCCTACCTTTACTCGGCCTTAGACGAAGGTGGAGACGGTTACAGCACGAGTGCAGACCGCAAGGCGCACAACGGCATGCCATTCATCGAGTGGTTCCTCAAGGCCGTACGTGACAGCGATCAAGCAACAGGCTCACGTTCACTCGACGCGTTAACTGTTCATTACTACCCGAATGCTGGAGAGTACACAGGCGGCAACTCCCCGGATATGCAGGATAAGAGGATGCAAGCGCCGCGTGCCCTGTGGGACGGCACCTACATAGAACCGAGTTGGGTAGCACGCACCGAGTGGCCCAACCTCGCGTTGGTGCCACGGCTCAAGAAACTTATAGATCAGCAGTACCCAGGCACCAAGCTTGGCATCACCGAATGGAACTTCGGGGGAGAAGATGACATCAGTGGGGCCATAGCAACGGCTGACACACTCGGCATATTCGGGCGTGAAGGTGTATATCTGGCCTCTTTTTGGGGCGACGCCAAGCAAGGTAGTCCAACGGGTTGGGCCTTTCGCCTCTATCGCAACTATGACGGCAAAGGGTCAGCATTTGGCGGCAAATCGGTGGCTACCACCAACAGCAACTCCGGGATGACCAGCGCATACAGCGCGTTGGACAGCCAGGGCAGGCTCACCATTATGCTAATCAACAAAGACCGCAGCCGAACCGCAGAAATGAAGATAAACACCGGCAGCTTCGGTACCGGGCGAGCAGCAACACTATACCGTTACGGGCAGGCCGACCTTTCGAAAATAAAGATAGAGAGCCTGGAAGTAACAGACCCAGCAGCGATAAAGGTTAGCCTTGCCCCGCTCTCAGTCGCCCTGTTAGTCCTGGGTAAGTAGAAGTTTTACAAGATGATAGAGTGGTTGAAGCACAAATGAGCATGGCTTTAAGTCCAACAAATCAGCAGCTTGCGCCACATGAGTCGTTGATGCCACGGCGGGAGCGAAGCTCTCGAACCTGGGGATATGTAGCTGGACTTGTCGTGGTTGCCACGTTTGCTGCTGTGGGGCTTCTATCACTCGTCCTGGTTGACAAAAGCTCAATATTGCCCGCCCTCGGAGCGGGCATAGTGGTTGCGATTTGCGTTATACGCTGGCCTGTGTTGGGCACCTACCTGACGGCTGGCATAGCCATACTTTTCGACCAGTTCACTTCTGCTACTGTAAGCACTCTGATCTCTAACGCGGATGTTTATCGTAACATCGTTTATCTCAACGTGCCTGAGATACTCCTGATCCTGGCGCTGGGGAGCACGCTAGTTCGCCGTTTGCACAGACACGAGAGACTGAACCAGGGGCCTTTGTTCTGGCCGATGGTGATCTTTGGAGCGCTGGTAGCGGTAGGGGAGATTATTGGTATGCTGGGGGGAGGCGACTTCAAGACCTCCCTGTGGGAGATCCGTCCACTTCTTTACCTGGTGATGTTCTATATCCTGGCGGTCAACACAGTCAAAGGACCTCAGCACATCCGTACTCTGCTCGGCATAACAATTGTTTGCATCCTCTTGCGCTCTTTCGAAGGCGTTTTTCGCTATCTGATCATGCCCGCAGACGTGCGCAGCGTAGCGCAGGTGGTGCTGGAGCACGACGATTCGCTATTTTTTGCCCTGGGGATCGCGCTATTGCCTGCCGTCGTCCTGTGGAGGAGATGGCTGCCGAAGTGGATGCTCTATACGCTGGCGGCCATGTCGCCACTGGTTCTGTACATGATCGGGATTAACCAGCGTCGTGCGGCATATGTCTGCATCACCTTTGTCCTGGTTACTTATTTGCCGATGGTGTGGTTGAGCGTGAGGTCCAAAGCGCAGCGTCGCATGATGGTGAAGATGCTGATCATGGCCGCTGTGCTGGGAAGCGCATACCTGGCCCTCTTCTGGAATAGCACGAACGGTTTGTTCAGCAAACCCGCACAATCCATCAAGTCAGTCATCAACCCTGACGAGCGTGACTATTCTTCCAACCTGTACAGGGATATAGAGACTGAAAACCTGCGCTTTACTATTTCGACAAGCCCTTTGCTGGGGATCGGTTTCGGACGCCCCTTCATCGTGGTCCGACCCCTCGTGGATCTAACGAACACGTGGGTGTTCCAGCTCTATATGCCTCACAACAACATGCTCTGGGTATGGATGCGCACAGGCATTATTGGCTTCGCGAACTTCTGGGCGATCATAGGGTTATCAATTATGTTGATTGTCACCTCCGTTCGGCTCGGAGCAGCCAGGTTAAAGGTACTTCAGATAGCCGAAAGAGAGATGCTGGCGGCGGAGACAAGCCGCATCGCAGTCGAACGCCAATCGCGCGCCGTGCGAACCCAGATGCGTGAGTGCGCGGAATTTCTCGTTTTTGCCTTCGCTGTGCATGCTATATTGATATCGTTGCTCGTGCTCGCTTTGCTGGATCAGGGACTGATGGGTTTTAGACTTATGATGTATGCAGGGCTGGCTCTTGGGGCGCTCACCTCAGCCTGGAATAGTAATATCACTAAGTTCAAAATACCTGAAGGGGTAAACCTCGGAGCACTCCCCGATAAGGAGATCGAGCCAAATGCGCTGCATGCACGCAAAGAGCGCCGCGTGCGCTACCTCGCTGGCACAGGTTGAGGCCAATAGACAAATGTACAGAAAGATAGAGAAGAACTGATGCTCATAGTCAGTGAATGCGCTTCATTCGCCGAATTCGAAGTTCTGCGAAGCGATTGGCACGAGCTCCTCAATAGAGCCAACAATGTCTCCGTCTTTGCCACATGGGAGTGGGTAGAGGCATTTTGGAAGCACGGCGCACCTGACAAACAACTGCTGCTGCTGGTAGCCCGCAACGGCCAGGGGGAGCTGATGGGTCTACTGCCCCTGGCCAGGGCAGCCCGCCTGGGGTTGTTGCAGATTTTGGAGGTGGCCGGTTGTTCCACTTCGGGCTACCCGATTGGTGACTATGGCGGGCCAATTGTGGCGCGAGGTATGGAGAGGGGCGTCTGGCAGGCGATGTTAGCACACCTCAAGAAGAGCCGGTGGGCAGCAATCGACCTGCGCAATTGTCAATCGGGAGACCCTGCTCGGGCAAACTGGCTGACACAAACCTACCAGGGGGGCGTTGCCGACTTCGGCTGGACTGTCAAGGTACAGACATCAGATGCATGCCGCCTCATACCTCTCCCAGCAACCTTTGACGACTATCTGGACAGTCTAAGCTCCAATTCTCGTCAGAACCTGCGGCGCAAGCTGCGCAAGTTTCAAGGGGCAGGGCACACTCTTGTGCAGGTGGCGTCCGACGACGCGGCTGCACGCAACGAAGCTATGGAGGCCCTTTTCGCGCTGCACCAGGAGCGATGGGCGGGCGACGCTTCGGGAGGGATCTTCGCTACCGAGCAGGCACGCACGCTGCACAAACATCTCGCCGATAATCTGGCCGCTGGCGGTATGGTAGGTTTGCGCTTGGCCCGCTCGGCAGAGGGACAAATTATCGGCGTCATATACAACTACAGGCATAATGGGGTAGGTTATTTTTATGCACTCGGTACGAGTCAGGACCCGAAATGGTCAAGCTTGAGCCTGGGGGTCTGTTTGCTGGCAGACAGCATAAGAGACGCCATAGAGGCAGGCTGCCACACCTTTGATCTGCTGCGAGGCAATCATGGCTACAAATCCCACTTTGGGGGCTACCCCGTCAGCAATTTACGAGTTACTGTGTATCGTTATGGTTGGCTGCCGCAGGCACTCGCCGTTGCCGCCTCGCTACGCAGCAGAGTGAGGAAACGTCTTCCTGTGCGGCTTGAGAGTAGCTCAAGCCTGGATTGAAAATCGGCTTGGAAGATAACACAGACGCTGTAAGCTGACTAATTTGGAGGAAGGAACAAACAAGTGCAAGTAGAAACCCTATTGACCGATAAAGTACGCGAAATCATGGCCGAAGTATTCGGCGTTGATGAGCACAATATTCCCGCGGACCTCAATCAACAAGATTTCGCACCCTGGTCCTCGCTCGAACAGGTGACCTTGCTGATTGCTCTGGAAAGTGAGTTTCACCTCAGCTTCACCACAGCTGAGATCTCCTCGATGACCTCTCTACCTGCTATTATTGCCGCTCTCAAGAAACGTGGGGTGTAAAACTGCTGGGGCCGGCGCTCGTAAAGGTACGGCCACTTTTCCGGCCCGCTCACATTACGAGCAAAGGTGTTAACAGTCCGCAATAAGTGGCCGCGCTCTGTTTAATGGGGGCGCAATCATTCCACACTACAATATTAATTGAGAAGCTAACGTGGCTTCACGCGCACGTCATAACGCTCCATTGAGGTAGGCACAACTTATCAAGGAGAGAGTCGATTGTCAATGGACATCACTGTGGGTAGGCCGCAACGCATCCAGGCCAAGCTGATTTACTATCTGAAGGACTTGTTGCAAACCTTTCATCTGAAGTACAAATTGGCGAATCTGGTGTGCAGCCCTCTACCCGATGACGCCAGCGCTATACGAAGCCGGTTATACCGCAAGATCGGCTTCGACGTTGCGAATGACGCCTTCATTATGAGCAATTTGCGCCTGGTGAGCGGTATGAGCGGCTTTTACGATAAGCTACACATCGGTCCAGGCGTAGTTACCGGTGCCCGGGTCACAATCAACCTGGACGCAGAAGTGTCGTTAGGCAAGAACGTATCTATCGGCCCGGAAGTAATCATCTACACTGGAACGCACCCATTAGGGCCAGGCTCGCAGCGAAGATTGCCGACCGTTATAGCCAGACCCGTGAGTATCCATGATGGCTGTTGGGTCGGTCTGGCAGCGATTGTTTTACCGGGCGCAACAATTGGGCGCGGCAGTGTAGTGGCCGCAGGGGCTGTGGTCTCGGGGGACGTTCCGCCCAATAGCTATGTGGAAGGCAACCCTGCACAGGTGGTCAGGCAGCTACCATGGGCGGACCGCTAGAAGCCGGTAAAGAAAAGATAATTACAAA
>JADEYI010002179.1_pt1 | contig 10735 bp, 9 predicted proteins | sample 8542331 | NCBI WGS metagenome assembly JADEYI01 (sample SAMN16510988, study PRJNA670497) | mine drainage metagenome | isolation source: biofilm near Copperflume 1 | place: Germany: Marsberg coppermine Kilianstollen | collected 2018-02 | reverse complement strand
AAGATGCCTTGAAGTTCCTCGGCACCGTCATGGGTATCTACGAGGGGTCTGTGCAGTAAGATCGTAAACAAAGTGAGCGCAGTGGGGCAACAATCGGCGTGATTGTTGCCCCACTGCGCTCACTTTGTTTATCTCACACCTTTCACTTGTCGTATGACCAGGGTGCCAAGTGCAAAGTAGACGATGGTGACAAGGAAGAGAGTCGTATAGCCGATATGATTGGGCAAAGTGTGCATCAGTTGCAGGAGAACGCCACCAATAGTGATACCGATCACCTGCGGCAGAATGCCCATGGCCGACCAGATGCCCATGAATTTACCAGCCTCGTCGGTTGGTGGCAAGACATCGGTGGTCAAGGCCCAGTCTACGCTGGTATAAGCTCCATAGCCAATACCAAAGAAGGCTCCCGCGATCAGCGCACCGTATTGGTTCTGGAAGATGATGAAGAGCACACAGACCACGGTCATCACTGCCCCTGCGAGGTAGACCAGTCCCTTGCGCCCATGACGGTCGGAAAGTCCACCCGCGATCATCGACGTGGGCAAAGCCAGCAGCAAAAGTGCGGGTAGGAACAGCGTCCCAGAGAATTGTTCGCCGGAGAACGGCGTATTGAAGATGATGGTTTTGACGCCAGGGCCACCCAGCACATCATCAAAGTAGTATTGTAAGAAGTAGAATACGCCCCAGATACCCATCATCATCAGCAGTCGTGCCAGCAATACCCATGACAGATCGGGATAGCGCGACGGCTTGAAGAAGAATTTCCGCAGTGCTGGCATAATTTCCAACCACTTCCCCTCTTTCGGCGGGAGTGGTGTCTCTTTGACGGTCAATATCGTGTAGGCCACAAAAACAATCTGCACAATGGCAATGAGTATGAAAATTTCCACGACCTCATTTTTGTACAGGGGGAGTGCATCATTCTTATTGAGGATGATACCGGCGACCAATGATCCCACGATGGTTCCGAGCAATGTGAAGAGGCCATTGAAACCAGCCGTCAAGCCACGCTGATGTACTGGCACGTTGTCGGCAATAATAGCACTCCACGGCGAATTCGCCAGGTTATTGCTGAATTGTAGCAAGAGAAACAGCAGCGTGAAGATAGCCAAAAGTACAGCCTGCGAGGAAGAAAAGCTAGGCGAAAAGGCGAAGGCCACCAGCACAATAACGTTGAGGATGGTACCCCAAATCATAAATGGGCGACGGCGACCCATCCGAAACGTGGCATAGTCAGAGATCGCGCCCACCAGTGGGTTGATCACCACGGCGACGAGCGTCCCCCAAATCACCACCAGAGCCAGGTTAATGTCCTTCTGCGCCGGGTCCAGCAACTTTGCCACCATACTGGGGATGACAATTGCCAGCAATGCTTGCCAGTGAAAGTTGTTGGCAATCCAGAACACGTTCAGGTTGACTTGATCGAAGAGGGAAACGCGCCGCTCCTTTGCGACACTTGCCGAGGCAACGTGGACCTCACCAGGGTTATTGATAATCTCCATAACTGCTATACCCTCTCTTGAACGAATAACCAGAAGAAAGCAGGGTTCCAATGAGGCTCATTATACTGGTGCAATGACCTTATAGCAAGTGTATTGCTGAGCAAAAAAAGCGCAACAAAAAAGGCGACTGCGAAGGTCGCCTTTTTTGTTGCGCTTTCTCTTAATTCCAGTTTTCTACGCCAACATCGTCGCCCTGGCTCTCCAGCCAGCGTTCCAGGTCAATGGCTGCGCGACAGCCATCGCCTGCCGCTGTAACAGCTTGTCGATAGCGATGATCGGTCACATCACCTGCCGCGAAAACACCGGGAATATTCGTCATAGTATGTTCAACTGGTACAATATAGCCAGCCTTATCCAAATCGATAACGCCCTTAAACAGGTCAGTATTGGGCTGGTGGCCAATTGCCAGGAACAAGCCCTGTGCTGGCAGCACGCTCACCTCATCATTTTTCAGATTGTGCAAGCGCAGTCCTGTGACCGCCTGCTCACCCAGCACTTCGGTAACTTCCGTATCCCAGATAAAACTGACCTTGGGATTCTTGAAGGCTCGATCCTGCATGATCTTACTGGCGCGTAAGCTATCGCGCCGATGGATAAGAGTGACGTGGTTGGCGTAACGTGTCAGGAATGTGGCCTCTTCCAAAGCCGTATCGCCACCACCAACTACCGCGACATCCTTCCCTTTGAAGAAAAAGCCATCGCAGGTGGCACAGGCACTCACGCCTCGCCCCTGCAAGAGTTCTTCGCTGGGCAGTCCCAGCCACTTCGCGGTAGCTCCAGTTGAGATAATGATAGCGCGAGCCAGGTATTCGCCCGAATCGGTCGTCAATTTGAAGGGACGTTTGCTGAAATCAATCGCCGTCACATCTTCTGGCAGCATTTCTGTGCCAAAACGACGCGCCTGTTCCTCGAACTGCTCCATCATCTCCGGCCCCAATATACCCTTTGGATAGCCCGGATAATTCTCTACATCGCTGGTGAGCATCAACTGCCCGCCCACCTGGTAGCCCTGGAACATCAGCACCGAGAGGTTAGCGCGTGCAGCGTAAACCGCCGCCGTATAGCCTGCTGGCCCCGAACCAATAATAATAACATCATAGCGTTTTGCCATAGTTGGAATAGTCCTCGCTTCTCCACATCATTCTTTGCCTATAGTAACACATCTTGAGGGGAAATTATTCCAGAGCATGACAGAGGTCTCCGCGTCGCGTCACGCGACGCGGAGACCTCTGTCATGCTCTGGAATATAGGGAAATTATAGCCTCCTTGAACGGCTAACCCATCTGTTATAGTAAGTGAGGAGGATGGGGAGCAGAATCAACGTCGAGACTGCTGTTGGTATCGTATTATTGAGAAAGTAATACCAGGTGGTACTAGCGAGGCTAAAGAAACCAAAACCGACAATCAAGGCAAGTATGCAAATAAAACTGGCCGTATATCTTGGAGGGCGCGTGGTATAGTTTCCTTTCGTCCTGATGAGTGCTAGTCCAGCAATGAAGCCAATGAGCGCAGTTCCTGCATACCAATCCCAGTTTGCAGTGGCGCGAGAAAGAGAGTCACTGATGTACCCACTGACAAGGAATACGATGAGACCTACCCATGGACCATAAATACTTCCTAAGAAGAGGGGAAGCAAGATAAGTAGGCTGTAGAGTATACCGGAAACAGATAGCTGAGATATGCTCGTTGAGAAAAAAGGATTGTTCAGCGGTGATGTATAGTTATTGAATATGAGATCGAGGCCATAATTCAGGACGCCAAAGACGATTGAACCAACAAGGATCGCTATCACCTGCTTTTTCCCGGCATAAACTATCTCGGTGGCTGTTCTGACAATACTACTCCCGTAATATCGGTCTCGTTAAACACGTCGGCCCACCTTCGGCCTTGAGCGAGATCTCATTGCCGCGATACGTCATGACCGTGCAGCCAGCTTCTTCCAGGCGTTGTTGGGTAATCGGGTTGCCTGCGAGCATGAGACATTTTCCAGGAGCCAGTGCCAGGACGTTGGTACCCATTGTCATAAATTCTTCATCGGGTACGACGATCAAGCGGAAGTTGCGCCGCTGCAACTCTTGCCAGAAAGGCACCGAGAGCAGTGGTGGATAGACCACGGCGAGGTCATGATCGACGATGCTGATCAGTGAAAGCAGGTGTAGACAGGCTTCAGGGCCAGCATAATAGGGCAAATCGACGGAGATAACGGTCACACCGATAGCGGTCAACGCCTCGCGCAGTTGATGTAGTCCCTTGGCATTGGTTCTGAAGCCCAGGCCCGCGGCCAGCGTCTCGTGGTCGAGCCAGAGCAGGTCGCCACCCTCCGCTCGTGCTTCGCCATGCAGGGTATAGAGTATCGGCACTCCCAGCGACTCGAAGCGACGAGCCATGACCTCCTCTTCACCACGTCGCTGTGCCTTGCCCATCGAGAGCATAATGGCTCCGTGATCGGTAACTAAGGCCGGGTCAAAGGCGTAAATAGCATCAGCGTGTTCAGGTTGCAGTTCATCGTGGTAGAACACCTCTGCCCCCGCTTGCGAGAGCAATGCCACAAGTCTATCGTGTTCTTGCTGTGCCACAGCCAGGTCTGGTCGTCCAGTATAGTGCCACGCCACAGGATCATCTATCGCGAAAGCCGCGTCGGGCCGCTTTACTAACACTTTGCGCAGCGGTGTAATCATGTTCTGACTGCCGTACTCTTTTGCCACAAGAAAACTCCTTGTTCGCTATGACATTGCTAACTGAAACACATACCCTGGTAGCTTATGGTACCAAAAATGGCGGGATACCCTGTGTATGTAAAAAGTGGATCAAGCCGTGGGTGTAAAAATTGTCCACGATATTAAGCAGGGTGACGCAGAAAAAACCAATGATGCCTAACGTAATAAATATGCGGTCTCTCGGACGGGCCTGCAATTGGACGAGCCAGGTACGCGGTCCCACACCGAAGCAACGCAGTTCCATGGCATTGATAATGTCTTCTGCTCCCACAATCGAGCCAATCACAACAGGCACCAGCATGGGTGCCAGCTTCGTTATCTTGCTAACCAATCCCCCGCGCAGCTTGTCAATTTCGAAGCCACGCGCACGCTGCGCATCAAGCGTGGTGCCAAAGTCGCGTACAATGGTAGGCAAGAAACGCAGCGAAAGGTCGATAGCATAGGAAAATTTATCCGGTACACCCATGCCTTTGAAGGCTACACCCATAAAGCCTGGATCGGTCGTAAAGGTGATTGGCAGGGCGAACATAGCGATGCTGATGTTGCGCATAGCCTGTGTGAAGAGGAAGGTGATGCTCTCGACGCTAAAAATGACTGGTGCCGTGGTAATAAAAGGCGGTTTGGCCTTAAAGCCAATGAATGGCAGGCTGTACAGGATATGTTGACGGCTCAGGTCTACCCCCTGGACGATAGCGCCACCGGAAATAAAATAGTTGACCACGACCAATACGATGGTCAGGAAAATAATAAAGAGCCACGGCACTTTCGTTTCCGACCACTTGAGATGGGCTTGACTATAATAGAAGGCAGCAAAGACGAAGCCACCCAATGTAAACCAGAAGTTCACCGTTTGCATGACGGAAAAGGCATAGGCAAAGAGCAGCACCCATTTCACGCGTGGGTCCAGGCGGTGAATAGGCGTATCTCTTTTGATATAGACAAAGTTGATGAGCATGCGCTCTACCTCTTACGCCTCCACCCCGCCGCAGGGTACCCTTTACGGGTACCCTGCGGCGGGGGAGGTTCCCTATTACCCAAACGATGGACTGCTTACGCTCGGCCTGTGCGTGCAACTGCTGCGTTATAGGCTACGAGCAGAATCGGCAGGAGAATCAGGCTCAGAATGATGTCCGGGATGGTGGCGGGTACAAATTCAGTGACTGTGGCTGCGAGCGGTGTCAATGCACTGACCCAGATATCGGTATAGGCGGCAAAGCCAAGCCCGACAATAATACCTACGATGCCAATGGCCTCGGCAATGACAATACCACGGATTGATCGGTAGCGTCCAAAGGTGATGTACATGGAGAGACCGGCGACAAAACCAATCAAGCCATTGCCCAGGTCCCAGTTCCAGTACAGTGGCCCGGTGAGCAGGTCGTTGATAATATTGCCGACCGCACCCGTAAAGAGTCCGACCCAGGGTCCGAAGACAACCCCAAAAAAGACGGGAATAACAATACCAGGACGAAGCGAGACATTACTTGCGCCGGGAAGCTGTAACGTATTCGTTGCATAGCTTACGCCAGCATAGAGTGCAGCCCCCAATGCCATGAAGACGATCTGGCGGACACCAATACCCCAAATTCTTGCGTTTAGGGATTTTTGCTCAACTACCTTTTCGGATAGATCTGAATCCTCGTACTCAGTACTCTCTCTATTCGATTCTATGTTCTCTTCTGCCATGATTGGGAATCCTTTCTGGTAAATAACGACGGGAAGGTGAAGGAAATGGTGAAAGCTATCCCTCCTTTCGAGTTGCTATGCGACCGCATTCCGTTCCGCGAGTAAATAATGCAGCAATGAGGTGGGACGAAGGTTGCATGACTGCAATAATGCCGGATCGGCCAGTACCTCAAGCGGTGGGCCGTCGGCCACCAGATTGCCTTCTTTCAGAAGCAAGACGCGCTGAGTAAAGCGTAGCGCGAGATCAAGATCATGCGTAATAAAAAGCAATGCATCCAGTTCCGGCAAACTGCGCAGGTATTCCATAAAGGTGATGTAAGAGCGATAATCTTGTCCAGCCGTTGGCTCGTCGAGCAACAAAATCTTGCCTTGCATCGACAGCACAGAGGCGATGGCGACGCGCTTCTGTTGCCCAAAACTGAGCGAGAATGGTGAACGATCCTCGAATTGCGCCACATTTAAGGCTTCCTCCGACTGGCGTACTGCCAGTTTCAGGCGTTCAGCCGAGAAACGCAGGTTCTCTGGCCCGAAACTGACCTCTTTGCGCACCGATGGCGCAAAAAGCATGGCACTGGGACTCTGGAAGACATAGCCAATGCGTGCTGCTAATTGGGCGACACTCAGGTTGCGTGTATCTTCACCATACAACTTCACCTGTCCTTTACCTGGTCGTAGCAAGCCCAATGCTTGTTTTACCATCGTCGTTTTGCCGGAACCATTGGGACCGAGCAGTGCGATAGTTTCTCCGCGCCGCACCTGGCAAGAGATACCGTGCAGGATTTCCGCGGAAAAAGAACTATAGCGATAGTGGACGTGCTCGAACGTAAGAATGGGTTCAAATTGCTCTTCTTGCTGATCTTGTTGATTATGCTGCCCCGTGCTGATGGGGCGAATTAATAAATCTCGTACCTGCGCTGGCTCGTGGATGGTGCGCAGGGTGGATTCAATCGGGAGTTTGACCTGTGTCGGGTCGGCAATTTGCAAGAAATCCTCGGTAGCACCAAAAAAGACCTGGCGACCATCCTTCATCAAAAGCACTTTATGCGGCTTAAGCTGTAGGGCCTCCTCGACGCGATGCTCGACAATGATGACGGTATGTCCACTAGTGCGCAACCCTGTAATCAGTTTCTCTAGCTCGTCCACCGCTCGCGCATCCAGGTTGGCAAATGGCTCATCAAATAAATAGATCGAGGGTTGCATCACCAGAATGCCTGCCGCTGCCACTTGTTGTCTTTGCCCGCCAGAGAGCGCGAAGGTTGCTTGCCCAAGATAATCTTTCAGATGCAATTGTTTCAGTACGTCACTGATACGCTGGTGCATCTCAGCGCGTGGCGTATTCATGTTCTCCATGCCGAAAGCGATCTCTTGTTCCACCGTGCTGGCAATAATCTGTTTATCCGGGTCTTGCAACATCGTGCCAACAATTTGCGCCAGGTCACGCAGCGATAGCCCTTTGATGGAGCGTCCCATCAACTGGATTTTACCGCTCAATTTCCCATGGTAGCTGTTGGGAATAAGCCCGTTGAGGCATTTGAGCAGTGTACTCTTGCCACAACCGGTGGGGCCTGCAATCAGCATCAGTTCGCCAGCAGGGAGCGAAAAAGAAATATCCGCAATGGCAAGCAAGGCGTCGGGAGTTTCTGCTGCTGGCGTTGTCTTCCGCTTTGTCTCAGGTTCATCATCAAGACTGCGATAGCGAAAACTCAGCGCGTGAACATAGACGGCTGGTCTCTGTTCAGTCGTCTGTGTTGCGTTGTCTGGATGTATGGTCATGTATGGATACTTACCTTTTGCTCTGAGATACATGAATGCAAAAGTACGAATATATAAATATGAGTATGGTTAATTCTAAACGGATAAGCCGTTGTCTGTCAATGCTAAGGCGCGTCAATAATTATTCCCTCTGCTGTACCATTGCTAGCAGCTTTACTGTATCTTGCACAATTTGTTCGAGCGGCGCAATGGGGACATACTCGTCGACCGAATGCTCATTGACTACGCCGGTCGAGAGCGTAAACGCTTTGATGTGGGGTCGGAAACCACTGGTGTCGCTGCCAATGAATGTTGGTCGCAGCTGTAATGTTGTGCCGCGTTGCTCCAATACTGTGCGGTATGCCTGTAGCAATGGCTCATCTTCGCTGATCACATAGCCGGTGGAGTGCGTGGTAAAGGTAATATCGGCCCGACCACCATGGCGTTGTGCGGATTGCTCAAAAGCCTGTCGTATTGCCTGCATATAGCCTTGTCGTGCTTCCGACGATTCATAACTGCGTAGTTCGCCCAAAATAGTCAGATTGGCTGGAACGGCATTGCGAGCCATACCCCCCTCAATACGGCCTATTAGAATGCGCGTCTGATCGTTTGCCAGTGAGCCATGGGGGTAATGGGCATCACGGTAAATGTCGATTGCGTTGACCGTCTGCGCTAAGTCTTTCCCTGGATGACCTGTGCGCCCAATGATCTGTATGTCAAACGCCTCGTAGGCCGCTCCAAGCGAGACCACAACCCCGGCTTCAAACGCATTGTCGAAAACGATGCCATCGCTCACGTTATAAGCACTCGCGTCAAAGCCATTGGCACCGCATAAGCCAGCCTCTTCCTGCACCGTAAAGATCACTACGAGCGATGGATGGGGCAACTGCTGTTCTACAATGCGCCGCAAAACCTCCAGGATAATAGTGATGCCAGCAGCATCGTCGGCCCCAAGATTCGTTGTACCGTCGCTATAGAGTATGCCATCGCGTAAGATTGGTTGATGGCCCAATCCTGGCGGCACGCGATCCATGTGGGCATTGAGCAAAAGCGGTCTACCGGCTCCGTCAGTACCCTCAAGCGTGCCAACTAGATTGCCCATGGCATCCACTCGTGTAGGCAAGCCCAATGTTCCAAGTTGCTGCTCCAAATAGCTCCGAATGTGTTCCTCGTGACCCGATGTACTCGGTATCCCAACAAGCTCAATAAGTGTTTGACAAAGACGATCTATCGACATAAGGTAGCCTTTCCTGGATGGTGTTTTTTCTCAAGGTAACTCTTCGTCTCTTTCTGATTCCTCACTGCCTTTGGCAGTTCGCAAGTGTTTTATGTAAGGGATGGGCTTTGCAGCCTACGGCTGCAAAGCCCATCCCTTACATAAAAATGGGCGAGCTGCCGCAGGTGGCGAGCAGTCTTGAATATTTACCCTCATTATAGCAAATGGGGGCGTAAATTGCTGATTGTGTCTGATACGCACATCCGTTATAATGATGCATATCAATATAGTTCGCTTCCGCCTCTGGAAACGTCGGCCATTCATGTCGGAGGAAAGAGGTCTTCCTTTTCTGAGGCAAGGGCGGTTAGAGTTCCCTTGCCGATTGACAACATTTCAGCATAGATGGTATATTTTTGTATGGACAGAACAATACGAGTACAACTGAAGCCAACGCCAGAGCAGGCCCAGGCCTTGCATGAGACGCTAACTCAATTCACCCTCGCTTTCAATGCCGTGTGTGACTATGGGTGGCAACACCAGCAGAAAAACGGGGTTGCACTTCATCACGCCACGTATTATGAAACCAAGACACTCTGTCCAAGACTCGTTTCTGACTTACTCATTCAAGCGCGAGTCAAAGCGACGGAAGCGGTCAAGAGCGCACTGACCTGGAAAGTCAAGCACGAGCAAGCCTACCCCAAAAAGGTAGCAAAGGCAGAGAAGCGCGGGACACCTCTCCCCCCATTCAAGCCAGTGCGTTGCCCGCGTTCTGCCTTGTGTCCAGTGCGCTACAATGAGAAAACCTATGTCCTCAACTGGCAAGCGCAGAGCGTGCGTCTGTCTACCACTCAAGGGCGTATGACCCTTCCCTTCGCCGTTGCCGCTTACCATGCTCGCTATCAAGGTTCTCCCCCAAGCACAGCAGATTTGATCTACCGCAAGGGCCAATTCTATCTGCATATCGTGGTCTCCGTTTCTGAGCCCGCGTTCAACAGAACGGAGACGGTGATCGGGATAGACCTGGGACTCAACCGCCCGGCAGTCACCAGCCATCGGCAATTTCTCGGCCAGCGGCGATGGAAAGCGATTGATCGCCGCTCCTTCCGCATGCGCAGGAAATTGCAGTCCAAAGGTACAAAGTCTGCCAAGAGACATCTCAGGAAGGTGTCTCGTAAGCAGGCTCGCTTCCACCGGGACTGCGACCATGTGCTGGCCAAGCGCATTGTCCAGGATACCGCTCCTGGCAGTACCCTTGTTCTTGAAAACCTGAGAGGTATCAGGGATTCTTCTCAAATAGGAAGAGGCAAAAAGAACAAGAACGTTGACAACAAACGACGTTTGCATAGTTGGACGTTTGCCCAACTCTACCTATTCATTAGGTATAAGGCGCAAGAGCGCGGGATTGAAGTTTCGCGCATAGATCCCCGGCACACGTCGCAAACCTGTTCGAAGTGCGGGTATCACCATCGTTCGAATCGCCGTTCTCAATCGCTCTTCCGTTGCCGTTCTTGTGGCTATTGCCTCAATGCTGATCTCAATGCCAGCTACAATATCAGAGACAAGTATCTTGCTTCTCTTGCCAACGTCGGTACACCTTCGTTGGCGGGCTTCCCCGTCAGTGAGCCTATCGTCTCAGACTGATCGCGGTTTAGGGACAAGTCCTTGGGCTTTGACCAAGGGTAACTGACACTTCATAACCACATGTCTATAGGGGGGAACGTGGATGGCTCGTAATGTTGTAGAGTCAATAAACACGCCGGAGCGGTTATTTCATTGGATACCGGGTGAATTGGTGGTGATTGTGCAGCTCCCCAGGCATCCTTTTGATGAGACACTGCTTGATAAGCTGGCAGAGCAGGTGC
>JADEYI010002178.1_pt1 | contig 10741 bp, 8 predicted proteins | sample 8542331 | NCBI WGS metagenome assembly JADEYI01 (sample SAMN16510988, study PRJNA670497) | mine drainage metagenome | isolation source: biofilm near Copperflume 1 | place: Germany: Marsberg coppermine Kilianstollen | collected 2018-02 | reverse complement strand
GATATTCTTCTTATTTGAATGGCATTGACCGCAAGGGTCGCCCCTACTATACACGCGTGAATCGACTTGACAGGCTCGTGTATAGTAGGGGCGATCCCTTGCGGTCGCCCTGGTAGGTTGGTGGGAACACAGCACCCCGCGTTCCCACCAGTCTATCCTCGTTATTTCCCTGCTTTTGCCAGGGCCTGCTCAATCGTACCGACGAAGTTAAAGGCCTCGTCCGGCGCAGCATCGTAGCGACCCTCTAACAATGCCTTAAAGCTTTTGACGGTCTCCTCTACTGGTACATATTCTCCTGGAAGATCAGTGTAGGCTTCCGCCACCGAGAATGGCTGTGTCAGGAAAAACTGTACTTTCGTTGCGCGGTGCTCTACTTGCTGGTCGGTGGCTGAAAGCTGCTCTGCGTCAGCTCGTTGGTGCAATTCAGTGTATCGTTGCAGCAATTGCCTGACCTGTTGCGCAACCTGCACATGTTCAGCATTGACGAAGCCGCTTTCCAGCAGATGTGACCGCGTGGCTAAGCGATCAATAGCTGGCCACAAACCCCGCTTTGCCAGGCTACGGCTGAAGACAATCTGCCCATCTACTGCATTGTGTGTACTATTATGTGCCAATTGATTGATATCGCCCTGTGGCCCAAAGAGGAATGTAGTAATTTCCTTGGCCCTGGCCGCTTGCTGCAACTCAGATAGGAGCGCGTGATTGTCCTGTGCAATCACATCTTCGCCAACGATCAGCATTACCTCGTGTCTCTGGTCGGAAAAGTAGGCCGCAATAGTCAGACCTGTCCGCAAAAGTTGTTGTTGCTGTTGACCAGTACTCTGCTCGCGTTGCTCATAAACCATCACGATCCTATCTTCCACCTCGATATCGCGAATCATGTCGCGCAGTACAGTGGCATCATAGGTGCCCTCACTCACTCCAACAAAGACGATGTAGCCGTGCTGATGTCTGTTAAAGTTGTGCATGATCTCTTCCATGACCACCATCTTACCCAAACCCTGTTCGCTCAGCATGGCAATAACGCCGCCACGAGGAATAGGAGCCAGCAGATCGATGGGCTTGATGCCCGTCTCTACCATCTTGATAGGCATAGCAGGTATCTTATCCGTTGTAGATACAGTGATGTAGATGGGTACACGCACAGCCTCGCCACTGATAAGGCCGTGCTGGTCGATAGGTTCCCCTCTGGCATTGAGGGTGCGCCCAAGGACGTGTGTGCCGACGGGAATGCTGATAGGCATGTGTGTATTCATGATAATGCTCTTTCCTTATTGTGGTTGTGCTGTTTCTACCCCGTTTTGTTTCCGCAACAGGATTGCTACCATTGTGTGCTTTCTCTCCATAGCCCAATCGAGGGGCGTGTGTCCCGACTCGTCGCGAGCAGAGCTGTCCGCACCGTGTTCCAATAATAGCTTGACGAGCAGGATGTGGCCTTTGAGTGCTGCCCAATGAAGCGGCGTTCGCCCTCCATGGCTCCGAGCGTTGACATTCGCGCCAGAGCCAAGCAGTAGTTCAACGCTATCGGCATAGCCTCTAATCGTTGCCCAATGCAAAGGAGTGTGACCATTGGCGAATATCGCGTTCGCGTTCGCACCGCGTGCTAATAAAAGTTTCACTACTGCCTGTGCATGGTATAGACTCGCGGTATGCAGCGGCGTCATGCCGTTGCTGGTTATAGCGTTGATATTTGCTCCATACTCGATAAGTACCTCTATCAGGGCTGTATGGCCGTTGGCCGCCGCCTCGTGAAGGGCGGTATATCCGGGGGAGATCAGCGTACACAATGGCGTTACCTGATCGCCCCTTTCTGCCCGCATATTGATGAGCATGGGTTGTCGATTGAGCAACGTCTTGCTCCAGGCGATATCGCCAATGTGTGTCGCGATGAGCAATTGTACTCTCTCAGGAAAATTCGTGATAGCGGTAGGGCGATGCTCGTGTAGCGATTCGCGTACCAACTCAAGCAAATCTTCTTTCAGACGTTGCCGTGCGTTATAGAGTCGTTTTTTCACGGTGGTCACTGGCACATCCAAAAAATCCGCGATCTCCTTGAGGGCATAGCCGGTACTATAGAACAGGATAGTCACGATACGCTCGTGTTCCGGCAGTGCATCGACCGCGTGCCACACCGTCACGCTCATCTCGTGCCTCTCTGCCAATAGTTCCGGATTGAGTTCCGCCAGAGGCATAGTAAAAGCGGTATCAAGAGGCATCGTACTAACATGCTTGCCGCGTACCAACCGATCACCTTGCTTGAAGATGATGTGCCGGAACCAGCCAGGGAAGGCTGCCGCTTCGCGCAGCTTCGGTAGGTTGAGATAGGCTTCCATAAAAGCCTCCTGCGCGACATCTTCAGCTAGTCGAGCATCACCCACCATTGCATACGCACCGGCGTAGGCCATGTCTTGAAAGCGTCTCACAATTTCTCCAAACGCCTCCAAATCCCCACTTTGAGCGGTAGTCACCAATGAGTGTATCGTTTCCATATCACCTTATCCGCGTTATCGTTATTTCCTGTTTCCTATACTATAAGTCCCAACTCCAAAAGAAAAGGATACCAGCGTTCAGCTCCGCACAACAAAAATTGTAAAGCCTGGATCGGCTTCCAAATCCACTCGACAGGCCCACTTATGTATGTTACACTAGAATGAGAATATCCATGGCAAGGGGGAATCATTGGGATGGCAGGTCCATGGGATAGTATCATGAAGCGCATGATTGGGGCCAACCCTGAACATTTTGTCAACTGGCTGAGTGCCGATGCCACCTTCGTCAGCGCGGAGAACGTGGAACTGAAAAATCAGCATCGCTATGCGGATGCACTCTTAACCGTCGCGAAAGGCACGAAGCGGGGACTGCGGCACATTGAATTTCAAACGTATCACGATCCCGAGATGCCGGAACGCTTACTGGTCTATAATGTCATGGCTTTTAGCCAATACCAACTGCCAGTCGCCAGCACGGTGATCTACCTGCTCGATACGGGAGAGATTCCAACGTCGCCCTATCATCGGACGTTTCTCGATGACGAGGAGGTTCACCACTTTTTTTATCGGATTGTGAAAGTATGGGAGGAAGAGGCGGAGACCATCCTCCAGATAGGCCGAGGGGTCTGGCCGTTAGTCCCTTTGACGCGGGATGGGAAACGGCCCGAGGTGATCACCGCTATGATTGAGCGGTTAGCCGAGGCCAAAGCGTATGACTTACTGGCCATGGTGCGCGTGGTGGGAGGATTGGTTTTTCAGACGGAGTCGGAACGAGAAGGCTTCCAAAGGAGGTTCAGGATGTATCAAGATGTGTTGCGCGAGTCCTGGGTGTATCAAGAGATTGGACAAGAGTATCTGGAAAAGGGACTCGAACAAGGGCTGGAACAAGGGCTAGAACAAGGGCTCGAACAAGGGCTCGAGAAAGGTCGGCAGCAAGGGATTGAACAAGCCCTGCATCAAACGCTGATGATCTATCTGGAGACGCGGTACCCGCAGCTGGTCGTTCTGGCACAGCAGCAGACCGGCTTCATTACCGATGTTGCGCTCCTCAATCAGATCATGAGCACACTCTTTGCTTTGCAGACTTCCGAAGAGGTTGAGCAGTACTTGCGGACATTGGGCAATGATGCCACAAAAAGCTGAACAGATGCGGAATATACAATAGCAGAGGAGTATCCTTCAAAGAAGAGGGAAACAACCAATGGTTAAACACATTCATTCACGTGTCTCCAAACACGCGCCGGGTCAGAGCGTCTACGAACGCTACCTGCGCACAGAAGAACTTCTATCGCTACAAAAATCAGATGATGAGCTAGTACACCACGACGAGCTACAGTTTCAAATCGTCCACCAGGTCTTTGAGTTGTGGTGGAAAGAAGCGGCCTTTGAAATTCGTAGCATCCGTACCCTGCTGCAACAGTTTACTATGCATCGGGCTATACACTTGATGCAGCGCGTCATCCGCATTCAATTCTTGATGCTGGACAACTTGCGCATGTTGGAAACGATGTCCCCCTGGGATTTTCATGGTTTCCGCAAGGTCCTGGACGATGGGGCCGGTACGGATTCACCCGGCTTTCACGTCCTGATGGCACTTTCGCCACTGCTCTGGGACGATTTCGCGAATGTATTGGCACACGAACAGGTTGCCTTAGTTGACGTCTACATGCATGGAGATCAACACCCTTTGCTGTTAGCCTTTGCCGAAGCACTGACCGATTACGATGAGGTGTTTCAAATCTTTCGCTCCCAGCATCTCAAGCTGGCACAGCGCATGATTGGCCCAGGCTCAATCGGCACGGGCGGCACGCCAATGGAGATGTTAGAGCGCACGCTCAAAGACGTCTTCTACCCTGAGTTGTGGGAAGTACGCAACGAGCTAACCAAAATCGCGGACGACCAGGGCTTAAAATAGATTTTAGGAGGAAGAGACCAGTCGCAACTACGACTGGTCTCTTCCTCTTAAAGTATTTATTGCCCTAACGCCTGGAACATATAGCAATTGAAGCGCACAGCCTCATGTAGATCAGAGAGGCGGACATGTTCATTGGGAGCGTGCGCGCCATTGGCCCAGTAGGTCGGATTCCCCGGCACAGCCAATCCCGGCACCCCCACGTAGCGACGCAGCGCACCAAGTAGCGGCAACGTCCCGCCAGCAATAGGATTGATCGACGCTTTCTTGCCATTGTATCCGGCGGCGATGGTCTCAATGCGCCGCACCAGTGGCTCGTCAATGGGCGTTACCACTGGCTCCGCGCTGCCGAAAACGGTAATACGTATATCATCGTAACCCTCGGCATGCAGATGAGCCTGGAGCTTGGCCAGGATATCCTCCGGCTCCTGGTTAGGGACGAGGCGAAAATCAATCTTTGCCATGGCCTTTGCTGGTAACACTGTCTTTGACCCCTGACCAGTATAGCCACTGACCAGTCCCGCGATATTGCAGGTCGGGGTAAAGCATTGTCGTTCGGCCAGGGCCGCCCCTGAGAGGCCATCGACAAAGCTGTCTACTTTGTAAGCCTCGCGCAGTTCTGCATCCATATTGGGTTGATCGGCAATAGCGGCTAGCTGCGCCTCTGATGGTCTGAGCACGGCATCATAGAAGCCAGGTATGCGTACATGCCCATCGGGAGTGCGCAGCGTGGCAAGAGCCTGCACCATGCGCCACGCGGCACTGGGCAGCATCGGGGCCGAACCGGAGTGGACATCAATACCGGTACCCTGCACATCGAGTTGTATGTAAAGCAGGCCCTTGGTACCCAACAGCAATTCAGGGCGACCTGTTGGGCCAAAGCCCTCGCCTTCCCAAAAACAGCCGTCAGCCTGGAGCAGAGACGCGTACTTCGCGGCTATGGCCCCAAAGTGCGGACTACCAATCTCCTCTTCACCCTCGATAATCCAACGCAGTGTGATGGGCAATTCTCCAATGGTAGCGCGTAGGGCGCGAATGGCGGCCAGGCGAGCGGCAATTTCGCCTTTATTGTCCGATGCGCCGCGTGCGTATAAATTTCCATCGCGCACGGTTGGTTCAAAAGCGGGCGAGTGCCACAACTCCAATGGCTCCGGTGGCTGCACATCGTAATGGTTGTAGAGCAGGATAGTATAGGGGCTGCGACCACGCAGTTCACCATAAATGGCGGTTGGCGCACCTTCCGCGTGTAGTCGCTGCGTCGAAAAACCCACCCCGCTCAGCAAGGCTTCAACCATGTCCGCCATTTCGGCCATACCCCAATTTTGTGCCACTACACTCGGCTGCCGACAAAGCTGCTCCAACAGTACTTGCGCCTCGCCAGCATGGTCATCAAGATAGGTTGTCACTGCATCTGTCATCAGGACGTGTTTCCTTTCTATGCTGTGCTATGCTAAACGCTGCAAGAAACTTGCTACAGTGCGTATGCCTCGGTAAAATTGGGTTAGAGAATATTTTTCATTGGGCGAGTGCAGGTTATCGTCGGGCAGACCAAAGCCCATCAGCACCACTGGCACGTTCAAGACTTCGTTAAACATAGCCGCTATCGGAATAGAGCCGCCTTCGCGAATAAAGATAGGTTCGCGTCCAAAGACCTCTTGCAATGCCTCTGCCGCGGCTCTCATGGGCTGCGAATCCGGTGAAATCATGACGCCTTCGCCACCATGCACATTATGGACAGTGACCTCGACGCCAGCCGGTGCGAGTGCTTTCACCTGTCGCTCGAAGAGGACAAAGACCTCTTCCGATTTCAATTCAGGCGGCAGGCGTAGGCTAATCTTGGCTTTGCCCACAGCGGGAATGACTGTTTTGGCTCCCTCGCCCACAAAACCACCGCTGATGCCATGCACTTCCAGGGTCGGACGCGCCCACATACGTTCCATGGGGGAATATTCGACCTCGCCCGTGAACTGCGAAACGCCCATCTCATGCAGCAGCGACTCGTTGATGTGGAGTGGGTCTGCATTCCAGAATTTCAGTTCCTCTGGCGTCGGTTTGTGCATCTTGTCATACAATCCGGGAATATGAATGTGTCCCTCGGCATCTTTCAGCCCTGCAATGATGAGGGCCAGCGCGTGCAGTGGATTGGGTGCAACGCCACCAAACTCTCCCGAATGCAAGTCGCGTTGTGCGCCGCGCACCTCAACCTCGGTATAGATAATGCCACGCAAGCCATAGATGAGGGCGGGAATATCCTTGGCGGGAATGCCCGTATCACAAATTAAGGATGCGTCGCACTGCAAGCGTTCTGGATACGTGTTGACATAATGGGCGATGGATTCGCCGCCAGCCTCTTCTTCCCCCTCGATGAGCACTTTGACATTAACGGGCAAAGCCCCAGTGACTGTCATCAGCGATTCCAGGGCTTTGAGCACCAGCATGGTCTGCCCTTTGTCATCACAAGCTCCACGGCAATACAGGTTGTCGCCGCGCACGGTCGGCTCAAATGGTGGTGAAATCCAAAGTTCCACCGGGTCAACCGGTTGTACATCATAATGTCCATAAATAAGCAGCGTTGGTTTGCCGCTGGCCTGTAGCCACTCGCCATAGACAAGAGGATGCCCTTGCGTCGCAATAAGCTCAACACGCTCAAAACCCATATGTCTTAATTGGTCGGCAGCATATTCCGCCGCCCGGCGAATATCGCCCGCGTGCTCCGGCAGCGTGCTGATGCTGGGGATGCGCAGCCACCCCTTCAAATCTTCGAGAAAACGCCCCTCGTTTTCCGTAATATACGTTTCTAATTGCGTCATAGCGCATGTCCTTTCTGACAAAGATCTATACTTAATCCTAGCAGGGGGAGAGGTGATTGTCCAGTGGCGTTGCCCTATTATCCAATCCATTTCAAAGAAGGCCACCTGTCCCCTCTTCGTCCCCCAGGGTACCCGCAAGGGGCACCCCTACTATGGACGAACGCGCTGCCGACGCGGGCCTGCGTCCATAGTAGGGGTGCCCCTTGCGGGTACCCTGGGGGGGGTCTGGCTTATTTGAAATGTGTTGCCCTGTTAATCTCTCTTCACATCCTCATCGCCACTTATCGTCACTACCCCTGTAACCCCACTCTTCGGCAAAATAGTTCCCACGCCCACATTGACAGCATTGCGTGCCAGTTGCAGGGCTTTGTCGTGAGGAAGCACTTTGTAATGGAGTTTCATTGTCAGAATACGGGTAACGGAGGCATCGATCTGGGCCTGTGAGATTTGGCCGCTCATCACGGCATGCTGTAAGCCATAAATCATATGCTGGGTATCGGCCAGGCCGCGCGGACCAAGCAACAAATCTGTACCCGCTTTCACGGCCAGCACCGCCGCCTGGGCGAGGCTATAGGTATTGCTGATACCGCCCATCCAGAGCGTATCGCTGATAATCACGCCCTGGAAGTTGAGTTGCTTGCGCAAAAGGCCCGTGACCACATTCGGTGAGAGCGAGGTGGGCAGGTTGGGGTCGAGCTGCGGGTTGAGGATATGCGTTACCATGACCATTGGCACAATACCCTCATTAATCATAGTGCGATAGGGTACCAGGTCAACGGCATTTAAGGTCGCCAGGCTGCGATTCATGGTGGGCAGCGCAAGGTGCGGATCAAGGTTGGCACTGCCTAGCCCCGGAAAATGCTTGAGGCAACCAATTACACCGCCATCGGTTAGCCCCTTGAGATAGGCACGGCCCATGTTCGTAACTAGCGTGGGGTCGGAGCCAAAGGTGCGCATGGGTAGGCCGGGATTGTTGGGGTTGGTCAAGACATCGACGATGGGCATAAAGTTGACATTCAGTCCCAATGCGGTCAGGTCAGTCGCCGCGCTATGACCGGCATTGTAGGCCACCGTGGGGTTGCCAGTCGCGCCGATAGACTGTTCGGAGATGCGTTCACCGGTGATCTGGCGCAACTCGTTCACCACCCCACCTTCAAAGTCGGTGGAAATAAAGAGCGGAACGGAGGCCGCTTTCTGCATCGCTGCATTGAGCGAGACCAGTTGTGTGCGCGATTGCGCATTGCCGTTCTTGTTCTCGATCAAGACGCCGCCAATCTGGTTGCCCTGGATCATCTGGCTGAGATCGGTGTTCAACGTAGCACCATAGAACTCGACAATAACCATTTGTCCCAATTTTTGAGCAAGGCTCATGCCCTGTACAATGCGCATTGCCAACTGGCTATCGGTCAGTGGCGGAGAAGTTGGCTGGGGCGCGAGATTAATGACTTGTGCCGTCGATGTGCCACCTGGAATAGGGGCAAGATAAGCACTTTTAGAGTTGTCAGGCGTCAATGAGCAGCCACCCAGTAGCAAGACGAGGCAAAATAGCAATGCAATCCACTGCACTTTACTGAATCGTGCAGCTTTTCTGTTTTTCCCATTTTGTATCATTGCCCTTTGTCTCATGCCGTTTTGATCTGCGCTTCTTGCTCTAGCTCGAAAACTTTGATGGCGTTCTGGCGTAGCGCGAACTTCTGCACTTTGCCGCTGGCCGTCATTGGGAACGCATCGACAAACTGGAAGTAGCGCGGTATCTTCTGGTGGCTGATCTGCCCTTTACAATAGGCTCGCAACTCGTCTTCGGTCACAGGCTCTTTGGGAATGACCACCGCTAGCAACTCTTCGCCAAAGAATTTGTCGGGAACACCCAGTACCTGCACATCGGCGATCTTGGGATGGCGAATGAGGAATTCCTCGATCTGGAGCGGATAAATGTTTTCGCCGCCGCGGATAATCATATCCTTGAGCCGCCCGACAATGTTGACGTAGCCGCGCTCATTCATCGTGGCCAGGTCGCCACTGTGCAACCAGCCATCGCTATCGATGGTTTCGGCGGTCTTCTCAGGCATATGGTAGTAATGTTGCATGACCAGATAGCCTCGGCAACACAACTCGCCACGCTCACCAGTAGGAACCACTGCACCAGAGCCAGAATGAATAATTTTCACATCAGTATAAGGTAGGGGGACGCCGACCGTGGCCGATTTCAAGGCAAAAGAATCGTTCGGCAGCGTCAATGTAATAGCCGCGCTGGCCTCGGTCATGCCAAAAACGATCGCTACATCGGCTCCAATTTTTTCTTTCACCTGTTCCATGAGGTAGACAGGAACGGGTGAGCCGCCGCTGACCACGGTGCGCAAAGACGAGAGATCATACTTGCCAAATTCGGGGTGCTGCAACATAGCTAGAAGCATGGTGGGTACGCCGCCAAGGGTGGTACAGCGTTCCGAACTGATGACTTGCATCATCTTTTGTGCATCAAAGGTGATCAGCGGATGCATCGTCGAACCAGCACAGATGGAGCCAAGAACGGCCAGGACGCAGCCCCCAACATGAAAATAGGGCATAGCAGTACAGCCACGATCATCATGGCGTGTTCCCCAGCAATTTGCGAAAGCCATGGCGTTATTGAGAATGTTGTGATGCGATAGCACGACGCCCTTGGGAAAGCCCGTCGTGCCAGAAGTGTACTGCATCATGACGGGATCCGCGGGTACCACAGCGGCTTGCCGCTCCTTGAAAGCTGTTTCGCTAATTGACATACCACCAGCAACCATCTCGCGGAACAGTGTTGGTCGCCATCCCTCTTGCTCCAACAATCCAGGCGGAGGTGCGCCTACCAGGCATGTGTAACGCAGTACGGGCAAGCGTTCGCTTGTGACTTCACCATGCTTTGCTCCTGGCGTCGTCAAGGAGCGCATGGTCTCCAAACAGTCGTGATCGCGTACCTTTCCCATGAAGAAAAGTGCGCTAACATCGCCCTGTTTGAGGATGTACTCCACCTCTTGCGCACGCAAAACAGGATTGATCGTCACTAACACCAAACCCGCTTTAGCGGCTGCCATATATAAGAGAAGCCATTCAGGGAGATTCGCGGCCCAGATGGCGATATGCTCACCTTTGTTCAAGCCGAGGGCCATTAACCCGCGTGCTACTGAACTGGCAAGCGCACTGTAATCCCTGTACGTCCAGCGAATATCCAAGGCTCCGCCAAATTCAGGATAGCAGGAATAGACCACCGCCTCGTGCGTGGGCAACTCTGCCGCACGGCGATCTAACAGGTCGCCAATGGTCACATCCAAAAGTGGGGTGTCAGAGGTCTCCGCCTGCCAGTAAGACAGGCCATCGGTAGTTATGCCCATAAATAGCCTCCCGAAGGTAGTGAATCAACGTTTACAGACAATGCTTTAAGGTACCGAGGTTATTACGTAGAGTACGCCTTGTTCAGATTACTGTCAAGTATTTTCCCTTGACCCTTCAGGGCTTATGCGTTCTCCCCAAGAGAGAGGGATAAGAGATGGAGAGCCGCG
>JADEYI010002177.1_pt1 | contig 10749 bp, 9 predicted proteins | sample 8542331 | NCBI WGS metagenome assembly JADEYI01 (sample SAMN16510988, study PRJNA670497) | mine drainage metagenome | isolation source: biofilm near Copperflume 1 | place: Germany: Marsberg coppermine Kilianstollen | collected 2018-02 | reverse complement strand
CAAGCCCTTGCTCCAAGCCGCCTAAGGTTCAGGATGAATTATGACCAAGCCTCGTCTAGGTGGATGGAGACATCGCCTCGGATGGCAGGCAGTGGATGGAGACATGCCAGTCATCAGGCGGGAGGAGCGGCGGCTGCCGCGGATACGAGCGCATCTAGGGGAGTGCGGGGAGCCGCCGCCGCGCGGGGCGCGGAAGCGATTACACGGGTGCCAGTCTATGGGCGTGTGATGTTTCCGCGCCAAGTGTTCCACAACGCCAAGAGTTCTCATTATGCCAAGGATGAACCGAGAGCACCATGAGATTTCGTGCCGCTGCACTCGCTATCCTGGTCATGGCATTCCTGCTCAGGGATGCCGCACTGCTCCTCGCCGCCATGGGCGGTGGGTTATTGGCCGACTCGCCGCATCCCGCGGGAGGACCGGATGGCCCACGCATGACCGTCTCTGGCCTGCCGCTTCCGTCCGTCACGTTCCACGTCCCATCTGATGGTTTCGCGCTGACCGGGCCAGAGGCCGCCGCTAAGGAGGTGGCGGCTCCTCCGGCCTCCACATCAGCGCTCGCTGCCTCGTCGAATGCGCATGCCCCCGCGGCGGGGCGTGATCTTCTCCCGTCATCCGCGGACGCGCCCCGCCCACCGCGAATCTGCGAGTTGCCTCCGCCGCCAGTGGCCCCCCTACTGCCGTTGTGGGAGAGCATGGCGCATCTGCTCACCACCGACACACGCGGCTTCAGCTTCTCTGAGGCAGCACTCGTTGGCATCGCTGATCACGTGCCCATAGGGCGGTGGGCATGGTGGCATGACGCCCGTTATCATACTTTCGGTTTCTCTCCCAACCTCTTTATCCCACCTGGATAAGGTGTGGGTCTCATGGTGACCAACATGTGTGGCAACCATCTCGCGCGCAACATGTCAGCCGCGAGACGTACTCACGGCGACGATGTTCAGGAGGATATCAGCAATGAGCCTTGAGAAGGGCAGAATCGTGAAACTAGCCGTCCGGTTGATAGGCATCGGCTTTGGTGTTGGGCTGGCGCTTGTCCTGTTCTCCAGTGTCGCCTTTGGCCGAGGCTACCAGAGTCAGGCACGCCCCTCGGTGACGACGCATGTCACCATCAGCCACGTACAAAGCGCGTACCAGTTCCACTTCCGCAATCGCGACGACTTCCGCGACCGCGATGACCGGTTCCACTTCCGTGATCGCGACGATCGGTTCCGCTGCTACAGTTGCTTCCGGTCGTACAGCTACAACTCCTGCTATAGCTCCTGCTACAGTTCTTGCTACAGTTCTTGCTATAGCTCCTGCTACAGTTGCTGTCGTAGCAACAGCTATGGCAACAACAGCTATGGCAACAACAGCTATGGCAACAACAGCTATGGCAACAACAGCAGCTACGGCGGCTATTGATGCCCATGCGTGCCATGTAGACTCCAGGCGCGCGCGCTAGGCGGATAAGCCGCACGTCGTGCCATACGCTGGAGTGCGCTCCTGGGGAGGCTGAGGATTCGCCTCCCCAGGAGCAAGGATATCCTGGCAGCGCCCTGGGCCGGTCTCATCAGGCTGGTCTTGGTCGCGCTGCCAGGCGCGCGACGCGCGTCTTCCGCTGAATGGCCTGAAATTTGCCCGGCGCGGGGGCGGATGCTATGCTCTATGGTGGCATCTTCAAGAACGTGTACCGTGATGGCAGCCCCACCACATTGCTGTAGGGATCTCGCGCTATGCTCACCCGCTGGACTTTTGATCCTGCCGTGCTGGCGTTCCTCGCCCTCACGCTCGGCGGATACTTGTATGTGATCGGGCCGTTACGCACGCGCTATTCGCTGGGGGAGCCGCCGTCACGTGGGCGGCAAGCCTGTTTCGTCGCGGGCTGGGCAGTGCTGGCGGTGAGCGTGATCTCTCCGTTGGATGCCATCGGCCGCTATTATCTGTTCTCCGCCCACACCGCGCAACTGCTTCTCCTCACCACACTGGCGGCACCGCTGCTTTTATTCGGCATTCCAGAGTGGGTCATCTGGCGCCTCCTGCCGCTGCGTGCCTTGCGCAACGCCACCCGTGGGCTGCTGTTCCCTGTCTTCGCCGCGCTCACCTTCAATGTCGTCCTTCTCTTCTGGCACATCGGTTCCTTCTATGAGGCCGCGCTGAAGAACACAGGCCTCCATGACCTGCAAAATCTCTCTTTTCTGCTGGCCGGTCTGCTGACGTGGTGGCCATTGCTCACTCCGCTCGACCGCCACACGCGCATGGCGACACCGCTCCAGATGCTCTATCTCGCCGCGGAAAGCCTGCCACTAGATATCTTCGGTGTCGCGGCCATCTTCTCGCCCGCCGTTTTCTACCCCACCTACGTACACGCGCCGCGCGTCTGGGGCCTCTCTCCCATGCTTGATCAGCAGATCGCGGGCGCGCTGTTGGCGGTGCCGGGCAATATCCTCGATATCGTGCTAATGAGCGTCATCTTCTTCGCTTGGATCGGGCACGTTGAGCAAGCGCAGCGCACACGTGAGCGAGCCGAGACCGAACGCGAGATGGCCGAGATGGAGGCACGAGTGGCCGCCCAGGAATCCGGCGCCACTGCCCCACGGGAATAGGCTCGAGGTAGGGCCACTCGGTCACTGGCTTCCATCGCCTATTCCATTATTTCGCGATTAGCGTTCCGGCAGATGGGTGGACCGCTTGGTATGAGGCATGCGCGGCTGAGAAGCTAGCAGCAAATCGAGCAGCGCGGCGGGCGTAGGCGCGCGCAGCAATAGCTGGGCGTGCGCCGCAGCGATGAAGCCTTCTGCCGCGATATGGTTCACCAGCGCCACAAGTGGAGCGAAGTAGTCGTCAACATCCACTAGGCCGATAGGCTTGCGATGAATGCCGATCTGCGCCCAGGTGACGATCTCGAACAGTTCGTCGAATGTGCCGAAGCCGCCGGGCAACGCGACGAAGCCATCAGCAAGGTCGGCCATCAGCGCCTTGCGCTCATGCATGCTGCCGACCTCGTGCAACTGTGTCAGGTGGGGATGGGCTACCTCCGTGCGGAAGAGGTCGCGCGGTAGCACACCGATGACCTCACCTCCCGCCGCTAGCGCCGCGTCAGCCACCGCACCCATCAAGCCCACGCTCGCCCCACCATAGACCACCCCCAGACCGCGAAGGGCCAACTCGCGCCCCAGCGCGCGCGCCGCTTCGGCATACTCCTGCCGTGCGCCGCAGCTCGATCCCGCGAAGACACAGATACGCCGCATATGGTGCTCTCTCATCCGGGAATATCAGGTAGAGCCGCACTGCCCACGACATTGTGGACACGCGCGGAGGACACCCTCCGCCTTGGCAGAGTAACGCACGGGCAGGCACGAGGAGAAGCACGTATATCTTCTGGGGTGGCAAGCGTTGTGCCAGATGGGCTATGCGGTCGCGCGTTTGGCGGCGGCCCACCAGGCCAGCCACTCTTCAGCGGAGAGCGACAGGAGTGCGCGCCCCTCGGCACGCGCACGCGCCTCCATCGCCTCGAAGCGGCGGCGGAAGCGCTGATTGGCCGCGTGCAGCGCCTCCTCTGGCTGGAGGTGCAAATAGTCCGCCACACGCGCGAGTGTAAAGAGCAGATCGCCCAACTCCGCCTGGCTCTCCGCTATCTCGCCGTGCGCCACTGTCTCCGCCAACTCGCGCGCCTCCTCCGCCACCTTCTCGATCGCACCCTGGGTGTCGGGCCAGTGAAAGCCGGTTTTCGCCGCCTTGCGCCCCAGTTCGTATGCCTGGTAGAGCGCCGGTGCGCTCTTGGGCACGCCACGCAATACACTCTCGACCTGGGTATCTTCGCCTTTGGCCTGCCGCTCTGCGCGCTTGATCGCCTCCCAGTTGCGGAGCACATGAGCGGTGTCGCGCACGCTCACGTCGCCGAAGACGTGCGGATGCCGACGGATAAGCTTGGTCGTGATATGCTGGTAGATATCACCTAGCGAGAAGAGTTCCTCCTCGTCGCCGATCTCGGCCTGAAGGTAGACCTGGAGGAGCAGGTCCCCTAACTCCTCGGCAAGCTGCTCCGCCCGCTCTGCGCTGCCATCCCACGCATCCAGCACCTCGGCCACCTCATAGGCTTCTTCTACTATATAGCGCCGCAGTGATTGATGCGTCTGCTCGCGATCCCACGGGCAGCCATCCGGCGCCCGCAGCCGCGCCGTGACCGTCCGCAGCCCCTCAGGCACACGCACGGCATCCAGCGGATCGAGTGGCGGGAGGTAGAGGGTCGTCAGGTGGTCAGCGCGGTCGTCGCGGTCCAGCGCGTAGAGTGGAACGCGCGTAATCGTCTCCTCGGGTAGGCCTGCCCACCCCACCAGCGCCACCTCCCACTCCTCGGGATAGATCTCACTCAATGCCAGCTTGACACGGCTGGCGAGCCGCCGATTGTAGACCTGCGCGACCAGCGCCGGACGAGTGGGTAAGAGCGCGCCCATCAGCGCGGCGGGAGATGTCTCGGCCAGCGATGTCGCATCCAGCAGTTGGAGGTCGTGTCGCAGGGGGTCCAGCCCCAGCGCCGCGCACACTGGCTCGACGTAGGAAAGCCCCGCCACGAGTTGGAGCGTGATGCCGTGCTCCGGCGCCTCCGCGTGTAGACGGCGCACCGACTCTTCGCCGATGAGCGGATGCCCAGGCACCGCATAGATGAGCGGCTGCGCCGGGCCACGTGCGATTGCCCGCTCACAGAGCCGCGCCACGATGGTGGAGTAGAGGGTATCGAAGCTCTCGGCCTCTTCATAGAGGGAATCGAATGAGACGGCGTCTAGGCCGGGATAGCGCGCCCGTAGCGCGTCTACGGTAGGATGACGCAAGGTGCGGAAGTAGACCGAGTCAGCCACAGAGAGTACCTGTTGCGCCGCGATGGTCAGGTCTTCCCAGCGTCCAGGCCCCAGGCCTACGATCGTGATGGCGCCTGCGCGTTCCATGCTCTGCCTGCTCCTCCGCGCTCGTGCTCTCGGCAAATAGGAATCTAAACTTCCACACCGCCGGTGGGGGCGCGTTTTGGCACCCGGTGCTTGCGCCTGGTTGAGCTATCCACCGGGGTGCGCTCTCCAGAGGAAGTGCGGGAACTGGGCCGGTATCCGCCGCGCCCGTACGGGAACGAGCGCGACGAGAGTGAATCAGCCGAGAGAGATATTCCGTTGAATCTTGGCCTGCGGGCGGATGATATCCGTCAGCCAGGCACTAAAGATGGTCGCCTGCTGTTGCGCGTCGCTTACCCCCTTGAGCGGCGCGCGGCCGGGCTGTGTCAACTCCAGCAGCGCGTAATTGCCACTGGTGAGAATGATCTCGTACTTCTGAGGGCGCGCGTTCTTGGCGAAGGCGACCGCGTCGAACGAGGGGCCGAGCTGACCAGGATAGATGGTGCCCAGGTCGCCCCCTTGCGCCGCGGAGGCGGTATCAAGCGAATGCGCGCGGGCTAGTTGGCCAAAGTCCGCGCCTTGCTGTGCCTGCTTCTGGTAATCTTGCGCCTCTTTGAGTGTCTTGACCAGAATGCCGCGCACACGATAGGTCGGCATTTGCAGTTGCTGCACCAGTTTATCCTGTATGGCCTGCTGCTCAGCCAGCAGCGCGATGGCGCGTGGCGTGAGCGTCGCGGCGAGGGCATGGCTGGCGGCATCCTGCGAGTTGCCGGCGAGGGTACCGCGGATCTGGTTCAGGCGATCGCGGTCTGTCTTGGTGTCAGCGCTCGTCAGGGGCTTAGTAAGTTGCTCACGCGCGAGTTCGAGGTTGACGAGGAAGTCGAGCGTTTGTTGCTCAGTGGAGACCAGATTGGCGCGCCCAGTTGGATTCTGCCAGTCTTGGCCCTGACCTTGCCGCGCCGCGCCGGCCTTGTAGACGGCGAGAATGGTCGAGTAGTCGGCGAGCGAGATAGCATGGCCATTGACCGTCACCGCGGCGAGGGGATCGGCGCTCGCGCCCGTGCCGCACCCAGCGAGTCCGGCGGCAAGCAGGACAGCCGCGAAGAGCAGAGACAGCGCACCGTATGTTGTCCTCATCCGCAAACGAGAGATCTGCCGCATCATTGTGCCTCACGTGGCAGGAAGAAGTGTGGGAGCGCGCACCCGTCCGCACGCCCAAGAAACCTACCATCCTAATGATGGTAACATGCCAGTCTTGGGGCGTCAATTAGGGCATTCGTACTGGGGGCAAGGGCACATGCCGCTTGGACGTCACGCTGGCGCTCCCTTGACACGACCGCCAGCGCGTGCTATTGTGCGTGTGTTGGCACTCTACTATCGAGAGTGCCAACACGTGAGTATCAGGAGTGCCAGCACTGCCGGAGACGTGGACCATGCCGATGGAGCACCGCCTCAGCCCGCGCAAAGAAGCTATCCTGCGGGCACTTGTGGAGGAATACATCCGTACTGCCGAGCCAGTTGCCTCCAAGCAACTCTCTGATCAGCTCGCCCGCATCTATGGCGGCTCTGGCTACGCCTCCGCCACCGTCCGCACGGAATTGGCCACCTTGGAAGAAGATGGGCTGATCTATCAGCCGCATGTCTCCGCTGGGCGCGTGCCCACTGACCTCGGCTATCGCTACTTCGTCGAGCGGCTGATGAGCGAATCGCTCCTCACGCTCGAAGAGCAGCGATTGATCCATCACCAATTTTATCAGGTGCAGCACCAACTCGACGAGTGGGTACGGCTCACGGCCTCTATCATGGCGCAGGCGCTGCAGAGCGCCGCCATTATCACGCCGCCGCGCGCCGGCGAGGCTCACCTCAAGCACTTCGAACTGCTCTCGCTCTATGAGACGGTCGTGTTGCTGGTGCTGGTCCTGCAAGATGGGACCGTGCGGCAGGAGCGGCTCGTGCTCGACGCGCCCACGACCCAAGAGGAACTGAGTCGCTTGGCACATCACTTCAACGAGCGCTTCTTCAATGCCACGGCGCAGGCCGTCGGCGCATTCGCCGTCGCCGAAAGCGAGCGCTTCTCACCGAGCGAGCGACTTGTGGTAGAATCCCTGGCGCGCATGCTGGTCCATCTCGACATCCTGACACCTGACGTCTTCTATCGCGAGGGCATCAGCCAGTTGCTCCAGCGCGAGGAGTTCGCGCACACCGATTCTGATCGCATCCGTCGCTTAGTGGAGGCACTTGAGCGCAACCGCTTTATACCAGCCATCGCGCCGCAGGTCATGGCAGCGGATGGCGTGCAGGTCATTATCGGCACAGAAAACGAGGCGGATACGCTGCATGATATGAGCGTCGTCGTGGCGCGCTACGGCACGCGGGGCCAACTCTCTGGCTTGCTCGGCGTCGTTGGCCCAACGCGCATGCAATATAGCCGGGCGATCGCTATCGTCCGCTACATGACTGAGCTACTCAACGATTTACTCGCTGAAACGTATGGATCGTAGGGCAGATTGCTGGCACTCCCTGGTAAGAAGTGCCAGTGGTCGCGCGCAACGTCGCGTGTGGAGAAGGGGACCGATGAGCGAGGAAGAACGCACACCGGAGGCGGCGGCAACCCACCCGGCGCCCGCGGCGGACGCGGATGCCACGGTGGCAGCCGACACACTGCCAGTTGACACGCTGCCAGCCGACCGTGAGGCCGAGTTAGCGCGGCGCATCGCTGAGCTAGAACACGACCTGGCTCAGGAGCATAATGCGGCTACGGACTATATGAGCCGTTGGCAGCGCGCCCAGGCCGACTTCGCCAACTTTCGGCGTCGGCAACAGCAAGAGCAAGAGCAGATGCGGCGCGTCTTCGCCACCGAGGCGGCAAAACTTGTTCTGCCAGCGCTCGATGGTTTCGAGCGGGCGTTTGCCACGCTGCCACCATCGCTGCGGAGCTATACCTGGATTGACGGCATCGCGCTGGTGAGTATGCAACTGAGCGGCGCGCTCCAGGCGCTGGGCATCCAGCCCATCAACGCCGACCCCGGCCAGCCTTTCGATCCCGCGCGCCATGAGGCCATCGGTGAGGTAGAGACGACCGAGCACCCCGATGGGCACATCGCCGTGCTCATCCAGCGTGGCTATGAGGCTGGCGGCGCGCTGCTACGCCCGGCACTGGTGCAGGTGGCGCGCGCGCCACATCCGACGGAGGAGCGGGGGGAGAAGCCACCACGTGAAGACGCCGCCGACATCATCCCTGGCCCCGGCCCATAGGCGGCGAGGGGCCAACAGGGGAGGGATGGCCCAAAAGAGTGGATGACGCGCATCGCGCAGAGGCGTCACCTAGCGGCACATACACCCAGCGGCACATAGATAAAGCTCGCCCATCCGACCCGAAGGTCAGATGCGGCGTAGGAGACACGTACACCAATAGGAGGTCTTTCTGTGGGCAAAGTCATTGGCATTGACCTTGGCACAACGAATAGCTGCGTCGCGGTAATGGAAGGTGGCGAGCCGGTCGTCATCCCTAACTCCGAAGGCAGCCGCACAACACCGTCCGTCGTCGCCTTCACCAAGGGTGGCGAGCGTCTGGTGGGCGAGGTGGCAAAACGGCAAGCCATCACCAACTCTGAGAATACCGTTTTCTCGATCAAGCGCTTCATGGGTCGCAAGTATGACGATCCCGAGGTAGACCGCGACCGACGCCTCGTACCGTATAAAGTGGTGCGCGCGCCCAACGGCGATGCCTGGGTAGAGGCTGGCGGCAAGCAATACAGCCCGCCTGAGGTGAGCGCGATGATCTTGCAGAAGCTCAAGGCTGATGCCGAGGCGTATCTGGGCGAGCGCATCACGCAGGCCGTCATCACGGTCCCCGCCTACTTCAACGACGCCCAGCGCCAGGCCACCAAAGATGCGGGCAAGATCGCCGGCCTGGAAGTCATGCGCATTATCAACGAGCCGACGGCGGCCTCGCTGGCCTACGGCCTCGATAAGAAGAAGGATGAGCGCATCGCCGTCTATGATCTGGGCGGTGGCACGTTCGACATCTCGATCCTGGAGCTAGGCGAGGGCGTCTTCGAGGTGAAATCCACCAACGGCGACACCCACCTAGGCGGTGATGACTTCGATCAGCGTATCATCAATTGGTTGGCTGATGAGTTCCGCCGTGAGCAAGGTATTGACCTTCGGCAGGACAAGATGGCGCTCCAGCGCCTCAAAGAAGCGGCGGAGAAGTCGAAGAAAGAACTCTCGTCTTCGATGCAGACAGAGATCAACCTGCCCTTCATCACCGCTGACCAGAGCGGCCCCAAGCACTTGGCCATCACGCTCACGCGCGCCAAGCTGGAGCAGCTCGTGGATGATCTCGTTGAGAAGACGCGCCAGCCGGTGCTGCGGGCGCTCAACGATGCTGGCGTCAAGCCCGCGCAAATTGATGAGGTGGTGCTCGTCGGCGGTATGACGCGCATGCCCGCCGTGCATGCGGTCGTCAAACGTGCCTTTGAGAAGGAGCCGAACAAGGGCGTCAACCCAGACGAGGTGGTGGCCATCGGTGCCGCTGTTCAGGCGGGCGTACTCACCGGTGAGGTGCGTGATGTGCTGCTGTTGGACGTGACGCCGCTCTCGCTGGGCATCGAGACGCTTGGCGGCGTCTCTACCAAGCTCATCGAGCGCAACACGACCATCCCCACTTCCAAGGGTCAGGTCTTCTCCACCGCCAGCGATGGGCAGACCAGCGTGGAGATCAACGTGCTCCAGGGCGAACGCGAACTGGCGCGCGATAACCGCTCATTGGGCCGCTTCATCCTTGATGGCATCCCGCCCGCCCCGCGTGGCGTGCCGCAGGTCGAGGTCACGTTCGACATTGACGCCAATGGCATCGTGAGTGTCCGCGCGCACGATAAAGGCACCGGACGCGAGCAACGCATCACTATCCAGGCATCCAGTGGTCTCTCAAAGGATGAGGTGGAGCGGATGGTTCGTGATGCGGAGTCGCATGCCGAGGAGGACCGTCGCCGCCGCGATGAGGTGGAAGGCCGCAACGAAGCGGATAACGCCGCGTATACCGCGGAGAAGACCTTACGCGACCTGGGCGATAAGGTCTCAGGGGACCTCAAAGGCGATGTTGAGGCCAAGATCGCCGATGTCCGGGCGGCGTTGGCCACCGACGACATCACCCGCATTCGCGGCGCGAAAGATGCTTTGCAGCAGGCCATGTTCAAGGTCAGCGAGCAACTTTACAGTGCGGCTGGCGCGGCGGATGGCGGCCCTGGTGACGCGGGTGGCCCCGCGGAAGACAACACCGTCGAGGGCGAGTTCAAAGAAGGGTAAGCGCGGAAGCTGGCCGTAAAAGGCTAGCGGCGGTGGGCGTCTTCTCACATGAGAAGACGCCGCCGCGCCACGAAAATTGCCTCTTTGTGCCGATTGAAGCAAGGTATGAGGGACTAGCACCCCTATGGTATAGTGTAGTCACTCACGGGCGGCTGGCCGTTTCGCCGCGGCCCGCGTGGGGAGAGGTGGGGTGCGCCGCGTCGCACCGCCCCTGAGCAATCAGGTGCGCCGTGAACGAGCGGCGGCGCTGCAAAAGAGGAAGCCAATGGCCGCCAAACGCGATTATTATGAGGTCCTGGGCGTCACGCGCACCGCCACGGAGGATGAGATCAAGAAGGCGTTCCGCCGCTTGGCGCGCCAGTACCACCCAGATGTCAACAAAGAGAAGGGCGCTGAGACGCGCTTCAAAGAAATCAACGAAGCCTACGAGGTGTTGGGGGATGCTCAGAAGCGCGCCGCCTATGACCGCTTCGGCCATGCTGGTGTCGCGGGCGCGGGGGCCAGCGCGGGGGGCAACCCATTCGAAGGGTTTGGCTTCGGCAGTTTCAACGACCTCTTCGAGCAACTCTTCGCC
>JADEYI010002176.1_pt1 | contig 10750 bp, 8 predicted proteins | sample 8542331 | NCBI WGS metagenome assembly JADEYI01 (sample SAMN16510988, study PRJNA670497) | mine drainage metagenome | isolation source: biofilm near Copperflume 1 | place: Germany: Marsberg coppermine Kilianstollen | collected 2018-02 | reverse complement strand
GGAACCTTCTCCCCTAAGCCGCCAGCTAACCTCGTAGGCTTTGAAGGTCGGACCAACTATGGACGACCTTTTTTCTTGCTCAGGATCCCCGGTGCAGGGAGGCACGCCGCCAATTGCCAAACCGATGAAACAGCGCGCCCGCACTCTGAACAGCTTTCGCGCCGCGTGGGATCCCGTCGCGGCGCCGGTTGTGGAGGAAGTGCCTTCTGCGTACCGCCGATCGGCGCGGAACGGCGCAAGCACGCGACCACCGGTGACGCTGACGACGGCACGCACGTGGCGGAGCAACAGCGCTGTCGCCGTGCTGGCGCCGCCGCGTAGTACGCCTACGATCGACTTCGGTGAGCTTGCCCAGCCGGTGGCGGACGTCGCGTCCGCGGTCAAGCAGCATGTCCGCGTGACGCCGTCCGGGCGTCTGCTGACGCGGATGCTGGAGATTCTGCCCTTGGCAATGGCGTTGGCGCTTATCTCATCGATTGTGTGGGGCGCCATATGGCTGCCAGTGCCGCTGGTCGTCATGCTGCTGGGGTTCGACATCTACTGGGCGTGGCGTTCGCTGAACACCGGCCTCCACACGATCAAGGGCTACCGCGCGCTGAAGGCGGCGGCGCGCATCGACTGGCGCAAGCATTACGATGCGGAGCGGATCACGCGCGGGGACGTGCTGGACTGGGAAGACATCCGGCACATCGTGATTATCCCCACCTACAAGGAGAGCGTCGCGAAGCTGAGCGGGACGCTCGGCAAGCTCGCCGAGAGCGAGGTGGCGCACGACAAGCTGTTGATCGTGATCGCAATGGAAGAGGCGGACGAAGGCGCGCCGGCGCGTTTCGAGACGCTGCAGCGTGATTTCGGGCACTGCTTTTTGGGGATGATCGGCACGACGCACCCGAAAGACACGCCGGGTGAAGTGCGCGGAAAATCATCGAACGAAGCATGGGCGGCGAAAAAAGCGAAGCGCCTGTTTTGCGACGAGATGGGCTTCGACGTCGACCGCATGACGATCACGAGCTGCGACGCGGACACGTTGTTTCATCCGCGCTACTTCAGCGCGTTGACGTATTATTTCGCGACGAATCCGCGCCGTTACCGTCTGTTCTGGCAGGGGCCGATTTTCTACTACAACAACGTCTGGGATGTGCCGGCGCCGTTGCGTATCCAGAACAGCCTCGGCGGCATCAATCATCTGGCGAAGCTCGTCCGCAAGTACACGGTGTTGTTCCCGCAGTCGACGTACAGTCTGAGCCTGCGGATGTGCCATGACGTGGACTACTGGGACGTGGATGTCGTCCCCGAGGACTGGCACATGTTCCTCAAGTGCTTCTTCGAGCTGGGCGGGGAGCCAGATGTGCAGCCGATCCTGCTGCCGGTGGGGAACGACGGCGTGCGTGCGCACAGCTACACGCGCACGTTCTGGGAGCACTACCAGCAGGCGCGCCGCCACGCTTGGGGCTGCACGGACATCCCGTACGCGATCAAGCAGGCGGTGGCGCACCCCGAAATCCCGCGTTTGCGGCGTCTGCGTCGCGTGTGGAGTCTGACGGAGAACCACGTGTTGTGGTCGGCGCAGTGGTTTCTTATCACCGGCGTGGCGGCGAACATGTCAGCGGGCGGCTGGGGCGGATTCATCGGTCTGGAGCCGTTCGCCGCGCACAATCTGCCGCACTGGTTCATCCCCGTGTCGCACTACATTTTGCTGCCGTGCATGCTGCCGCTGATCGGGATGATCATCCTCGACATGATGATGCGGCCAACGCGGCCGAAGCGCTGGAAGGTATGGCTGTACCCGATGCAGTTCGTGCAGTGGATGCTGATGGCGCCGATCACGCTGTTCTTCACGGCGCTGCCCGCCATCGACGCGCAGGTCCGGCTCGCGCTGGGCCGCCGGCTGGAGTACAAGGTGACGGAGAAGGCGTAGCGCCGTCGCAGGGGTCGGGGTCAGCGGTCAGGGGTCAGGGGTCAGGGGTCAGGGGTCAGGGAAGAGTGTGCCGAAGGCGGCGAGGCTCCGAAGACGGCGGTGACGCAGGTGCGGGCGGCGTCGGAGCTGATTTCGAGGGTGCCGGCGTAGGCTTCTGTGGCGAGGCGGGCGGTGCCGAAGGCGGCGGTGACGTCAGCTCCGGGCGGCAGCGAAGTGGTCTCGAGCGCGAGCGTGATCGCGTCATTTGTGCGGGCGAGGGTGACGCGGGCGTCCGTGGCGCCGGCGGCGGCGAGGACGCGCGCGCCTTCGAGGACAAGGCGGTAGAGCACGAGGCGGCGACCGAGGCCGATCGCGGCGCGCTCGCCGTCGTCGTCGACGGCATCGGCGAGGGGGTCGAGCTCCAGGGTCAGGTCGATAGTGTGCTGCAGGTCGCGGCGAACCGCTTTGAGTGCGTTCGGCAGGCCGAGGCGGACCACCGCGGGATACAGCTCCTGCTCGATCATCCGCAGCTCGCGGTCGCGGACGTCCTCGAGCTCGTCCATCGCCTCCCGGTGCAGCGCGGTGTCCGATTCTACGACACCGATCCGGCGATACGCCTCGTCGGCCTGCGTAGACGCGAGAAGTAGGCGCGCACGGACTTCTTCGCGCAACTGCTCGGCAAGGCGCTCGTTGCGACGCTCGTATGCTTCGAGCAATGCCGCCGTATCGACGGGACGGGCGGCGGGAGGCGCCGGTTCGGCCACGCCGGCCCAATCGGGCAGGGCGGCGTCTTCCGCGGGACCGGTGAGCATGAGCAGCGGACGCCGTCGCCGGTCCGCGAAGTACAGCGCCGTGCCGGCAAGCGCGACGGCGAGGACCGCGCCGGAGATCGTAATCCAACCCTGCTTGCCGATCGCCTGCGTGTGCTCGGCTTCGATGAGTGCGGACGGCAGACACGAAGCGACTGTGAAGCCACGGTCGATCTGGGAGCCGGCGCCGACGGCGCTGAGTCCACAGATCGATGGAACGCCACCAACCTCGGCGCGGATGCCGCCGCCGTTGATCGGCTGGCCGCGCCATGGCTGCTTCAGTAGCGGGTCGGGGACACCGGCGGCGAACTGACCGCTCCCGTTGAGAACGACGTTGCGGCTGCCGTCGACCGCGGCGGCCAGCGTGCTTTTCCAGAGCACCGACGGGTCTGCGCGGCCGAGAAGGACTCCCCATGTCGCGCCGTCTCCGTCCTTGAGAGGCACGGCGAACTCGATGTAGCCGGGGTGGCCCGCATCCGTGAGGATGATGTCCGTGTTCGATGGCGTCAGCGTCCCGCGCGCCTGCCGGTAGGCGACGCTGTCGAGCGGATGCTGGCTCGCGGTATCTGTCGACGCGATGACGATGCCCGAGCGGTCGGCGATGGTCAGTGACGAAAGGTTGTTCGTGTTCAGGTAGAGCAGGCGCTGCATCCCGTTGACGCGGACATCGTGAGGCGTGGCCTGCGTCCGGACCTCTTGGTCGTCATAGCGCAGCATCTCCAGGTAGGTGTTGTAGGTGTCGGCCGTGGCGAGCTGGCCGGTGAGCTTCGCGAGCGACGTCGCTTCGGTCGCCGCTCGCTGGTCGACGGCGCGGTGAGAGAATTCGTCGGCGCCGACGTACGTGAGGGCCGCAACGAAGGCGACGGCGGCGGCGATGACCGTGAGGGTGCGCAGCTGCGGCGGCGGCGCCGGCCAGCGGTCGATGGCGTCGAGCGCGCGCCGGACGAGCGGAGGCGGCCGGAAGTGGATCCGGGTGCGCCAGCCGCGTTCCTGCGGCGGTCGAGGAACGGTCCTTGCTCCCATGTTGCCGCTTCTATGGTCGGTGCTCGCACCCATGCTGGCGACGGGCATTTTCCCTATTCTGGGCCGGCGCGACGTGCGCGGCGCCGCTTGCATCGCTGACACGCGGGCAGCGATGATGCGCGAAAGGGAACGACCGATGGCGGCTGTAACAATCGTACTCATCGCCGCCGCGCTGGCCCTCACCGTCGCCGCCATCCCGTGGATCCGCACGCGACCCGCCGACGATCCGTATCTGGATCGCCTCCTGCTCGTGGTATCGCCTCTGCTCTGGCTGTTCCGACGAACGCGACGCCGCCGCGCAGCGCCCGGTTGACGAACGGGCGTTCGCATCATATACTCGCGGCTCGAACGGGTGTGCGGATGGAGGGCAGGATGCCGTTAACCGATACGCTCGATGCGCTGCGGAGGGACCCGGAGCTGGCCGCCGGATTCGTCGAGTGGCGCGAGCTGCCGGCGACGCTCGCCCGCTACGCGCCGTGGCCGATCGGCGCCGACCCACGGCTGATCGCCGCCCTCGGCCGCCGCGGCATCGACGAGCTGTACACACATCAGGCGGCAGCGTTCGGCGCGGTCATGCAGCGCCACAGCGTCGTCATCGTGACGCCGACCGCTTCCGGGAAGACGCTCTGCTACAACCTGCCGGTCGTACAGACCCTGCTCGAACAGCCGGACGCGCGCGCGCTGTACATCTTCCCCACCAAGGCGCTGGCGCAGGACCAGATGGAGGAGCTGCACGGCTTGATCGGCGACCTCGGCGCCGACATCCGCACATTCACCTACGACGGCGACACCCCGGGCGACGTCCGGCGGAAGGTGCGCGAAGCGGGTCACGTCGTCGTCACGAATCCGGACATGCTCCACACCGGCATCCTGCCGCACCACACGAAGTGGGTGAAGCTGTTCGAGAATCTGCGTTATGTCGTAATCGACGAGCTGCATCAGTATCGTGGCGTCTTCGGAAGCCACGTCGCCAACGTGATTCGCCGGCTGCACCGCGTCTGCCGCTTCTACGGCTCCGACCCGGTGTTCATCTGCTGCTCGGCGACGATCGCGAACCCGCGCGAGCTGGCGGAGAACATCGTCCGCAAGCCGGTGGTGCTGGTCGACGACAATGGCGCGCCCCGCGGCCCGAAGGTAATCGCGGTGTACAACCCGCCGGTCGTGAACCGCGAGCTGGGCATCCGGCAGGGCGCGGTCGAGGCGGCGCGCGCGATCGGCACGCGGCTGCTGCGGGCCGGCGTACAGACGATCGTCTTTGCGCCGTCGCGCGTGCGGGTGGAGTTGCTGCTCCGGTATCTGCGGGAGGCGCTGAAGCAGCGGCCGGGCGAGCCGGCGTCGGTCGAGGGGTATCGCGGCGGATATCTGCCGAACGAACGACGCGCGGTCGAGCAGGGGCTGCGGGAGGGGCGCATCCGTGGCGTCGTGGCGACGAACGCCCTCGAGCTGGGCGTCGACATCGGCGGCCTCGATGCGGCGGTGCTCACCGGATATCCGGGCAGCCTCGCGAGCGCCTGGCAGCAGATCGGACGCGCAGGGCGGCGGCAGGAGTTGGCGCTCGCGGTGCTCGTCGCCTCGTCGTCGCCGCTGAATCAGTACGTAGCGACGCATCCGGAGTATCTGTTCGAGACATCGCCGGAAGCGGGGCTCGTCGACCCAGACAATCTGCTCGTGCGCGTCAGCCACATGAAGTGCGCCGCGTTCGAGGTGCCGGTCGAGGAGGATGAACCGGCGGACGGCGCCTGCGGCTTCGGCGCTGATGCACCTGCACTCCTCGAAATGCTGGCGGCGGAAGATGTGCTGGTGAAGGCGGGCGGCCGCTATCACTGGATGGCGGAGGTGTTCCCAGCGGAGGGCGTCAGCCTGCGGTCGGCGGCGATCGACAACTTCGTCGTCATCGAGCAGGGGCCGAAGCCGCGCGTGATCGGCGAGGTCGACCGGCCGGCGGCGCCGCTGCTCATCCACGAAGAGGCGATCTACATGCACGGCGGCGTGCAGTACCACGTCGACCGGCTCGACTGGCACGAGAAGAAGGCGTACGTCCGGCGGGTCGACGTCGATTACTACACGGACGCGAATCTCGCGGTGGACCTCGAGGTGCTGGAGCCGTTCGAAGATGCGCCCGCGAAGGGCTGTTCGGTCGAGCACGGCGAAGTCGCGGTGCGCGACGTCGCGACGATCTTCAAGAAGATCAAGCTCGACACGAACGAGAACGTCGGCTGGGGGCGGATCAGCATCCCGGAGGAGAGCCGGCACACGACCTCGTACTGGTTCTCACTACGGGACGAGGCGGTCGAGGGGCTGTCGCGGGCGGAGCTGCAGGACGCACTCTGGGGCTGCGCGCATCTTCTGCGGCACCTGGCGCCGATCTTCCTGATGTGCGACCCGCGCGACCTGCAGGCCGTCGCGCAGATCCGGTCGCCGTTCACCGGCCGGCCGACGCTCTTTCTCTATGAGAACCAGCCGGGCGGCGTCGGCATGGCGCGCCGGCTGTTCGAGATCCACGGGCGGCTGTTGGCGGCGGCGCGGGAGGTCGTCGTGCAGTGTGGATGCACCGGTGGCTGCCCGGGCTGCGTCGGGCCGACGATCGGGGAGCACCCGGCGAACAAGCGCGCGGCGTTGACGCTGCTGCGGCGGCTGGCGGAGTGAGGGGGATGGAGGTCGGAAGTCGGAGGTCGAAGGGCGCCGTGAGATGGAGGATGGACGATGGAAGGTGGACGGATCGTTCGACCGATACGCGTCCTGATTGAGCGAAGCGCGCGGGCGTGATGGCACAAGCACCGGTGCGCGATGTGACGGCGGAGCGGCTGGCGCGCGCGCGGGCGACGATCGCAGCCGTCGCGGGCGGACTGCGCGGCGCGGATGGGGCGCCAACCCGGCCCGCGCAGCCGGAGCGCATCGAGCAGCGTGACCTGGCGCCGATTGAGCGCATGCTCGGCGGCGCGTGGATCGACTCGGCGTACGGACGTGCGTTCGTGCGCGACCGCTGGTTCGCATCCGATCACGAGCACGGCAGCCTGCCGCTATCGGCAGCCGTGGCGCTCGATGCGCGAGCGCTGCAGTACCTCCTTGGCATAGCGCCGCGAGGGAGAGGCGCAGCGCCGCGCGACACTGCGAGCTTCGAGCCCGTCACCTCGGCCCTCAGAACGGTCGAGCGCCCGCCCTCGTCGTGCCCGCCCCACCTCCCACCTCCCACCTCCAACACCCCCGTGCCTCACGCTACGCCGTCGACCGCCGCCCCCGGCCCCCAGGCTCCAACTTCCGGCACCCCGACCCGGATGGGCTTCTTCGACATCGAGACTACGGGACTCGGTGGCGGGACGGGGACATACCTGTTCCTCGCCGGACTCGGGACGTTCGAGCCGCATGGGTTCCGTCTGCGGCAGTACTTCCTCGCGGATGTCGGCGGCGAGCGGGCGATGCTGGCGCTGATGGCGGAGGACCTGGCGCGCTGCGACGCGCTCGTGACCTACAACGGACGTGCGTTCGACGTGCCGATCGTCGAGACGCGGCTGACGCTGGCGCGGCTACGCAGTCCCTGCGCGAAGCTGGCGCACTTCGACCTCCTGCACCCCGTCCGGCGGCTCTACAAGCATCGGATGCCGTCGTGCCGGCTGGCGGACGCAGAACGCCGGCTGCTGGGCATCGAGCGGTTTGATGACACGCCGGGATCGCTGATGCCGGCGATCTACTTCGCATATGTACGGGCGGGGCAGATGGCGCCGCTGCGCGGCGTCTTCGAGCACAACGCCTACGACGTGCTGTCGCTCGTCGGGGTGCTGGCGCGACTGGCACGGCTGTTCACGGACGACGCACCGGCACCAGACGACGCCGCGGCACTCGCCCGGTGGTGGGAACGCGACGGCGCGGACGACCGCGCGCTGCGCTTGTATCGATCGGCGCTGCCGTGGCTCGAGGGCGGCGAGGATTGGGCATGGGCGGCGCATCGCCACGCCCGCCTGAGCCGGCGCGCGGGCATGCACGCGGAGGCTGCCGCACTCTGGGTGGCGCTGTGGGAGCGCGGCGACGCGGCGGCGGGACTGGCGCTCGCGAAGCATTTGGAGCATCGGGCAAGGGAGTATGCCGCGGCGGAAGCGGTGACGCTGCGGCTTCTGGCTGCGGCGCGCGGAGCGGAGGAGCGCGCGGCGCTGGCGGTGCGGCTCGGAAGGCTACGACGGAAGGGTGCCTCGATCGGCGGACGGCACCTTGCAGGGTGCTGAAAACGTGTCAAGAGGCATCAATTTGAAGCAGCTGCACGGGCCTTGTGAAGCTACCGCGCGGGCTGAATGCCGGCGCTCGGTGATGGGGAGAGTTCTTCAGCATCCTGCTAAGCCGCGGCCCTCTTCCTTCATGAGCCGCCGGAATCGCCGGACCGCGTACGTGCGCAGTTCACCGCACTTCTACGAGGACATGGAGTCAAGTGCGTTGAGAACGTGTCGTACCTGTAGCACCCCTGGCGCTACGCGGCCTTCCGGGGCGCCGCTTCGGGTTCGTCCGGGGCGCCGCCAGCGGTCTCCTGCAGGTAGAGCAGGACGGCCTTCACGCGCGGGTGCGCGGCGTGGTCGCGGCTCAGGTTGAGCTGGCCGAAGATGGCGTTGATGTGGTTCTCGACGCTCTTCTCTTCGAGCACGAGGGTACGGGCGACGGCGGCGTTGTTGTAACCCTTCGCCATCAGTGAGAGCACCTCGAGCTGACGCTTCGTCAGCGCCGAGAGCCGGCTCTCGCGACGACCGAGGCTTTCGAGCACGACAGGGTCGAGCACCACGAGGCCGGATGCGGCGCCATCGATCGCGCGAGCGAGCGTTGCGACGTCGGCGACAGACTGCCGGAGCAGGTAGGACCAGCCGGCGGCACGAAAGGCCGGCAGCGCGGCGAGCATGCGGGCGTCCGGGCGGTCGCCGAGGAAGACGACGTGCGTGCGGAAACGCGCGCGTGCGAGGGCCTGCGCGACGGTGAGCGCGTTCTGCTCGCTCGTCGCGTCGATGCCGATGAGCGTGACATCGGGGTGGCTCGCGGCGGCGATCTCGACTGCGGACCCGGCATCTGCCGTCGCACCGACGACCCGCATGCGCGCTTCGGCCGCGAGCACAGCGCTGAGCATGTCTCGCAACAGGCCGTCACTCTCCACGATCAGGACGCGAATCGGCGTGTTCTGGTTCTGCGTTTGCATCCTCTCGATTATCGGAGCACGGCCGGAGTGACGCATACGGGAGAGCGCTGATTCTCGGCGGCGGCGCGGCGGCTGCCCTTAAGGCGCGCGTGGTCGTCCGCGGTGCAACCCGCAAGGGTGCACAGAATCGGCGTAGGTGATTGCACCCGACTTCGCCGGGTGCAATCACCATGCGCACGTTTGCGCATTGACACCACGCTTCAACGGTACATGGACGTACCGGCAGGCCAGTGCACGGAGTGCGCAATCTGGTCGCCGGGCGCCTGATGCCCACGGGTGACAGACCGCCGGGTAGCAACGGAGTGCGCGACCAGCCTGCGGAGTTCGGAAAACGGACAGGCTCCCGCTCATCGAAGGAGGTGGCCCCAGGAGCAACTCACCGTTCCGAACGGGGACCCGACTTCGGGTCCACGGCTGGATCTGGAGGAAAGCAATGAAGCGGATTATGCAACTCGTCCGCCGAATGCGGGACGAGCGCGTCATCACAGGGCCTGGAAACAGCGATCATCCTGATCGCCTTCGTCGTGGTCGCCGCCGTGTTCGCGTTCGTCGTACTGAGCACCGGTCTCTTCAGCTCCGAGCGGGGCAAGGAGGCCGTGTACGCGGGCCCGGCGAAGACGCGAGGCACGATGGAACTGTCGAGCGGCGTCATCGCGACGTCGAACACGACGACCGGCATCAGGAAGCTGACCTTCGACGTGGCGCTGGCCGCCGGCGGCGACTCCGTCGACCTCGATCCGGCGGCGACGACGAACCGCACGGTGATCAGCTACATCGACAGCGCGACCACGGTGAACAACGTGACCTACACGGTGACGCCGCTGGTCGGCAATGCCGACAAGCTGCTGCAGCCGGGCGAGCTGTTCGAAGTGAGCATCGACACGACGCAGGCGGGGTTTCCGGTGATCGGCCCGAACGCGACGTTCACCCTGGAGATCAAGCCGCCGAGTGGTTCGTTCATGGTGATCCAGCGGACGACGCCGGCAGCGATCAGCGACACGACCATCGACCTGAACTAATCAGTCTCAGGACGAGCAACGGAAGGGGGCGGCTGTCCAAACGCGGGCAGCCGCCCTACACCGTGAAAGGCAGATGGCCGGTGGAAGCGCAACAGCTCAGCTCGAAGGTCGCTGCACCGAGTCCAAAGTGGCGACACTCGAGGACGAGGGCAAGATCATCAAGGGTGAGGTGAAGCAGATCCTCACCGAGATCCGCACGGCCATCCTTTCCGCGTCGACAATCCGTTCGACGAAACACCATCGGGTCGGCCCACAGCCGCCGAGCGTGCAGATGATCTCCGCTGCCGCGCCTGAGATGGCGCGCGTGCAGATCATCGCGCCAGCCGCGCGTGCGCCCGAGCCGGAACCCGAACATCAAGCCGAGCCCGAGCCGGAACGCGGCGCCTTCACGCATGCAGACCGCGCAACGTGACGCCGAAGACGAGGTCGACATGAAGGAGCCGATCATGCTGAGGCCCGCACCAACGCCGGCGCCGAGCGCCGCGCCGACGCAGCCGCAATGGAGCCTCTTGACCATCGCCAGCCTGACGGCATGGGCCGAAGAGGCAATGGGCCGGCTGGGGGCTCTTCGCTTCGAGATCCTGCTCGATCTCTGCGAAGCGGCCGGACACATTTCGCCCGAAGCGCGGCTGGCGTTGTCCCGAGTGAAGGAATTGGAGTTGCCGGCGCCGGCCGCAGCGCCTTCGACAAACGAGACGGTCGTCGTCCTGCGGCAGCTGGATGCGCTGCTGAACGATAGCTACGGCGAGCAACCGGGGCTGCTCGCGGCGCGCCGCTAGGTGTTGTTCCCACAGACGTTACTGACAGATCCGCTGCAGCGGACTGAGACCGCCGA
>JADEYI010002175.1_pt1 | contig 10751 bp, 6 predicted proteins | sample 8542331 | NCBI WGS metagenome assembly JADEYI01 (sample SAMN16510988, study PRJNA670497) | mine drainage metagenome | isolation source: biofilm near Copperflume 1 | place: Germany: Marsberg coppermine Kilianstollen | collected 2018-02 | reverse complement strand
ACGTTTTGCGGTCTTCATAGGTAAAACTCTCCTCCGTTTTTCTTTTACGAAAGGTCACCATCCCTCAAGATGACTTGCAACGACACAAAAGGCTGCCTCGGATAAGCTCAGACAACGCTATGGGTAGCCCAAACCCGGAGCTTACAAGCCATGTAGTGGGCATCAGTGCAAGCGTAGGGCCGATCACCTCCTTTACAAAGGATGATCGCGGACCGAACGTACCCGGAGGTATGTTGGCCGTGTCGCAATTTACGATACGGTGTACAAGCGCCGCACTATTGCATCGCTGGCGTAGGCGCATTATATAGAAGTAAGAAGCTGCTGTCAAGATGGGAACTCCTGGTAACAGGGCTTATGCGTGCTAAATCAAGCAGAGGAAAACGTTTTGCCGCTGATTGGTTTTGGGCCTGAGAAGCCCTGGGCCGTAAGCACTGCCCCCAATTGGGAGTTCTCTTGCTGGGTCCTCATGCACACAGAACCGCTCAATTCGTCTGACGCATAGGCCCTATCCTGGTAAGGTGTTCAGAGATGGGGTTGAACAATCTCCTTGGGGTATCCGTGCGGGCGTACCGCCACCTACCCTCACCCCCAACGCACCCTCACCCCGAATCCATACCCTTCACCTTTCCCGTTTCTCATTTCAACTGTCTACTTCAGCTTGCTCAGGCGGTCACGTGCCTCCTGAACCCAACTGCTGTCGCCCTTGGCGTTGTTCACCGCGTTTTGATATGCATTGATTGCGCCCTGTTGGTCGCCTTTGGTCTCAAGCGCGTTGCCCAGGTGTACCCACGCTTCGATGAAGGCGGGGTCAACGGTCACAGCCGCCTGGAACTCGCGGACCGCATCGTCCGTGCGGTGCTGGTCCATATATGCCACTCCAACCTTGTTGTGCCCCGCAGGGTTGTTCGGGTCTACGTCGCGGGCATCCTCCCACGTCTTCAGCGCCTTGTCGGGCTGCCCCGCCGATTGGTAAGCGTCTCCAAGCTGCTGGCGTATAGCTATGTCAGTAGGATTCTGCTTCACTATGATTTCCATCTGCTGTGCAGCCGCTATGTAGAAAGTGCGGTCAAGATACCAGTTGACCAGCTTCATCCGCTTGTCGCGATCGGTTGGGTTTGCTGTGACATCAGCAATGAGCGCCTGGAGCGCGGGATCATTGGTGGGCGGAGTAGGCACAGCCGTCGGCACCGCAGTGGGCAGGGGTGTGATGCCAATGCCCGGCGCTCCGCTGTTTCCCACGGGGCTGCCAATCAGCGACTTTGTGTCTTGCGCCACCTGGTAGATGATAGTACCTGGCAGTCCAGCCGGAGCGTTGGCATCAAAGACTTCCTTGAGTACGCCTACCTTCGGGTCTGCAAGCTGCGTGAACTTCGCCATGCCGCTATTCCCGGCCTTCGCCTGTTCTAACTGCCCAAGGTAGATGTAATCAATATTGTACTTGTTGATAATCGTCAGAGCACGTTGGACGTCGGGTGTGGTAAAGAACTCGGTCATGTCGCTACGTCTCTGCCCAACGAGGGTGTTGTATATGGCTACGCCATCCTGCGGGGCGCGCTGCTCCTCCTCGTGCTGCGCGCCTATCACCATCGGCAGGCCTGTGTTGCTCGCCACGCGCATGCCCCCCGCCCGGTAGTAGTCAGTAGGTAGTTCAGCGATAACGTGCAGGCCTTTTACATTCTGGTTCAGCCACTTTATTCCCTGATAATCATACTTTAGGTTGATAGGAGCCGGAGCCTGATCTGTGCCGTAAGTCGCGGTCGTCATGTACTTGATCCCGCTCAAAGTGCCAATAGGCGGTGTGACTGGAAAGCGCGTCAACAGGCGGCTGCGAGTGTCAAAGAGGGGAAAGACCAGCGCCGCCAGCATAAATAGCGCGAAGACGCCTGACCAGGCGACGCGCCCCCCTGTCCAGCGAAGTCGCGGGTTGGAAGGCTTCGGTGGCGTCGGAGGCGCAGCAGGCGTGTGCAGATAGCTCACAGCCTTCTCACCTGCCGGGTGTACAGGGGCTAGGGCTACCTGGGCTTCCGGTTGGTAATAGTCAGGTTCGTTGATGGCCTCAGGCTGTGCAGCAGCCTCTGCGCTCCAGACGAGCCAGTTGCTATGTATATCGTCTGCGGTTGAAGAAAGGCGTGGCAGCGGGACGGTGTCCGGCTCACTCTCATCTTTATGCCCGTTCGCCGGTAGGGTGGCATCTGCAAGCAGTGGAAGCGCGCTATTTGCTTCGCCAGCTTTCGCTGCGGCCTCATGAGCCGTGCGGCGCGAGCCGATCCCATAGAGGATGTGGTAAATAGCCGCCGCCCCGCCCAGCGCGAAGAGCACCCACACTTGCATGTAGAACTTGAAGACAGTGTTCATCCTGAAGCTGTCGCCGCCGTTCAGGTGGTCAGCCAGGTAGACCAGCTCCACGCCGAGAGCGACCGACATGGCCGCTGCCATTAGTAGACCGGTAAAGAGCGATACTGCCGAGCGCGACGTGGCGAGGGTCGTCGCCGCGATGCCACCGATCAAGGCAGCTAGTAAGGCGATCAGGTACTGTCCAGTTGCCAGTTGGAGGATCACAACCAACGCTGTTATAGCAAGCAGACCAAGGCCTGCCCACAGAGGAATAACGCCCGGATTGGGTGTCGCCGCAGGCAAGGCAGGTTCGATCTGAGCGTGGCTGTGAGCCTCAGCTACCCAGTTCGCCGCTTCGTTCGGTGTGCCGCCACCGTGACTGTTGCCGTATTCTTCGTCGATTGAGGGTTCGCCCCAGCCGTTAGGTTCAATCTCTCTTTGTGGCGAAGCATAGGCCGTGTAGTTATCCGTTCCATCTGCGTGGCTCTCCTCGCGATGGGAGTAGACAGATAGTACGGAGCCTGGCTCCTCCACGGCGTGATCCCTCTGCACGTCGGAGGCGGACCTGCTATCCTCTACAACATCTGAAATGGTTGGTGTATCACCGCCTGTGGATGTGCGGCTCGCAGGCGCATTCTCTTCTGTACCCGTCCCCTGGTCCACCCTGAAAGAGAAGTGCGATCGGGAGGCTGCCGGTCCGACCTCTGCGCCGGAGAGAGAAGGGGCCAATCTAAAGCCTTGCCAGGGCAGAGCCAAGCGCGGCGCAAAAGCATGGCTGCTCGCCATCTGCTGGGAAAGGGTTCTAGGTTGGGAAGGAACTGACCGGGTCAGGCTGGCGTAAGCTGCTTGCCAGGGAAAGTTCCATAATCTATATACCAGGTAGGAGATTGCGATAAAGACAAAGAGCGCCCATATCACGAGGAACTCGGCGAGCGTAGTGCGGTGCATGATGGTGGTGCTATTCTGTATCACCCCTCCATCTACCAGCGGAAGAATCTTTGTGTAAAAAGCCTTGAAGCTGAGGAAGAAGGGTAGATAGGCAAGTAGAGCCACCCCTGCCAGCGCTGCGATCGAAACAATGCTGATTAAATAGAGCGTCCAACGGCTCGCCAGGCTCGGGTTTCCAGCCGCATGCAAATCTGCCGGCTCTTGCCTCAACTGACTGTTCGCCAGTAGGAGGGCGATGAGAGTCGCCCCTCCCGCCACAGCAGCGTAGGTAGGAAAGTCCCAGGAGTTTACTGCGGCAAGAGTGCCGAGTGACAGCGCCGTCACGCCAAAGCGCAGCACGCCTGCCCAGCCCCAGCCCCACAGCCAGGACAGCGACTCCGTAATGGCATGGAGCAAGCTTTGCTTAGCGGCTGTGGCTCTAAGCGCATGGCGCAGGCCTCTGAAGCGGCCTGAGAAGGCGAGATTAAGGCTCAGCACAACTGCCAGCAGCGTGAAGGGGATGTCCATAAGGTGAGGGTGGAGGTCCGCGAAGAGGAAGCTCCAAAAAGGGAACTCATTTATGGTGTGAGCGATCACGCGGCTAGGCCCCCAGAAGTCGAAGGTGGGTGGTGGAGCGGTCAACGACTGCTCGGTGATGCCGAACTTCTGCACCCAGCTCAGTACAGTAGGGGCGGCCCTGGGAAAGGTGATCATGAACAACTGGTAAAGGCCTACCATGTTGCCGATCACCAGCATCAGCACCCCTGCCAGGAGGCCGAAGGCTAGCCCGCTGCGCGACACAATGTGCAGGCTGCCGCGCCGTCGCTGGCTCCAGGCGACAAGATTATAAAGCACCCCCGCCGCTGCTGTGAATGCCAGGCCGTACAGGAGAGGTATAGTCAGGTTGAAGGCGATTGCCGGGTCCACGCCAACCAGCTTTATCATGTTGGCTACGATGAAGTAGCCCTGATAGTAGTAGTTGATCACGCCGTTAGAGAAGAAAGGATCGGCGGGGGGCATCCAGGGGCTGCGTAGTATGGCGTTGAGGAAGCCGAACTCCATTGGTTTCTCGCCGCCCAGATAAGGCTGCCACAGGTCGGGATTCTGCATCCGTATCCAGAGGAAGGCGGCGAAGCCTATGAGGAAAATAGCTTCATAGAAAACCACCAGCGCCCGCTTCTCGCGCAAATAGCGTCGGATGTCGCGCCCAGCGCCGAGCCGCCAGCATAAGAGGGACAGCAGGGCAAGGATGAGGGTAACGAGCAGTACGCTCCATGTGGTGAATGGCACAAGATGCGTGCTCGCCAGGATCCAGGTTCCCCATGAGACAAGGAGGAGCGCTACTAGCTTCGTGACCGAGTAGCCTCTATCCGGCAGGTTGCGGCAGATGGTAACGACAATAGGCAAGACGATCAGCCCCAGCAGTTCCATCGCCAGGAGCCAGAGCAGAACGCCGATCCACTGCGTATTCTCCTGCGCGAGGGGGTTCCACGAGTAGTCATTGACGACAGGAAGCTGCGAGATTGTGACGGGCGGCATGCTGCCGTCATACGCGAGCGAATTGTTATCCAGCGCAGAGCCTTGACGCGTCGGGCTGTACTGGCTGACAGGGCGGTTGAGCGATGAGCTAAAAAGCGATCTGAGCTGGTCCTGGCTCAGTGTGCTGACCTTCTGGAAGATGTCCACTCTTGGGTGGTCGTAAACGGTAAAGCTCTCGTCGGCTGATTGGTCGTCGAAGCGCATGCCGAAAAGCTCCGGGGTCACTTGCGTTGTATTCACCAGCTTATAGCCCAGTTTGCCCTCGAACAGGAGCTTGTAGAACTCAGTCTGCACAGGATAGCGCCAGGGTGACCGGGGTATAGACCCATAGAGGCGATTGCTGGCAAGGATGATATAGTCGAGGGCTGGGGCATTCGGTCGGAAGTAGGGCTTGTTGTTTGGTCCGAGGCACGGCTCCTGCGGGGCAACCCCGCAGGCGAAGCCTTTCATGCTGCCGCTCCTCCCCACCTGGTTAATCGCTGCGTACGATGGGCTGCCTGGCGGCACGTCCTGGAATATCTGAGTGTCCCCCGCGCTGCTGATGGCGTTAGCTCCTGCCTCCGTTACGGCCAACTGCGCGCGTGTCTGGTTGAGCATGTTGGTGAGGTACTCAAACTCACCTTCGGGTGGTTTGTCATCGTAGAGGTTGAGTGGGAGTGGCGCACCGTAACGGTTGAAACTGCTGTTGCCTGGCAAGCCTAGCGGCAGTTCATCATCCCAGCCCTCCACGCTGTGTACAGCGCCATCCGGCACGTTCGCATATATCCATTGAGATGCCTGCACGCGAGACTGGTCCTGCGAGTAGATATTCATGAAGGCCACCGACCAGAGGAAGGCGGAGGCGATTGTGATGACGGTCAGGGCAGGAAAGATGTTGCGGCGGAGTCTGGTCGAAGCCGTTCGCTCTCTGGCGGGCATCTGTGCTATACGGCTCCGCATCCAGATCGTCCCACGCATGAGAAGGGCCGCACCCAGGAGGCAGAATATAGGCACAAGGGGCAGCATATAGCGCATCCACTTGGCTTCGAGGGGCAGAGTAATGGTGGCGAAGTACGGTATCGCCCCCGCCATCAGCAATACTTCGGCAGGCCGCTTGCGGAATGCGAGCCAGAGGCCCAGCAGGAAGCCAACCACCACCACGATGCCTGGAATGGGGCTAAGCCCCCACAGCACCATGTTTTGCAGGTTATAGAGCACAGGCACAGTGCCGATATATTGCCGTGTATAAGGCAGGTCTATCTGGCCGCTCTGGATGCCTGCCTGCTCGACGATGCCGCCCCACCAGGGGTTGGAGTCGAGCACGGCGGTGATGCCGCCCACCTGGAAGCGTGAAAAATCGAACTGCCAGATAACATAAGGCTCTGTGATCGCGAAGGCCAGAAAAGCAAAGAGAGCGGCGACGAATACGTAGCGCAGCCCACGCAGCAAATGTCCGCCGAAGCTACGCGACCTCTCTGCAACAGACGCAGGTTTGACCCCGATCGGATCGCCCAGGTCTGCTCCGAGCTTGCGCGTTCTCAAACGATATGCAGCACGCAGCACAACAGCAGCCACCACCACCAGCGCGAAGAGGACCACTGAGACTTTGGTGGCTACCGCCAACCCGATGCAGACGCCTGCTCCGGCTGCTGCCCACCAGGCAGGGCGCTGCATCATCACAACGCTAAAGTAGAGCGCACCTATAATAAAAGTAGTAAGTAATGTATCAGAAGTGTAGAAATGCGCATTCTGAATGAGGGTGACGGCGAAGGCGGCAAGGGCGGCTGCTATCAGCCCGGTACCGCTGGAATAGAGGCGCCGCCCAATGAGGAAGACGAGCAAAATAGTGAGCAGGTCGAAGATGGAAGAGATCCAGCGCCCAAGCAGAGTGACCGCGTTGTAGTCCTGCAAATAGTAGCCACGTGGAGTGCTAATTGTAGGAGGAAGCAGAGTGTCGAGTCCCCACCCTGCTGCCCGCGTCAAATAAACAGGCAGCGAGCCGTAGGGGTAGCGGCAGCCTGCTGGGTTGCTGCATGAACCGATCTGATCACGCCGGAGATTCAAAGGGCTGGTATTTGGATCGAAAATGTTTTGCCCAGCTGAAGGCCAGGTGACACCCTGGGTAACTCCGACAATAAAGCGCTCATCGGGGTGTTGGTGTTGGTCCTGGTCGAAATTGCGCCCATAAAAGCGGAAAAAAGCGCCCGCTATCAGGATCGCAACCAGGGCCAAAAGGACTCTGTACTTCACCCAGAAGGAGATGTGGGGAGTTCCAGGCTGCATGTATTCTGTTGAGACCGTCTCAATTGAAGATGACAAAAAGCGGCTCCTCAATGCGCTAGAGGGGGTCAGGGGGAGTGTTGAAGTCGTGCCATGCTAGCACAAATAGGGCCACTCTCCTCATGAAGGGACCTGATCCACAACATTGATTTTAACATAGCAAATAGTGACAAGCAAGCGCGGCATCGGGCCACGAGCCTTGAGGTGAGTGCTTAGCCTGTGGGGTTGATGTATCTCTAATTAGCATTTATTGACAACTGTTAGGAGTAAATTATACATTATAGAGTGCCAAGCATCATAGCATTGCGTTTCAGCGTTACTACTTTGCCAGGCTTTTAGTATGAACGATCCTCGTTTTTGCTCTCTTTGCGCATCCCCCCTCGCGGAAATAAAGCTGCCTACTGAAGATCGGCCGCGCCTGGTCTGCCCGCGATGCAGGCACGTACACTATCTGAACCCCAAGATTGTGAGCGGCACGTTGCCTGTACAAGGCGGCAAAGTGTGGCTCTTGCGGCGCGGCATAGAGCCACGGCTCGGCTTGTGGACTTATCCGGCGGGCTACCAGGAGTGGGACGAGTCGACTGCTGAGGCGGCGATACGTGAGACGCGCGAAGAGATTGGCTGCGAAGTCGAATTGGAACGGCTGCTGGGGGTATACTCGCAGGCCTCCACTGCTGTGGTTAACGTCGTCTACATTGCCCGCTTGTCTCCTATCAGCGAGCTGCCTCATCTCACCGCTGAGGCAACCGAGGTATGCGCCTTTGCGCCGGATGAAGTACCCTGGGGCGAGCTTGCCTTCCCAAGCACTCACGCCGTGTTGCACGACTGGATACGCACCCTACCGGCGAGTTGAGGACGAAGCTGGTTGCCGACCCTGCTTACAGGCTAACGTTTTGCAGACTTTTTACAGTTTCTTCTGCTAAAATTAACATTCACCTCTTGACACCAACTCCAAATTAAGGTACGTTAATATGGACCGCCTGCCGGAAGTGAGCGGCACTCTTAGCAAAAGAACTGGAGCTTATACATATGAATATCGCTGCTGCCATTCTTGTATTTCGCGAGGGCCTTGAGGGTGCCCTTATTGTGGCTATCATGCTTGGGTACTTACGTAAGGTGGGTAGGCTCGACCGCCAACTTTCCGTCTGGGCGGGAGCAATCTCGGCGGCGTTGATGGCGGTGGGGTTCACTGTAGTTCTTCAGTTGATTAACTCACAGTTTGACTATCCCGCCAAGGGGATCTACGAAGGGCTAACGTCGCTTTTCGCGGTTGTGATGCTGACGTACATGATCTTCTGGATGTCGCGGCAAGCTCGCTATATCAAAGGTTCCCTTGAGCATGACATGAAGACAAAGATGACACAGGGAGCCGCCTGGGGTCTCTTTGTAGTCGCTTTCCTGACTGTGGCGCGTGAGGGCGTCGAAACCGCACTTTTCCTTTCAGCCTCGGCTTTTCAGTCGAGTGGCATGGCAGCGCTCGTTGGAGGTCTCATTGGCCTCGCGGCGGCGCTGGTGGTGGCATGGGCCGTCTACGTGGCAGGGATGAGGCTCCAGCTTCGCACCTTCTTTAGGATTACAAGCCTGCTTCTGGTCATCTTCGCGGCGGCTATCTTCCGCTATGCTATTGGCGAACTCGGAGATGTGGGCTGGATCCCCGCGATTATAGAGCCTCTATGGGACACATCGGCGCTGATACCAAATAGCAGCAGCCTGGGGTCTATTCTTCAGGCGTTGACAGGGTATGTCTCCCAGCCGTCACTCAGCGAAGTAGTGGGCTACTTCGGCTATCTTATCATTACCGGTTCCATCTTGCTGCGTCCGGCGAAGCAGTCCGCGCAGTTGCCTGCACCCCCCGTAGCTGCGCCTGCTTCTACTGAGGCTACTGAGGCTGCGGTTATATCTCCTGCCCCGGCGGAAATGAAGCCCAACTAAACCTTGAAGAAAGTCAAAGTAAGAAACCATTGATAAGGCTGATCACAGGCGCGATTGCCTGCGGGGTGCTGCTGGCTCTCCTGCCTGGCTGCGGCGCAGCTACGGGCGCTACGGGCGCAACAACCCCCAATAACGATAGCGGCTCCGCCGGAGCTACGGCGCAGCCGGCAGCACAGCAGATAACTATCATAGCTAAGGACAACGTCTTCGCTCCCACCGACTACAGCGCAGAGGCGGGCAAGCCTCTGACGATAGTGCTCACCAACTCCGGTGCGAATATACACGAGGTTGAGGTGAAGGGTCTGATAGCCGAAACGCAGCTTGCGCCCGGCCAGAGCAAGAGGGTCGCGCTGGTGAACGTTGCAGCAGGAACATACCAGGTCTATTGTGAATTACACAAGGATCAAGGTATGAACGGGCAGTTTGTAGTCAAGTAAGACGCTTGGCCCGGGACGCTAAAACCGCCATTTGAATCGGAGCTTCCGAAAAAATCTTGGCTTTCTGCACCTCGCTATTCAAGAGGGCGTGGTTGCCCCAGGCCTCATTCGGACGGGGCGATGGGAGTTCCTTCAGGTGTGGGTGACTCCGCGTGGGGAGGAAAGGCAGGCGTAGGGGCGGTTGGCCTCGCGGGGCGTGCCATCGTACTTTGCGGCGCGGTTGCGTGAGGTCGGGCAGCGCTACCCGCGTCCTGGCCGCTCTTCCTCAACGCCTGGAACTTGTGCTCTTTTGCCCTGTGCTTCTGAACTGCGCGTCGCCGGCTTTTGTTCATTTCTCTTCTTTCTCCTTCTGGGTTGTGGTCCCTGGTTCCGGGTAAGAGAGGTCTTCGGCTTCGGCCTGTGGCGCAGGCTGAAAGATCATCTCACTATGCGGCATGGGGTAGTCAAGCTCGGGCAACGAACCGTTGCCATTGGGAGAGTGGCCGTTGGTGTAGATATTGGCGCTCTCGGCAAGCTCCTGCTGAACGCGCTGGGGCATCTCGCCGCCGCGCATGTAAATCGCCCGCTCCTCGTCCGTCATCTTTTGCAGAATGGGGTGAACATCCCAGGGGTTACCGTCGGCCTTTGTTCCCTGCACAGGGGTGGCAGAGGTGGCAGAGGTGGCAGAGGTCACAGCCGAGGTGAATTCGCTGGAGAGGTCAGTCCATGCGCTACGGGCAGGCTCGATTGCGCGGCGGAAGTCGGCCACTCCCTTGCCGATTGTGCGCGCCGCTTCCGGCAGGCGTTCTGGACCTAGCACAATCAGAGCCACGACCGCAACCATTATTATTTCGGGTAGGCCGATTCCAAAGATTTCCACTCTACTATCCCTAACTGTCCTTAGTTGGTAACTTCGCTATCGTGAGCGCCTGCGAGCGTCGCACTCTGTGACACTTCACCCGCCACCCATTTTGCGTAATCGTAGTTCACACTCGCCGGCTTGAGCGTCATTATACAAGGCAAATCGTAGCTGTGAAGCTCCCGGATCCTCTTTTCTGCGGCGAAAGCTCGCAGGCTTGTCGTTTTGCAAAGCAATATTGCTTCGGCTTCGCTCTGTATCTTGCCTTTCCACCTGTAGATGGACTGCGACTCAAAAGTGTTGGCGCAGGCGATCAGGCGCTCGTTTACGAGATAGGTGCCAATCCGCACCGCTTCCTCTTTCGTGCTGCATGGTACATACAATAAAACTAACGTTTCAGACTCTATCATGGATTGTACTCTTCTCTTTTGACAGCACATTATAACACACCACGCGTTCGGTGGCAGGGGAGGGCAGGGAGGTAA
>JADEYI010002174.1_pt1 | contig 10753 bp, 7 predicted proteins | sample 8542331 | NCBI WGS metagenome assembly JADEYI01 (sample SAMN16510988, study PRJNA670497) | mine drainage metagenome | isolation source: biofilm near Copperflume 1 | place: Germany: Marsberg coppermine Kilianstollen | collected 2018-02 | reverse complement strand
GCGCTCAGGATGACAAACCGGGCGCTCAGGATGACAAACCGGGCGCTCAGGATGACAACCAGCGTCTCTTGATGCGGTGGACGTTGACGGCCCTTGCAAGCAATGTTAGGATAAGAGCGAGAGAGCAAAACGTACTTTACCGACCGGGGGTTGTGGATGCATCATTTTGTACATAGCAGTAACGAGTTACTGCGCAAACGGGGATACCGCCTGACGCCGCAGCGTTTCATGATTTTAAGCGTCATTCAGGAAGCCGAGCAACATTTGAGTGTTGAGCAGATACAGGAGCGGGTTCAGAAACGCAACCCGTATGTCAGCCTTTCCACGATTTACCGCACGCTCGAATTATTGCGAGAACTGGGGTTGGTGCGCGAAAATCATCTCCCCGGCGGCCAGCCACGGTATGAGGCCGCCGAAGGTCAGGCGCATCACCATCTTGTCTGCCGCCATTGCCATGCGACCATTCATCTGAACGAAAGTTTGCTGGGCAATCTCAATGAACAGCTACAGGAACAATACGGCTACCATGGCCTGACGCTCGATCTTGTGGCGGCAGGCTATTGCGACGAGTGCTGGAAAGCCATGCAACAGCAAACTTAACGCCCCAGCAGTCCTGTATTGGTGCAGAAGTTGGGGTCGGGCGCGGGCGGCTGCTGCACTTTTATCAACCCCTGCGAAAAGATGCTGTTGTAGATGTTGCGCAGCATGGGGCCGTTGGCGTAGGCTCCTTCACCACCATTCTCCTTCATTGCCACAATGGTGATGGCCGGCTTATCATTGGACTGGTAGGTGTAGGGCGCTGCCGTGATAAACCAGGACTGGGCTGGCGTTTTGCTCGTGGCATCTACCTGACCTGTACCCGTCTTGCCGATTACCGACCACGGCGTGTATTGATAGCTGATTTGCACTCTGTTGAGCGAACCGGAGCCACAGGCTACCACGCTGTACATGGCATCGCGCACCTGGGTCGCTGTTTGCCTGGATATGGGATTGCCCAGCGATGTAGCTGAGAACGACTTGAGTACCGATTGCGAGGGGTCCACAATCTTTGAAATGAGGGTGGGGCGCATCAACTGCCCATCGTTGGCGGCGGCATTATCAATTAGGGACATCTGCAGAGGGGTTATGAAGTCAACGCCCTGACCAAAGGAGTTTTCCGCCAGCTGCACGACGTTAAGCGCAGTTTCAGGCGGAGCGGTTGTGGCGCAAAGATTTTTCTGCGGCTGTGGCGTGACCGTGCTGACATTGACCGGCAAATCAAAGGGAATCTGTCTGCCCACATAAAATGCGCGGTTGTAATTGAGCCAGTTGGTAACTCCTGTATTGGTGCCAACCTGGGCGAAAATGATGTTATCCGAGTGAGAATAGCCGTAGAGTAAAGGAACAGGGTAGGTACGGGTATAGCCATCGATGTTATTGCCAACCGGGCCGAAGAGTTCCGTGTTGTTGCCCTCTCCCAGGCGCACCTTGATTGCCTGCAGGTGATTGGGATCGCCATCATTATAGAACGGCGTTGCGAGAGTAAACTTGCCGCTATCCAGGCCTGCCATCAAGGTCAGAGTTTTATAGATTGAGCCTGGCACAAAACAATCGTTGATGGCGCGATTCACCAGGGGCTGTTTGGCATCCTTCAACAGGCTCGACAGGTAATCGAGATCGCCGCTAGCGACACGATTATTATCAAAGGTTGGATTGCTGTACATTGCCAGAATTTCGCCTGTGCGCGGGTCTGAGACGATGACCGAGCCGCGATCAGTCGTGAAGACATCGTTGAGACCAACATCCGGCGCTTCCAGGTTAAAATTCTTTGCAACAAGGTCTTGAATACGCACATCGATGGTGAGATAGATGTCGTCACCAACGGGAGGGAGGTGCAGAGCCTTGTTCACGGTATTGTTGAGGCCGGTAATGCCGACGTTGCCGCTCAGGTAGTCGTCAAATTGTTTCTCGACTCCTGCCTCACAATAGGGAGTTTTGGCACAGAAAACGGGACTGACATAATAGCCAATTATCGGTGCCATCGAAGGATGGGTGTAGACGCGCTGGTAGACACACAAATTGTCGGCATTCGGGTTATTGGTATTGGCGGGAACTGCTTTTGAATAGGCAAGCAAAACGCCGTTGCGGTCGAAGATGCGCCCGCGTTTAGCGGTCGCATCGGGCAAACACTTACGCCCCAATGTCATAATAGGATTGCTGGCGACCTGCTGCGCGACGACTACCTGCCAGTAGACCAGGCCGATACTGGTCGCGATGAAGAGCGCCATAAACACCAGGCTCAACCGGCGAATGCTCGATGATATATTCATACTATTTCCTCAAATCCAGTCATATACCATAGTATTGCATAGCTTTTCAGGCAAAAGTGTATCACTGTTCCCAGCGATTGGCAAGGCCGGAAGGTCACAGGGTCTATATCCTTCCGGGTGAAAATTAAGGAAAATTGTAGGGACGCGATTTATCGCGTCCGCCCTGGATGAGTACTGACGGGAGCGGACGCGATAAATCGCGTCCCTACAAATCACCCTGAAGGACGGGGACTCAGGTCACAACGTGCCGGAGCAGGGCAGTAGTGATAAACTACGAGTACTATGTTGAACTTACACAAGAATAATACAAGTATCTATCTAGTCTCTATGCTGAAAAGATATTGACAAAAATCATCTTTTCATTTTACAATGTATAGGAAGGGGATTTTGTTATTTATTGATTCCCCTTCTTAGCACTTCAGTGCGTGCAGGAGAATATTTGGTATGCCATATGATCCACCACACCAGCAGATGGGCCGATCCGTTGGGGCAAAATTGAAAGAGGCGCGTCTGGCGAAGAAGTATACACAGAGCCAATTGGCAGGTACCGATTTCTCTGTAAGCTATATATCAGCAATTGAGCGAGGGCAGATACATCCTTCATTACGAGCATTAGAAATTTTTGCCATGCGGCTTGGTCTTTCATCAAAGGACCTTTTGATACCACAATCTCCAGGTGGGGCTGCTGCACCTTCTACAAAGAAGGAGTTGAGCAGTTCGGAAGAACTTGATTGGCGTGTGCTGACGGCGCATGTGATGATAGAGCAGAATGACAATCAAAAGGCAATTCTACAGTTACAGGAGGCGCTGGCGCATAAATTGACCGATGCGCAAGAAATACGCGTGCGTTACCTGCTTGCGTTAGCATTCAGCAAGTGCAACCAGTGGCAAGAAAGCGAGAATGTGCTCTCCGAGGCGTTGCGCCTGGCAAAGGATGCGCATAGTCATATTCATGCGCAACTGCTCCTACTTCAGGGCGTGGCACACTCTTCCTTACAAGATCACAGCCAGGGGCTTGCGCTCCACCAGCATAGCCTGGAACTGTTAGAATCGTCGCAGAACCAGGATATTTTCTATATGAGCGACGTGTATTCGCAGTTGGGCCTGCGCTACCTGCGCCTCGACAAAGCCGGTGAAGCGCAAGCCATGCTGTTAAAGGCTTTAGAAGCGACCGGTACACTGACAGCGCCAGAACGTATAGAGATCTACTGGCAAAGCAGCCAGCAGTTTGTCGAGTCGGGCGACTTCATGCAAGCCTCATTGCGTTTGTATAAATGCCTGTACCTGCTTGGCGCAAGCGAGAATGAGCAGCGCAGAAGCGAGCTTTTTCACGCGCTTGGACGAGCGATGCTTGCAAATAAGCAGAGCGACACCCGTGCCTACCTGGAACAGGCGCTTGAGCAGCCAGAAGTTCTGCGAGATGCACAGTTAAAAGCGAGCGCGCACGTCCACCTGGCGGTATGGTTGCTCGAACATGATGAGGCAGCCGAAGCCAAAAAACACGCGCAAAAGGCGCGCGCGTTGCTCTCTACGACAACAGATAGCGTTATAGCAGCAGACGCGCACATCGTTGCAGGTACAATCGAATACGCGCATAAACGCTATAAAGCGGGCGATGCCCATTTTGAAGCGGGCCTGGAGATGCTTGAACGCCTGAACAATCGCGAGGACCTGGCCGACAACGCCGCCCATTATGCCCGGTTACTTGAAAAACACGGCGATGTCCACCGCGCCGTCACCTACTGGAAAAAGGCCTTCGATAGCCGCCAGCGCATGTTCAAATCAGATGGCGAATAATATCTGTGTGTAGCAGGCGAGCCCTCGCCATTTGTCATCCTGAGCGCAGCGAAGGATCTGCGTTCGGCCCGGCGAGAGATCCTTCGCTGCGCTCAGGATGACAGCAATGCTTCTTTGAACGTCTCAGGGACATGTCCCCGCTCTGGTTGAGCATCCTAGTTGATTGGCCGTATATCCAGCTTTTTAAACATGGCTTCTAACAAATTGCGGTCTTCCGCAGTTGTCAGGCGCAGCTCGGTCTTACCTAGCTGCACAGTCAGATTGCCCTGGTCGTTGACCGGGGATTGGCTGCGAATAGCGCGCGGGTTGCCTCCAAACCAGCGCACCGGTTCGATGAGCGATCCCAGTGGCACAGTGATTTGAAGGTATTGGCCGCGCAGGGGCGTCTCAAGATTTTGCAACTGAAGTTCAAGGATATCCTCGCGCTGCGTGACCGAACCTTGCAGCGTGCCAGATTGCAATTCGATGAATGGCTCTCTCGCGGGCCGTTCAAGCATTTCAGCCCGGCGTCTGGTCTTACCTGCTCGCGCGCTACTACCCGCGCCAACAAGGGATGAATAGGTGTGGGTGGCCGGATTCTCTTCATCCTGGCTCTCTCCCGCGGCAACTAGAGCAACCTCTACCAGGTTTTGCAGGGCGCGTTGTCGCAGGGAGCTTTGCATGATATGCGAACTCATAGTCAGGCTCTGCCGCAAGAGCGCGCGCGCCCAGGCGTCGTTATTTCCGTGTTCATGACGGGCAGCTCGCAGCGCCGCCTGGGCCTGGGTAATCAGAAGTTGACAGAGGTAGACGAGCATACGAGGGGGTGTGAGAGCAAGGGTATGATGCTCGTTGCCGGTCGCCTTTTGTTTGCTATCAATTGCCAGCGCGGCGCTCATAGCATCATATATTTCGAGATAGGCGTTGTGACAAACAGGGCAGCCAATCACGTGATACACGAGAGGCGCATAATACAGGGTGGCCTGGTCGTCATTCTTCAGCAGGGCCAGCGCGAAATCGGGGAGTTGTTGAAAGTAGGGCAGGTGGTAGGCGCTGGCAGCATTTGCCACATCGTCGAGCGGTGAGGTGGTATCAGGCCGCAATTGCACAGACGGCATTGCAAGTATCGTTTGTAACCACCGTGCCAGTGGCAAGTAGGCCATGCGTGGGTCGGTCCCAGATTTTTCGCGCTTATCCATGTGTATGTTCTCCTCGGACGCCTTGGACGCGATGAACCGCGTCCCTACGGACGCCTCGGACGCGATCAATCGCGTCCCTACAGCGTGTTACTCACCTTCTTCATAGAAACGCGCCAGGCGCTTACACTGAGATGGGAGCAGGCGCAGCGCTTCTTCGCCATGCCAGTTCAATAAACCCTCGGTTGTCAGATGTTTGAGGCCCGTCTGCACGTCCTTTATAGAAAGATTGTCATGCGCCAGGGTTCTGATATCTACCAGTACCACGTCCGCAGCGGTGGATACTGTTTCATACTCTGACAAACGTAAAGCAACGACAACTGCCAAATTGGTGCTACTTTGTTGCAGGCAATGGCGTAATTTTTTGTGGGCGTGGTCCCGGTGCTGGCTGGCATGGGCCAGCGGCGCGGCGCTACCAGGCATGCCGCACTGCTGGCGAATCTCCCGCGCCATATCACGCGCATCCAACTCTTCCAGTTCTTGCAATACGGCTTCTAGTTGACGCGGAGCGGCGCTCAGGGCCTCTATGCAGTGTTTGAGCAACTGGCGTAGCGTTTGCTGAGAAGCAGCCTCAAGCGCCGTTTCTTCGGGGGTGCCAAAGGGTGCGGTTCCCCACAACGTCTCGACAACACCCTCCATCGGTTGCGCGTCGTCGTCCGTCGCGCCCGGTCTTTCAAGCTCGGCCAGGGTACTGGTGGGAGCGCGGTGCTTCCGCAGGCGGTCGATGGCCTTATTTTTAACGCACCGGTTAAGAAAAGCATAAAATTGCGCGTTGGTCAGGCGATCAAGCGCGGTTTCAGGTGCGCTGTCGCCACCGCCCATGATATGCAAATGGGTTAATTGTTCAATAACATGGCCCACTACGTGGTCAACTTCAACGGCGTCAAAGGCCAGCGAGCCTAAATAACGTTGGGCGCGTTGTTGTAGATAGGCATTGAGAGAGGCATACTGTTCTTCTAAATGATAGCGTAGATCGTGTGCCGAGAATGGCATACAAAACTCCTCTGAAGCGCTGGTATCTCTACCAGCGCCATACATGCCAGTGGCACCATAAATACCTGTGAATGAACATGTCCATTGTAACATACAAACTGCTTTTTGCGGATAGTTCTGGTATGCATTAATTTTTCCTGTAGTGCGCCAGTTTTACATATAAAACAGTGTAAAAAAACAGAGCAATAAAAAAGTGCGGAGGAAACCCTCCGCACCCCCAGTTTATACGTGTTTACTCCATCTCGCCGCGATTGCCCTGCAGCTGGTGCTGGTAGGCTTTCTTAAAGGCGGTCAGGCTGCGCTGGACTTCGCCGCGCTGCTCCAAAAGGCTTGCATACCGCGAGTAGGCCACCCCTGCCAGCTCGTGTGCATTGGACTCATCCAGCAGAGTGAGCGCCTCTGAGAAGAGTTCATCGGCGCCTGCGTAGTCTTTAGAGTTGTGCCGCAGTTGGGCGAGGGCAATCAGTGCGTGCCCCAGCGTTTGCGCGTCGCCGCTGCGCTTCGCGGACGCGAGAGCTGCCTGGGCCTCTTGCTCGGCGGCAGCGCCTTTCCCGCGCTTGACGAGCAGTTCGGCGAGGCTGGTATGACAGAGGGAAGCCGTGACATCATCTTCGAGTTCCTCTTCGATGGTGATGGCCTGCCGGTATTCACGCTCCGCGCCGTCCAGATCGTTCTGCTTTTCGAGGGCCTTCCCCAGACGCTGGTGAGTGAGACCAACGACACGCTGCTCATCGCGCATCTCATAAATGGCAAGGCTGCGCATGATATACTCACGCGCCATGAGGATCTTGCCCGCGTTTTTATACTGCTGGCCGATCTCCATATACTTTTCCGCGAAGCTCTTGCTATCGCGTTTCATGCTGTCAAGAGTAGCAATGGCCTTATGATAATAGGAAATGGCGCGCTCCAGGTCCCCGTGCCGGAAGAAATCGCTGGCGACATTGCTATATACGTCAAGCGCAAAAACGGGATCGTTGATAAGATTACTCTCTAAAGCGCTCGCACAACGAATATGATTCTCTAAAGCCAGAGTGTAGTTGTACAGGGAGAAGTACGCTTTCCCTAAGAGATTGCGAGCGCGCTCAGCATATTCCACATCGCCCATATTCTCGCCCTGTGAGACGGCTGCGCGTAGATCAACGACAGCCTCCTGATATTCGCCCAGACCTAGATGGATCTGGCCGCGCAACAGGAAAAGTTGATAGGCCTGGTCGGTAGTAATGCGTTCTGCCAGGATTGGAGCCAGCAATTCACTTGCCCTGCTATACACATGCTGTTGGAGCAATACAGACGCCTGTAATAATTCGACATCGATACGCTGATCGGGGCCTGAGTCGGCGGGCGAGTAACCGACCGCTCGCGCTTCCGCTGCGCCGCCGGGTGATCCCTCGAGCAAGAAGGTCAGAGGAACGTCCAGGCGCTTCGCCAGAATGGAGAGCGCTTTCAGCGAAGGACGAATCTTGCCCCGCTCGATTGCCGATATGTATGAGATAGAGAACTCGGGAGAAGCCAGTTGCGCCTGTGTCAACGATAGCTTTGTGCGAACCTCCCGAATGTTGCTGCCAACACGAGCAGCAACTGCTTTGCCCACGTTCGTGGTTTCAATTGAAGCCATTGGACCGGATTTCCTTTCTTTAAACTAAACGTCGTAGGGGGGATTACGAACGAACATGTTCGTTTTATGTGGCTTGCGGTGTTTTTTAGACACCGCAAAAAACACATCAATTCAAAAGTGATGCGATAGAGTACGATATTTGATCCTTCTACAATGCGCATTCGTCCACCTGTGCACTGGTGCTACAGCTCTATTATAGAGAGCAAAATCCTCTCGACTCGCTTTGCGGAATGGTCCATTGATTTTCCTAAGACTGCAAGCAGTGTAAGGATAATACATTGGATATCCTCCTGAATAATATGATACCATAGTGTAAATAAAAAGTCAAATACTCTCTATTTTAGACATTAAATTTATGTGTGAAAATTATTTGAATAGCCTCTTCTGATTACGGCAAATGAATTACTGTATTCAAAATCAATTATTTAGCAAAGTATTCTATACAAAAAGAAAGGGTCGTGATTCAAAATAGCTTCCACTTGATTCGGTTTACTGTCACGCTGAAATTACGTAGCTCAATTTCATTATAAAGGTTCAGACTTTGGTTTAGCTCAACAATTTAATTATGGGTATCATACTAAAAAAATTAAATTATAATAAAGGAACCGACCTCACTAGCCAAAGAGTACTACTTTTTAAATCAACCAATCAAAACTTAACCGCTTGACCGGGACCTGGCAAAGAGAGGATATCTCTCATATAATAAGCGCAGAGTTTTGAGCTTTCTCAGTAAGACAGGGTCAGTTTATCAGTGCATCGACGCATGATCGAAATAGGAGAGGGGTCAGATCAGATGGAAACCATCAACGCTTTATTTGCTTCAGCAGTAGAACGATTTCCGGGACGCACCGCGTTACTCGAACCGGCTGGTGACGCTGGCATTGTGTCGTACACATATGCTGAACTTCAAGCGAAAGTGTATGCCTTCACAGGCTATTTACAGGAACAGCAGTGTGTCAAAGGGCAACGTCTCATGGTATGGGCAGCCAGCAGAGTTGATTGGATGGTCGTTTTTCTCGGCACGCTGCTCGCGGGTGGTGTGGTAGTGCCACTGGACATCAGTTCAAAGCAAGACTTCATCGAGCGCATCGCGCAAACAACCGGGGCTACACACCTGGTAACAACGAGCAAGCAGTTTGCGACGTTGAAAAGTCCCTCTTTACCCTTAATCGACCTCGATAACCTGCCACACGGCACGTTTGATGCCGCAGCATTACCCCCGGTGACGGGCGATGATCTGGCCGAGCTGGTCTTCACGTCGGGAACGACCGGACAGCCTAAGGGCGTGATGCTCAGTCATTGGAACATTGCGAGCAATGCGATGGCGGCGCTCGAGGTGGTTAAAATTACGCAGGAAGACCGCACGCTATCCATACTTCCACTAAGCCACATGTTCGAGATGACCATCGAAATAGCCGAGTTTCATGGTGGAGCCAGCATCCTGTACGCACGATCGCTGGTTCCCGATACACTGCTCAAGTTGCTGGGTACGCAGGGTGTCACCTGTATGGTACTCGTGCCGCAGGCTTTGCAACTCTTTATGAACGGCATCGAGCGGCAGGTGCGTATACAGAAGAAAGTGAAGCAGTGGGAATGGTTGCATCGCGTGGCGCACAAGCTACCCTTTGGTATGAGGCGTCTCCTCTTTGGCGCGGTGCATAAACGTTTTGGCGGCCATTTTCGTTTCTTTGTGAGTGGAGGCGCGTATTTACCGCCAAAGCTGGCGGAATGGTGGGAGAATATGGGGTTCAGGATAATGCAAGGCTACGGAGCGACCGAATGTTCACCGGTCGTATCGGTGACACGCCATGAAGATCATACCTACGAGAGCATCGGACAACCCCTGCCGGGAATGGAAGTAAAAATCGCTGAGGATGGCGAACTGCTCGTGCATGGACCTAACGTGGCGCGGGGGTACTGGAAAAATCCTGAAGCGACGGCTGCCGCCTTTCAGGATGGCTGGTATTATACTGGCGACCTGGGCAGCAAGGATGAGAAGGGCAGACTGTATCTGAAGGGGCGCAAGAAAAACCTGATTGTGCTTGCCAATGGCTTAAATGTCTACCCCGAAGATATCGAGAATGTGTTGCTGGCTAATCCAGCCATCAAGGATGCTGTTGTGATAGGCTTGATGGAAAAAGACGAGGGGCCAACCGTGTATGGCATTCTTTTGATGGATGATCCGTCGCAGGCCAAAGCGACGATCCAGCAAACCAATAAGCAACTGGCCTCACACCAGCAAATACGAGGCTATACGGTCTGGCCGGAGAAAGATTTTCCGCGCACACCGTCGCTGAAGGTGAAAAGGCCAGAGGTGATAGAGAAATTACAATCGATCCGAAACTCGGTGAAAGCGTGACGTTAAAAGATTCGACAGGTGGGAAAGGTCCAACAATGGGGGAGGCGGACGCGATAAATCGCGTCCCTACAAAGAAAAATCCTACGTTGTACCTGGTTGCGACGCCTATTGGCAACCTTGGCGATATAACATTGCGCGCCCTGGAAATATTGCGCTCGGTGGATTATGTCGCCAGCGAGGATACACGCAAAACGGGCATGTTGCTCAAACATTTCGAAATTGCAAAGCCTCAAATAGCCTTCCACGAATTCAATGAAGAGCGCGCGGGGCAACGTATAGAAGACGTGCTGAAGCAGGGCAAGTCGGTGGCGCTGGTGACGGATGCCGGGACGCCGGGCATCTCCGATCCCGGCTATACACTGGTGCAGCGCGCCATTGCCGCGAACCTGGATGTCACAATGATACCCGGCCCGGCGGCCTTCGTGATGGCGCTGGTACTCTCCGGCCTGCCCGTGCATAGTCACACCTTCAGAGGCTTCCCTCCACGCAAATCTGGCCCGCGCCG
>JADEYI010002173.1_pt1 | contig 10759 bp, 5 predicted proteins | sample 8542331 | NCBI WGS metagenome assembly JADEYI01 (sample SAMN16510988, study PRJNA670497) | mine drainage metagenome | isolation source: biofilm near Copperflume 1 | place: Germany: Marsberg coppermine Kilianstollen | collected 2018-02 | reverse complement strand
CAGGCACCTCTGTCTCTGTTGGTGTGCTTGTTGACGGCACATGTGTCGATGTGCTAGTTGGCGGTACAGGCGTGTGAGTGGCAGGCACCTCTGTCTCTGTTGGTGTGCTTGTTGACGGCACATGTGTCGATGTGCTGGTCGGTGGCACAGGTGTGTGAGTGGCAGGCACCGAGGTTTCCGTCTCTGTTGGTGTGCCGGTCCCTTCCACGCAATAAGCGCCACCGCCGACAATGTCGTCGAGCAGGCGATTGCCGTAGCGCACGCCGCCATGGAAGTTGGTGATCAAAGCACCCCGGAATGCGTCTACCTGATAAGCACAGTTGGGCAAGCTGACCGACAGGTCGATGCTCTCACCTGGGGCGAGGTCAGCCTCTGACGAGTCGAAGAGGATCTGATTGTCAATATTGTCGTCTACTCTTTCGTAGCTGGCCAGGCCGACGTGGAAAGTGCAGTTTGTTGAAATATTTCGAATGCGAGCCGTCACACTGCCGCCGGAAGGGGTGCCTATGGTAGCGTCCAGCTCGGAGCTATCACATGGCTCAGCTGTAGGGGTGGCGGTACGACGGGGGTCAGGCGAATCGCCCGAATTGCTGCTTTTCAGAGCTGTGCTTGTCGGCTGCTCTGCTCCAGGCTTCGGCCTGGGGTTTGGCTCACTTGTAGCTCTGGCGACCGGGTGTGGGACCAGAGTGGCAATTGGCCTGCCACTTATAGGGTTAGAGCCAGGCGCTCCGTTACCCGTTGCTGACGGGGCCTGCGTTGAGCCGCCACCTTTACTCACGATTCCACTTGGGCCGCCTTTGCCGGTGGAGCTTGCTGCCTGCGAGCCTTGCCCGCTTGCGACTGAACCGGCTGTGACGCTGCTGCCCGTCGAGCTTCCAGAGCTCGTCTGCGCGAAACCTGTCGCGACAGTGGTTAGCAGCAGCGCCAATATAGTCAAGAAGACTAAAAGTCGGTGCGCGTCCTTATTAGTCCATTTTGCAATAACGTTCTTCATAGCTCGTGCTCCTTCGATGTTCCAGATCAGCGCCATACCGGCGTGCGCCCGCCTGACGAGCATGTCGCGCTATCAACGCACTCTCGTCTAACCTGTTCTGTACAAATATTCCAACGCTTAGCTTATTGCAGCCTTCTGCCCCGCTGCGGGAGTAGAAAAGATAGCAAGGAAGACACCTGCCTCAAGTAAGGGTACGGGTAATCTTGAGAGATAAAGTAAGAGTAAAAATGTAGGAGAAGTGCCAATCCTTTTGCTACTCCAATCGTTCCTAATAGCAATTTAAGTGCCATTAGTGAAACGCCTGATTGTCTTATGTGTGGGTTAGACCATAAATTCACCCATTCGGATTAGACGTATACTACTCGCCACGCTCGGTGCTGCCAAAATGTGAGCAGCCGCGCCACAGCTTGTCTTCGTTTTCTGATGTGGTTGGTACATGGACTATGAGGCTAGATTCAGTTCGCCAAATTGTTGCTGTTAGGCGTAGTATAGTGGTCAGAGTGGCGGGAGCTTACGGCGTACCTGTGAGGTTGCGGGGTTGAGGATCGAGAGATAAAGTAAGAGCCGTTGCATTCCAATCCGGGTATTTACTTTTGCGTGCCGATCGTTGAGAGATCGCTCGGCTGCTACTTGCAAACAACTATGGTGCCACAATTTGCCTGATTGCATTAGCTATTATGCCAGAGGGATATCTATATTACAATACCTCCTAAGTATTACTTTTCTATACTCACCGGATTAGTGCTCGCGCCCCTTCTACCCAGGCACAGGTCGTAGAGTTATCCACATCCATGCGCTCTCTCTGCCACGCCCGCAATCATAAAGGCAGACGATCCATGATCCTTCACGAGCTTAAACGCCAAGTTTTAGACGCCCTTCTACCCGCCGGGCGTTGACCTGATGTTGTCTGTAAGGTCTTGCCGTCGAACGACCTCTATATCGGAAGGTCTGCGCGGAACTGTTTATAGCGGGCCGGCGGGGTAGGGCCTGTTGTATAATACGAGCCATGACTGCACACCTCGATTTAGCGCGAAGCCAGCATGCGGTCGAGCCGGAGGTTGGGGCGGAGGTAGATTCCGACAACTCTTTTGAGCGCAGAGATATGCTGTGGCTGGCTGCGGCTACTTTGGTGGTTACAGTAGTCACCTTTTTGTTCGGTATATGGGGCAGCGGAGGACATTTAGCGCCTCCCCTCGATGATACTTTTATACACTTCCAGTATGCCCGCCAGCTGGCGAACGGACACCCATTTCAGTATAACACGGGTGATGCGCTATCATCGGGCGATAGCTCCTTTCTCTTCCCTTTTCTGCTGGCTCCGGCTTTCGCCTTTCTCGACGGCCTCAAACCTCTCCTTTATGCAGACTTGCTAAACTTTGTAGCTCACCTGGCGGCGGTGCTGCTTTTGTATAAGTTGGCGTTGCAGGTGGCCGGGAGGCCGGTGGCGCTCTTCAGCGCGGGCTTCTTGCTCCTGGATGGAAGGCTCAACTGGACCTTTCTCACCGGCATGGAGACGGGCGCTTATACCGCTGCGCTGGTAGCTTTTTTCTGGGCATGGCTGCACGGTATGCGGCTGGGACGCTTCGGGTGGCTTGCCGCGACAGGCGTGCTGACGGCTCTGCTGCGGCCCGAAGGGCACATACTTATCTCTGTGGTCTGCCTTGCCACGATAGGTTGGCTCTGGCGCTCCCGACGGCTCTCGATGCGCCACATGCTTCTCCTTGCGCCTGTGGTGGTCGGGCTATTGCCTTACGCCGTCAATCTTGCCGCGACAGGCTACTGGCAGTTTAACACAGCCGCCTCCAAGTCTATCTGGTATATACCCTATATGCCTTTGCAGGAAAAGCTGTCACTCAGCACGGGCTATTTTATGCTCATTATGAAGGATGTTTATCTGGGGATGGAGGTTGGGCGCTCGCCCTTCCCTCTGCTGGGGATTGTATTGGCGGCGCTGGGCGTAGGTGTGGCCCTCGCAAAGACGCGCTACCGTTTCCTGCACAGCTTGATAATATTTACTTTCACCGGCGGCGTGGGCCTCGCCCTTCTGCTGCCGCCCACTCACTTCTATCGCTATTATCACCCCTACGACTGGATAGTCTGGCTTTACATCTCTACAGGAGTGGCGGCGCTGGTCAACTTCGCATTGCCGATCGTCTACGCGCAGAGGGAAAGACCTCTTGCGCAGGAGTTAAAGCTCAAGGTGCGAAAGCGTGCGCTCGTTGTGGCAGCAATCGCATTAGCTATTCCCTCCCTGCCGCAGTTCATCGGCTTCATATTTGCATTCGGCGACAGCACGCGCGATATTTACTACCAGCAGATGGCCTTCAGCCAGTGGCTAACGAGCAACATCCCTCCTGACGCGAGCATAGCAGTAAACGACGTGGGCGCTCACAAGTACCTTACGAAGCGATACACGGTTGATGTGGTGGGGTTGACCACCAATTCGCTGCGCGGGGCGGCATTTAGCGGCTGGGGTACTATCTACGACGCAATTTCACGCTTGCCGGGGAAGGAGCGGCCTGATTATCTGCTGATCCACCCTGACATCGCCGTCAACAATGTCAATGAAAGCGTCAGCCAGCAGTTCCTCACTCCTCTCTATTCGGTGACGGTACGCAATCCTATCATCACAGCGGGGCCCACCGAGGAGCTTTACAAAATCAACTGGGACTATGCCCTGGCCGATCCGTCGCCTACTTATCTGCTACATGTTGGCGAAAAGCCGCTCGATACACTGAACGTGGGCGACCTCATTGATGAAGGGCAGCACAGCTACAAGATAGCCGCCGAGCAGCCGTCCCTTTCGGAGCCGAAATCGATCGTGACAACAAGCAGCTATGGTAAGAAACAGCTTGCCCTTACTGAGAGCGGACGGATACACACCGGCTGGGAGGAGTTTACCGTTAAGAGCGTGCAGGGTAAGTCGTTGGCGCTGGTGTCACGAGCCAGGTTAAGCTCAAACGCCAGCCAGTCGCTTGCGGTCTCTGTCAACGGTAAGCAGGTGGGCGCCTGGACAACCCAGAACGTAGGTGATGCCTCCTGGCAGGAGTACGAGTATATTATCCCGGCGCAGTTTATCACCGGCGACCTCACCACCCTCCGCCTCACCACAGGCTTTGACCCAGGCGGCGCGACCTCCACCAGCTACAGGTACTGGGTTTATGCGCGGTAGGGCCTCCCGCTAGGGCCTTCTATTCTGTACTGAGTATTGCGCAAGGAACTATGGATAGAGTACCTTCAGTCCCCCAACATACCGCAATGCGCAGTACGAGTCTATGACTGACATGCTACCCTGCCGTCGCTCCTACAGCCTCTATGTGGCTGTGATTTTGTTGTGCGCATTGGCGGCATTTTTGCCTGCGGTTCGGGGCTACTTTGTAGCAGATGACTTTGTGCTGCTATCCTGGACGCATAGCCACTCTTTGGGCGCGCTGCCGGGCTTCTTCGATCCTCAAACTTTCTGGTTCTACCGGCCCTTTGTCAAGCTCTTTTACTGGCTGGGGCAGACGGTCTTTGGCCTACACGCCACTCCCTTCCACCTCTTTTCGCTGCTTGTTCACGGGGTGAATGGCTATTTGATATACAGGGTGGTCCAGGCTGAGGGTAGCTGGATCGCCGGGCTTGGGGCGGCGCTGCTCTTTTTGCTCAACCCGCACAGCGTGGAGACGGTTTCGTGGATAGCGGCTGCGGGCGATCTGGCCGGGGTTGCCTGCATACTGGGCGCGCTACTCCTCTTTCGCCGCTATTGCGTACAACACAAGCTGCCTCTCCTGTTGTGCTCTCTTGTTCTATTCGCAATTGGCTTGTTGTGGCGGGAAACGGTTGTTATGCTGCCTGTGCTGCTGGTGATTGATATCGTGGTATTGGAGCGCTACAAAGTGCTATCTGCTCGGAGGCTCGGCCCTGCCTTTGCCGCGTATGTGGCTTTGCTGGCGGCATATCTGCTGGTGCAAGGCATTGGGCGCTCAGGCGAGCAAGCTGCATCGCGCGGAGGGCTGGCGTTTCACCCGCTCAACCTGGACTCCGTGCTTCTCGGCATCCTTGCATATGTGCACAGCCTGGTACCGGGCGGGGGTATTCCTGGGGGGTTGCCGCTTGATACTTTGCGGGTGCTGGTGTGGGTCGAGTGGGCGGTTATTTTGCTTATTGCTCTGCTTTTGTGGCGCTTCAAACAGAGGCTTGCGCTCTTCGGGCTGCTCTGGATGCTTGTTACGCCCCTCCTCTTTGTCTTTTTCAGCCCGCCTACTGACCGGTATTTTTACCTGCCCACAGCAGGTTATGCGATCTTTGTGGCCGCTCTGCTTACGAGAGGCGCGGAGCTACTGCAAAAGCTGCCTTTGCCTGGCCGCTTGGGGTTTGCGCGAAGCCTGATTGGAGTGCTTTTCGCTGTGCTGCTACTCCGGCAGGGAGTGGGGTTGCTGCAAAAGGTGAGCATATGGAAGGCAGCTGGAGATGCCACAGGCGGGGTTTTCCATGATGTTCAGCAGGCGGTTCCTGACCCGCATGACTACTCAAGCTTCTATCTGACGGGTTTGCCTGATGTGATAAACGGGGTGCCTGTTTTCCAGAACAGCCTGCCGCAGGCTATCCAGCTTATCTACGACAACACCACGATTGATGCACGCTCGCTGACCTGCGACGCCTTGCAGCAAGTGGAGCTATCGCGATACAACTTTCTCTTCAACTACAAGGCTAACGGCGCGCAACAGTTCTCGAATAAAGGGGACTGCCGGTGAGGGTGCTCCACCTGGGTAATGTTACCCTTTACGATTGGCAGTTTGCTAAAGTGTTTTGCCGTAGAAACTTCGCTATCTCTGGTTTACCCAAGCGTCCTTGCGCTACTTCTAATACCATGTCTGCTCTTTCATCTTCGTCAGCAATCACTTCGTTTCCATTCTTGTTGAGAAAGGCCAGGGCAGAATACAAGCCAACTGCTTATTCCTTCTCCTGCCGAGCTAAAATCTCACCAGCTCCGCCAGCGCCGCCTGTATCTTCTGTGTGGTGGGCATAACGGCGTCGAAGAGGTTAGGATGGCAGGGAGAAGGCACGTCGGCGGTGGCTATGCGGCGCACCGGGGCGTCTAAATAGACGAAGGCTTCTTCGGCTATCTGGGCTGCGATTTCGCCGCCGAAGCCGCAGGTGAGGGTGTCCTCGTGAACGATGAGCACTCGCCCTATCTCCTTGACCGCCGCCATGACAACTTCTTTGTCCCAGGGTACTACTGTGCGCAGATCGAAGATACGAGTCTCCGCCCCTATCGCCTGTGCCACTGAGTTCGCCGCTTCGAGCGAGCGGTAAACAGTATCACCCCAGGTGACAATCAGCGCATCGTTGCCTTCACGCGCAACTCGTGCTTTACCAAATGGGAGCGTGTAGTCAGCGCCGGGGTAGGGCATATTAGCTTCGCGTGAGCGATAAAGCAGGCGATGCTCAAGAAAGATTGTGGGGTCATCGCCGCGCAGGGCGGTGCGCAGCAAACCTACAGCATCGGCTGCGGTGGAGGGGTAAGCAATCCTCCAGCCGGGGAGGTGGGCAAAGACCGCCTCGCCACAGAGCGCGTGCCACGGGTCGCCACCCATTAGCTGATAGCCCACAGGTATACGCAGCACTACAGGCCCACCAAAGCGGCCATGTGTGCGCCAGCGTATGCTGCCTGTGTCGGTGATTTGCTCGTGGGCGGGGTCGGCGTACTTGCGGAACTGGATTTCAGGCACAGGGCGCAAGCCGTTCATCGCCATGCCGGACGAGCGGCCCACTATCCCTTCTTCGTTCAGGCTCGTGTCGAAGACGCGCTCCTCGCCGAAGCGGGCTTGCAAGCTGTCGGTCACGCGGTGTACGCCGCCGAACGCGCCGACATCCTCCCCAAAGACGAGGATGGTCTTATCCCGGCTCATCTCGTCCTCAAGCGTCTGCTTGATAGCCTGCTGCATAGTGAGGCGCGGGCCTTCGGTGATTGGCTGGGTTGCAGGCACAGGGTGCTCAGGGGCGAAGAGGTACGTCTGGGCATCGTCGGCAGGGGGGTCGCACCCTTGCTCCCAGGCAGCCTCAGCCTGAGCACGCGCGAAATTAGCAGCCTGCTTCTGCATGGCCTCTATCTGCGCAGTGGGTATGCTATGCTCTTGCTCAAGGTACGAGATGAGCCGGGCGAGCGGGTCGCGCCGCGCATCTTCCGCTTTTTCTTCCGCGCTTTTATATGCCGCTGGGTCCTGCCAGTTGTGTCCTGTGAGGCGCGGCACCTTCACATGCACCATCTGCGCCCCGCCACCGTTTCTTGCGCCGGCTATCGCCGCTTGAAGCGCTTCATAAAGGGCTGTAATGTCCCCACCCTCCACGGAGCGAATTTCAAGGTTCTGGAAATTGCGCAGGTTCTCGACTATAGAGGAGGCGCCGGTCTGGTATCGCCAGGGCACTGAGAGTGCGTACCGGTTGTCTTCGATGAGCAACACGTAGGGCAGGTGGCGCGGCGCGGCTATATTGACCGCGCTCCAGAAGCCGTTGGTGGAGGTAGCGCCGTCGCCAGCGTGCGCCAGGGCGATTGCTCCCGCATATTCCTCCTGCTGCATTACGCTGGCGCGGTACTCGACGGCCTGCGCCCAGCCCACCGCCGGGGTAAATTGTGCCCCCACGTCGCCCGATGAGGGGAGGACTGTTACGCCGCCCGGCTGCTTGTGATTGAAGACCACGCCGATGTCGCGCCCGCCCGATACTCCTTCCAGCTTGTGCATATTGCTGGCGAACGCCTCGAAGGGTGTGAGGCCCACGCCCAGCATCAGTGGACGCGACCTGTAGTAAACGGTAGCGCCATCATGCGGGTGGTTCAAGAGGGCCGCCGCGATGAGCTGCGGAATCTCGTGCCCCTTCGCCCCGAACTGGAACTTGAGCTTGCCTTCATGGGGCTTGTCGGGATTAGGTCTGTATTCTTTGCTGACCTCCAGGTCGTCCATAGCGCGGGATACAAAGGCGCGCTCAAGGATCGAGAGCCACCATTCGGGGGTTGGCTTGCTGAGGTCTGCCGGTGCGGAGAGTGGCCGCCACTGCGTATCGAGTGACGTAGTGGGAATTACTGCTGACATTGCAACTCCTCATCGAGTTAGTAGTTAAAGTACCTCAATTATATGATACCAGATGAGCTGGTGAAAGGTGAGGAGTGTTACTTATTTCGTGATTGTTGGAGGTAGAGATGTTCTATCCATAGTTCCTCATGTTTCACGTTTCACGCGGAAAAACCGCCCCGGGGCGGCTGGTCAGCATAGATGCATATGGCTCTTGCTTCTAGGTCCGGTTTTGTCCGTGGGCCTCCTCTTCTTTCTGGCGCACCGCTGCTGGGACGGGCCTGGGCGCTGGGGTCACTATCATAACGGCAGCTTCTTTCTCTTCCAGGGTTGCTACATGGCCCTTAGTGGGTTGGGTTCCAACGGCGTTCTCGGCAGGCGTTGCCGGCGCGCTGCTTACTCTCTTTCGCATATTGTAGAGGCCAATACCTGCCGTCAGCATTACCACCACCCCTATGCCTATTACTGTCTGTATATAGCCGAACGAGTCGGCGAGAACACCCGCCAGCAGCACAGGGACTATAATGATAACATTCTGCACCGTGTAAAAGGCGCTGAATACGCGTGCGCGTATATCCTCGGGCGACCGCTCTTGTAGAGCCGTTTGCGCTGGAACGGAGATGAAGCTATTTGATAGGCCAAGTACCAGGGTTATCAGGCCCATGAGGGCCAGCACAACCGGTTCTGATGGTATATGATTGGACAACTTGTATATCCCCGCCAGCACCGGATAGGCAAGCGAGAAGACCACGAGTGTTATACCGGCAGCCATCAGGCCCCAGTTTATCATCTTTTCCCGGTTGTTCGGGTTGGAGATCTTGCCGACCATGATCACGCCGAGCACCAGACCGATACCGCCTGGCACAAGTATATAGAAGAGTCGGCTCTGGTCTATATTGAGCACTTTATTCAGGAAGAGAGGGCCAATCGTGCCGAGCATCATGAAAACAGCTATGGCAATGGACCAGTAGATAATGGCGCTTACGATCACGGGGTCGCGGCGTATGAAGCGCCCGCCTTCAACGAGCTCATCCCACGCAGCGTGAAAGCCGCTCCGGGCGATCTCGGTTGCCCCCGATGCTACCGCGCTAACCCCTACGTTCTCTCCTCTTTGCCGACGTGCAGCGGCTGTATCGGCTGGCCTGTCCTGGGGGAGGAAGTAGGTGAGCGCTGCCGCCGCCAGGCAGAAGATAAATATGACGATGTAGAGGCCATTGAAGTTGTTGTTGAATACAGTGGCAAGTAGCAGTGGACCCAGGAGGACGAAACCCCCCAGTTGCGTGGCGGGAAGGGTCAGGTTAAAGAGCGAATTGGCCGCGACCAGCTCCTCTTTTTTGACGAGCAGCGGAATCATCGAGGCTTCGGCGGGGTTGAAGAATTGGCTGACCGAAGAGAATAGCAGGGTTGTTACATAGAATATTGGTAGTACGGCCCCCGCCCCCCAACGGGTGTCGGTGAGCAGGTAGCCGAGCACCATGATGCCTCGGCCCAGGTTTGTCAGCACCAGCACTGTCTTCTTAGAGTTGCGCTCGACGAATACTCCCGCGATAGCTGCAAAAAGGATCGCGGGCACAGTGAAGGAAATAATGATGCCTGATGTGGCTGTGCTGGAACCGGTAACTGCGCTCACCTGCAACACAAGGGCGATATTGACTATCTGCTGCGCGGTTTGCGACATGATCTGGGCCATCCAGATCTTCAAGAAGTTCCGGTTCTTCATCACGTCGAGCATCGTGGCATTATGTTCGGTTATGGTTTGCTCATTGATCATAGAGAGTGCCTATCTGTTGGGGGGCTTCCGTAACTTCTGGCCTCCTGGGGCCACCGATGGTAATCTATAACTGCTGTGTGTCCGGGACTTCTATACTTTCCTCGCGACTTACCAGCTTTTTCACGTGGCGCTCGAACTCCGACCTGGGCAACAGCACTTTATGGTCGCATTTGGCGCAGCGCATACCGATATCCGCACCCACCCTCACGACACGCCAGTTGTAGCTACCACACGGGTGCGCCTTTCGCATTGTGTATAAATCGCCCAGCCTTATATCCATCGGCTGCATAGTTCTTTCCCCAACTCTATCTTTTGGTGTGCGAACGCTATTATAACATAGAGGTTGACCGCATTCGCCACCCTGAGTGTCCGTCATCTTTTTGCAAAATCAGAGTTGGCATCGGTGCTGTGCCTGAAATGTCTTGGCCGAGGGTAGAAAAGCAGATTGGCCGAGCTACTTGTGCCCAACAAGACGCCTCATGTGCATCTGGTCAGCCTGCCGTTCACGCTCCACATGCCCTTTATTTGGCCTGCAATCTAAACTTGCAAAAATGTGACGGACACCCACCAGCCTCGTAGGTGTTCAGAGTAGGGGTGGAGGGCTAAGCCCTTGATGGGGTTACAGGAGCCAAGCCCTTGTGCACTCCCCATGCCCCTCTCCCTTCATGGGAGAGGGGCATGGGGTGAGGGCGGGTGAGGGTAGGTGAGGGTATGCCCCCACAGTTGCCTCTTGACGATTGCTCCACACCAACTCCTCTGAAAATGAGAAGGGTAGTAGTATAGAGGGGTGCTAAATCACTCGTATTTTCATTCGTAATGGTGGCCCATAGGGTCATGGCTTACTCTGAACACCCACCAGCCTCTGCTCCTTTGACCCGCAGCACCTGAGCTCGACTTTGTACATTAACAATTCAATAACAGACCGCGTAGGCGAGCCTTTCG
>JADEYI010002172.1_pt1 | contig 10761 bp, 6 predicted proteins | sample 8542331 | NCBI WGS metagenome assembly JADEYI01 (sample SAMN16510988, study PRJNA670497) | mine drainage metagenome | isolation source: biofilm near Copperflume 1 | place: Germany: Marsberg coppermine Kilianstollen | collected 2018-02 | reverse complement strand
GGGAGAGGGCATGGGTGAGGGGACACCTCTGTGACCCCTATTCTAAACATTTACCGCCCAGCCGACGTTTGCCAGCAGATGGCAGGATGTGCATAACCGGGCCATGCGGCAATGTGGATTCCACGCCAGGCAGGCGGCACTGGTTGCTATACTGGTTGCGGACTCACCTAATTTGGGTCTCCACGTGCCTGCAAGCCCCGGCTTTCGCAGCGCATGGCATGGCAACCAAGCAGACCGGAGCAACTATGCAATTCCCATCGGCGGGACTCAGGAGGATAGAAGGTCCACTTTCCACGGGGGCGGCCCGGACCGCTAGAAAAGGTGGCAAGCGCAAGCGCGAAGAGCCACACGCGCTTGCGCCACAGGACGCTCAGAGCGCAGCTATCGTAGAGAGTTACAGTCGCTTCCAACCGCCGAGGCTCAGCCCTCTGGATGCTGTGGCTTCGGAGGCTCTGAGGCCTGTGCGCGGTGCGAAAGAAAGATCAAGGGCGTGGCGAATCTTCGACCGCTGCCTGTTGCTAACTGAGATAACGGGCGCTCTTGTGATTGCCTGGCTCGTCAGCCAGTACATTTACACGGTCTACTTTGATACCGCGCCTCACAGGGTTACAGCTGCTGCGGGTGTTGTCGCAAGCGCCACAGCACGTTCCGCCACGCGTAGCACACTTACATCCACTCCCACTCGCGTATCAGAGATAGCGCCTCCACTGGTAGGTACGCCCGATTTGAGCACGGAGCGCATCGAGCAAGGAGCCGTCGAGAGGCCGGCTACTACCGAGCAGCCGCCAACAGCTACGCCTACTCCTACCGTTGATCCGCAGTTATTGCTGCCAACACGCTTGAGGATACCTGTGATGTTCCTCGATAGCCGGATCGAGGAGGTGACGATAAACATGGGTGTATGGCAAGTGTCGCCTATGGACATCGGCCATCACAAAGGCACGGCCAACCCGGGAGAGGTAGGCAACGTGGTGCTGGCAGGCCACCGCGACATCAACTCGGCGCTCTTCCGTGAGCTAGATAGGCTCAAGCCAGGGGATGAAGTCTTTGTCAGCAATAGTCTGCGTGAATATAGATACATAGTCAGTGAAAGTTTTGTGGTAGGCCCTACCCACACAGAAGTGATGGCCCCCACAAATGATAAGAGAGTGACACTGATCACCTGCACACCTATCGGGTTAGACACCCAACGGCTGATAGTAACAGCATTTTTGGACGAAACCCAGCCGGGACGATAAATTCAACGGCGTCTCTGGCCGGAGGAGAAACTATGAACAACAACATTCTTGTGCCCACTCCTGGAACGTGGCGTGGCAGAGTTATCATCATCGCCCTCTTCGCCGCGCTGGTGCTTGGCTTGGCGCTCGCTTCGCCTGCTCACGGCGCGGAGCTAAAGCAGAGTGCCGGCGACATCAATGGCACGGTCACCGTAAATGGGCAAAGCGCGGCAGGGGTCTCGGTCGAGTTGCGCCAGCGAGCCAACAGTGGCACCGAGACCTCACTTGCCACAGCCACAACCGATGCCACGGGCACCTACCACTTCGTGGGGCAGCCCAGCGCGCCGAGTGACGCCTTTTATTACGTTCGCTTCACCGGCGGCAAAGGCATGTTGGCTGTATGGAACTCCTTTCCTATTATCTATGTAAATGGTAGCTCATTCGCTGTGCCTTCGGTAGAGATGGGCGATGTGCAACTCATTTCGCCCGCCCAGGGGGGGACGTTGAGCCTACCCGGGGCCTTGAAGTGGAGCACACGACGCTCCGGCGAGACATACCGCATCTTCATTTACGCTGATGGTGGCCCGGATGCAAGCAAAGTAGTGCTCGATAGCGGCAGCCTCGGCACAGGGAGCGACTTTGTGATTACCGGGGGGCTGGCGAGCGGCAAGTACCAGGCTATCGTACAGGTGCGCGACGCAGTTGTCGGATACGGGCAGAGCCAGGCGCGCTTCCGCTTTAGTATAGGCAGCGCCTCCGTGCAGTCAGCCGCATCCGCCACGCCCGCAGTAGCGCCCGATGCCGGTTCACCCGCGCCTACGCAAGCGCCCCCGGCGGCTACCGCACCTGTCCCTACTGCCGCCCAACCACCTGCCAGCGTAGATGCCAGGCCGGAGATAAAGGTCAATCTCTCAGCCGACAAACAGAGTGTAGCCCCCGGCGACAGCATCATTTACACGATAGAGGTGGCAAACTCCGGCAATGGGCCTGCAAGCTCGGTAGTCGTCACCGATAAGCTACCCGCAGGCGTCAACGCCAATCCATCACGTGCCAGGAGCGATGCCGGGGCTATATCCATACAGGGCAACACGGTTACAGCACAGGTGGGTGACCTGGCACCCAACACAAGCGTCAAAATCGAGATACCCGCCAGTGTTGCCCAGGACGCAGGCAGCAACCTGAGCAACCAGGCGAGCGCGAATTACAGAGGGGCATCTGATGCTGTGCAGTCAAACGCCTACATTTCACAGGTAGCAGAGCCTGCCTCCGGCCCGCCTCCCGCGCAAAACCAGCAAGCAGAAGACACGCCTACCGCGCAGCCCCTTGTTGCGACACCCTCAGCCGAGAAGACGGAGCAACCTGCCTCTACAGCTACGACCTCTGCGCCGAGCCAGCCGCAGAATCCGGCCGCAACTCTGCCCTCATCTCCTACACAACAGGCCAGCTTGCCACAGAACTCTCAGAGTTCTCAGAATGCCTCTGGCAGCGCTAGCCCGGCTGCCACATCTGTAAAGCAGCCTTCCGCGCCAATGCCGCAGACGGGTGGCTCCTTTCCGGTGGTCTTTGCTTTGCTTCTCGTGCTATTTACCTTGCTGGCACGTTATTTGCGTGGTCGAAGCTACCGGAGAGTATAGCTCTACCAGGGTTTAATGCTTAGTTGCCAACCTCTAAAACAAGGGTGAATTATGGACGCGAACCTGGCGAAGTTGATACGTGATATTCCCGACTTTCCGGTGCCGGGCATCCTATTCCGTGATATAACTACCCTCCTCAAGGAAGGGCCTGCCTTTCAGCGTTCTATAGATACCCTGGCGGATGCGCTGAAAGGCCTCAATATAGATAAAGTTGTGGCAATTGAGAGCCGCGGCTTTATCTTTGGCGCACCTATAGCTTACAAGTTGGGCGTTGGTTTCGTCCCCGTGCGCAAGCTCGGCAAACTTCCTGCTGACACTATCACAGCAGAGTACGACCTGGAGTATGGCACCAACACCGTAGAGATGCACCGAGACGCTGTTACTCCCGGCGAGCGAATAGTGATAGTTGATGACTTGCTGGCTACCGGCGGCACGACCCGCGCCACAATAGAGCTCGTTGAGCAGCTAGATGGCGAGATCGTGGCGCTCGCCTTCCTCATAGAGCTAACCGATCTCGGCGCGCGAGAGTACTTTGAGGGCTACAATATCGTGACGTTGATACGCTACTGAGAAGTTACCGCTCATGGGGCTTCCAGGAGCACTTTTCTTGCGGTGCTCAGTAGTTGCGCTGGCTTTGACACTGACCTGCCGAAAGATCTGTAACATCACCGGTTCCACAGCTAATCCACACAATCCACAGCGCACGTTCCGGTCTTATAATCGGAGTTGTGAGCAACTTTACTTATCTTCATGTACATACGCGTTTCAGCCAGGGGGGTGGGCCAGCCTCCGCCGAAGATTGGTGCTTGCGGGCCGCGGCGCTTGGCTACAATGCACTGGGCGTGGCTGATCGCGCGCCTTTAGCTGGCCTTCCTGACATGACGCAGGCAGCGCAACGCGCAGGCATCGCCCTCATCTACGGCGCAGAGTTAGATATTCTTCTTCCGGTTGTAGGGCCGCGCAAGACAACATCTTTACAGCAGACAGTGGTGCTTTTCGCCCGCGACCTCACAGGCATGCAAAACCTGGCCCGGATTGCTTCTGTAGCTTTTGCAGATTGGCCCGACAGAGAAAGCCCTGCCCCCTGGGAGAAAATCGCCGCGCACGCAGAGGGGCTGCTGCTCATACTCCTCGGCGGTGATGAAGCAGGCGCGTTCAGCCCATTCATCTCCGCCAAAAAGAGCCATGCGGAATGGGGTAGCCTCATAAAAGCGAGCTTCGAGGGTGCGGCTTTCGTGGGCGTACCACATTCAGGGCTGCCGGGCGACAGCGCTCTAGCGGCAGAAATAGTCACGATTGCACAGAAGATGGGGCTGCCGCCTGTCGCTATGCCTACGACCCGCTATCTTCACGCAGCTGATGCGCCTGTCTACGAAGCGCTGCGGGTCGCACGCAAGCGCGCAGGCTGGCCGCGCGAAGATAGTCGCAGCGCTACGACCTGCACAGCTACCGATAGGCCAGGCACCCTCTACCTGCGAAGGGTAGAAGAAGCCGCAGAGCTTTTCAAGGCGTGGCCCGAAGCGATAGAGAATACCGCGATGGTTGCCTCGTTATGCAACTATCTCCCCGGCAACTTGACTGCCGGTGCGGGCAATAGCGCCGCCCTCAGGGAGTTAGCTGTGCGGCGGCTCTTGCCACGCCTCGAAGTGGGAGAGTTACCTGCTGAAGTGTCTCAACGCCTCAGTGCTGAGTTGCGGGTCGTAGAGAAGCTTGGTACGGCGGGCGCATGGTCCGCCCTGGCAACAATCGCCGACCTGACGACAGTCGGTAGATCAGGCACAGCCATCCCTCTGGGTGCGCCCCTTGGCACGGCGGACAGCGCTTTGCTGGCCTATGCGCTTGGGCTTTCCAGCGTGAACCCGCTCAACTATGCTGTGCCCTCCTGGCTCACGGCTGAAACCACAGCTGGAAAGTTACCACCTGCTGGTATCGAGGTGCCCGCGACACAGCATGATAACCTGCTTTTGAGCCTTGTGAGCGAATATGGCCTTGAGCGTGTAGCTCACGCCGCCTCCTCTATCGAGATAACCCCTATGCAGGCGCTGCAAGCTGCGGGTAGCGTGCTTGGCCTTTCGGGTGAGATAATCAAGCCGGTCGTGGCGGAAGCTATCGCCAAAGGCTGGAATGCTTTAAATGAGGGCGACCAGGAGCAAACCGCCGTCTCGCCACTCCTGAGAATAGCACAAGCGTTGCGTACCGCACCTCTCCTTTTCAAGCGCGACCCTGATACTCTGCTTGTTGCCCCACGATCTATTTATGGCGCAACCACCCCGGCTGAGTGGGTGCCCCTTCTGGCCTGCGATGGTAGTTCCCTGCCGACGTGGGTTCCCTGGTCTGAAGAGAGCCTTGTAAGCCTGGCATACCCCCTCCTATCTTTGCGGCCTTCTGCGGCTCTCTCCGTGCTGGATGGGGCGTGCAGAGTGGCGGCGCAGTATCCTTCGCCGGGCTTCCACGCCGCCGAAGTCGATCTGGGCTGCTGCCCCGAAACAGGCAAAGAAGTTGCGGCTCTATTCAAGGAGGCAGCAACAGAGGGCATACCGTACATCTCGCACGCTGCCCTCAAAGGGTGGAAAGGCGATTGCACCCCCAACGCGGTTGCCGCACTCGTAGCACGCTCGGCAGCCGCCAAAGCAGGCCACACACCCGTAGCGCCTGCCCAGCCTGTACAGGCGTGGAGTACCCAAACGGCAGAGACAGGCGGCATGCTCCTCTACAAAGAGCAGTTTGCCGCTGTCGCCGAGGCCGCTGCGGGCATACCTCCAGGCGATTTGACCGCTCTGCGCGTGGCTTTGCTCAACCCCACGGGGGCAAAAGAGACACGTGCCCGCTTTGTGGCAGGCTGTGTGGTGCAAGACCTGAGCGGTTTAGAGGCCGATGCTCTGTGGGATGCGCTTGCAGCGGCGGTGCCGCGCCTTATATCGCGTGGCACCGCCGCTGCCTGGGCGCGAATAGCGCTCTGGGCCGCGCATTTCAAGGTAGCGCATCCCGCAGCGCTACTGGCGGCTGCCATGCAGGTTGCGTGGCATAGCGGTGAACGGGGAGAAATGGCTTCTCTTGCCAGAGAAGCTAAGCGGTTAGGTATCAACATTCTACCGCCCGACGTCAATCACAGCGAAGCCGGTCTAACTCTCGAACGCGCAGATAGCGGTTGGGCTATTCTGTGGGGATTATCTCTCCTGCCAGGGTGGAGCATGGAGAGAGCCGCTAGGCTCATCGCAGCACGCCCGCGAGAGGGCTTCACAAGCATGCGCGATCTGCTGCTAGCCACCGCCCGACTCGGCCTGGCGCCGCGCCAATTAGAAATGCTGGCAAGAGCAGGAGGCTGCGACAAGCTCCTGGGCAAAGAGCAGAGCAGAATCGCGCTGGCAGATGCCCTCCCTACCTTCACGGAGTGGGCGCAGAGGACCGTCGAAACCGAGGCAGCCGTGCAGGTTGATCTCTTTTCAAGCAACCTCCCCGGTGACAGGCTCGAAGAACCAGAGTGGAAGCGCCTTTTGGCAGGCTCCCCACTCACACCACGTGGCCGACACAGCTTGCGCGCCTGGGAAGAAGAGAAGCTCGGCATATCTTTCACAGAGGCCACTGAGATAGACGCGCTGGTTCGCGCCATTGAGAAGAGCGGGGATCTCAAAGATCGCCTCCTCACCAGCGACCGGATAGGGGCAGAGCATGTTGGGCAAAGCGTTTATCTCCTCGGTATCCTCTGCCGGATAGAGCTACTTTACGCGCCCGACGGCGTGGGAGAGCCGATGGCTGCCGCCATGATAGAGGACCTGAACGGTACGATTGAGTTGGTAGCATTCCCACCCAATTACAAGCGTCACCAGGGGTTGTGGGTCGAGAACAAGGCAGTGATCGTTACAGGTCGCGTCAGCCTGCACACTGATGGAGAGCTATACTTGCTCTGCGAGCATATGGCTGCTTACAGTGGTGACGATGTGGAAGAGGCGTTTACAGTGACCGTTACTGTGGCGAAACCGAGAGCGGACAACTCGCAGGCCGCCCCCTCTGAGATTGCACCCGAAGTTGCCGCCGCGAAAGCAGCGCCTTTAGCCCCCAAAGCTGTTGGAGGGGCAAAAAGGGACTCGCTCTCCCCAGCCACTATGCCCGCGCCTACCACATTACCGACATACAGGCTGATTATCACCTTGCCTGGCTCCAGTGACGACCACGCCGATATAGATAGGATGATAGACCTCAGCAAAGCGCTAGCAGCACACCCCGGCACCGACGCCGTTACGCTGCGTATCCCTTACAGCCCTGAAACAGGCTCTATTACCTCTGCTCAGTTGCCACAAGGCGTAAGCTACAACGCGCTCTTGGAAGGCGAGATCCGCGATTTGCTCGGGCCTGACGCCCTCGCCATCATCAAGCTTATCGGCTGAGATGCGCCCGCCATCCCCTCCGAGAGTTCTACAAGAACTTCCAACGCGCCGCTCGAAGAAGCCGATTCTGCCTGTGGCTTTTCTTCCAGCAATATCGCCGAGATAAGGTTCCGCACGTTGGCTACCATGCTCGGTGGGTGCGCGTACATCTGCGTTTTGCCGTTATTCTCCTGAAGCACAATAGTGTTGATCTCGTAGCCGTCTATCATAACGGGCTGGTCTATAATTGTTTCCACACCCCCCGAAAGGTCAAAAATCATAGCGTCCGGGCGCTCAGAATGCGCATGCCTCACGGCATCAGAGAAACTGCCCTCGATCTCTACCTGTGAAATGCCCGCGTTGCCTTCCAGTAAGCTCCTGATCCCTTCGGCCACCAGCAAGCGTCTGGAAACTATAAGTACTCTCTTGCCTCCGCCCACTTTGCTCATTAAGCTCCTCCTTTGCACCCTGCGCGATGAGTATATCTGCGCGTGCGCAGTAGCGCATCAATCCTCTGTGGTATCTTCCACTTACCTACAGATGATTATCCGGTGTCTACTATCTGTGGTTCATTGTTGCGAGGTCATACCTAGAAGGGATTACAGAGCAGGTGGCGCAATAGGGACCCGTACTGCATATCATGTATTCCGTAGGAGTGTATAGCCATGCCAGACGGCCAGGGAGGCAGAGCCAGGCAATGCTTCACCTGATAAGCAGTATGCAACATGCAATACAAATCCAACCGGGGTAGTACCTATACCGGACTTTTACCCCCTGGAAGTAGTACCTATTGAGTAACTCTTTTGGTTGACATGGCCTTTTACGCTATGCTATAGTCAACATAACATACTATAATTCAGGTGGAATGCGTTGTGTCGGAAGGAAGAGAACTATTACAGAGGCTGGCACGGTTCCGCTACAGCCCTACAGACGGCCAATCTACCTTTGACACTTTACTAACTGGGTTTGGAGCGAGACTCTCCCAGTGCCAACAGTCTCATGATGAGCAGTGGTGCTGGTTAGCATGCAACGCTTTTGGAATGTTGTGCAGGAATAAGGAGTTATGGATAAGAACCCGATACGTGTGCTGATAGCCGATAGCCATGACCTCTTCAGGCAGGGCTTGTCGAGCCTGCTGAATAGGCAGGAAGGGATCGAAGTTGTCGGTGAGGCCTCTGATGGCGCAGAAGCGCGCGCCTTGTCAGAAAGCTCGCACCCCGATGTGCTACTAATGGAACTGTACATGTCAGCCAGTGAGGGCCTTCATACCGTGCTGCAAATCATGGACGAACATACCGCAGGCAGCGTGGCTATCCTCACATCATCAGAGGATGACAACGATGTGCTGGGCGCGGTAAAATCGGGGGTAAAAGGCTACATTCTGAAGAACAGCAGCCTGGACGAGCTGGTGCAAGCAGTACAAGCCCTTTCGCAGGGTGGCGCATATTTTTCGAGCAGCATGTTCACCAAGGTGCTACAGGAGTTTACCCATCTGGCACGCAGGCGTGACCTTCAGGAAGCCAAGGGCATTGACGCTCTCACTGACAGGGAAAAGGACGTGCTCCGCCTCGTCGCCAGGGGCGCAACTAACCGTGATATTGCTGACGAGCTGGTTATTACCGAGAACACGGTAAAGGTGCATCTACGTAATATACTGGACAAGCTACAGCTAAGGAATCGGCAGCAAGCGGCAGCATACGCTGTGCAAGAAGGCCTCATATCGCGTGTTGTACCGGGCACTTATAATGGCTATGGTATACGTGGCAACCGTGAGGCCAACCGTGACGCTGTAACCCTGAAGATGGCCCCAGCCTCCGACGATGTCAGAGCCGCCCGCGCTACCCTCGCCGACTACAAAATAAAGCTAAGCTAAAGCATCAGGGGTAAGTGCTCAGATTTGGGGTGGACAATCGTCAAGGCGTGCCTGTGCGGGCATACCCTCACATGCCCTCTAACTACCCTCACCCCATTCACCCCATGCCCCTCTCCCACAAGGGGAGAAGGGGCTTTATTATGCTGAGGGTTGGGGTGTCCCCAACCCCTATTCTTCTGAAAATAGGCTCTCAGCAGCCTACTTTCATTGCCGGTTGGTGGCCCGTAGGGTCATGGGATATTCTGAGCGCTTACGCATAAGGGAGAACCTGTTAACCCCTTACAGCGAAGTGGGCGCATGCATGCTCTGCTGGATAAAACCGTCAAGGATGTTGCGCTGGCTAACGTAAAATTGCTCAAGCTGCCAGGCATTGAGGAGAGATAAGAGGATTATCGCCCCCGCCAGAGCCGTATCGGTGCGCTCTGCCGGGATGCCAAGCACATGGCGCTCCTTCGCGTCACCCGCCGACAGTCGCTCTAGCCACTGCTGTAGCCAATCGCGTGTCAGCGGCGCATCCTCCGCCAGCAGCCTCCCGCCTCCTGGGTCTCTGTAGATAACTGCCAGCACCTGCGCCAGCCCTCCTATGAGCACGCACGCTTCGGGATACGGTTGCAATGACATGGCCTGCGGAGACAACTCCAGCAACAGCATCGAGAGCGCCTCCACTAGTTTATAAGGCTCAACCGCCTGCCCCAGATCAAAGCGGCGTATTAATTCGCGCGCTCCTATACCGACAGAGGCCACTGTGAGAGGGTGCGCACCTCCTCCCCAGCCGACCGAAAGATCGGTGCTTCCACCGCCTATGTCTATTACCCCAAGCTGCCTGTTCAACCAGCTATAGCTTGATGAGACAGCCTGCCACCCCAGATCAGCCTCTTCCGAGCCGCTAAGAACGGTAACCTCCAGACCTAGAGCACGCTCTAAATCATCTCTCAATTTACTACTATTGGAGGCGGCGCGTACAGCTTCAGTAGCAACGATCCCCAGGAGAGCAGCGCCCCGCTCGGTTGCGTAGTGAGCATAGTCAAAGGCGGCGGCCAACGTAGCGCGGATAGCGGAGGCTCCAAGCACAGGAGGCACCCCCGGCTCGTAAGAGGCCAGCCTTGTCACCGTTTCGAGTCGCTCCGTAGCCATTATGCGTGTGCCCATTTCGCTATGAGCACGCACCGCTACAAGCAAGCGGGTCGAATTGGAGCCTATACCAATAGCTGCTACCGGCTGAATTGAGGCAACAGTCATACAAATATCCTCCAACGGCTCACCCGTGGCTGCCCTATCGTCCCGGTAACTTCACCGGCTCGTGAAACGTGACGTGTGGAGAGTAAAGATATAAGCCCATAATTCCATCCCTCATGCTTCACGCGTCCTTAGCACAGCAGTAGATGATTGCGGGCGCAAGGCTACTTTAGCAGAAAAGTAAGGTTGCTGCCACGCTACTCGCGGTGGAAAACGTTTAAAATAGCTCATGACCTTTCACAGCCACCAACTGGAAATGAGAATATGCTCTCAGCAGCCTATTCTGAACTCTTACCGATACTGTAAGTGTTCAGAGTTGGGGTGGAGCAATCGTCAAGAGGCAACTGTGCGGGCATACCTACCCTCACCCCATGCCCCTCTCCCATGAAGGGAGAGGGGGCTTTATTGCTGGGGAGTATATCTCCCATGAAGGGAGA
>JADEYI010002171.1_pt1 | contig 10776 bp, 9 predicted proteins | sample 8542331 | NCBI WGS metagenome assembly JADEYI01 (sample SAMN16510988, study PRJNA670497) | mine drainage metagenome | isolation source: biofilm near Copperflume 1 | place: Germany: Marsberg coppermine Kilianstollen | collected 2018-02 | reverse complement strand
GGTTCACCTGATGCTCCGCCGTCTTGCTCCTGTGAAATGTTGTTAAACACGCTCTTAGAGCCTACTTACGTAGGGGCGCTGCATGGTACCCAAGCTGTTTCGGACAGCAGAAACACCCCCGAACAGGTCTTGTCTCCACGATGGTCCCGCGTGCGGGATCCCACAGTTGGCAATGGCAAGCTCCTAAGGTTCGACCTGCTCGCCCACTGCCTTGTTTGTAAGGAGGAAAATTCGTCTTCTACCTCAATGCGCTCAGACACACCATTTCCTCCTTTCTGCTCTGGCACCGAGGACGACAGAGGCGCTTCGGGTTGTTCTCTTGCAAGCCGGACTAACGATGCGAGTCGGGAGATAAGTATAACATATAGCAGTATGGCTCAGAAATAATGATGAATGATGCGCAGTAGGCTGTGCCTTTCCATAGCTGTGATATACTCAAGCACGGTTTGCTCTCTACGATCCTTGAGTTCAGAATGGCAAAGGATGTGAAGGATGAGCTACATCTTTATTACAGATAGGGCAGGTAGCGTCCAATTGCATAGACAAAGACGTATACTTGTTACATAAGATACTGGAACTGTAGTTACGCGAGTTACGCGAGCAGCCGGTATGCTTGCGTTTGTCTGTAAAGGTTTCAGGGCTGGAGGCACTATATGGATACTCCTAAGAGGCGAATGGCGGTGGCGATGCCCGGCGGCCTCGGCGCGGGCGTGGGTGCGGCGTTGGTGATGATGCTGGTGATGGCGATATTACGCTTCACCACCAACACCATTTCTATACCAGAACTGATGGAGGAAAGTCTGATCCGCCTGACGGGTGGGCAAATAGAGTCTTTCTTCATCAATAATCTGGGCGTGGGGGGCAAGGCGCTGCTTCTCGTATCAATCGTAGAAGGAACGCTCCTCATCGGCGGGCTGCTAGGTGTGATCTTTACACGCGTGTGGCCCTTAAGCCGTGCAGCATCGGGCTGGCGGTGGTTCTCAGGGCTGTTATATGGTTTGATCCTGGGCGCTTTCCTCAATGTTATTTTTCTGCCGTTGGTCGGACAGGGGCTATTTGGCGCTGACGCTTTGCAGGCGACAGCCCCGCCGGAGATCGCGCAGAGTCTTTATGGGAGCACACTGGCGCCCTTCGGTGTGCCGGTGCCGGTAAATATGTTCCTTTTGAGCATCGTTTTCGGGCTGGCGCTCGTGGCGCTCCTACCCTGGAGGCGTGTTGTGCCTGCGAGCGCACCAATGGCCTCGAAAAGCGTGGCGATGGCTGATGCTCAAGGCGTTGGGCGGCGCGACTTCGTAAAGGCGCTCGGTGGCGGCGCGGTGGCTCTCATCGGGGGAGCCGTTCTCTGGGCAGGTATCAAGAGCGCGCTGGCCCCGCCGCCTCTCACAGGCGTGCAGGTTGTTGACAACGGCCAGCCTGGCGGCAACTCGCAGGGTGGCACCACCGGTTTGCAACCCAGCACCCCAGAGCCCACCCAGGCCGCCGGGGCTGCGGGAACTGCCCAACCCGGGGGCAACGGCACCCACACCGCTCAAATGCAGCCAACCCCCGATATGACGCCTGTCTCCTCCACTCGCCCCGTGCCCCCAGGCTTCGAGAATGTGAAGCCGATGCTGGTGCCTGAAGTCACCCCTGTGGAGAGCTTCTATATCACAACCAAGAACTTTGTTGACCCTACTGTAGACGGCAATTCCTGGAAGCTGAACTTCAAAGGGCTGGTAGACAACCCATACTCTATCACCCTGAAGGATCTTCAAGCCCTGCCCGCAAGCAGCCGCTCAGAGACCCTTGAGTGCATCAGCAACCAGGTAAGCGGCTCGCTGATCAGTAACGGCACATGGAAGGGGGCCAACTTCGGCGACATGATACGAAAGGCCAAACCAAAGTCGGGCGTTGTAGATGTGGTGGTGCGCGCCGCAGACGGCTACAGCGATAGCTTCTCACTTGATGTGGCGCTCAACAATGACTGCCTGCTGGTCTATGATATGAACGGCAAACCGCTCACCCAAAGGCACGGCTATCCTGCTCGCCTCCTCGTTCCCGGTATCTTCGGCATGAAGAACTGCAAGTGGCTCACCGATGTCGAGCTGGTAAACTCCGATTATAAGGGTTACTGGCAGCAGCAAGGCTGGAATGATGCCGCCCCTTACCTGACTATGTCGCGGATAGACTACCCCGACAAAGGTAGCATTCCGGCGCAGCCGATCTATATCGGCGGCATATCCTTTGCGGGCAACCGCGGTATCAAGCGAGTAGAAGTGAGCACTGACGGCGGAAAGAGTTGGAATGATGCCACTCTGCGCGATCCTATGAGCAAAAATAGCTGGGTGCTATGGACCTACCCCTGGAAGCCAGCGCCGGGCAGCTACACCATCCAGGCACGAGCTACTGATGGCACAGGCCAGGTGCAAACAGCCACACAGCGCGACACCTACCCGGATGGCGCGACAGGCTATCCCACACGACAGGTAAGAGTGGGATAAATACCAGAGGCTTACTGTAACTGCTCAGAGCGGAAGCTAGCATCGAGAGAGATCTGTTATTTGCGGCCTCACCCGCGAAGCAGCTAGAACTGGAACTTCTCCGGTTTGGGGGCAGCTGAGTTGTTTTCGTCCGCGTTGTCTTCGACGTTGTTTTGTACATCTACCTTTTTGAGCGTTATGCTGAGGCCGCTGTGGTCGCCGGAGAGGGCGGATTCGAGGGCTGAGGAGGCGAGGGCTGTGAAGTCGTCGGGTGCGGCCTGGTCGCCCTCGATGTAGACGAGAGCTGAGAGATAGATGCCCTTGCGTATGGTGGGTGTGGCTTGCACTGCGCTTGCAGCTTGCCGCTGGGGTGAGGGACTTTGCGCGGGCTGCGCTGCTCCGCTTGCGTGTTGCTGGGGCGCAGGTTCGATTATCTGAGCACTCCCCTTCTTAGTTGGGCTTGTCCCTTTATTTTTTGTTGCCATATACATACCTCGACACTACCTCTTTATCTGCGTCATACAAGGTGGCGACATCGCCGCTATTGCCCCATATGGCACGCCCTGAATTGAAAGAGAAGCCGCCACTCTCCGAGTGTACTTCGTTGGTGTAAACACGTATGGTGTTGCCTGGCGGCAGAGTAAAGCTCTCCCACTTGAAGACGTTCTGTGCGGAGCTATCTTGCAGCGTCCAATCAGTTATATCAACGGGCTGGGCGCCGTTGTTCTTTATCTCGACGTATTCGTCCGGTTCCTGACTGCCCTTTACGCCATTATAGAAGATATTTGTTATCTGCACACTATCGTTCTGTTGCACATTGCTATTGCCGACGAGGGGTTGTGTAGCCGTAGCTACTGGGGTTACGGGAGGCATGATTTGCGCCTGGGCTGGGGCGGAACCTACGCCCGTTGAGCCGTTGTCGAGAGGCCGCCAGGAGTTACCCTCCAGCGTTTCGATTTGCATGATAGGGTGTACTTCCCAGATGGTGCCCCGGGTCTTGGCTATCTGGTCGGGGTGCTCAGGGTCCATCATTAGCCAGCCGCTTATGCGCACCCTGGTCTTGCTGGAGGCTATTTGCGAGATGCGTGTGATAGTCCATGCCGGGTGTACAGCCAGCACTCTGGGCGTGGTCTCGACTATCACCGATTGGTCGCGCGCCTTGGTGGGGTCGTCTACCAGCCAGATGTGATAGTCCACCAGTTTCACCGAGTGGCAGTTAACCGACTCAGGGCTTTCCTTGCGGGCCAGCGCCAGGTAACCTTCTACTTGTAAGGGTGTGCCTTCGTACTGAGCAATAGCTGCCTGGTCCTGGGGCGACCATTTGGCTCTCGGCTGTTGCTCTATGGATTTGGGCCAGGTAAGGGCAAGTATAGATGCAACTGTAGTAGGCTGCCATTGGCCCTCGTCTATGCGGTTCTTCAACGTATTAAGGATCGGGTCGCCCCCATCGCCCGAAGGCGGGCAGCCCTGAAAAGTCCGGTCTATGGGCTGAGGCTTGCCTGAGGCAGGCGATATACCCGACTGGTTGCCAACAGTAGTGACAGGGGTAGTGATAGTGGCAGGAGTAGTGGTTGCAGCATCATTTGTGCATGCAACGCCGAACAGCCCAACCAGGAGCAGCACTATAGTTGTGATAAATAGTTTCCGTCCCATTTGTAAGTCCTCACTAGCCCCTAATCTCTAATTCCTCGGTCCAGTGTTTGCCTGCATGCTTGAAGCACGGGCTGAGCGGAAAGATCAGTGAGGCAGGGGCGCGGGCCGCAGCCTTCTCGCAGGCCCAGCGTATGGCCTCTGTAGAAGCATGGCATACATGGCAACTCTCGCGCCACAATTGTGTGGGGGTTTGCTTCTCCGGGGGGCGTGTAGGGTCCCCAGGCCTGCTGGTTTGATGGGCCAAAGACTGCTACAACGGGCGTCTGCATCGCGGCGGCTATGTGCATCGGCCCGCTATCGTTGCCGAGGAAGAGATCACATCTCTCAATAAAGGCTGCTGTCTCATGTATGCCGGTGCGCCCTGCCAGATTATATACATGCTTGCCGCAGCCAATGAGCCTTTCTAGCTCTGAAGCAAGGGCGATTTCGTCAGGACCGCCGAGGATTGCAATAGTTGCGTTGTGCGACTCTATCAGCCCTTTTGCAACCCGGGCAAAGCCCTCCGCGGGCCAGATGCGCGCCAGGCTGTAAGCCCCTGCTCCGGGGTGTATGGCTACCAATGGCCCACCGGGGGTTATGCCTGATGCTGATATTAGCTGCGCGGCCCTTTCTCTCTCCTCATCGCATAGAGGTATGCACGGTCGCCAGCCCCCTGAAACGTCCGCGCCCAGCAGAGCGGCAACCTGAAGCCAGTAGTCAGCTTCGTGCATAGCGCCGAAGCCGCGATCCGGCACATGCCTGGTGAGGAAGCGCACCTGCCCGTTATCGAGGCCAGCCACCATGTCCGCGCCTGTGGCGAACGAGAGGGTATGAAACTTGATTATACCGAAGCGCAGGGTGAAGTGGTGAAATATAACAACAGCATCGTACCTGGCACGTCTGAGGCTGATGAGGAAGCGGGCGGTGCGCATCAGGCTGGGAAGGTCGAGTAGGCCGCCGAGGGTGTCGAAGGTGAACTTGTCGAAAGTGATAATCTTGTCTACGAAGCGTGCCCCGTGCAGCAGCTTAGCAGAGCCTGGGGGCACAAGTAAATCTATGCGAGCGCGGGGTTGGGCTGCCCTCAAAGCCTGCAAAGCTGGCGTGACGGCCAGGAGGTCGCCGAGGTCAGCGAGCTTAATAGCCAGTATGTGCTTGAAGTGCATGCTAACAGCTGAGGCCGAAGGTTGATAGGGCATGGCTATATTATACATCGGATTAAGAGCTATATCCCCCGGCACTAGCCATGCACAAAGCCCCTATCCCCTTGTGGGAAGAGCCAGGAGTAAAGCCCCCTCTCCCTTCATGGGAGAGGGGCATGGGGTGAGGGCAGGTGAGGGGAGGTGAGGGCGGCGCCGCCACCCGCACAGGCACGACTTGGACTTTGTTCTACTCTAAACCTTAACATTTCCAATTTCGCCGGTTCATTGCGAATACAAGTAGGATTTGGTAAAATCCTCTGGTGCATAGGCACGTTGGGAGCATTGGAGCATCAGGATGCGGGCAGACACAATACTGGTTATACCCTTCGCTGACGGCATTGGCGATTTCATTAATGTACAACCTCTGCTGGCGGCACTCAAGCGCCGTTTCCCGGAGGCCGACTTTACTGTCGCCGCCTCTGAGCATGGCAACCAGCTTATCAACGACCCGACAGTAGAGGTGCTGAAGCCTGCGGGCTTCAACTATGAGCCGGGGCGCATGGCTGTCGCGCTGCGGCCTCTTTTACCACAGAAGCTGCTGGCGTGGATGGCGGGGCCTATGTTCGACCATGAGCTTGGGCCTTTTGACCTGGTTATCAACTTCTTCTATGCCTGGGAGCGGGGCATGGATTTTCGCACCTACTGGACGCCTCAACTGCCCCTTGTGCCCGGCGCGGTGCATTCTCTAGACTATCTTGCCAACGAGATCGAGCGCGAGCTTGACCTGGTTGTCACCCAGGAGCAGCGTAAGCCGCGCCTGGTGCTGCGCCCTTCCGCCACGCGCTGGGCCTCACGCTTCTGGTTTGAAAAAGAGCTTGAAGAAGAAAGGGTGGTTGCCCTCGTGCCGTCGTCCAATATGGCGATAAAGCGCTGGCCTCTCTCCTCATGGCGCAAGCTGGGGGCGCATCTCAGTGAGCTAGGTTATCGTACGCTTTTATTTTGCGAGCAGCCTGATAGCCCTATAAGCCGTGCTTTTGCCGAGTCTTCAGCTATTCCTGTTTTCACCTCGCTTGACAATGTTGCCGGATTGCTGGCAAAGTGCGACCTTGTTGTGGGGGTAGATACCGGGCTGCTTCATATGGCGGGCGCGCTGGATGTACCCTGGGTGGGCCTCTTCGGGCCTACTAACCCGCAGGTGACAGGGCCGTACGACCCGCATGGCGGTATCGGGTTGGTAGCGCCTTTTGATAAAGTAGCTTCCTGTGGCGGGTGCTGGAAGCACTTTAAGTACGAAGATGACACATGTCGTACTCTCAAGCACGGCTCGTGCATGGGACACCTCCAGGAAGCCGAGGTATTACAAGCCTGCCTGAAGCTGTTGCAGGCACCCCGAACTTTTACCCCACGCCCCTACAGTTACCCCGCCCCCGGTGTGCTCGTGCCCGATTGGGCAGGGGTACAGATAGCGTAGGCGTGAAGCGTGATAATAGAGAGGTAACACAGTGAGCGCTATCGCTATTCACGGCTTCGGCAGGATCGGCAGGTCAGCAACCAAGGCTGCTATCAACAATAAGCTCTTCGCGCCTTTCTCCGTCTCAGATATCAGCGACCTCTCTACATTGGCCGCTCTTTTTGCGTACGACACCAACTATGGGCGTTGGCCTGAGCCTGTTGGTGTGGAGAATGGCAAGCTGATTATCGGCGACAAAGAAATCGTCTTCTTCAACACCTCCGAGGGTCTGCCCAACTGGGGAGACCTGGGGGTGGATGTGGTAGTTGATTGCACAGGCAGGGCTGTCACCCGCACAGGAGCAGGGGAGCATTTGAGGCATGGCGCTAAAAAGGTGCTGGTGAGCGCTCCAAGCAAGACGTTGCAGGACTGCGATGCGGTGCTGCTGCCTGGCATCAACCTCGACGCGTACAACCCCGAAAGGGATCACATTATCAGTATGGCAAGCTGCACCACCAACGCCCTCGCGCCTATGGTGAAGGTGCTACTGGAGAAGTTCGGGATCGAAGTGGGTTTCTTCTCAACAGTACACGCTTACACGAACAGCCAATCGCTTACCGACCAGCCGATGCGTGACAGGCGCGACTCCTGGGCGGCAGCCGAGAATATTATCCCCTCTCCGTCGGGGGCTGCCAAAGCCCTCAACTTCATCTGGCCCGATTTGCAGATTACCGGCAAGGCGTACCGTGTGCCTGTGCGCACAGGCAGTATAGTGGAGTTGGACGTGCTACTTGGCCGCGAGACCTCAGTTGATGAAGTGAAGGATATTTTCCGCCGGGCCGCTGCTGAGAAGCCGCTCGCGGGGGTCATGGGAGCGCTTGAAGAGGAGTATGCGTCGAGCCGCATCGTTGGCGAATCGATCTCATCGTATGTAGACTTGCCATTGGTGCAGGTGATGGGCGGTCGGATGCTCTCGATAGCTGCGTGGTACGATAACGAGATGGGTTATGCCACCCGGTTAGCGGAAACAGCCCTCATGCTGGCGGAGCGTCCTGTGCCGCCCGCGTCTATTCTGACGGGGCAGACCACCCCAGCGCTGAGCTAGCTATTCGATAGCGCTTACTTCCGTAAATACTGAACCCTCAATCCTCATTGTTCAGCACTTGTAGTGTCTCTCTGGCGCAGCGTTCCCAGGTAAATTGGGCTGCCCTTTCTACGCCCCGGCGTGATAACTCTGCTCTAAGTGGTTGGTCCTCAGCCAGGCGTTGTACGGCGCTTGCCCAGGCTTGTGGGTCATGAGGGTCGAGCAGGATGCCTGCGTTGTCCACCACCTCCGGAACAGAGGAAGCGGTTGATGCCAGCACAGCTGTGCCGCAGGACATCGCCTCCAGCACAGGCAGCCCAAAGCCCTCGTAGAGGGAGGGGAAAGTTAGGGCTATAGCCCCTGAGTAGAGGGCGGGCAAGTCGTCGCGCTCCACATAGTCGGCTAGCTTGACTAGATTGCCGAGCCGCGCCTCCTCTATTTGTTGCAAGAGGGTGTTGTATAGCCAGCCTCGTTTGCCCGCCAGCAGAAGTTGCGGCGGATTCTCCATTTGAGCGGCTAGTTTGCCCCAGGCTTCCACAAGGATGCCCAGGTTCTTGCGCGGCTGCAACGTGCCTACGTGGATGCAGTATGGTTGGCTCACGCCGTATCGCGCCGCCGTTTCTTCGATCTTTCGCTCGTTTGTGACAGGCACGAATATAGGGTCGCGACCATGATAGATGACCGTTATTTTGTGGGGCGATATTCTGTACTTATCTATCAAGTCGCGCCTGGTGGCTTCGGAGATAGCGATTACTTTGCCGGCTACGCGTGCGCTAAAGATAGTCGAGAGGTGCAGATAGAAGCGGGATGCGCGTGTGTGCGCCTGTGGGTAGTGGAGATAGCCGAGGTCGTGTATGGTGACTACGGTGCGGCGTGGGTGCCACAGTGGTACAACGTGCGAGGGGACGAAGAGCACGCCGGGTGGCCTCGTCGCCATCTCCCATGACAACCTGATATGCGTCCAGAGGCGCGGGAAAGATATAGCCCTGACTCGCCAGTTGCCCGGTAAAGCGAAGCCCAGCCTATCGCGGACTTCCTGCGCGGAAGCGCTGTTGACATAGAGGGCAAAGCGGTAACGCTCTACCTCTGGCAATTCTGTGAGGGCGCGGAGCAAGCTGGACGAGTAGTGCTCGGTGCCTGTACGCTGCGATAGCAAGGCCCTGCTGGCATCTATACCTATGGTTGGTGGGTGAGTATGGTTCGTCACTTGGTCACTTTTTAGCTACTTTCCTGCTGCTCTGCTAATCTTGCAGGTTGCTCACTAGCTTCTCTACCTCGTGCAGCACCATCGCGGGCGTGATTGCCTGCATTTCCGGGCCGCCTTCGAGGGATAGGGAGCCAACGTCTAGCTGCATGGTGGGGTGGGTGCCGGGGGCGCGGAACGCTCTGTGCTTGTGGGGGTCGCCCCATGGCCCCCATATCTGCTCGTCGCTGGGGCCGTAGAGATGCAGGGTAGCTTTGCGCAGGGCATCGGCTATATGAAGGGGGCCACTATCCACCCCCAGCACTATCTCCGCATGACCCAACACCCAGATCAGCTGCGCGATGTTGGCGGTTTGCCCTGCTATATTCATTATCGCGTGCCTTTCTCTTTTGTCTGGTGCGGCTATTTCCGCCATTATAGCCTCTGCCAGCGCCCTCTCGTCGGGCGAGCCTGTGATGGCTACCGCCCAGCCTCGTTCCGCTAGCTGTAGGGCGACTTCTGCCCAGCCTGGTATTGTCCAGAGCTTGTTAGCGGCGGCTGTGCCGGGGTGTATTACTGCCCGGTGCGGCGCCTCCAGCCATTCTGCAAGCAGGCCCTGAGGCGGTGGTTCTGCCTGCGGTGTACGGAGTGGCGGCTCTCCGGCGTTGCGGCTCACCTGCATTAGCCGTGCATCACCTGTGTGCTTTGTCCCTGCGATCACTGCCAGTATGAGCGCCAGCTCTTGCTCTACTTCGTGCCTGCCGGGGATGTAGGGCGCTTTGTTTGTGAGCCAGGGCGCTGTGCCTGGTGTGTCGTATCCCCACCGGCGCGGGATGCCCGCTGCCCAGAGGAGGGCCGCCCCCCACCAGTGGTCGAACCTGAGGACGATGCCGAGGTCGTACCGGTCGTGTGCCACTTTCCGCGCGTACTCGCCTAAGAGATTGTAAGGCCGCAGAGGTCCGGCGCTGCTTTTCACTATACCGGGGAAGGGGATTACTTCAACCTTATCAAGGTTGGGGTTATCCACCCACATCGCTCTGCCCCATGGCCCGACAGCGCCCGTGATCTGCGCTTGCGGAAAGGCTTGTCTGACAAGTTGCAGGGCAGGTGTCGCGAAGAGTAGGTCGCCCAGGTGATCAGGGCGCAGCACTAATATCCGTTGTATGCCGTTTTGCCTTCGTCGCCTGCGCATGGCGTTGCGAGCCGCCGCCCTGCTGTGCATCGCCCGGACAAGGGTATGCCGCGCCTCTCTCTTGCCCCTGCTTAGCAAGGCTAGCCGACCTTCCCGCCCAGCGGTATCTCTGCCCAGGTGTCCCAAACGCCATCGCTCATCCTGGCTTTCACCAGCACACGCTCTACATCGAAGCCTATATAGAGGCGCTGGACGGATAGCTCGTCGTAGACGGCTGCCAGCTCCTGCGGGTCCGAGAAGACGCCAACTGTCAGATGCGGCACGAAGCCGGCGGCGTACTTGCCCCCGTAAGCGGGATATTCGGGGAACTCATCGAGGATAGCACGATAAAGAGAGTGGATGCGCTCGTTATCTGCCAGACGCAGGTAGAGGATACCCGAAGCGCGGAAGGTGCTGAAGCCTCTGAAGGATAAGCGCCTCGGCGGGCACTTTGCCAGTAGCTGTCTCAATCGCGGCTCGGCTTCCGCCAGCTTATCATAAGGGACGAATGGGTAGGTGACCGTCACATGCGGCTCTATATGATGTATGATGTCGGGCATGTAGAGGCGGCGATAGTGATCGGCGTAGCCGCAAACGTCGGGGGGCGGCACGATCACGATAGAGGTTTCTCCGGTTGGATGGTACTGCTCGGTCATGC
>JADEYI010002170.1_pt1 | contig 10782 bp, 5 predicted proteins | sample 8542331 | NCBI WGS metagenome assembly JADEYI01 (sample SAMN16510988, study PRJNA670497) | mine drainage metagenome | isolation source: biofilm near Copperflume 1 | place: Germany: Marsberg coppermine Kilianstollen | collected 2018-02 | reverse complement strand
ATACGAAGTGGCCATGCCGAGAACGCCGCAGCCAAACAGCCACCAGCGTGCGCCGAGCATGAAGTAAACCGCGACAGCGAACCCGACGATCGCCAGTAGGCTGGTGACGTAATAGCCCCGGTTGAGCGCATGCATCGGTTCTTCGTTTTCTTTGCTGTGGACGACCAGCACGCCGACCGTGCTGGCAATCAGATTGATGGCATGGACCACCAGTGGAAACAAAACTCCCTTCAGCCCGAAGACGGGATAGAGTGCCGCTCCAAGGATCATTGCGCCGACGCTTTCCGCCGCGGTGGACTCAAAAATGTCGGCCCCGCGACCGGCGCAGTCGCCGACGTTATCTCCAACCAGGTCGGCAATGACCGCTGGATTGCGCGGATCGTCTTCCGGGATGCCAGCTTCCACTTTGCCAACCAGGTCCGCTCCGACATCGGCTGCCTTCGTATAAATGCCGCCGCCGAGTTGCGCGAATAGGGCCACCAACGACGCGCCGAAGCCGAATCCAACCAGCCGGTAGGGGACTTCCTGCGGATGTTGGAACCCGCCGAAGGCGAGGAACAGCAGTCCCAGTCCAATCAGCGCGAGCGCTACAACGATCAGCCCTGTGACCGCTCCGCCACGCAGCGCGGCTTGAATGGCGCGATTCAGGCTGGTGCGGGCGGCGCTGGCGGTGCGGATGTTAGCGCGGATGGAAACGTACATGCCGGTGTAGCCGGCAAAGCCGGAGCAGATGGCGCCGATCAGGAAGCTGATGACCGTCACTCCTGCGTAGGGCGCTGTGCGCGGCGAGATGCTGTATCCGCCATAGAGAAGGATGGCGATCACGACGGCCAGGACAGCGATGGTGCCGTATTGCCGCCGCATAAAGGCCTCCGCGCCTTCGCGGATGGCATCGGAAATGGCCTGCATCTCCTTGGTTCCGGCATCGGAGGCGAGTACGGAGCGTGCAAACATCAAAGCAGCAATCAGGCCGAGAACGCCAATGCCCAAGGCAATCCCTAGATACATTCGATCCGAGGTGGCTGCTTCGGGGGCGGTCTGCCACAAGAAGCTCGCAGCCATAGAAAAACAGTGCATTCAATTGCCTCCAAAAAATTTGATGCTTGCGATTCGCCGCGGTGGGTTCAAACTCCCAATTACAACATGCCCGCAAAACAAGGGTCAACGTCCAGCCGATTCGCGGAACCGCTTGTACATGCTTACCTTGTCCCTGCCGGGTTGGCAAATTGGCCGCGCGCTGGGCCCTTCATCCATCCAGAAGGGCGAAAAGTGGACGGGCGCATCCCTCCGCCGCAGGAAATCTGGCCTGCGACGAAGCTGCTGACAGATTCGCGCGCCAGCCGCTACAATACACGGTTCAGGGCGCCGCACGCGCATTGCTTAAAAGCGGTCTCATAAACCAACGGTGTCATCCTGAGCGGAGCGAAGGACCTCGCGTTTTGACGAGAAACAGCAGGTTCCTCGACTGTGCTTCGCTCGGAATGACAAATCTTTTTATGAGCTAGCTTCTAGCGATCCGCGCTGCCCGGTCTGAAGAGGATTTCCAAAATGCCAGCATCCCGCACCATGTCCGCCGAAGCAACGCTCGTCGATTCTCAGGGACTGACGATCGCGCAGAAGATTCAAATGTACAGGCTGATGTATTTATCGCGCCGGATCGACGATCGCGAGATCATGCTGAAGCGGCAGCAGAAAATATTTTTTCAGATCTCATGCGCGGGACATGAAGCCCTTCTGGTAGCGGCGGGGATGGCCCTTCGACCGGCTTACGATTGGTTCTACCCGTATTATCGTGACCGCGCTTTATGCCTGGCGCTGGGAGTAACTCCAGAAGAGATGCTCTTGCAGGCTGTAGGCGCAGCTTCCGATCCGGCGAGCGGTGGACGCCAGATGCCGTCGCACTGGGGCAGCCAGCGGCTGAACATTGTGACGGAATCTTCCCCGACCGGATCGCAGCTTTTACAGGCGGTGGGTTGCGCGGAAGCGGGACGCTACTTCGCTCGTCATCCCGAGACGGCACAGAAGCCGGACTTCCCCAGCAAACAGGATGCGGATTACAGAGCGTTCAAAGACGTAAAGTTTCAGGGCGACGAGGTGGTGTATGTCTCCCTCGGGGATGGCACAACGAGTGAAGGGGAATTTTGGGAGGCGATGAACTCCGCCTCCAATCTGAAACTGCCGGTCCTTTTTGTCGTCGAAGACAACGGCTATGCCATCTCGGTTCCGGTCGAGGTCAACACTGCGGGCGGCAATATTTCCCGGCTGGTGGCAGGCTTTCCAAACTTCTTCTTTGCCGAAGTGGACGGCACTGAACCGATGGAATGCTATCGCGTCATGCGTGAGGCAGTCGCGTACTGCCGCTCTGGTAAAGGGCCCGCCTTCGTGCATGGACACGTCATTCGACCTTACTCTCACTCGTTGTCCGATGACGAGCGGTTCTACCGCTGCGAAGCCGAGCGACAGTCCGATGCGCTGCGCGATCCGTTGCCGAAATTGCAGATGCGGCTGCTGCGGGAGGGCATTCTGGACGAAGTGGGCATTACGCGGCTGGAACAGGAAGCGGATGAAGAAATTCGCCTCGCGGCGGAAGCCGCTTTACGCGCTGTTCCACCTGCCGCGGACACGATCTTTCAACATGTCTACTCTGAGAATATCGATCCGACAGCGTCGTCGCTGGTCAAGGAACCCGAGCCATCCGCCGATGCTCCGGAACGTGCAGTGCAGGAACGCGCCGTGCAGGAACGGACAATGGCGGACCTGATCAATACCTGCCTACGGGATGAAATGCGTCGAGATGAACGCATCGTGGTCTTCGGAGAGGATGTCGCCGACTGTAGCCGTGAAGAGAGCCTGCGCGAGGGTCTGGTGAAAGGGAAGGGCGGCGTGTTCAAGCTGACCGCCGGTCTGCAAAGCGCCTTCGGCTCCGACCGCGTCTTCAACTCTCCGCTTGCAGAGGCCAATATTGTGGGTAGGGCCATTGGGATGGCCACTCGCGGCTTGAAACCGGTGGTGGAAATCCAATTTTTCGATTACATCTGGCCAGCCATGCATCAGTTGCGGAATGAGCTGCCGTTGATTCGCTGGCGCTCGAACGGAACATTTTCCTGTCCAGCCGTGATTCGCGTGGCCATTGGCGGCTACCTGACAGGCGGCGCCATCTATCATTCGCAATCCGGCGAGAGCATCTTCACGCATACGCCCGGAGTGCGCGTCGTGTATCCATCGAACGCGCTCGACGCCAACGGCCTGCTGCGCACCGCGATCCGATGCGACGACCCGGTTTTGTTCCTGGAACACAAGCGGCTTTATCGCGAGACTTTTGGTCGCGCGCCGAATCCAGGGCCCGACTATACCATTCCGTTTGGCAAAGCCAAGATCGTGCGTCCGGGATCGCAACTTACCGTGATCACCTATGGAGCGGTGGTCCCTCGCGCCCTTCAGGCAGCGCAACGCGCCGCCCGCGAAAACGGTCTCGATGTCGAGGTGATCGACCTCCGCAGCCTGAATCCTTACGATTGGGAGGCAATTGCGATCTCCGTCCGCAAAACCAGCCGTGCACTTGTGGCGTATGAGGACATGCGCAGTTGGGGCTATGGAGCCGAAATCGCCGCCCGCATCGGCGACGAACTCTTCGACGATCTCGACGCTCCCGTACGACGAGTCGCCGCGAAGGACGTGTTCGTCGCATATCAACCGCTGCTGGAGGACATCATCCTGACGCAACCGGAAGACCTGCGGAAAGCCATGGTGGAGCTGGCGGGGTTTTAGCGGCTGAGTCAGAAGTTCGTCTTCGTAATCGTCAGGAGTTGTTCCGCTGCAAGCGAAAGAAAAAGCAGGTCCCTCCACTTCGTCCCGCGGCGGACTTGGGTCGGGATGACAAACCTATTTGTGAGATCGCTTTGCAATTTTTCGGGCGATGAATTGCATCGGCTCTGATACACTCGCGGGCGATGAATACTTATCGCGTACGATCTCTGCCAACTCTGGCGATCCTTGCCTTCGTATCGGTTGCTTCGTGCTTCTCGCAGGCTGTTTCCAGCCATTCCCCGCAACATCTTTTCTTTCGCGTCACACTTGGCCCACAGCAGACGCAAGCCGTTTCCGGACGGTTGCTGGTTTTGCTGGAGCCGGGAACAAAGCGTGCCGATGTTCAGGTGAGCGAATTCCGTCCAGCCAGCGTGTATGTCGCGGCGAAGGATGTCAGCAACTGGAAACCGGGGGAATCGGTCGACATCGATACGGACAACATCGCCTATCCGACAGGATTTTCGGGGATCGCGCCGGGCGACTATGTGGCGCAAGCCGTCCTCGATACCGCGCACCGGTTCGCTTATTACGGGCGAGTGGCGGGCGATCTGCAAAGCGCTCCGACGGCGCTGGCGCATTGGACGCCGGGCAGCGGAAAATCGCCGCGGTTGACACTTTCGCAGACCGTCCAGCAGAAGGTGCGGCCGTGGTTGTCGCCGAAGTTGACGGCGGCGGAGAAACAGGGCGTCCTGGATTCCACGAAGCCGTTTGATGTGGAAAGCGCGGTCCTGACGCAGTTCTGGGGACGGCCGATGCATGTGCGCGGCTGGGTGGTCGTTCCGCCGGGATATAAAGAACACAAGAAGCAACGCTATCCGACGGTCTATTGGACGCATGGTTTTGGCGGGACGCTGGCGGGGATTCACGGTCCCGCCGGTCTGATTTACCAGAGAATGGCGGAGGGAAAGATGCCGCCCATGATCTGGGTGATGCTCGCCGAGGACAGCCCGCGTGGCACGCACGAATTTGCCGACTCCGTAAACAATGGCCCCTGGGGAACGGCGCTGACGACCGAGGCGATTCCGGCGCTGGAACGGCAGTATCGCATGGACGCGAAGCCGCGCGGGCGGTTTCTGAACGGCCATTCTTCCGGTGGCTGGGCGACGCTGTGGCTGCAGGTGACATATCCGAAGATTTTTGGCGGAACCTGGTCCACTTCGCCGGATCCCAGCGATTTCCACGACTTTACCGGCATCGACCTCTACGCGGCGCACGCCAATGCATATACCAAACCGGACGGTTCGGCCTATCCGCTGGTGCGCGACAAAGGCAAGGTGCTGGCGACCTTCCAGCAGTTGACGCAGCTCGAAGACGTGCTGGGGCCTTATGGCGGCCAAATCTCTTCCTTCGACTGGGTCTTCTCGCCGCGGGGACCGGGCGGTCGCCCGCTCCCGATGTTCAACCACGCGACCGGCGCGGTCGATCCCGCAGTAGTCGCGTACTGGCAGAAGCACTATGACATTGCCTACCTTATGAAGCAGCAGTGGCCGGCGATTGGCCGCGATCTGCGAGGCAAGGTGCATCTCTACGTCGGCACCGCGGACACGTTTTATCTCGATGGCGCAGCGCACCGGCTGGACGCGGTATTTCAATCGCTCCACGCAGACGAACACTTTACATTTATTCCAGGCCGCACACACATGGATTTGTATCGTGTCGGGAAGGACCCGTTCGGATTGTTCGACCAGATTGCATCCCAGATGTACGCGGTCGCGCGGCCCAAGGCGCACTGGACCGCGAAGCAGTGAATAGCCGCGTTTCACAGATAGATCTGTCATCCCGACCGCAGCGCAGTGGAGTGGAGGGACCTGTATTTGGCCGGGAAAAAACAGCAGGTTCCTCGACTTCGCTACGCTTCGCTCGGAATGACAACGTATTTATTTTTGTGGGCAGCTTCTAGACCTGCGAAGAGAATCGAGAACTATGAAAACGGCCCTCGCATGAGGAAGAATTGTGTGCTGCTCGTCGTGTTTCTGCTCGGCGCGTGCGCGGCGATGCATGCGCAGACGTTCAATCTAGAGACCGATCGCGAGCCGGTCGCTTCGCTCGACGGCCTGTGGCGCTTCCACACCGGCGACAACCCGCAGTGGGCCAATCCAAACTTCGACGACTCGCAGTGGCCGTTGCTGCGCTCCGATGAAAGCTGGACGAAGCAGGGCTACCCCGACTACGGCGGCTACGCATGGTACCGCTTTACGATTCACGTTTCGGACAGCAGCAAACCGCTGGCCGTCCTGCTGCCCGTAATCTACACCGGCTATCAAGTATACGCGAACGGGTTGCTGATCGGTTCGAAGGGCACGACCGCGCCCCGACGCGCCCCCGTATTTGCCACCCATCCCAAAGTTTTTAGACTTCCCACTGGGCACGCCGGACCTGAAACCATCCAGATTGCCTTGCGTGTCTGGGAATATCAACCCATCGCATCCTGGGTTGGCGGGGGACCTTATGCCGGCGGTGGCAGTGCAGCGGGCAATCCTGCTCTGCTGGCACAACGATGGAACTGGCTGCAAAATACATTCGCGCTCTTTTTCGTGAACATTTATGCGGAATGTATTCTCGCCGCCATCGTTGGTCTTACGATTCTGGCGCTGTTTCTCTTTCGGCCGGAAGATCGCGAGTATTTCTGGTTTTCCTTGCTCCTGCTCGCGGCGGCGGCGGATGCGGCATTGACGATTTCGGGGTGGGATTGGATTCCGTTTCTTCTCTACCGCCTTTTGGATCAAATCCTCGTCGGCGTCGTGGTAGTCGCGGCACTGGCGTTCTTCTCGATCATCCTGGAGACTCGCCGATCGTTTTGGTGGTGGATCGCTTTCTCCCTGGCTGCGGTAAGCCCACTGGCTGTTGCTCCATATTATTTTCAATGGACGGCGATTGGGATTGCGTATGCGGTGCATCTTTTCTGTCTTCTGCCAGCCTACATCTGGATCATTGCCGCGCTCGCGATATGCGCTGTCCGCGGGAGCGCGCCCGCGCGACTATTGCTTGCGCCGGCAGCGCTTCTCTTCGGATACGACATCGTCGACAGCATCTGGCAAATTTCTTACGAGCTCGGTTGGCAAAGAAAAACTCGCTCCCTGGACATCCCAATTCTGCGGCATCCGTTCCCGCTCGGCCCGGGGGAGATGATCAACTACATCTTCGTCCTCGCGCTACTCATTTTTCTGGTACGCCGGTTCTCACAGGCTCGCCAAGAGGAAACGCGGTTGTCTAACGAACTGGAGGCGGCGCGCGGTATGCAGTCGCTGCTAGTTCCGCCAACCGCACCGAACACGCCCGGCTTCGCCGTTGAAAGCGTGTATCTGCCGGCCAGCGAGGTCGACGGAGATTTCTTTCAGGTATCGCCGGGTGACGATGGCTCGTTGCTGATTGTCGTGGGCGATGTCAGCGGCAAAGGGTTGAAGGCGGCGATGACGGTCAGCACCATCGTCGGCGCATTGCGCAACGAAAAGGATCGGCGTCCCGCGGAAGTCTTGCGTAATTTGAATCGTGTTCTGCATGGGCAGGTCAAGGGTTTTGTTACTTGCTCTGCCGCGCTGATTGCCGCCGATGGCTCGATGGCGATTGCCAATGCCGGAAATCTGGCGCCGTACCGCAATGGCGAGGAGTTGACTGTCGAGTCCGGCCTGCCGCTTGGGATTCTTCCGGATATCGCCTACGCGGAAACCAGCTATCAAGTCATGACGGGCGACCGCCTGACCTTCGTTTCGGACGGCGTAGTCGAAGCCACCAACGACAAGCGGGAACTCTTCGGCTTTGAGCGCACACAGCAGATCAGCAACCAGCCGGCAGCGGCCATCGCCGAAGCCGCGAAGCAATTCGGCCAGGAAGACGACATCAGCGTATTGACAGTGCGGGTTTTAGCGCCAATACTGGCCTGAAATCTGCTGCAATTTCGGTGCAAAAATGCATTCGTTTCCGCTGGTTGATCCGGTCGCAGGACGGTATACTGGATGGGTGACTCCCATGGCCCGGAAACAATCGCCAGCTACCCCCGCCCGCGATGGCGCACGCCCAGACGATCGCCGCATCTTGCTGTTGAAACCCCGCGGATTTTGTGCCGGGGTAGTGCGCGCCATCGACGTGGTTCGAATTGCATTGGAAACGTTCGGCGCGCCGATCTATGTGCGCCGGGAAATTGTACATAACCGGTTTGTCGTCAACGATTTGGCGGAAAAAGGCGCGATCTTTGTACATGATATCGATGAAGTGCCGGAAGGTGCCCGTGTTATTTACAGTGCGCATGGCGTCTCCCCGGCGGTGCGCGAAATCAGCAAACAGCGCAAGCTGAAGGTAATCGACGCCACCTGCCCGCTCGTTACCAAGGTGCATGTCGAGGCCGTGAAGTTCGCCCGCCAGGGATACTCGTTGGTGCTGATCGGCCATCGCGATCACGACGAGATCGAGGGAACGCTGGGCGAAGCCCCGGAGGAGACACAGGTTGTATCGACGGTGGAGGAGGTCGCGGCGCTCGAAGTTCCGAACCCGGAGCGGGTCGCCTATTTGACACAGACCACGTTGAGCCTGGATGAAGCGCGGGACATTATCCACGCGTTGAAGGCGAAGTTCCCCAACATTGTTGGACCGCACTCGCAGGACATCTGCTATGCGACGGAAAATCGCCAGGTCGCGGTGAAGAACGTGGCGCATCAGGCGGACCTTGTGCTTGTCGTTGGGTCGGACAACAGTTCCAATTCCAATCGTTTGGTGGAGGTATCGCGCAATCTGGATACCATCGCATACCTGATTGACGATTCCGAAAAGATACGCCCGGAATGGCTGCGGGAGGCGAGAACGGTTGCAGTGACAGCGGGCGCTTCCGCGCCGGAGATTTTGGTGCAGGACGTGATCAATTATCTGCAACGAAACGGTTTCGGTTCCGTCGAAGAGGTAGAGGTGATGCCCGAGAACGTGCGCTTTGGCTTGCCGCCGGAAATCGTTCGGGCGATCACAGCGGCCCCGGAACAGCCGGTGGCGGCAACGTCATAAATCATCGACTGCCGGACGGTTTTGCAGATAACTCAAGGCATTGCTGTCTCGGTTTACAGGATGCACTCATTTTTGTGCGACAGATGCATCTAAACAGATAAATCGTATGGACCGATGAATCCCTCTTCGCAAAGCCCGCAACCCGCCGCAGTTCGATTCGGCAGGCTGGATGCCAGTCTGGACGATGTCGCGAGCGCCATCGATTCTTCGTGCGATTTTGTCCTTTCCCGCCAACATCCTGAAGGGTATTGGTGCGGCGAACTGGAAGCCGATTCCACCCTTGTCTCGGACTACATCATGCTGCACACGTTGCTCGGCACCGGAGACGACGCCAGAATGCGCCGCGGCATTCAGTACATCCTGGATCGGCAGCACGAAGACGGCGGCTGGGACATCTATATAGGCGGCCCATCTCACATCAGTGCATCGGTGAAGGCTTATTTCGCGTTGAAGCTGATGGGATGGTCGAAGGACCATCCGGTACTGGTCAAAGCGCGGGAGTGGATTCTGGCCCACGGCGGAGCGACCGAGGTCAACACGTATACCAAGTTGTATCTCTGTTTTTTCGGGCAGTACGATTACAATGCCGTCCCGGCGATTCCGCCGGAAATTGTCTTGTTCCCGCGCTGGTTCTATTTCAATCTGTATGAAATCTCCTCCTGGTCGCGCGCAATCCTGGTTCCATTGTCGATCGCATACGCAAAGAAACCGTACAAGAAGATTCCGCCGGAGCAGGGCATCGATGAGTTATTTGTAGGCGGAAGGGAACATGCAAACCTGCACCTGCGGTGGGAGAAGAAATTCTTTAGCTGGCGCAATTTTTTCCTGTTTTTCGATCGAATGACGCATTGGGCGGAACGTATCCATGTGCGCCCGCTGCGTGCCATTGCGTTGAAGCAGGCCGAGAAATGGATCCTGAAACGGTTGGAAATGTCCGACGGTCTGGGTGCAATCTATCCCGGCATCTTGAATTCGATCATTGCGCTGCGCTGTCAGGGGTACTCCCTCGACGATCCGCAGGTGATACGCGCGCTGGATGAATTTGAAAAGTTGGGTATTGAAGACCCCGGCGTTCCGGGAGAAGGCGAGCCTACCTTTCGCATGCAACCCTGCATGTCCCCGGTCTGGGACACTGCGTACGCGATGTTTGCGCTCGGAGAGGCCGGTGTTCTCAAGGACGATCCGCGGCTTTTGAAGGCCGCCGATTGGATATTGTCCAAGGAAGTGCGTCACAAGGGCGATTGGTCGGTGAAGGTCCCGCATGTCGAACCGGGCGGCTGGTATTTCGAATTCAACAACGAGTTCTATCCGGACATAGACGACTCCGCGCAGGTCCTGCTGGCTCTCAATAAGGTGGAGAATCCACGCGAGCGATATCAGTACGACGTTTCCCAAAGGGCGATTCGCTGGATTTGGGCGATGCAATGTAAGAACGGCGGCTGGGCCAGCTTTGACAAAAACAACACTAAGATGATCTTTCAGCACATTCCATTCGCCGATCACAACGCCATGCTGGACCCTCCGACGGTGGATATCACAGGTCGCATCCTGGAGATGCTGGCATGTTACGGCGTGACGAAGGAAGATCCTCGCGTCCAGCGGGCGATCCGCTTCATCTATAAGGAACAGGAGTCGGACGGAAGCTGGTTCGGACGCTGGGGCGTGAATTATATTTACGGAACTTTCCTTGTGCTGCGTGGGCTGGAAGCCATGGGGGTGTGGAACCATGAACCCCAGATTCAGCAGGCGGCGGAGTGGATTCGCATGGTGCAGAATACGGACGGCGGCTGGGGCGAAAGTTGAATCAGTTACGATAACCCCACCTTACGCGGCAGAGGAGCGAGTACGGCTTCGCAGACGGCGTGGGCCATTCTTGTGTTGCTGGCCGCGGGGGACACTCGCAGCGATTCCGTGGCGGAAGGCATACGGTGGCTGCTGGGTCGGCAACAATCGGATGGTTCCTGGCATGAAGACGCATACACTTGA
>JADEYI010002169.1_pt1 | contig 10784 bp, 10 predicted proteins | sample 8542331 | NCBI WGS metagenome assembly JADEYI01 (sample SAMN16510988, study PRJNA670497) | mine drainage metagenome | isolation source: biofilm near Copperflume 1 | place: Germany: Marsberg coppermine Kilianstollen | collected 2018-02 | reverse complement strand
TAATGGGGGTCAGGGTAGGTGTGGGGGGCGGCAAGGAGGTGGATGCTGGCTGTGGGCTGGGCGGGGAGGCAGGTTGAGGAAGGGCACTCGAGGATGACCCAGGGTTTAGGTCGCCCTGCGGAATGCGCAGCACTTGCCCAACACTCAGATTGCTGTTTTGCAGATTGTTTTCTTGTTGGATGGCCTCAACCGTGGAGTTGTTTTTCTTGGCGATGGAGAACAGGGTGTCTTTGGGCTGCACCACGTAGGTAATAGCCGGGGTGGGCAAGCGCAAGACCTGACCCACGCTCAGGGTAGGGGCAACCAGGTTGTTGAGCTTGAGCAGCACCTCGACGGTGGTATTGAAGCGCTTGGCGATAGAAAACAGGGTGTCCTTGGCCTGAACGGTGTAGATATTGGGAGATTGGGCCAGCGCCAGCGCGATTAACCAGGGCAACACCGCAATTGTGCGCATACCGAGGGCATTATACGCGATATAACCCAGTTTTGGCCTTTAGCTGGGCTTCAGCCTAGGTTTATGAACTGAATCGGCTGACAGAGATGACACAAATCCAATGGTGTTCCAGTTTACATCTGCTCAAGGCTTTTATCGAAAATACTTTGAACTGTTTTTAGTTAAGAAAGTTTTCTAATTATCTCGAGGATTGTCATGCTTCCTTCCCCAGAAGGCTCCAACCGTTTGCGGCTGCACAACCGCCTGCGGGTTCTGGAGCTACTGGTCGAGCGGGGGCGGGCCTCGAGAGCCGAGATCGCCGAGCGCATCAGCATCTCCAAGGTCACGGTCACGCTAATTGTCAACGAGCTTATCGAGGAGGGAGTCCTGTTGGAGGCGGGTAAAACCGAAGGCATCGTTGGCCGCCCGGCGGGTCTGGTCGAGCTACACCCCGCCACCGGGGGAGTAGCGGGGCTGGATATCCAGCCGCAGACGGTTGGGGTCTTGCAGGGGAATCTGCGTGGTGAAATCCTGTACGAGGAAGTCCTCCCGGTAGACAACACCCTCACCGACGTAGTTGTGCAGCAACTGGAGGTTCTGCTCGACAGCGACTATCCCCTCAAGCAGGTGGTGATCGCCCTGCCCGCACCCATTGGCAACGACGGTCTACCCAAGGCTCCCAACAGCCTGCCCCAGCTCGAGGTGCAGCAGCTTATGGCCTGGAGTGTCCAGCACGACACTCCTATAGCCCTGGAAAACGATGTCAAGCTCGCAGCCATCGCCGAGCACCGCAGCGGAACCGCGCGGCAGACCGACAACTTCGCCCTCCTGGCCGAGCGCCCCAGCGGAATTGGCCTGGGCCTGTTTTTGGGCGGGCAGCTCTACCGCGGGGAACGGGGTTTTTCGGGGGAGATTGCCCTGCTGCGTTGGCCTCAGGGCAATATGCTAACCCCCTTGGAGGAGTTGCCCCTGCCCCAGCGCGAGATGGCCCTGGCCCAACTGATCAGTGGCTTGGCTGTCGCCCTGGATTTGAGCCTGTTGGTGGTGCAACAGAATTCCACCGGAGCCCTTACCCTGGACTTGACTACTGCGCTGCTCGAGCTGGTGCCGCCCAACGTCCGGGTTGTGCAGAGTGCGCTGGGTGAGCACGCCCCGCGGCTAGGGGCTTTTCTGGAGGCCACCCGCCTCGCCCAAACCCAGTTGTTACAGTCGGTTGCGGTTTCTGCGCCCCTGGCGCTGCCGAATAGGAGGTAGGGAATGAGGAAATGGAAAGCCCTAATCACCCTCGCTGCGGGAGCCAGCCTGGTGCTGGGCAGCTTGGCCCAGGCCCAGATCACGCTCAACGCGCTGTTTATGAAACAAGCCGCCTACAGCGAGGATGACATCAAAGCCATGACCGCCGACTTCGAGAAGGCCAATCCAAATATCAAGGTTAGCTTGGAGTTCGTGCCCTACGAAGCCCTGCGCGACAAAACTATCGCCGCCAATGCCTCGGGGGGCTACGACGTAGTGCTGTTCGACGTAATCTGGCCCGCTGAATACGCCAGCAACGGCTTTTTGCAGGATGTGAGCAGCCGCATCAACAAGGCCGACGTGCCCAAGATCTTCCCCGGAGCTTGGACTACCGTGACCTATGGCGGTAAATATTACGGCCTACCCTGGATTTTGGATACTAAATACCTCTACTACAACACCGAAATCCTAAAGAAAGCTGGGATTGCCGCCCCACCCAAAACCTGGGCCGAACTGATAACTCAGGCCGAGATCATCAAGAAAAAGGGGCTGGTGAAGTATCCGATTGTGTGGAGCTGGTCTCAAGCCGAGGCCGCTATCTGCGACTACACCACGCTACTCGCCGCCAACGGGGGCAAGTTTTTCGATGCCAGCGGACAGCCCGCCTTTCAGACCGGTGGCGGTTTGAAGGCTCTGGAGTACATGGTGGATTCCACCAAGCGCGGCCTCTCCAACCCCAACTCCAAGGAATACCTCGAGGAGGACGTGCGCCGAGTGTTTAGCAGCGGTCAAGCGGCCTTCGCGCTCAACTGGACCTATATGTACAACATGGCCCAAGACCCCAAGGAGTCCAAGGTGGTGGGCAAAGTGGGCATCGTGCCCGCACCGGGAGTTCCCGGCCTTAGCACGGCTTCCGCGGTCAACGGCTCGATGGGGCTGGGCATAACCGCCAAAAGCCAGAACCCAGATGCCGCCTGGAAATACATCACTTACCTGACCAGCCAGCCGGTGCAGGAGAAATACGCCAAGCTTTCACTGCCCATCTGGAAGGCCAGCTATAGCAATCCTGCCGTGACCAAGGGCCAGGAAGCCGTGGTCAAGGCCGCCGACGTGGGCATCGCAGCCATGACTCCCCGCCCCACGGTGGTGCGCTACGCGGAGATCAGTACCATCCTGCAAAAAGCCATCCAGAACGCCCTGCTGGGCAAGGTAACGGCCAAGGCAGCACTGGAAGACGCAGCGAAGCAGGTCAAAGCGCTGAAGTGAGGAGCGTTTACCGCGAGGAACCTCGCAAGTCGCAGACCTCATGTCCCAGGTCAAAGACAAGGGTTTTGGCTTGCGACTTGCGACTTGAGACAACGCCTTTGCAGTCAACGGTCAACCTTTTATGACCCGCCGCCAACAACCCACTGCCTGGCTGATGCTGGCTCCGGTACTAATCGTAGTATTGGGGGCCATCGGTTATCCGCTGCTGCGCACACTGTATCTGAGCTTTACCGACAGTCGGCTGACCGGGCTAAGCCAGGTTCCCAAGTGGGTTGGGCTGGGCAACTACCAGCACGCCCTCAGCAGCCCGGACTTTCAGGCCGCAGCTTGGCACACCGCATATTTCGTGCTGGTTTCGGTGGGGCTCGAGCTGATTTTGGGGGTACTGGTGGCTCTTTTGCTCAACCAGAAGTTCGTCGGGCGGGCGCTGGTGCGCCTTCTGCTGATCGTGCCGCTGGCCCTGCCCACCATTGTCAACGCCATGATGTGGCGCTGGATTTACAACCCCGAGTTCGGTGCCTTCAACGCGCTCCTGACCCAACTTCACCTGATCGGCGATTACCGCTCTTGGCTGGGCGAACCGGGGCTAGCGATGAACATGGTGATCGTGGCAGATGTCTGGAAAAACTATCCGATCATCACGCTGGTGGTGCTGGCGGCCCTCCAGTTCATCCCCAAGGAACTCCTCGAGGCCGCCGCCATAGATGGAGCAGGAGCCTGGACACGCTTCTGGCGCATCACCTGGCCGGGCATTCTGGCCGCGCTGAGCGTGGCGATGGTACTGCGCACCATCGAGGCGGTGAAAGTCTTCGACATCATCTACGTGATGACCCGGGGTGGTCCGGCAGACTCCACGAAAACCTTGAGTTTTCTCGTCTACCAAGAAGGTTTTAGTTTTCTGCGCTTGGGCTCTGCGGCGGCCTATGCCTACTTGGTTGTGCTGGTCAGCGTGCTGCTGATTGGCTTATATATCGTGCTACTGCGACGACAGGAGCGGGCCACATGAGTCCCAAAACCCTGCGCGGTGTCCAAACCAGCCTGTTGTACCTGAGCGTCCTGGTTTTGGTGGTTTCGATTCTGGCCCCGGTCGTCTGGCTGCTGATTTCCAGTGTCTCGAGCACCAACGCCCTGACCACTGTCCCGCTGCGCTGGATTCCCGACGCGCTCGATTTTTCCAGGTACAAAGCACTCCTGAGCCAGGAGCCCAGCGGTTTTGGCGAGACTTTTTTGTACGCGCTGCGCAATAGTCTAGGAGCCGCTTTTGGAGCCACCACCATCTCGCTCCTGGTAGCCATCCCCGCCGCTTACAGCTTCTCGAGGTTTGGTCGGATAGGGCTGCTGTACGGGGTTCTGGCGACGTACATGATTCCTCCGGTAGCCTTGATCTTGCCGCTGTACGGGATTCTGGCTGCACTGGGTTTGCTCAACACGGTATGGGGGCTGGCGCTGGTCTACTGCACCATTCTGTCCCCCTTCGTCACCTGGCTGCTCAAGACCAACTTCGACGCGGTACCGGTCGAGCTGGAGGAAGCCGCCGCTATAGACGGGCTGGGGCGCTGGGCCACGCTGCTGCGCATCACCTTGCCGCTGGCCCTACCCGCCCTCAGCACGGCTACCATCTGGGCGATTTTGCTGTCTTGGGACGAGTTTTTCTATGCCCTGCTGTTCACTGCCAACCAGAATGCCAAGACTTTACCCGTCACCATCGCCGATTTCGCCGCTGGACGGGCAGTGGATTACGGTCTGATCTGTGCGGCGGGGGTATTGGCGGCCTTTCCGCCCATCCTGATCGGCTTTTTATTGCAGCGGGGGTTGCTCTCGGGGCTGACCGCCGGGAGTGTCAAAGGATAGCACCATGAAACCAGCCCAGCCTAGCAGCCTCGAGATGATCCGCTCCGAAATGGCCCGCCAGCACGCCGATGCGCTGGCCTCTCTAGAGGTAAACCGTGAAGCCGTAAAGCCCCTCGTCGCCGCTTTGGGGGGGAGTCGAAGATTGCTGCTTTTGGGCATGGGCGGCTCACATTTCGCAGGCCGTAGCGCCGAAGGCGAATATCGCGGCCTGGGGCTGGATGCCACCGCCTTAGCCCTCTCCGAGGTGCTCTACAACCCCTTGCCAGACTTGCCCCGTACCGCCCTCATCACCTCCCAGTCCGGCGAATCGGGTGAGGTGCTGCGCTACCTCGAGACCCCCCCACGGCAAGAGCAGCGGTTTGGCCTGACCCTGAACGAAACCAGCCCTCTGGCCCGGAGCCTGCCTGGGCTGCTGGGCAGCGGCGGGGCAGAAGTCGGTTTTGCCGCAACCCGCAGCCTCACCGTGAGCCTGGCCCTACACGCGGCGCTGCTCGAGGGGCTGGGTCAGCGGCAAAATGACCTGCGGGCGGTGCTGCAACATCCGCCCGACCCCGATATCAGCGAAGCCATAGAACAACTGGCTCCGACCCAGGTAGGGGTCTTTGTAGGGCGCTCGAGTCTCCAGGGTATTGCTGAGATGGCCGCGCTGGGCCTCAGCGAACTGGCCCGGATGCCTGCTTTGGCCTTCGAGGGTGGGCAGTTCCGCCACGGGCCACCCGAAATGCTAAAGCCCAGTCTGGGACTGGTGTTTTTGAAGGCGGCAGGAGCCACCTCGAGCCATAGCAACGGGCTAATCAAGCTGGCCCTCCAAGCAGGGCTTCATCCCGTAGTGTTCGATACCAGCGGGGAAGCGAAAATCGCGGGCAGTACCCATATTCCCTTACCCCCGCTCTCAGGATTGGCGGCGGCGACTGCGCTGCTATACCCGCTACAAAAGCTGCTTCTGGCCCTGGCAGCCCGGCAGGTGGAGCGGGTGGGCGAGCCGGTGCGCTCGAGCAAAGTCACCCGCGAGGGCTAGGCGTGAACCCGTCGCGCATTCTGGTGGTGGGCAATGTCAACGTGGATCTGATTCTAGGGCCGCAGACCCCCTGGCCCACCCCCGGCACCGAAGTAGCCCTGCCGCACCGCGACCTGCGTCCAGGTGGACAGGCTGGTAATGTAGCCCTCGCCCTGGAGGCGCTGAACGCGCCTTTCGTGCTGTTGGGTAACCGGGGCGACGATCTGCTGGGCGACTGGTTGCAAGAGGAGTTTGCCCACGCAACCGCCCACTGGCAGCGCTATGCCGCTCCTACTTCTATCTCGGTGGGCATCACCCACCCCGACCGCGAAAGAACCTACTTTACTCATCTGGGCCATTTGGAAAGCGTAGGGGCAGAATCGGTTTTGCCAGTTCTACAGGCCGCTCGAGCCGGAGAGGTTTTGCTTTTGCTGGGCGGGTTTCTCACCCCCAAACTGCGGGCCGCCTATCCGCAACTGTTGGCTCTCGCCGAGGGACAAGGGCTGTCGGTGGCGCTCGACCCCGGCTGGCCCCCTCAGGGTTGGGAGACCTGCCGGGAAGAAATGTTGGCTTGGCTGCCTCACTGCCAGCACTTGCTCATCAACGAAATCGAAGCCTTGCAACTGGCTCAGACCGACCGCTTAGATCCGGCGGCTTCCATTTTGCAGCGACATCTGCCTGCTGGAGCCACCCTGGTGATCAAGCGGGGAGCAGCAGGTGCCGAGGCTTGGCGAGGGGAAGAAATCGCCGTGGCAAGCGCCCCAAGCGTCGAGGTGATTGATACCATCGGTGCAGGCGATATCTTCAATGCGGCCTATTTGACCACACAGCTCGAGGGGCAACCGTTACAAAAAAGCCTGGAAGCGGGGGTGGAAGTGGCTTCCCAGGCTATATCCACTTTTCCCCGTCGCTACCGCCGAACTCTATAATCCCAAGCATGGACGACCAAAGCATCGGCCTATTGGGGCTACTGGGGTATCACGGTTCGCCCGAAGGCTTGGCCGGTTGGGCCCTGGCGATTTTTGTCGGAACCTACGTGCTGATTTTCCTCGAGCACTACCTCCACCGCACCATGGCCGCCCTGATTGGGGCTTCGGTGGTGTTGATGCTGGGCATCCTCACGCCCCAGCAGGCTTGGCGCTCAATTGACTATGGCACGATGTTCCTGCTCTTCGGGATGATGATGATCGTCGCCATCATGGCGAAAAGTGGCTTCTTCGCGTTAATGGCCGACCGCGCCCTGCACTACACCGGGGGTAGCCCGGTACGGATACTGTGGGTGTTCTCGCTCTTGACCGCGTTCTTTTCGGCCTTCCTAGATAACGTCACCACGGTGCTTTTCATGGCCCCGGTGGTGCTGCATTTGTGCCTGCGCCTGCGTCTGCCGCCGGTGCCTTTTTTGGTGGCGGTGGTGCTGGCTTCCAACCTGGGGGGCACCGCCACGCTGATTGGCGACCCGCCCAATATCATCATCGGCTCGATTGCCGGGAAGAGCTTCAACGATTTTCTGCTCAACGTCGCGCCCTACGTGGTGGTTTCCTTTTTTGCCGGGACTGCCCTGATGCAGTGGATGCTGGCCCGACAAGGTTTGTTGCGCACCACAGCCTCCCGTGAAGAAGTTCGAGCACTCCTCGAGGAGAGCGACCAGGCCGAGATTGACTGGCCTTTGCTGCGGCAGTCGGTGGGGGTTTTCATGGCTACTGTGGTGCTGTTCATCCTCTCGCACAGCGTGCTGCGGCTCGAGTCGGGGGTCATCGCGCTGTTCATGGCCTCGGTGTTGGCGCTAATTTCGCGCACCAGTCCAGTGTGGTTTTTGGAGCGGGTGGAGTGGGTCACGCTGGTGTTTTTCGCTGGACTTTTTATCGTGGTGGGGGCGCTCGAGCACACCGGGGTATTTCACACGGTGGCAGTTTGGCTCAAAAACCTGATGGGCCAGAACATCAAGCTGGGTGTGCTGATTGTGGGCTTCGGCTCGGCGCTTATCTCGGGCTTCGTGGACAACATCCCCTACACCATCTCCATGAGCTACGTGCTGCGCGACCTGCGCGAGAGTATCGGGCCACGGATGGACTCGCTGTGGTGGGCACTTTCGATTGGAGCTTGTCTGGGTGGCAACCTCACCCTGGTCGGAGCCTCAGCCAACGTGGTCACGGCGGATATCGCGGCTAGGGCGGGGCATCCCATCAGCTTCATCACCTTTTTGAAATATGGTACGCCAGTCTCGGCGGTGACGGTGACGGTGGCGCTGCTGCTGTTTTACTTCTTCCACCCATAAGCTTGCGCTCTGACCCCTCATCCCATTTACGGTCTAGGACATGAGTTTCTTCGAGATCATCAGCGAAATCATCGCCGTAACCACCGGTATCCGCGAGGCCAAGCGGCTACGCAAACAATGCGGACGAGGACGCTGGCGCAAACTTAAGGGATTTGCGGAAGTGCGCCTCGAGGATGGCAGTATCCATGTTGCCGACTTACGCTGGTACGAGGCCCATGGCATTGGACGCAAGGAGTTCAAAATCAAGAAATTCTTCGGGACAGCTGATGAATAAACCAGCAAACCAAAAGTTCGCGGCCTGCATTGATAACACTGGCTATCCAGTGGCCCTCGAGATACGTAAGATTTACCAAATCATTCATGCTGAAGATGCGCAAAAACACCGTCTTCTGCGCATTGTGGACGAGTCGGGAGAAGACTACTTGTACCCCGCTAGCTGTTTTGCGTTGCTCGATGGGTTCAGCATGGAACCCGAAAATCCTCTGCTCGATTCCTACGTGCTGAACACTACTAAACAAGCCGAGGCCGAAAGGGTGATTTTTGGCGCAGGCCAGCGGAGAATCTCAGAGTGGTTCCCACGAATACCCTGAACAACGGTTTTGGTTGTTCGGGATACATTACGGCACACCGCTGGCGGAGTGGAAGAAACCCCCATCCCGACTTCATATTTGGGCTAGTGCAATGTGTTCAGAATGGGTTGGACTTTTGGCAAAGCGTGTGCTATAACTGACAGGTATGTCCTTTTACGGTCTCTCGAGACTTCATAAATAAGGACGACCCGTCGCGCAGACAATTACCCAAAGCCTGGCCTAGCTGGGCTGGGTTGTCGCCGCGACAAATCAAGGGGTTTTTCAAAAACCCCCGGAGTGGAGGAAACAGGCGGATGGAAGACCAAGCAACCCAGACCCCGGTAGAAACCGGAAATCACGACGCTGCCCCCCAGGTGGCTCCTCAGAGCGAGCAGCCCAGCAGTTCAACTGTAGCTCCTGAGACTGCCCAAGCCTCGAGCAAAACCGCAGTACCCACCAGCGAGCCCGCACAGGGCGGCTCTTTTAGCATGGAGCAGGCCCTCCAGGATGCCGAAGCACGCCTCGAGAAGAGCGTACAGCGCGGGCAGATTGTCCAGGGCACGGTGGTGCTGGTCACGCACGATGGCATCATGGTGGATATCGGCGCACGCACCGAAGGCCTGATTCCCTTCAATCAACTTACCGAAGATAGCCTTTCCGAAGAGGAACTCAAGAACCTGCTCAAGCCGGGAGAGACCATTACCGCCTACGTAGTGCGGGCCGACCTCGAGAATGGTCAGGTGGTGCTGTCCAAGAAGCGGGCCGAGAGCGACCAGTCCTGGGTCAAGATTCAAAACCTCTTCGACAAGGGCGAGCCAGTGATGGTGACGGTCAAGGAAAAGGTCAAGGGCGGTCTGGTTGCCAATGTCGAAGGCGTTCGGGCTTTCCTGCCTGCTTCCCAAGTAGACCTAAAGCGCACCCCCGAACTCGACGAGTACGTGGGCCAGAGCTTTCCGGTTAAGATTATCGAACTCAATCGCAAAAAGGGCCGGGTGATTCTCTCCCGCCGCACAGTGCTCGAGACCGAGCAAAAGTCGGCCCGTGGCGAAGTGCTTTCCCACCTCAAAGAGGGCGACATCGTGGAAGGCCAAGTGGTCGAAGTCACCGAGTTCGGTGTGTTCGTGGCGCTGGGCGGAGTGGATGGCTTAGTCCACCGCAGTGAGATCACCTGGGGCCGTTTCAACCATCCCCGCGATGTCATCCAGAAGGGCCAGGCGGTCAAGGCCAGGGTGCTCTCGGTAGATACTGAGCGGGAGCGGGTCAATCTCTCCATGAAGGCCCTCGTCTCTGACCCCTGGATTACTGTGAGCGAGAAGTATCCCATCGGCTCCAAAGTCAATGGGAAGGTGGTGGGCCTGACCCAGTTCGGGGCCTTCGTGGAGGTGGAGCCAGGCCTCGAGGGTCTGATCCACATCAGCGAGCTCTCCTGGACCAAGCGTCCCAAGCATCCCTCGGAAATCGTCAAGGAAGGCCAGGAGGTCGAGGCTCAGGTGTTGCGCATTGACCCCACCGAGCGCCGCCTGTCCTTGGGTCTCAAGCAGACCACCCCCGACCCCTGGAAGAGCCTGCCCGACCGCTTCCCCCCCGGTACTCCGGTCAAGGGTAGGGTTACGGGTCTGACCGACTTTGGCGTGTTCGTGGAAATTGAACCCGGTATCGAGGGTCTGATCCACGTTTCCGAGCTAGATTACGCCCGCGTGGAAAAACCCGCCGACCTCTTCAAGAAGGGCGACGAGGTAGAAGCTGCCATCCTCAATATTGACCCGGTAGAGCAGCGCATTTCGCTCTCGCGCAAGCGCCTCCTGACTCCGCCCCCACAAACCACCGTCACGGCTCCTGCCGAAGAAGGCGAAGACCGCCGCCCCCGCCGCGAGGGCGCACCCGTAGGCCGGGACAACCGCCCCAAGCGACCCAAGGGCAAGGGGGGTTCCCGCGAGGGTCGTGGCCGTGAGCGCGACTTCGACTATGGTGGGAGTGGCACGGCAGCCTATAACAACTACGACCCCACCGTAGCCGCCGCCTCCGCCACCAATGTCAAGCTGGGTGACGTATTCGGCGACTTGCTGAGCCAGCTCAGCCTCGAGGAAGAAGCCGAGAAGCAGCGCTAAATCCCCCTCTCTCCTGTCCCCTCTCCCGCACGGGAGAGGGTTTTTGGTTTGT
>JADEYI010002168.1_pt1 | contig 10786 bp, 8 predicted proteins | sample 8542331 | NCBI WGS metagenome assembly JADEYI01 (sample SAMN16510988, study PRJNA670497) | mine drainage metagenome | isolation source: biofilm near Copperflume 1 | place: Germany: Marsberg coppermine Kilianstollen | collected 2018-02 | reverse complement strand
TGCTCTTCATACATCAACTATACCGCATTATTTGCCCTCTATGTAAGTGTCAGTATCTGTGGAAGCCTCCTAAGCTGAGCTGGTAAGCGTCCAGAGTTGGGGTGGAGCAATCTTCTTAGAGTAGCTGTGCGGGCGGCCCGCTACCCGCCCTCACCCCCAAACCCCCTCTCCCATGAAGGGAGAGGGGGTTTGGCTAGCCCTTCCACCTCTACTCTGAACGCTTACGCGAGCAGAGAGATAAGCGTCCAGGTTAGGGGTAGAGAGGTTCGTATCGCGTATTGCGTGAGGGATCATGGACAGAATACCTTTATATTCAACCCTTTACTTACGCAATAGGCACTACTCATCGCCTTTCACACGTTGGTTTCGGAGATCATATCGCAGATGCACTGTACCACTGTCGTTTAGCTGCTCTACATGGATCAGTCTGGCACGTTGATCGAATTGCACTCCGCGAAAGAGGTCCAGGCCTACACCGAAGATGAGAGGTTCGACAGTTAGCCAGATTTCGTCCACAAGCCCACTCTTCAGAAAGAGAGCGTTGATCTGTGCGCCGCCTGTGAGCACTGCTTCCGTATACCCTCGCGCTTCCAGGTCTCTTACTATCTCTTCGGGCGGCAAGTTGGTAAACTCTATCAGACCCGGTTGGCTCACCTTATCTTCGATGGTGGTGCTCAGCACCACGTGAAGTCTGCCCGGCAAAGGCGCGGGCAGCGTTTTATAGGTGTTATGACCCAAAACGATCACTCCGGCCCGCTTCGATGCCGCGAAGAAAATCTTCTTATCCTCACGAGAGCTCCAATCCACAAAGTGAGTCTCGTTGCGAGCTATCTTGCCATCAATGGTGACCGCCGCGAGCAGCATGATCTTCATCAGCTTTTGCCTACTGTGGGCGTGAACTCAATCAAGAGGGTTTCGACGGCATGCGGCTTAATGTCTAACTCCGCCGTGGCGTAGCCACCACGTCGCGCTAGCTTTAGCTGCGCGATGGGGCGCTCCATGAGGTCGCACAACCGGAGAGCGGCCACAGCGCCATCCATGCTGAGCGTTTCCGTGCGCGGCAAGCCGAGGACGTCCCAGTAACGGACCACCAGGCCATGCCCATCATGCCTGGGGCGCGCCGCGAGCAGTTTTAGCCCATCAGGAGCCGTGATGGGTAAAGGGCTGAGCCTGCTGCTCTCTGACGTATAAGGTCTCTCCAGACGCAGGGGGTAGCGCACCTTCTCCTGAGCTACCTTCCATACCTGCCCTGGTCGCCAGTTACCCACGTGGGGGTATAGGCTGACGCTAAAATCGAAGTCGCCTTCAAGCCACTGTGGGAAGTTAGTGCCCCACTGTGTGTTGAAGAGATGAGCGTAGACGAGAGGCTCTGCGGGCGCTCTTTCAGGCTGGAAGGTAAATATGCCGATGTTGCCCACTGAGACGAGGGGCATATCGTGGAAGATGACGGCCATGCCAACTCTGTCGTCCGATACATCCAGCCAGTCGGCGCACCACAGGCTGTGGTTAGCGCCTGCCACGATGTCCCGCGCCGGGTCTATCACGGAGCCTACTTGCCCCAGCCTGAAGGTGGGTTTAGGCAGATTGAGAGGGAAGGGCACAACCGCGCTTTCGGCAAGGGGCGTGGCTGCTTTGGTGACCCTGTAATGTAGCTCAAGATAGGGGTGCTGCTCGGTAAGGCGGATTTCGATGGAAAGTTGCTGGTTGGGTACAGCCTTATCCCCGATATCCTTATGCTCAACATGCCCGCCTTCCAGGTAGAGGGTGTATGAAGGATGCTCGGCCTCTTCTTTCCTGAGCTTGAAGTCCCTTGCGTAGGCAGTGATGTGCTCCATATCTTCAGGATAGCCCTGCTTGCCGAAGTCCTGCACGAACCAATCCTGGAAGAGGAGACCATAGGCGCGCATGAACTCCGCGATGTCACGCGCCGAATAGAGGTCATACCTGTAGCCACCGAAAGGCTCGCTCGATGAAGGGTCTACCCATTCGCGCCCCGTGCGCTTGTCGAAGAGCGAGACGATTCCTCCGGCTGCCTGATCAACTTCCACCCGCAGCCATTTGCTTTCGAGTACGTTCTCCACGCCCACGTTGGCTGGAGAGACGGGCATGGGGGCAGCCTGCGTGTGTTGTGGCTTGCTTACGCTATCGACGGCTTGCAAAGCCCCAAGCACAATGTTCGTGGCCGAACGAATCGCTTCCGATGCCCTTGTGACATATTGCTGCTTTGCAACCCATGACGCTTCAAGCCTTGCGTAAGGCTCACTCTTACGGGCTTGCGCGAACTCTTCCCCGTAGCTCCGCCTGATTGTAGATTTCACGTCCAGCCCCCATGTATGCTCGCTAAAAAGCAGCAACTGCTCGTAAGCCTCGTCAACGAGCGGAGCGATTTGCCGCGACAACGGAAAGTCAAGCTGCTTACCATGCTGCTGCGTGGTATCCCATTCGTGATGATGAGGCCAATCCAGCCTGGCGGCTGTCTCTTCGAGCGCGAGAAGATTGGCGCGTTGCTCGCGTGCCTTTGCAACCTCACGCGGCATGGTGCCGATGCCATGTATCCAGGTGTCGGCCAGGTCGTATGGCACCACCGGCAACCCTGCTAGCTGCTCCGCGCGCTCAAGCAGCGACTCCGCGAAGTCACCTAGCTGTCCGAAGACGATCTCGGCTCCGGGAGCGCCCTCTTCTATGGTGGTGCGTATCCGACGCAGTTGTTCGGGCGACTGCGGGCCTGCATTATCCTGAGTTTGTTGCAGCGCCAGCCATGTATCAAGCTCCCACTCAGGAGGCGGCAATGGGGAGGTGCCGTAACCCCCCGCAGAGTAGTAGGTGAGGAGGCGTGAGCCATCAGGTCCCTCCCACCAGAAAAGGCGGGGTACGTGTGGCGAGTGGCTGCCGGGATTGCAGCCCAGATGTAGGAACTTTACTCCTGCTCGCACCAGCAGCGATGGCAGTATCCAGGTGTGCCCAGGCACGTCGGTCTGCTTGGCTCCCACAGGCCATTTGCCGAACTCTTCGGAGAGGGAGCGCGATATTTGGATACCGCGTACGAGGTCTTCGAGGCCGCAAAAAACGGTATGCGTGGTGAAGGGATAGGCATGCCAGAAGAGGCGCCCTTCCTCAACGAGTCTGCGCGCTGATGCTCTGGTTTCTTCAGGCAGCGCGGTGTTGTATAGAAACTCTTTGAGAGGCCAGGCGGGGAGAGTCCAGTTGTATCTTAGCTGCGGCGGCTCGGCGGCTGTGGCTTCCATCACCTGCTGGACAGCGCTGAAGATCGGCCCTGCATAGTGCTCCATGACCTGCTCCGGCAGGTCGGTGAAGCCGAGGTCGAAGTGCGTCTTGAAGACCACTACTACCTTGCGAAGAGTCCTGCGGCTTTCTCCGCCAGTAGACATTTCGCGCCCCCTGCAAGAAAGTAGGTTATATCCCTGGCAGCATTGGCAAGAGCAAATCGCGCGCGCCAGCGCGCAACCTTTCCAGGCTGTCGAGGATTTGAAAGGCGTTCTGGCGATGTACTTCCATAATTAGTTGAGCGAACTGGATACCGCCCACGTCCAGGACAGTTCGTCTTAGCTCCTCTTCATCTATCAGTTCAGAGCGTGGGTTGTTGAAGGCGCGCTGCACAGCATTCGGCTGAGGCGACTCGTCACGCAGGGTAAAGACTATGGGGAGGGTGCGCTTTCTCATCCGCAGGTCGGTCTTACGCGGCGGCAGCTTTGTTGGCGAGGCCGCACCGTCCTCAACGCTCGTGTTTTCTCGCGGCGTCACATCCTGCACATCGTTGATCAGCTGCGCAATGCCGCCAAGCTCCTTGCCGAATTGTTGCAACAGATCTACCACCTCAGTTGGCGCGCCTGCTACCAGCCCCCCTATACGGCACGCGCCGCCGATGAGAGCGCCCGCCTTTTTCTCCGTCATTCCTACGCTCATTTCGGGTGTGACTTCGTCTGGAGCCATCCGCTCGTATAGCATGTCGAGGTGTTGTCCTACTGACGCCTGCAATCCCATATCCAGGAGGGCTTCGAGGGCGGCCAGGTTCCTCTCACTCCCTTGCGCCTGCCCGCGTCCAAGCAGCGTTTGTTGGGCGATAACCAGCATGAGGTTGGCTGTGTTGAGTGCCTGGCCTGGCCCGAACTCGGCTATTATAGGGCTGGGATCGGCATCTGTGAGTTCGTCAAGGAGGTCAGTGGCGGCGATAGCAATCTCGACTGCCGCGGCTGCGGCTACTGCTTCGCGCCAGTTACCGCGCTGTTGCGGCTCTTGCGCTGCCTGGTAGCTAAGTATTACATATAAAGGCCAGATCGGGATACCGCTGTTCGCCTCTTCTTCATGCCTGCTCTTCGCCAGCAGGCGGGCCATTACTTTATGTGGGGCCGACAGCGCGCTTTTGCCTATCTGTATAAGCGTTGCAGGCAGGTCGCCGGAATAGCTGTTAAGGATTGAGATTAGCTCTTCCTGCACCGCGTCAATGTACGGCGAGAGATCAAGCTCGCTCATTTGTGGAGAAGTAAGAGCTTCTTGCTCCTGGGAATGGCTGTTCATAGAGGGGATTATACACAAAAAGAGCTTGACTGCCGAGCACCTCCTGTAGAGTAAGAGTTCAGAGTTGGGGTGGAGCAATCTTCAAGGAGTAGCTGTGGAGGCGTACCCTCACCCCCAACGCACCCTCACCCCCCAATGCACCCTCACCCCCAACCCCCTCTCCCATGAAGGGAGAGGGGGCTTTAGTCATGCTGAGGGCACAGGGATACAGATCTTCTCCCACAAGGGGAGAGGGGGTTTATTGCTGGGGAGTATATCTCCCATGAAGGGAGAGGGGACCAGGCTAGCCCCTTCCACCCTATATTTGAACAGTTACCCTGTAGGCGTGGTCAGTCACGCATCGAGGGCTTCAGATTGAGGCCTTGGGAAGGCGTTTACGCACTCGGAGAGTAGTAGTACTTACGGGCTAATCCTCTGCGGGTGCACCAGCACTTTCTCATGGGCAAATACAAGAGCCGGTGGAACGTTCCACCGGCTCTTGTATTTGCACACTTCCGCGGTTTATCCCCAGGAACTGTTGGTTCTAAATGCCTGGGTCGCTGCCGGTGAGCCGTTGGCCTGCACGTTCGCGGCGATCTGCCACGAAAGCGATTTCAACGAACGGTGCTCGGCGGGGGTCAAATAGCCATTGTTGAACATAGCTGTGCTCTTCTCGGCTACGTTCTCGCCCTTTATTACCTGTCGTGCAAGTTTTTCCAAAACGTTTAGGTTCATAGCTGTCATGCTCCTGTTAGTGTATATGGCTGCTCACAGGTGCATCACGGGACATGGCTTGTATAAAAGGCCATGTTCAGGAATGCTCCCCTTCCGCCGGTGGCACAGATATTCCTTATCATGTGTCTCCGCTCTCGTCACCTTCGTAGTGCCCTCGCTCCTCAGAAAAGGCTTGCTACGACGCAACCAGAGTATAGCAATGTAGTACCTGAAAGTCAATAGGTAGGAGAAAAGTACTACCCAAACTGTGCTAAATACTGCGAATTACGTAGTACTTTAGGGCTACAGATGGCACCTCACACGTGCGCTTTGTGAAGTGGAAAGTAGGGGCTTATAGAGTTATACACATAGGGGCGTATTCGCGCTACTGTAAGGAGCCATTTTCCTATATTGCACCTGAGGAGGGCTTTTCTTGTAGGAAGCGCAGAGAGAAGATGCAGCCCTGGGCTGCATCTTCTCTCTGTTTTCGTTCTATCTAATACTAAGCTCTAAGGCTCAGGCGTGAGAGTATTCGGCCTCGGCCAGTTCCGGGTGCTCCTGCATGAGGTTTAGGAAGACCTGAACGATATCGGGATCAAACTGTTGGCCGGCGAAGCGTATTAGCTCATTGACCGCCCGTTCGTGGCCGGGCGCTTTGCGGTAGATGCGGTCCTCTGTCATAGCTCCATAAGTATCGACAACGCCAATGATCCTGGCCCCTAGCGGTATCTGTTGCCCGGCTATACCCGCCGGGTAACCGCTGCCATCGTAACGTTCCTGATGGTGGCGCACTATGGGCACAACGCCCTGTAGAGCTGCCACAGGCTGCACGATTCGTGCGCCAATTACGGCGTGCTGCTTCATTATCTCGTATTCCTCAGCAGTCAACTTACCGGGTTTGTTGAGCACTGCGTCCGGTATACCTATCTTGCCCACGTCGTGCAGAATAGCGCCGAGGCGCACATTTTCGACCTCTTGATCGGGCAAGCCCAGGGAGCGCGCTACCGCGACCGCCCGCCCCGTCATCTTCTCGCAGTGGCTGCTGGTGTAACCATCTTTGGCTTCAATGGCATGCGCCAGCGCTGTGATAGTATCAAGAAGGGCCTGCTCGCGCACCTCGGTCAACTGCGCGTTGTGTATGGCGAGAGCCGCCTGGCTGCCAAGAGTGCTGAGCAGCGACAGGTCATCTTTGGTGAAGTGCTCGCCCGTCTTTTTGCCCCCAAGACAGAGCACGCCCACGAAGTGCGAGCGCGTCCACAGCGGCACTCCGAGGAAGGATCGTATCGTGTCAGGATCGAGACTGCGGGTGACACCTCTCTCGGCCGACCCACTCGGCGCGCTCAGGGAGCCTGAATCCAGCGCTGATATGTCGCCGTCTTCTCTGCCGTCAGCGGTCGCCTGATAACGTGCTGTGTCTGCGCCGCTCTCGTCCTCGCTGAGGTAGATAAAGTGCATAGCTGTATCAGACTGCTGGTCAATACTCACACCCAGCTTTGATAGCTCGGCTTGCAAGCCTTCAATGAACCAATCAGCGCAATCGCCATATCTCGCATAGGGAGTAAGACAAAGCTGGTTCCCATTTTGCTCAGGAGGTTGAGTATCAGGTTGCTCCGGCGGAGGCTCCCAGGACTCTATTGCCGCGGCCATCTGCTCTACTTGCGCCACCGCCTCCTTAATGTCGAGCATTGTGCTATCCAGCTTGGAGGTATCAAGCGCAAGATCGGTCGTAAAAGGGCCAGTGGCGAGTTTATCCTCGTTATCCTGCGGAGCCACCAGCAGCAGTACACCACAACTAAGGTTCATTAAGCGGCACGTGTGCTCTACAAGGTTATCTGTAAGCGTTTGCAGTTTCTGTTCAGCGGCCAACTGCGCGCTGAATTGGAGAAGGGCGCCTTTGTAGTCGTAGGCATCGTGGTAAATGTACTTGTCCACCAGCCGCTCAACCACACGCTGCAAATAGCTGAAGGAAGCGGCCAGCAGAAAGACAAAGAGGCCGAAGCCTATGAGCCCCCACTCGTGCTGTGCCCAGTCGCTGGGCACCAGGTTGCTCAAGGTAACCGCACCCAACGAGAATACGAGGAGCACGCTCGATCCCATAATCACGTAGACTACACTGCGGCGAACGAAGTTGCGCACCCCGAGGAGCTGATGCTGAGTAATGGCATATGCGAAAGCGAGAGGCATGATGCCCAGCGCAAGAGCTGTCGTTTCCATCCGCCCTACTATTGGCTTTCCAGTCAGGATTCCAGGGAGCAAACCGAAGAGCACGCTCGGCCCGATTGCGAAGGCCGTGCCGCCCAGCAAGAGCGCTAGCTGTTGCCTGATCTCTGGCGAGCGTTCTGCTATGAGGGATTTGATCAGGCTCGCTAACCCTGCCAGGGCGCAGCCTGCAAGATACAAATAGTATAGTTGCTGTACCCACTCGTAGTCACTCGGATGCCCGGAGAGCACCCAAAGGTAACAAAGGATTATCGCAATTCCTGCCACAATGAGCGTAGCGCTGATGAGAGTTTGCCGCAGCTTTGTCGCGCCGATCTGGACAGGAAACCTGAAGAAGAAGAATGCAAAGGACCCTGTGACTACAATCATCGCGATGAACATCAGCGCCAGTGCCCAGCCATAGGTGAGGTAGGCTACGGGCGCGAGGGCGAGGGCTGATGCTGTTGCCACACAGAAGATATAGAAGGCTGAGGCTGCTGTGCGCTGCCTGGCTTTGACGAAGACTGGCCCACCTACCCCAATGAATATAAGCCCCAGGAAGGCGAAGCCCCATCTCTGTACGGGCTGGCCCCCGTCCCTGTCTTTTGCGCTTACCGTTACCGTTTGCTCGCCGCTGTCCGCCCTCTGAATAACAACTGATTGGGCACCACTGAAGCTGACCGCTCCTCTCTTACCCGCCAGGCTGCGGATAAACGACTGGTCACCGCCGACAATTATATCGCCGGGCCTCACATCCTGATCGTAGCTAGGGCCTGAAGGCACTATAGATGTAACGACCCAGCGTCCATCTCCCCCCATAGTGGCGGTTAGCCCCACATCCGCCCGGCCCATACTGAGGAAGACTGTGTTAACGAGAAGGACGAGGTAGGCTAGAGTCAGGATGAGAGCTGTCGCGAAGCGGTAGTGCTCGCCGGTGGCTGGCTTGAGGATGGCGGTAGCGGACGCGTGGGAGACCGAGGGGGCGAAAACATGTGCCTTACTCACAGGAGCAGAAGACAGGTACGCGAAGCTCACACCCTTCTCAGAAGGGCCTGTGGAGCTTACAACGCCTGTCGGGGCGCTAGCTCCTGGGCTTTGTGGAACGGCTGAGTGCCGCCGTAGCCTTATCTGCGAATATTTCATAGCATGAGTCTATGAGCTTTTAGCACGGGCTGTAGATAAACATCAAACCACAGCAGATAATACGCCTCACTTTACCTGAGCCCTGGCAGCAAAAGCGCCCGCTCAACAACGGCTATTATTGGTTGCAACTGCGAGTAGAATATGATGGTACATGCTATTATACCAACTCCTCACCTTCCGGTACAATGACCATGTGTGTTATATCGGCGGTACTTTAGTAACGGTCAAAGATACATATGAACCGCCAAAAAGCTCTACCAGGCAACGCATCAGGCCGAAGTTGGAGCAAGTAGACGTAATGTACTGAGTATAACGTGAAAGTTCGTTCTTGGATAGTCCCCAATTTTGTACTAAAGAGCAAATCGCGCAGGTATATCCTCCTGTTGGAAGGCAAGGTGCACCTGAGGCAGCCCGCAAACGCTCAGTATCCTCTGGATTAGGATAATCAAATGCTCATCTCCTAACCTCTTTCCAGTAGGGGAGGTGGAACTCAGCCAACATCAAAACAGGGAAGAAAAGCCTTTCTCCACAAGCATGGGAAGGGCTTTTCTTCTCTGTTGCAATATTGAGCATTGTGCAACAACGTTGCTCTACGATTTAGAGCCGAGCAGGCGTAGGAGCAAGCGTGCAAATAGCGCGGTAGCGGAGCCGTAAACCAGATGCGCGCCAAGGGCCTGGGCATGCTCTTCTACAGGTACCTTCTTTGGATCGGGCGCGATATTAAGCAAGCGCAGGGTTATCTCGTCAAAGAAGAGCCATATAGCTACCCCATACGCCAGCCCCCCCAGCAACCCCAATCGTGGGAGCCTGGCAGCGGCAGCGCCGAAGAATGCGCCATACGCCGCACCGGTCGCGTAATGTACACCTATCCCTGCGTACGCTTTTTCCTTTTTAGGCACGTCGTGACTTGTCACCGCGTCTGATATTTTGTCGGCTACAATTTGCGTTGAAGGCTCTTTTTTCTCTTCATCGCTGTTGCCCTTTGGCTTTTGCTCGGGGCGCGCGCCTGCGATCTTCTTTACAATGCCCCAATATCCGTCCATAACAGCCGCAGCTCCTGCTCCCGCGGCGAGGCCGCATACAGCCCCCAGAACTATATTTTGCTTCTTACCTTTGCTCACCGGTGCCCTCCATTAGCGATCAGTTACGAGTTGCCACCGACGACCGCCATCCGCTCTACTTGCCGAGGCGTATTTGCACCTGACCATTGCGCTTGCGTACCTCATAGCAAGGCACAGCAGCTGTAGCCGGACCATGTACAAGTCGGCAGCTTGCTATGTCGAACTGCGACAGGTGCCAGGGGCATGTCACTATGTGGCCGTTTAGCTCGCCTTCCCACAGAGGGCCGCCGAAGTGCGGGCAAACGCCATCGAAAGCATGTATCCCATCGTCGTCTTTTAGCAGGACGATTGGGCGGCCATTCAGGTCTATCTTCACCATTTTGCCGTCCTGTAGCTCCTCAACTGAGGCAACATCAGTAAACTTCTCCGGCCCCTCTACCCAGGCGTCACGGTTCACAGCCTGGCCCAGTGTATAGACAAGCTCGCCACCGACGTAGGCAGCCAGGGCGTTAAAGACGTAGCCGCTTGCAGAGAGGGAACGCGCCAGCCCACGATTGCGTTTGTTGCCCAGCCGCAGCGCGAGCGAGCCGACATTCAGCACCAAACCTACGCTGTTTATAAGCGCGTGGGCAAGGCCCATCCGCCGTTGCGCGCCTCCAATATCGCTCCAGTCGGTAAGCCCTGTTACAGCGGCTCCAACAGCAGCCAGGATGCCTGCCCCCAGCGCAAGGTCGGCGGCGTTGTCAAGGCCCTCATCGTCACCTCTGGCTATGCTCACAAGGTCGAATAACTGGGTGATCGTCCACGCGCCTACAGGCACATCTGTCAGTAAAGGGTGCAAGGGGTGCCCCAGCCACACTCCATTTAGGAGGTCCTTGGCTGTACGGCCTGCTTCCCCTGCGTTGTTGAAAGCATTGCTGATGATAGGCTGTATAGCATCGGCCACGCTGTCCAACCACTTCTGTCTGTCTATTATCTCCTGACTGAGTCCTGTTGCCATCTTCTTTTACCTCCTGGAGAAGGGATCCGAATAGCGGTTAACATGCAATATGTATGCCGCGAGGCGCGAAACGCGATGAGTGTTGCGTACTGTGTATTGCGCGGGGTGATGGCGATAAAGCGAAGACGGCCCTTCATTAGTAAGTGTTCAGAGT
>JADEYI010002167.1_pt1 | contig 10798 bp, 10 predicted proteins | sample 8542331 | NCBI WGS metagenome assembly JADEYI01 (sample SAMN16510988, study PRJNA670497) | mine drainage metagenome | isolation source: biofilm near Copperflume 1 | place: Germany: Marsberg coppermine Kilianstollen | collected 2018-02 | reverse complement strand
GAGAAGCTGTCCCAGACAACGTTTTACGCACGGATGCTCATGGTAGCCAACACAACAGGGGAGACATTCTAAATCGCACGTATGCACGGCAAGCGAATCACAGCATAGCCAGGTAATGCCAGACCTGACTATAGACCCGTCATTACCTGGCTGTCAGTAGCATCGCTACTGCCGTCTTTATCAATGGCTCGGTACAGGTAGCACCATTTGCCGCTCACACGCACATATGTCTCATCCGTATACCACGAACGGCAAGCGTTGCCCTTGCGCCTGGATCGAAGGTGCTGCGTGATAAGCGGAGCAAAGTCGGGCTTCCCAATCTCTGACTGCATTGATCGCATAGAGTTTCCTTGTTGAACTCGAACCCTCGCACCAGGAACATCTCAGACAGGTCGCGGAGGCTGAGCGTGTATCTGACACGCCACAAGACGACTAGCAGCACTATGTCCGTTGGGAACTGTAAATGGTTGTACGGGGTGCCGGTGCGCTCGTTGAACCTCCGCGAGCAGGTGTTGCATCTAAAAGTGGTATAGCCAAGAGATCTTTTGCCTGACAGTTGAGTGGTTGCAGCAGAGGCACAATGTGGACACTTCATGGCTGTTCCTTGACGAGATGATAAGATCTTGCCAAGCATAACCGATGGACGGCTTCTACGCCAACTGCTCCGCTGAGTTCTGACACTTCCGTTAGGGCGTGGTATAACTGGGTGATGTCTACTATACTGTTCCGATTAATTCTGGCACGAAAGCTATGACCGAGATAAACAAATCCCCAGAGGGTGCCCAAGCAACAATTCTCCTGGTAGATGATGACCAGACCCTGCTGGAAACGTTAGGGTACAATCTGCGCCGCGAGGGATACAAGGTGTTGGACGCATCAGATGGGAATAAAGCCATTAGCCTGGCATTTGCAGAGCGACCCGATCTGATAATTTTGGACGTTATGCTGCCCGGCATGAGCGGGCTGGATGTATGCCGTGCTGTGCGTAAGCAGCTAACCGTGCCCATCCTGATGCTGTCGGCCCGAGAAGAAGAGATAGATAAAGTACTCGGCCTGGAACTGGGCGCTGACGACTACATGACCAAGCCCTTTGGCCTGCGGGAGTTGCTGGCTCGCGTACGTGCCATGCTGCGTAGAGCGGAAATAGTGCAGCCTCGAATGGAGCACCATTCAGCGGCCGAAGCAAATCAAGCCGGTGAACCAACGCAGTTGGCTAACCACGCCCAATCCTGGCACGAGCAGCAGGAACCGGGCCCACTGGTAATCGGAGGTCTCTCTATAGACCCGGCGCGTCGCGCTGTCACCGTTTCCAGCCAGACTATAGAGTTAAAACCGAAAGAGTTTGACCTACTGACTTTCATGGCCCAGCACCCAGGTCACGTATTCTCCCGTGAAACTCTCCTTGAGCGAGTTTGGGGCTACGACTTTGCGGGGAGCACCCGCACGGTTGACGTCCATGTACGCTGGCTCCGCTTGAAGCTTGAGCAAGACCCCGCGAACCCCGTAATCATACAAACGGTTCACAGTATCGGCTATAAGCTGCAACCGCCGCCCAGTGTCCAGGCATGATAGCTTTATCGAGACAGTGAGAACAGTGGTCAGCAACTTTAATTGCGGGCTTGAGATCTGATGCCCAAATATACTTATCCAGGGTTCTCTCGGACCTGGGTACGCATCGCCATTAGCTATGCGGCGCTGGTGCTCCTTACGGCGGGGGTGCTGGCATCTCTTCTGGGTGGTGAGTCCGAGGCCCGTGAAGAAGAGGCACTACGCACCCGCCTGACGGATCAGGCACGCGCAGCCGCCTACAATGCCACTCCGCTGTTCAGGGCCGGAGTGCCTATGACGGCTACGAACTCTCTGGCCCACAACCTGGGCGCGCTCTTCGGCACGAGGGTCACATTTATCCGACCGGATGGCTCCGTAGTGGGCGACTCGGAGGAAGACCCAACGCGTATGGAGAACCATGCCGGCCGTCCGGAAGTGGCCCAGGTACTGGCAAATCCCTCCCCCGCATCAAGTTCCGTCGTTGGGATAAGCAGCCGCCTAAGTGCCACGGTGCATCGCAGGCTGCTCTATGTAGCTGTAGGGGTAGAGGACCCTTCTGCCCCGTCACACATCATCGGAGTGGCGCGCGTCGCGTATCCAATGACAGCGGTCGAGCAGGTGCGTGACACTTTGTGGGGCAACCTAGCCCTGGCCGTATTACTCGTGAGCTTACCTGCTGCCCTGTTGGGTGCATTGTTAGCCCGGTCGATAGTGGGTCCACTCACGATATTGATGGGGACTGCCTACCGCTTTGGCAAAGGCGACCTGTCGGTGCGCTCTCTAACCTCAGGAGGGGAGATTGGCGAGTTGAGCCGAGAGTTCAACACGATGGCTGAACGACTGAGCGATACTATTCACAGGCGCACTGTTGAGCGTAACCAGATGGCCGCGGTGCTCTCCCACATGCACGACGGTATCCTTATTACAGACGCGCAGGGCCATCTCGAAGCTATGAACGCTGCCGCCGCCCAACTATTCGGCACTACAGAGGCAAAAGCAGCGGGCCGGTCGCTCATTGAAGTTACACGCAGCCACGAGTTGCACCAGGCGATGCAAACGGCGCTGCTGCAGCCCGGCACAGACCGCCGGAGGTTGCAAATCGATGCAGGGGGGCGCAAGCTGGCGGCTGTGCTCACGGTAGTGCCTATGCCCGCTGCTACGCCCGGCCCCGGCCCCGGCCAGGAAAGCCAGGAAGTTGGGGAAGTCGGGGAAGTAGCGGAAGTCCGGAGCTACGCTGGATTGGTGGTGGTGCAGGACGTAACCGAACTACACAGGTTGGAGCGCGCTCGCCGCGACTTCGTTGCTAACATCGGCCATGAGCTTCGCACCCCCCTGGCTTCCATCAAGTTGCTGGTGGAAACCCTCAACATAGCTGTCAAGGATGATCCAGAAGCCGCACAAGGCTTCCTCCACCGGATAGACGTAGAGGTGGACGGTCTAACCCAACTTGTGCGCGAGCTACTTGAACTGTCGAGAATCGAGTCGGGCCAGGTACAGCTGAACCTTCAACCGGTAGAGGTGTCTGGACTGCTGGAGAGAGCCGCCGGCAGACTGCGTACCCAAAGCGAACAGGCAGGGGTAAACCTCGATGTGCAGATCGCCTCTTCGATACCCCCTGCGAATGCCGACCCGGGCCGAGTGGAACAGGTGCTGGTCAACCTGCTACACAACGCTGTCAAGTTCACCGAGCCTGGTGGCCGTATAACGCTCAAGGCGGTTCCGCATGATAGCAGTGTGCTTATCAGCGTAGAGGATACCGGTGTTGGGATCCCACCCGACGACCTGCCACGAATATTCGAGCGATTCTATAAAGTAGATAAAGCACGTACCTCTGGAGATACGCGCGAAGGCGGCACGGGCCTCGGCCTCTCGATCACCAAGCACATCGTTCAGGCCCACGGCGGCCAAATATGGGCAACGAGTGACCTTGGCCGCGGTACTACCTTCTTTTTTACCCTACCCATGGCCCCTCAACATCCTCCCGAGAAAATTTAACAATCTCTTAACAACTTCCCCAGGATCGTTAAACCCAGGATAACATCCGTTCCCTATACTCTACTTGAGACATAGAGTTGCAGGGGTATATAGGTGCGCCCTGTGCAGGTATGGAGCCTGTATCGTAGGAAGAAGGCACATGCGGGGGAGAGAAGGAAAGGATTGACTTACAAGTTTACAGTGGCACTGATTGCCCACGACCGTATGAAAGAGGATCTGGCCGACTTCGCGTTTGAACACAGAGAGGCCCTGAAGCGTTTTCACCTGGTCGCCACAAAGGGCACCGGAAGCATAGTGCATAAGAGCACAGGACTGAACATGCACCTACTGGAACACGGCCCCAGAGGTGGTGACCGTCAGATAGGCGCTCTTGCCGCTTCGAGCGAAGTACAGGCCGTCTTTTTCTTCCGCGACCCCCTTTCCGCAGGGCCATACGAGCCGGACTTCACAGACCTGCTCCACATGTGTGACACCAAAGAGATACCTCTCGCCACCAATAGAGCGTCGGCGGAGGCCTTGATCTACTTCCTCCAGCACAGCCCCGAACGCGGCGCTATAGGCGCACGTCCCTGGGGCTTTGCCGTGCCTGCTACAGATGTGCAAGAGGCACGGACATAGTAAGCACAAACTAGGCTCGAGAAGCAAATAACCACGACAGGTATACAGAGAATGTCAATGCAAAAGAATGCAAACGATTGTTAGAAAGGACATATCAAGCATGAGATTACGTTTGTTAGCAGCGCTCGGAGTACTGGCACTTGTACCCATCAGCGCCTGTGACTCGGGAGCGGCACAACCCACGGCGACTACGCCAACGGGAGCCGCAACAGCCACGACGTCCACCACTTCCATAACGGCGGCCACCCCCGTCTTTAGCACGCAAGGCACAGCCACCATTACCAACACTGCCAGTGGAACAACAGTAAATACACCGGGAGGTACACCATCGGGGTCAATGGCGTCCGGCGGTAGCCCCGGCTATCCGGGTGGAAGTGCCAATCTCACCGGGGCGGGGTCTACTTTCATTAACCCCCTCATGTCCAAGTGGACCCAGCAGTACAACAAGCTCTACTCCGGTGTGAAGCTTAATTACCAATCCATCGGCTCCGGTGGTGGTCGCCAGCAGTTCCTTGCAAAAACCGTGGATTTCGGCGCGACCGACGCACCTCTCACGAACGACCAGTTCAGCCAGGCGGGTGGTGAAGCTAACGCCCTCCATATACCGATAGCCATGGGTGGCGTCGTCTTGGCGTACAACCTGCCAGAGGTGGCAACTCAGTTGAAGCTGGATGGGACGACCATCGCGAATATCTACCTCTTGAACATCAAGAGTTGGAACGATCCGGCAATCGCCGCGCTCAACCCTGGCGTGACCCTGCCCAACCAGCCAATAGCGGTAGTACACCGCTCAGATGGTTCGGGCACAACCGACATCTTCACTGATTACCTGAACAAGGTAAGCCCTGACTGGAAAAGCAAAGTAGGTCGCGGCACCTCGGTGCAGTGGCCGGGCGGCATCGGCGCGCAAGGTAACGAAGGTGTGACCAACCAGATCAAGCTTACCAAAGGCGGCATTGGCTATATTGAGCTTGGCTATGCCAAGAGCAACAATCTCCCCTATGCGCTGCTCAAGAACCAGTCGGGCAAGTTTGTTGACGCCACGGCGAGCAATGTAGCAGACGCGGCCGACAGCCTTATCAATACATCGATCCCGGCGGACCTTCGCTACTCGATCACGAATGCGCCAGGCGCGGATGCTTACCCCATCGCGGGTACCACCTGGATACTTGCCTATACCAATCAGCCCGACGCGAACAAAGGTAAGATCCTGGCCTACTTCCTCTGGTGGGCCTCGCATGATGGGCAGCAGTACTCAGAGCAACTCTCGTACTCACCTTTGCCTCGCTCTATTCAGCAGCGTGTTGAGGCCCAAATTGCCAAGTTGAAGTGCGGCGGGGGCAACTGCTTCCCGTAACATAAACCGGCTACTAGAGGGGACCTGGCGTCTTGAGCTATCTCAGGTCCCCATTCTCTCCTCGATAGCTACCGGCCAGGTTCATGTGGGTACTTCTACATGAGCCTGGTTCACCGATTTGAGGATCAGGCTCATAAGAGAACATAAAGGAAATCCTGGAGAGCAGGCTTGATGAAAGAAATAGTAGACGAAAAACAGAAGGACGAAGCGGAGGCCGAGCCGCTCCAGGAGCGCACAGAAGGCGCGCCCATGGTGGGGCTTGAGCGGGCCACAGTAATAGATACTGCGGGTGCTTCAGCGGTCGTTCCCCCCGGACGCTCGCGCAATATGGGAGACCTGTTGTTTGGCGGGGCGCTGCGCGGCGCGGTCTGGCTGTTCCTGGCGATCCTCGCGGGCATCGTGGTTGTGCTGGTTGCTCAGGCCATGCCCTCGATCCAGTACTCGGGGCTCTCGTTCTTTACACAGGAGGCCTGGGACCCCGTTAACTTGAAGTTCGGCGCCGCGCCCTTCATCGTGGATACCGTTATTGTGGCGGCAGTAGCTATGCTGCTTGCGGGTACTATCGGCCTGGCGGCTGTTATCTACCTGGTGGAGTACGCTCCACGCTGGCTGCGTGAGCCTGTAGCTTTCCTTATCGAGCTGCTGGCGTTTATTCCCAGCGTTGTTTACGGCCTGTGGGGTTTGCTTGTAATGTCGCCTTGGCTCCAGCAGAATGTGCAACCCTGGATCCAGCAGCACCTTGGTGATATACCTATCTTCAACGGCGCGCCCTATGGCGTGGGCATCATGGCCGCATCGCTCATCCTCTCGATAATGCTCCTGCCTCTTATCGTGTCACTTTCCAGGGAAGCCCTGCTCCTGGTGCCCGATAGCCAACGAGAGGCTATGCTCGCGCTCGGCGCCACAAGGTGGGAAGTGCTGCGGCACGCGGTGTTACCCTATGCGCGTGGTGGCATCTTCGGAGCTATCACGCTGTCGCTGGGCCGCGCGCTCGGTGAGACGATGGCGGTCGCTATGACCATAGGCGGTGGCTTCCAGTTCCCAAAGACCGTTTTCGACCAGGGCTACACCCTCGCCAGCATTATCGCCAACGAGTTCAACGAGGTCTCATCTGATCTCTACCTATCCTCGCTTGTCGAAGCCGGTCTGATCCTGTTCGTGATCACCGCCCTTGTGAACGTTGCGGGATACTTCATACTTCAGCGCATGAACAGGCTGCACAGAACAGTGGCGCGTAAAAAAGCCTAGGGTGTTTGGACCATACAACCTTACGGAGTAATCGGACAAATGAACAGCACGCAAAGTATGAAATCCGGCAGAAACCTACGAGGGCGCATAGGCGCAAGCGCCAGGGCACGCCGTAACGGTATCAATGTTGTGGCTAATGTCGTAACTGGACTTGCGGCGCTCCTGGCGCTGAGTTTGCTCGTGTACCTGCTGGTGTTCTTGCTCATAAAAGGCTTTGGCGCTGTGAACTGGGACTTCCTGACCAAGCCGCCCGGTGCGGTCGGTGAGGCGGGCGGCGGGATAGTTACATCGCTACTGGGCACTTTCACGATTGTGACAATCGCATCGTTGCTGGGAGTGCCGGTGGGTATCATGATTGGTACTTACCTGTCGGAGCAAGCGGCTGCGGGCAGCAGATTTGCGAACATAGCACGGATCGCAGTCAACACCTTTACAGGCATCCCTTCAATCATCGTCGGCATCTTCGTCTACATAACGGTTGTGAAGCCGATGGGCAACTTCTCGGCGGTCGCGGGTGGTATCGCGCTTGCCATCATCATGATGCCGATCATCGCCCGCACATCCGAAGACGTTATGCGGCTGGTGCCGGGCAGCATACGCGAAGCAGGTCTTGCCCTCGGCATACCCACATGGCGCGTAACGGTTGGGCTGGTGCTGCCGGCAGCACGGGCCGGGATAATCACGGGCGGCGTGCTGGCCGTGGCTCGCGTAGCGGGCGAGACGGCGCCACTCATACTGACCGCCCTGGGCAACGAGTTCATGCCAACCGATTGGCTCGCAAGCCTGTGGCAGCCCACAGACGAGGTGACCTTGAGAATACTCAAGTATGCCCGCGGGCCTTACGATGTATGGCACGAGCAGGCGTATGGTGCGGCTCTAGTGCTGGTGGTGGGGGTGGCCCTCGGCGCGCTGTTGCTGAGGCTGACGACGCGGGGGCGAGGTACCAGGATACAGTAAGTCACTATAGCATAATGGCACCGTAGCACTGAAAAGTCACGAAAGCCGGTGCAACAGAAGGCACAAGGTAGATTAAAGAAGACGCGCAAGAAAGGTGTTTACAAAACATGAGCAGCACAACAGCCATGAGCAAGAACGGTGGGGGGGACACGCTAAACGGAGGTGTGGCGGCCAGGTCGTTGTTGACGGGGTTGCGTCCCATTTACGAGGCAAATTCCAACGCAACCGTGAAAGTAAGCAGCCGGCATCTCAACTTCTACTATGAAACCCAGCAAGCTCTGTATGACATCAATCTGGACATACGGGAGAAGCAGGTAACGGCGCTTATCGGACCTTCCGGCTCCGGGAAGACGACATTCTTGCGCACGATCAACAGGATGAACGACGTGGTACCGTCAGCACGGGCCGAAGGCAGCCTTACGCTAGATGGTCAGGAAGTGCTTGGCAACAATATAGACGTGGTGAAGCTGCGGCTGCGGGTGGGTATGGTCTTTCAGCGCCCCAACCCGTTCCCCAAGTCTATATTCGAGAACGTAGCTTACGCCCTGCGAGTGCATAAATATCCGAAGGGCGCGATCGCGGACCGCGTGGAGCAAAGCCTCAGGGAGGCGGCTCTGTGGGAGGATGTGAAGGACAAGCTGAAAAAGTCCGCCTTCGCCCTGTCGGGTGGACAACAGCAGCGCCTATGCATAGCACGCGCAGTTGCTCTGCGCCCGGAACTGCTTCTGATGGACGAGCCTGCCGCCGCGCTTGACCCCATCTCGACGGGCAAGATAGAGGACTTGATTAACGAGCTGAAGAAGCGGTACACGATCGCTATCGTAACGCACAACCTGCAACAAGCCGCGCGTGTCTCCGAGTACTGCGCCTTCTTTCTCCAGGGCACGATCAAGGAAATGGGACCTACCATGCAAATGTTCCTCACCCCCGGGCAAAGAGAGACCGAGGACTTCATAACCGGGCGGTTCGGCTAATCGAGCAACGATACTGTAATTGCGGGAAGCGCAGTGCAAGTGCGAGTCACTGCATGAAGAGGTATAGAGAACTAAGGGAGCAATATATGAATGTAACTGTGCGCGACGCACAAACAGCAGCGCCGGTTGAACCGCCACCACTTAGACAAACAGAAGGCAGCGCGCTCAGCTTGCAAGGTCTGAATGCATGGTATGGAAAGTTTCACGCTGTGAGAGATGTCAGCCTTGAAGTACCGCGCCATAAAATAACGGCACTGATCGGGCCTTCCGGCTCTGGTAAATCCACCGTGTTACGGTGCATCAACAGGATACACGAGACCATACCTGGAGCGCGGGTTTCAGATATGGTGCTGCTAGAAGGCACGGACATATACCGCGAGGCGAACGCAGGGGAAGTACGCAGGGCCGTCGGCATGGTGTTCCAGCGCCCTAACCCGTTGGCGACCAAAAGCATCTACGACAACGTGGCTGTGGGTCTTTCAATAGCACGGATGGGTAAGGGGAAAGAATTGAGGGAGCAAGTGGAAAGCGCACTTCGTAGAGCTGCTATTTGGGAGGAAGTCAAGGACAAGCTAGACGATCCGGCTACCTCACTCTCCGGTGGGCAGCAGCAGCGTCTCTGCATAGCGAGAGCGCTCGCGGTACAGCCTGACGTGCTCCTCCTGGACGAACCCGCTTCCGCTCTTGACCCCATCTCCACCCTTAAAATCGAGGACTTGATGCAGGAGCTTAAAGAAACGGTGACGATTGTTATCGTGACCCACAATATGCAGCAAGCGGCGCGCGCCTCGGATCAGGTGGCGGTGCTCATGATGGGGGAAGACAAAGCGGGCGAACTGGTCGAGGTAGGCTCCAGAACGCAGGTGTTTACTACCCCTCAGGACCCTCGCACCGAGGCTTACATTACAGGTCGCATCGGTTAGGCACAGAACAGAGCACGGGCAAAGCCAGGGTCGGGCGGGTTACCCACTATACCTCAATGCTGAGGTTTACTGAAAGGAAGCATGTTATGCCAAGAGAAGTTTTCCAGAAGGAACTACAAAGGGTGCAGGAAGATATGCTGGTCCTGGCCAGCATGGTGGAGAAAGCAATAGGGCGGTCGGTAACTGCACTTAGAACGCGGGACCTGAAGCTTGCTCAGGAAGTTGTCAACGAAGACAGCAAGATCAACCGGCAGCGGTTCGGTATAGAGGAAGAATGTCTTCTCTTGATTGCTACTCAGCAACCGATAGCCTCGGACTTGCGGGTACTGGCCGCAGTGCTCAACATCATCACGGACCTTGAGCGTATGGGCGACCACGCCGAGGGTATAGCGAAGATCGCGATCCTGACCGGTGACGAACCACCGCTGAAGCCTTTAATAGACATTCCCCGTATGGAGGAGCAGGCCAGGTCTATGTTGCAGCGCAGCATGGACGCCTTTATGAACCGTGATGCTGAGAGCGCTCGCAAGATCGCGGCAGAAGATGACATTGTTGATCAATTGTATGAGCAGGTTTACCGCGAGCTACTGACCTTTATGATGGCGGATCCCGGCACGATCAACCGCGCCACGCACCTGCTGTGGGTTTCACATAATCTGGAGAGGATAGCCGACCGGGTCACGAATATCTGCGAACGCGTCGTATTTCTCACGACCGGCAAAATGGAAGAGCTCAGCGTCTCTAGCTACTAACTGGGCTGATACGATAAGAAACTATGGATATGTATGTCGTTACACATGACACATCGGCAACCGCCGGCACGGTCAACAGTTCCCAAACACCTTTGTCAGGGTTCCTGGCAGAAATAAGGGCGGGGTACATAGGCCAGTTGGTAGTAGTGCATACCGGACGGACAGGTTACGTGGGCCGGCTGTTGGTGGTCACATCCATCTGCGTGACTCTGGAGGCCATTCAAAACCGGGGGCAGATTGAAGTCCATCGGGGTTTCTATATTCCCGGTTTGGTGAAGTCAGGCCGCATTGGCTGCAAACTGGGGTTTTTGCATATCCCCCCAGAACGGTGCATTCTAGAGTTCATGGTGTCTTGGAGGGCATGGTGTCCTGGAGGTAGCGATAAACCGTCGCTTTGGAGACGCCATATTCCTTCATCAGGGTTCG
>JADEYI010002166.1_pt1 | contig 10814 bp, 11 predicted proteins | sample 8542331 | NCBI WGS metagenome assembly JADEYI01 (sample SAMN16510988, study PRJNA670497) | mine drainage metagenome | isolation source: biofilm near Copperflume 1 | place: Germany: Marsberg coppermine Kilianstollen | collected 2018-02 | reverse complement strand
CAGCTTCGACATCAGCCTCAATGAGAGCCACAAGCCAGGGGATAAAGCCACCAGAGCTTAGCATTGCAGCAATACCTCCTCTATCTGATCTACCCTATCTATCTGGCCGATACTTATGGAGCCTCACAGACTTTGGTCGAGCGCATACAGGCAATTCAGGATCCGCATACCAGCGCAAGCTATTACGAAAACAATCCTAGTGTAGCCACCATCGGCAATTACCACACAAGGGTGTGCTGCGGCGGCACGCGAAGCTTCGGGTACCATTGTCCTGGACTTTGGTCAACCACAAAACCTGGGGTCCTCAGCGAATCCACGATATGGTACTCAACTAACAGGTCCCACCGAACAGCCCGCGTATATCACAGACCCTAACCCCACCCCTACTGGTACTCCTTCCACTCCTATAGATATTACTCATGCCGTGGAACAATTCGCCAAGGGCTACCATGATGCTTATTATGCTTTGATTCCACTCTCCAATTGCCCACATGTGGCTGGCCCGGTGCATAGCATCGTACTGGCTGTTGGCATAAACAACGATCTGAACTCAACTGTAGTTCCAACGATACTGCCAACCCCAACAGTAGAGATTTCAGGGCACGCGGAGGCATGGGCTGCGATGATAAAAGAGATTAGAGGCGATCTCTACAATTACTCAGAGATACTAGATATTGTCGCGGCCATAGATGCAGAGCCTGATTTCGATAAAGGTTACGAGTATACTCGTCAATGGACAGAAGCGTATGACGGCACCAATGTTTCCCATTATTATAACTTTGGTAGCACAGATGGCTACCCAGAGCTTCCTGCGGGAACGCCCACGCCTGTGGTCCCACCGCCTTTCCAGCCATGCTGTTCTGCATGGACAGTTGATAAGCTATACCACGTGTCTCAAGGTATAGATGCCGCTCTTGCTTTACCTGAGATATATACTCCGCAATATTCCAGAGAGTGGAATAGAGTGAAGAGATGGAGCATAGAGAGTAGCCAACTCTACCAATTGGAGTTCTCAGGCGAGATGAGCGAGTGCCACAGCAGCCCTTGCGGGATCGGTGGAGGCAACACGAGATACTTCAATGAAGAAGAGGCTTGGAGGGTATTTTGGCTGGAGATCAATGGCGATCCAGACACACGCCAATATCTTACCTACTCAACGGACATCCGATGTAGCAACGGCTATACATCTGGAGGCTGTTCGCAGCCATAAGACAATTGGTTGTGTTGACATTGGGTTCCGATTTTTCTTGGGTGCTAAGGAGGACAAAGGCTATGCATTTATTTCACATGCGGCACTGGCGACAGGTTTGTGCGTTAGTGTTTATATCCACAACATTAGCAGTAAGTGTCCTAGCCGGATGCAATAGGGCGGGCAACTCGATAACAGTGCCACAGGACCTTACAACACCCACAGGCATGGTTTCGGGAACTCCCTCCGTAACGCCTGCTGGTCCAACTCCTACTCTAAACTCTAAGCAGTTGTTTTCTCTTCATGTAGAACAGACAATTGCTGTAGAGAAGACATCTGTGGCATTAACCGCCAAGCCAACCTGGACACCAGGACCTCCTCCACCATACACAGGTCCAACTGAAACTCCGAGGCTGGGGTTACTCCCAGGCTGTGCCAATGCCAACTCTCTTGAACCATACATGGTCAGTTGCTGGGTTGGCATATACAATGGAGATATAGTGAATGTATCGAGCGGGCGCGAAGGGCGAGCAGGCGATATGACACAGGGGTTGGTTTGGATCTACAACAGGAATACTCAAGAGTCGCAGCTCATTCCAACGCCAGATAAGGTGGGAGCCGTAATGATCACCTCTGTAGACGGCACACTCTTTACCCTCGTCGCAGGAGACCACACGCCTCCGATCACCTACACCTTCGACCTGTCCACCCGCCAGTGGATATCGTCTCCCACGCCTATGCCATCAGTCTCACCATCTGTATCGGTGGTGCCTACTACCTCGCCAGCACCTTAGATGGGTTTGTTGCTTGCAACAAACGGGGCTGCGACCGGTGCAGCCCCATCTTTCTGATTACCAACCCGGGCCACAAGCCTACAAGATGCCTGTAATAGCCCTCCGGGTGTGCCCTGAGCCTGAGCCGCCCCGCCAGCGCCTGCGCTTTACTTCGGCGTCGTGGCGGTCGGTGCGGGGCCACATCTGGCGGAACATGTACCACTGGTCGGGGTAATGGCGGATCACCCCTTCCATTCGGGTGACTATCTCCTGCGTGATTATCTGTATATCGCCCTCTTTGTCGCCCGTGAGTAGAGGCTCGTAGTCAATAGCAGGCTCAAAGGCTCCATAGAAGGTCTTGTTGCCGGGCTTGCGCGTGCAATAGCCCACAACGATAGCGGCGTGCGTCTTGAGGGCGATAGCGGCAGGGCCGGCCGGGAGCCAGGCGGTCTCACCGAAGAACCGCACAGGCACGCCCTCATTTGGCTGTGGGCGGTCGAAGAGAAGCATCACGATCTCGTTGTGCTTTAGCGCCGTGAAGATCTGCTTGAGCGAGTTGGTCTCCATCTTGATAATGTTAATGCCCGACTTCTCGCGTGTGCCGTTGATGAGGTCGTCCATCCTCTTAGGCTCAAAGCTGTCGGCTACCGCGTGGAGGGGCAGGCCGCGGCTGCCGAGGAGTGCTCCCGCCATGTCCCAGTTGCCTATATGCCCGCTGATGACTATGACCCCTTTACCTTTGCTGCGAGCCTTCTCAAGGTTCTCCCAGCCGTGCTGAAGGGGTATAGCTTTGCGTATATCGCCACTATCCAGGTAAGGGTAGCGCAGGAAATCTACCAGCGTTTTAGCGTAGTTGCGGAATGAGTCGCGAGCTGTTTCCTTCACGAGCTTCCAGTCAGCGCCATCACCCATAACCCTGCGCATGTTGCTCACGGCGTTTGCTGAATGTTGCTTCCATGTAAGATAGACAACATCGCCCACCACCGCCCCCGCCCAGTAAGAAAAGCGTAGAGGCAGCTTCCCCGTAACGTAACTCACCGACCTGAAGGTCCAATACTTCACGCCAATCCAAATATGCCTGGCAGCTATTCTAAAGATTCTCACTATACAATATACCTCTCTCAACACACTGCGTATTGCGTACGCTGAGGGTAAAGATGCTCCATCCCGGGCCATTACGCATTACGCCTCTACCTCTTATGTCCGTTCTTCGCGGCTACTACATCAGACTGTGGGACAGAGCCGTTCGCGGCGGGAGCGCCGTCGCTCATCGGGACGGCGGGTTGAGTCACCTTTTCGGCAAGCTCAGCCATATGCGCCTCTGACCCGCCTGCGGGCCGGGCATTTTGCCTGGCGTACTTGACTATGAAATCCTCTACCAGATCATGGGCTATATCGTCGGTGAACTGCACAGGCGGGCTTTTCATAAAGTAAGAGGAAGGGGCCTCCAGCGCGCCACTCACACCATTCTCCAGCGCCAGCTTCAAGCAGCGCACCGCATCAATCACCACGCCTGCCGAGTTGGGCGAGTCCCATACTTCGAGCTTGAGTTCCATGTTCAGGGGCACATCGCCAAAGGTGGTGCCTTCAATGCGGATGTGACACCATTTGCGGTCTTCCAGCCACGGCACATAGTCACTGGGGCCGACATGCACATTCTTTTCGCCCAGATCATAGTCAAGCTGGGAGGTAACAGCATTAGTCTTGCTGATCTTCTTTGATTCGAGGCGAGAGCGCTCAAGCATGTTATAGAAGTCCATATTGCCGCCGAAGTTTAGCTGGTAGGTTCGGTCTATCTTCACACCGCGCTCACGGAAGAGGCGCGTCAGCACGCGATGGGTGATTGTCGCCCCCACCTGGCTCTTGATGTCATCACCGATGATCGGCAGGCCGCGATCCTCGAACCGCTTGCGCCAGTATTCTTCACGGGCGATAAAAACAGGAATGCAGTTGATAAAGCCAACTCCCGCCTCCAGTGCCTGCTCCACGTACCACTTGGTAGCCATTTCACTGCCCACAGGCAGGTAGTTGATCACCATGTCGGTGCCGGTGTCTTTGAGCACTTTCACGATGTCGGCGGTCTGGCCGGGAGCCTTCTCGATCACGGTCGAGAGGTATTGGCCGAGGCCGTCGTGGGTCATGCCACGCATTACAGGCACGCCAAGGTCGGGCACCTTGCTGAACTTGTAGGTGTTATTTGGTTCAACAAAGACAGCCTCTGAGAGGTCTTTGCCAACCTTGTTCTTATCTATATCGAAAGCCGCGCTGAACTCGATGTCGCTGATGTGATAACCGCCGAGGCGCGTATGCATCAAGCCTGGTATAAAGACGTCATCAGCCGCGTCCTTATAGTATTGTACTCCCTGCACAAGTGAAGAAGCACAGTTTCCCACCCCTATAACAGCAACACGAATTTTCTTATCAGCCATTTGAATGGTTCTCCTTGTTCTTAGCGAGCAGTGGCCGGCGGCCACCGCAGCTCTTTTTACAGATCCGTTACCTGCTCAAACAACTTTCTATACTCTTGCAAACGCTCGCGATTGATGCGATAGATACGCTGGCGACCCAGGTGAGTAGGCGTGACCAGGTGCGCACGCTTGAGGATATGGAGGTGCCACGAGGTGAGAGGTTGGCTGAGTAGGAGGCGATCCGAGAGGTCGAGCACGCTAAGCCCACCTTCATGCCCTAGCTCCTGCAAGATAGCCAGGCGGTTCACATCGGCCACCGCCTTGAGGAAAGGCTTAAGGTCGTGCACAGCGTCTACCTGCTCAATCGAGAGCACCGGCGGCGATATCTCCTCGGACCGCCTGTGCGAGCCGGTCCCATGCTCAGGCTTAACACCACCCACCGAAGTTATTCCCCTCTCCAAATCCAAGCTCCTATCGTCGCAATTTCTAATACCCCGTAACACATAAACAACCGCTTATATAGTAAATCATTTATATGTTGTTGTCAAGGTGGAAATGGCCCGTGGAAGGGCGATTGCATCTAAATAGAGACACGAACGGAACGCAAAGAGAGCATAGTAACACAAAGCTTTTATTTGTAGCTGTATGCTACCGCCAACTATCTTTAGAAGAGATGCATTCTCATAATTCTTAGCGATCTTTGTTACCTTCGTGTCTTTGCGTTGCGGTCTTACTGTAACCCTGAAGTGAATGGCCGGGGTGCGTATCTCACCCCCTATTTAGATGTTGTGCAGTATGCACAATCATCCAACCCTGAAGTATGGTAAAACCACACCAGTATTTGCCAGGCGGCACGAGGAGCTAATGGAGACGAACAGCGACACAAACGAGCAAGGCAGCCATCTCTTTCCGATGCTGGAGGCGGTGAGGTCGGACCCTGAGAAAGCAGGCTATTATGACAGCCTGCTGGCGCCTCTGAGACGCTACGACGTTGAGCATCATGGCGACCTTGTGAAGACGCTTGCCGCCTATCTGCGCTGTGGAGGCAATGCCACACGCACAGCCGACGCTCTATATCTGCATCGCAACTCACTGAGATACAGGCTCGCCCGTATACAGGCGCTAACAGGTCTCGATCCCAATGAGCCGGATGCTCGGTTGGCTTTGCAAATCAGCATCTTGCTGACGGCAAATTAGACAAGCGGCGGCAGATAAGGAGGCTATTTGTGAACAAAGATGGAATCACACGCACCAGCGCACGCAACAAGTTGCCAGGCGTCATCACCGCTATAAAGAAAGGTGATGTGATGTGCCAGGTAGATATGCAAGTGGGCGACAATCACATAGTGGCGATTATCACCGCAGAGGCCGCCGAAGAGATGGAGCTTGAAGTGGGAAAAGAAGCGATAGCCACATTCAAGTCTACCTCCGTAATGATTTCCACACGTGATGACAAGGAAAGCGGGCTATAGTGAGCAGTGGAAAGGCGTTGTGTTTCGCTGCCCTGCCGATTTGCCTGTTACTGCTGGCAAGCTGTGGAGGGGCTATAACCACATCCACAGACCCTACTTTGGCATCGCTAGCAGCTACTGCCACAGAAGAGCCAACGGGCATATCAAGTGGCGAGGTGGTGGTCTTTGCTGCCTCGTCGCTGACCGGTGCGTTCAAGTCAATACAGGTCGGGCTCAAATCGGCAGGCATCAACAAGCCGTCGTACAACTTTGGCGGGTCACAGGCTCTCGCGACACAACTGCAACTGGGTGCAAAGGCCGATGTCTTTGCCCCGGCAGACTTGAAAAGTATAGATGCCGCCATTGCGTCGGGCACGGTTGTCAGTGGAACGCAGAGAGTACTGGTTACGAACCGGCTGATAGTAATCGTGCCTCCTGGCAATGGCGGCAAAGTAGCCAGCCTCAGAGACCTCGCAAACCCCGGCGTTAAGCTCGACCTGGCAGGCCCATCTGTGCCTGTGGGCAACTATGGCTTGCAGGTGCTCGACAAGCTATCTGCCGACGCAAGCTATGGAGCAGATTTCAAGCAAAAGGTGCTGGATAACGTCGTTTCCAGGGAGGATAATGTAAGACAGGTGCTGGCCAAGGTGCAAGTGGGCGAGGCGGACGCGGGCATAGTCTACACAACAGACGCTACCGGCCCTGGCGCACCCGCGAGTGACAGCCAGGTGCGTGTTATAGAGATACCGGAGCAGTACAACATAATCGCCCGCTATTACATAGCGCCCACAAAGAACGCTCAGCATCAACAAAACGCGCAACGCTTCATCCGGTATGTATTATCAGACGAAGGGCAGGCGGCGCTGGAGAAGTACGGGTTCAAGCGCGGCGACAGCACAAAGTAAAGAGCAGTGAGCAGGAGCCAACCATAGTTAGCGGCCAGACCGAAGCAAAAGCCGGAGCTAACCGTCAACAGGGGTGGGGCCAGGCGCTTGGAAGCCTGACGCTTGGCCTTGCTGTATCGCTTTTCGTAGCCTTTCTGGTGTTACCCCTGGCAGCGGTCCTCCTGCGAGTGCCATTGTCCACGCTGGCCGATTACGCTGCGCGTCCTATCGTGCTGGACGCGCTGGGGCTGAGTCTCTTTACCAGCCTGATCAGCCTCGCGCTGATGCTCTTATTCGGCACGCCTGTGGCCTACCTCCTGGGGCGCTATCGCTTCCCCGGTAAGCATATGCTCGAAACGCTGATAGAGCTACCGCTCGTTATGCCTCCTGCGGTGGCGGGAGTAGCGTTATTACTGGCCTTTGGTAGGCGCGGGTTGCTTGGGCCATTCTTCGATAGCCTCGGCCTCGATATCGCCTTCAGCACTGCTGCGGTGGTGCTTGCCCAGACCTTTGTGGCATCGCCTTTCTACGTGAAAGCTGCAAGATTGGCGTTCGCGGGGGTGCCGCGAGAGCTAGACGAGGTAGCCGCCACCGAGGGCGCTGGACGCTGGGCACGCTTCGCCAGGATCATGCTGCCGCTCGCGCTGCCCGGCATCATGGGTGGGGCGGTGATGGCATGGGCGCGCTCGCTGGGAGAGTTTGGAGCAACCATCCTCTTCGCGGGCAACTTTGAGGGGCGTACACAGACGATGCCTCTGGCGATCTACACAGCCCTGGAAAGCGACCTGGATGTCGCCATCGTCCTATCAGCGATCCTGGTGGTCGCCTCCTTCGCGCTGCTGATCACCTTCAAGCTGCTCTCAGGCCGCCAACTGGATGTGGTGGGACTGGGGGAATAGGCCGTCAACCACACCATTCTCAATTTCGAGGGCATAAAGCTTGCTCCCCAGACGCCACAAGCAACCCACACGCATTTAGCAGGAGGACCAGAATGAACCGGGACCCGATACACGGCGCAAGGCCCGAAATGGAAGACTATGGCAGCCCCTCGACAGATTACGACCAGGATGCTGCGAGCCGTAGCAAAGCTATAGACCAGGGCGAGTATAGCGGCGGCACCGCAGGCACGCGGCAAGGCGACACCGAAGGCGAGGAGTTCGGCGAGTTCGATAAAACTGGCACAGGCACCGACCTCACAGTCAGTATGGAGAACACTGACCCACTCACCGGCACGGTAAGAGGCGGCGAAGAAAACGCTGATGACATAGCAGACGCGAACCGATACAGCGCGGAGGAAGGCGAGATTTCAGCGCACGGCCACTCCGGTGGAGGCAGCGCAGGCAGCGTATCCGAGACACCGACCAGCTAACTAGGGGCCGCCGACTGCCCTTTCAAGGCTTGCGCCATAGTCTCAGAAATCGAGAGAGCTAGATTTGGGTATATGTAAGGTGCACGCAGAACCAGCTTCTACTGGTATACATCTTGCTGCTGTAACATAGATTCGCTTTCTATGCCGTATATGTCGGGGGCACTTTAATTCGACGCCTGAATGCCTTTCGGCTGTTGATGACACTTGAAAAGGACGTTATTCTTATGCTTCAATCAGCCATTGCCTACTCTAAAGCTGGCGACAGCGTGGAGGCGGGCGGCTCAGTCGGCTCTCAAATATCGCAGACCCTGGGCGGCGAAGCGCCTGATGCGCTTGTCGTATTCGCCTCTCCCAGGTATGACCACGAAAAACTCCTCGGTGCAATCCACTCCGCATGTTACCCTCGGATAATGGTAGGTTGTTCATCTGCCGGTGAATTCACAAATCAAGGACAGGGAGTAGGCCTGGTTTGCGCGGTTGCATTGCGCTCACCTGAAATGCAGTTCGCCGCGGGCATAGGTCACAACTTGCGTAGCGACCGAGTTGGGGCAGCTAACGAGGTGATCTCCTCCTTCAGGGGAATGTCGGATAACAACTACGTATATCGCTGTGCGCTGGTACTTACTGACGCGCTGGCCGGGCAGGTTGATGACTTTGTTGAGTATATGACTGTGCTGACCGGAGGCACGTACCAGTTCTTCGGCGGCGGGGCGGGCGACGATGATGCATTCACATGTACAAATGTTTTCTATGACACTCAAGTCGCCACGGACGCAGTTGTTGCTCTGGAGATCCTATCCAATAAGCCTATTGGCATAGGCGTATCTCATGGCTGGCAGCCCGCCTCAGCCCCGATGCGGGTCACAGAATCGGGTAGAATGCGTCTGGTGAGTGTAAATGCGATGCCCGCTGCTGAGATGTTTGAGGAGCACGCAGAGCAGACAGGGCAGTCGTTCGACAGGGCTAACCCTCTTCCCTTCTTCCTGCATAATGTAATCGGCATACGGAGCGATGTGGGCCACCACTTACGTGTGCCCCTCAGCGTAGATGCTGATGGCTCCGTCTTATGCGCTGCCGATATACCGACAGGCTCGACAGTTCAGGTAATGAGCATCGGAGACGCATCGGCAGCCGATGCAGCCGCTTTAGCAGTGCAATCGGCGCTCAGGCAGATCGAAGGTTACACACCGAAAGTCGCCCTCTTCTTCGACTGTGTAGCCACACGGTTGAGGATGGGCAAAGGTTTCAGCACAGAATTAGATACCTTGCAGAGCGAACTGGGCCCCACTGCATTTATTGGCTGCAATACATACGGCCAGATTGCCCGCGCCGAAGGGGAGTTTAGTGGATTTCACAACTGCACAGCCGTCGTTTGCATCCTCCCCGAATAAGCACAAAGAAATGCCATCACCCGATGCTCTGCTGATCTCACTTGTCACACAACTGAGCGATCCTGATTGCAGGGCAGCATCGGTGGCCAGGCTGGCCCAGCATCTTGGCGGCAAGATGCTGATTGTTTTTATCCGGGACCCCGAGTTTGGCACTTTACTGCCCGCTCCTGGGTTCCCACAGACGCTGCCCGGTGGGCGTGCCTGGAGAGCGTTCCTTAAGAGTTGTTCAGAAGCGGGAAAGTACCAGGCAGAATTGCCATACCCCAATCTGAACAGCTTGTGCAAAGCCACAGGTATAGCGGCTGCGGATGGCTCTGTGCTTGTACTCCTCGGCGGCGAGCCATACCGCGCCAGGATCGGGCAGGTACAATTGCTCCTGCCCCTATTAGCAGGGGTGCTCCGAGGTGAGCAGACAGCCCTTATCGCAGAAGGCCAATCCATGCTGGCGCGCCAGGCTGCTCTACAGGCGCAGACCCTCACCGAGACGCTTGATGCGGCACGCCGCGACTTGCAGAAGGCTATTCAGCTCCGCGATCAGTTCCTTTCTATCGCCGCTCACGAACTAAGAACTCCACTCACTGCGCTGCTGGGTTATCTTCAGGTCTTGCAGAGGCGCGTGGCAAAGGAACCTGATTTTAACCCGCGCAATCTGGATACTATCTCCGCGGTGACTGCTCAGGCGCGTCGGCTAAACAAACTTACCGGCTCACTTTTTGACCTTGCACGCATCCAGACAGGCATACTCAACATAGAGCATCGCCCGGTTGACCTTTCCCGCCTCGTCAGGCAGATGGTAGACGAGATGCGCCCGACCCTTGAAAAACATACTGCTGTTTTAGAGGAGCTTCAGGACGAGGTGATTATAGAAGGGGACGAAATGCGGCTGGAGCAGGCTCTTCAGAATCTGCTGGACAACGCAGTGAAATATAGCCCGGAGGGCGGAGACATCACAATAAGACTTGTAAGCGACGAGCAGTTTGCCCACATCTCGGTTTCAGACGAGGGTATGGGTATACCGCAAGATGCTATACCGAAGCTCTTTGACCGCTTCTACAGGGCAAGCAATATCAACCCCCGAAATATCAGCGGAATGGGGATCGGGCTGTACCTGGTGAATGATATTGTTGTTCAGCACAAAGGCAGCATTCAGGTGAGCAGCAGCGAAACGGAGAAGACAACATTTACTATACATCTCCCTATATCCCCCAACACTACAAAGCCGCTGGGAGACTATCCAATTGCTCAGGCGCAAGAAAGGAGCGAGGCATAAAGGCTTTCGGGACTCCTTCTGGCCCGTATTGTGCTCACAAGAAGATGGCATGCTATAAACTGTAAACCCTCAGAACAAG